>WNGM01000553.1_pt1 | contig 33879 bp, 32 predicted proteins | sample 5400571 | NCBI WGS metagenome assembly WNGM01 (sample SAMN13153378, study PRJNA577476) | soil metagenome | isolation source: 100 cm soil or saprolite under Garry oak tree replicate 2 | place: USA:California | collected 2016-06-15 | reverse complement strand
GTCAATGGGCTTCTCACAGGTTGTTGCCTTCCTGCTTCGCCATTCCAGGATACTGCTGGTGGAACAGCAGGTTTCATGGTAACGTCTTTGTTACCTGAAACAATTACTCGTGCAGCTTCATGTCGCACGATGCCTCCCAACCCGCTGATGGCTGGCGGCTGTGACAGCGCTGCTGTCTTTCCAGCATGGAGAAGCTTGTGTATCTGGGTGAAAATGGGCTCACGACCGGTAAAAAATGGGTTGCGCCGCAGCGGGACGTTCCAGGCGGGCACCGTCCCGCTGCCCATCGAGGTGGTGCCTCCTGCGCTCGATGGGCTGACTAAGGGTTTGGGGTTATTCCCTTCCTGGTCAGATCATCGATGGCTTCGCGGATCCCTTTCACCACATCTTCAAACGCGTCGTCATGGGTGGGCCACCTGGTGACGGCCTTGCCATCTGCCGGCAGCAGCTTGAGTTTGGCAAAAGGCGCTCCCTTCCAATCGGAAGGCCGCAGGATGATGGGCAGGACACGCGCCTCGTTGGCGTCATGCCTGGCAATAGCCCGCGTCATCTCAATGCTATAGCAGAAGTCCGAGTCCATAAAGTCAGCACTGATCAACAACAGAATGATCTGATCCCTGTTCAAATGCTCGCTGATCTGTGACTCCCATTCCGTCCCCGGACTGATATCCCCATCATACCAGGAGGCGATGACCTTCTGTCGCCTCAGATTGCTCAGATGCTTTTCCAGTTCCCCGCGCAATTCTCGATCGTGGTGAGAATAAGAAATGAACACTGAATATGGCATGTCATCCTCCTCCCGTCTTTTCTCACTATACCCGCAATCGTCACCAGCGTTGCCGTCCCTATAATACCCAGTACACCCAGGAAAAGTGAAAGGATATGGGTGTTCATGCTCTTCGCCCTCAGTATATATACCATACCAGGACTTCTACTACATAGGACGCTCTCCTGCATTATAGCATGACCGCGGGCCGTATTGTATACTGGATGAAAACACGGAATTTTGGTAACTCTTCAAGACTTCTAGCCGCCTACGGCGGCTCGGCCATTTTTTTTATGAGTTGCAGACTTTGCAGCCGCAGGCTGCAAAGTCTGCAACTCATAAATAGTTATAACTTTTCAAAGCGGAGTATTATGTGTTAGCTGAAGAATTATTAGTAGTCGACCCCGACTCACCCTTATGGAGTGCAGCCAGACCCTACCTGGATATTGCCTTACGGCTTGAACAGAACGACGACAGCTACTCCTGGCATGGGTGGCATAAACACCAGATTGAGCAATTTCTCAAAAGTTTACCTCCCAGGTGTAGCCTCGTCATAGGCGTCTGGGAAACGCTCTCAACAGAAGAGATTGCTTCATCAGAACACGAACCTCTGATCTTAGGCGTTGCCTGCGAGGTAGTTGAGGGCCAGGTATGCTCCATTCGTACCTTTGAAGCCTTGACCTCAGTCGGTCTGAAACCAGCCACCCAGTTGGAGCCTGCTATTGATGATGCCCTGGAAATCATGCGCTTTGCAAGGGCACAAGTAGCTCCCGTTGCCTGGGCCCTTTTCACCAATAAAGCAACCTGGGACGAATGGCTTTTTACCAGCGCCGCCAATGGTGGTATTATCGATAAGGGAGAAATATTAACGGCACTCGCACGACAGGGCCGTTGCGTTCTCCTGGGCAGCCAGAGTGCTCATCATCATTAGGAATAGCTCCTGAACCAGGAAATATATGCAAGAGACAACACCTTTAATCTGGAACCCTATTTTAAGACAATACCTTGTCAATGCACCGCATCGCATGAATCGACGCGAAGGCACCTCCGCGTGCCCTTTTTGCGCAGATATAACCGAAGGGAAAGTCGGCCCTGACACGCAGGTATGGCTGCACCCCAATGACTTCCCACCCCTACAACCTCCTGTCGGTGAGGCATATGTCGTCATATACAATCGTGACCACCATCGCACCTTCACCCAATTGACTGTAGACGAGGTCTACGCGGTCACCCTTTTATGGCGGGAGCTCTACCGCGATCTCGCTTCGCGTTATCCCACCGTCATAATCTTTGAGAATAGCGGTGAGTCCATTGGCCAGACGCAGCATCATCCCCATGGCCAGGCCTTTGGCGTCTCGGTAATTCCTCCAATATTGGAGCGCGAGTTAGAGACTGTGCTGCAGGATGATGCCGCAGGTCGAGGCTGTCCCTTTTGCCGGGTGCGAGCCGAATTAGAGGGGGAAGGGTATGAAGTAGCCGCTAATAGCACCTGGCAGGCATTTTTGCCTCCCTACGTGCGCTATCCCTATGAAACGCATCTTTACCCTCGGCGCCACGTGGCCAATCTGGCACTGATGCAGGATAACGAATTGCGCGACTTTGCCGCGTTGTTACTGCAAGTTGTGCGCGGCTACAATGCCTTGTCCAACGGGGCGATGGCCCCCATGCCTTATCTCATGGGCATACACCAGCTTGCTGATGAGCGCTTTCACCTGCATGTTGAGATCCTGGCCATAGGTCGCGCTCCTGGCAAGCTGAAATATGCTGCCTCTTCTGAATCCATCTGGGGTTTGTGGACAAACGATTCCTCACCTGCGCTCAAGGCGCAAGAGTTGCGTGAGGCTATTGCAAGGATAGAATAATGCAAAACGATTCATCTGTACTGCCATCTCCCGCTCAATCTGCATTAGAGCAATTTTCTATAGTCTTTTCTGATGCTGTTGATTATGCCGGGCCACTAGGTGCTGCCTGGGCGCCGGGACGAGTAAATCTGATTGGCGAGCATACAGATTATAACGAGGGCTTTGTCTTGCCCATTGCCGTAGACCGGGTGGCAGCGTTTGCCGGCCGGACGCGCAGTGATGATACCGTACGCCTCTGGTCAGAGCATTTCCAGGAGTATGCACAATTCTCGCTAGAGGAGTTGCCTGACTCATTTGAACAGCAGCGCGCTAAACTGCCCGCGTGGGCGCGCTATGTGCTTGGAGTGGCAGCTGAGCTAACCAGGGAGGGTGTACAACTTGCGGGTTTTGATGCTGTGATTGTTGGAGATGTGCCGCTCGGAGGTGGTATGAGTTCGTCGGCCGCGCTGGAGGTGGCAGCGGCGCAGTCCTGCGCTCTTTTCTCTGCAGGACGTTTCTCTATCGGTACTTCTGGGGCGACGCTGACGCCCATGCAGATTGCAGCCATTTGCCAGCGTGCCGAGCAGGCGGCCTCGGGTGTGCAGTGCGGCATTCTTGACCAGGCGGCATCGTGCCTTGGGCGACCTGGCAAGGCTATCTTGCTCGACTGCCGTTCGCTTGAGTATCGTTACCTGCCTTTCGAAGCGCCTGCAATATCTTTGATGGTCATAGATACCGGCGTCAGCCGCGACCTGGCTGACTCTGCCTACAATGAACGTCGCAGGCAATGCGAAGAGGCCTCTGGTCTGCTGCGTGATATTATTCTCCAACACGAGCCTGCAAACGAGACTGCGCGCAGCATTTCTACCCTGCGTGATGTCACGCCAGAGCAGTTTGCTCGCTATGGAGCGGAACTTTCTGACCTACTACAGCGACGTGCCGGATACGTGATTGCTGAAGATGCCCGTGTCTTACAGACCGTCAATCTGTTGGAAATTAATGCGTTTGAGGAGATAGGCAAGCTACTCTGGCTATCGCACGCTGGCCTGCGCGACGAGTACGAGGTGAGCTGTCTGGAACTGGATACGCTGGTAGAGATTGCTCGGCAGGTTCCAGGTGTATTGGGGGCCCGCATGCTGGGTGGTGGCTTTGGCGGGTGTACCATTAACCTGGTTCGTGATGTATCCGTCGAGACATTGCGCCAGGCCGTTGAACAACAGTATCCAGCCCGTACCGGTCGCCAGGCGAGCATAGATATTTGCCGAGCAGCCGGTGGGCCAGGAAGTACGTGGGTTGGTTAATTGTATAGGTCTTTCACTCAATCAGACCGCCATACACTTCCACACTCAAAGCAATAGCGCGATCCCTCCACCTCGATACGGGGAGCGCCACAGACGGGACAGGCTTTCACTAACAAAGCTCCACAGTAAATGCAGTATTTCCAGCTGGAAAGCCCCTCGCGCTTACACGAAAGGCAGAGTTTTGTCTCGGTAGCAGCATGGATGGTGAAACTTTCACTCAAGCGTATTTGCCGGTCAAAACGGCCAGGAGTGAGCAGTGCTGGCGCAAGTCTCTCAGGCCTGTAGGACGTGGCAAGAACAACAACAGGTGGGTAGGGCTCCAGCCCATCTAGCTCGAAGAGCACCTGGTTTAGCAAAGGCTCACGTTCTTCCTTCGCCTCCAACCTTTCCAGGGCGTCAAGTTCATTAAGAAAGAGGAGACTGGGCGCTCTTCTTCTCGCCTGCTCGAAGACCTGTCGGATGGCTCTGCGGCCTCCATGGACAACCTCACGCTCGCTCGCGCCAAGCAGTGTAGCAACCAGTGTTGTCAACGAAAGGGAGACCAGGGGAGCAATCGCCTCACTAGCCGTTGCATGCACGAGCAGTGTTCTCTCCGTGCTGGGATGACCCATGATGAGCACCCCATGCAGCATTCTGCCTGAAGGCGTTTTCTTTGAAGATTGGAACAACTGCGGCCAGCGCAGGAAGGTGATCACCTCGCGTAGTTCTTTCTTGGCCATCTCTCCTCCAAGAATGTCTGCAAACGTGATTGTTGGACGCTCAACCTTGATGCCGGTGGAAGCTCCCACGTCATGAGTGAAGTCCCCGTTCCTCGGTTCGCCGACTTTCGCCTGAATGAGCTGGTCGATTGCATAGGTATAAGCCAGCCCTGTCCTTTCTACCACAGAGGAAAGCCAGGTTCCTGCCGACGACAGCAAAAGGGCAAGGAGAGGTTGCACCTGCTGATGACGTACGACACCGAGCAACACATAGGCCGGGGGAACCAGCAAGGTATCGCGCTGCTCTGCAAAAGAAATGGCCCAATCAAGACAAGCGTGCGCTTCTTGCGTCAATGGAAGGGTGGGCTGCTCGTCTGAGCTGATTGAAGTGCTGCTCCCAAAGATGACAGCGACTTGCCCACGAAGCACCTGCATGTTCATACCTAAACGGCTTAAGACCTCTGCTGCCTCGTCATCATCCTGTACAAGAATACCAAGCAGCAAATGCTCTGGATAGATTTCCTGCGCTTGCATTTGTACCGCTTGTTGTTGGGCATTCAAGAGTGCTCGTCGTGCTGGTGCTGCGAAACGATCAAGATGCAGTTGTTCAGATACCGCCATATCTCTACTCCTTCCTCTCTAGAAGCAGATTGCTCTATCTTCTTCTCTCTTTGTACTGATCATAAAGAAACCAACGAAACATATGCAGCTCAACACGCGACACTATGAACAACATCAGGAGAGGTTGCTCTTCGTTTAGCTTTCGGCTTTTTGCTCTTCATTCTACGATATTTTCGGCCTTGCTCCATAATCTCAAAGCAAATGTGTGATACCATGATAAAGAGCTTTGGAGGGGGTATTTTTGAAAGTATGAAACTTTTTCTTTCAACAGACTTTGAAGGTACAAGCGGCATCGTCGCCTGGGAACAGATTATCGAAGGTAGTGCTGAATACGAGCAAGGCCGCCTGTTGCTCACGAACGAGGTCAACGCGGTTATTAATGGCGCGTTAGAGGCCGGAGCCACTGAATTTGTGGTCAACGACTCGCATCACCATATGCGCAACCTTCACCCGCAGGATCTCGCAGGTAAAGCGACATTGATTACCGGTAGGCATAAGCCTCTGTACATGATGCAGGGACTTGATGCCAGCTTTGATGGGGTCTGCTTTATCAGCTATCATGGGTCGATTGGCGCCGAACGCGCTGTTCTCTCGCATACCTATAATCCTGGTGCGATCTGGGAGGTGCGCATCAACGGGGAAGTGGTGGGTGAGTCGGGTATCAATGCGCTGGTGGCTGCGCATTATGCTGTGCCAATTATTTTTATCAGCGGTGACGAGGTGACCGTCCAGGAGGCACAACTGGTCGCCCCGGAGGCCGAAAATGTTGTCGTAAAGCATTCACTGGGACGCTTTGCCGCTGCTCATATACATCCCACGGTGGCCTGCGAACTCTTAAGGGCGGGCGCTGTTCGTGCTGTTGAACTTGCTCGCACACCGGACGTAATGCATCCGCCTCAGTTCAAGATGCCAGTTTCCCTGGAAGTCACATTTCTTGTTGCAGATATGGCCGAGATGGCAGAGTGGGTGCGCGGTGTTGAGCGAGTAAGCCCTCGCGCTGTGCGGCTTGCTAACGATAATCTACTCGATCTCTACCGCATGTTCGTGACAGTGGTGACCCTGACAAGGGCGCTGGTAGATCGCTAAGCCAATCTCAGACAACCGGACAGTAAAGGAGAAAAACTCAATGATCACACTACCAAAAGCCATCACCTTTGACTGTTATGGCACACTCATTGACTGGGAAAGAGGAATTCTGCGCTTCTTCGCAGAAAGTATGGATTCCAAAGGACTTGGCTATGTTGACCCACAAACCTTACAAGAGGAATGGGAAGAAATCCAATTCCGCTACATCCAGGAAAAATATCGCCCCTACCGCCAGGTCCTCCGTGACACATTGAGAATGGTCTTCAATAACTACGATATTCCCACCGATAATGAAGAATGTGATGAGTTTGCCGATTCTATGGGCTACTGGAAACCATTCCCAGATACCACGGAAGCAATCCTCGAGTTGCAGAAGCTCGTAAAAGTCGTGCTCACAAGCAGTTACCCGTACCTCTTGTGACCCTGAGAGGGAACATGGCCTCATTGCAAAAGGTAACACTATTGTGTGGTCAAGACGGGAAAGTACCAGTACCCAGCGCACCAATTACGCTGAAATCCTTATTATGCTTGAGACAATTCTAGGGACTGCGGCAACACCCAAACACCCTCTTTCCAACCATCCTGAGTTTCGCGCTTTGCAGAAGGACCTCTTATACACACGTCGTAGCGTGATGCGCAAAGCGCAGGAGAGGAACGTACCCATATGAGCGTGAGTGAGCTTGACAAGAGGGGTAGTATGGACACTGGATGAGTATAGTGGTACCCTTCTCAGTAGCTTCGTAACGGAACCAGAGCATTGTATAAACGCTGCACGACAAACAACACAGCCAAATCGGTTTTCTTTCTTGGCCTGTGTATTCTGTCCTGGGGGTTGATCCCTGTAGTGACAAAGTATATCCTGATTGAGTTGAACAACCTTCAGATGCTTTTCTACTCAACCATTTTCTCCTGCACCGTGATGGGCGGCATTGTCCTTTTTCAGAAAAAGACGAGCGTACTGGCTACCTATTCGATATATGACTACGCGAAAGTAGGGGTGTTAGGGTTTCTGGGGACGTATTTGTATTATGTTCTTTTGTATGGTGCTTTAGCACTCACCAGCGCCTCAGAGGGATTTATTTTAGCTTACACCTGGCCCATGCTTGTTATTATTCTTGCGTTTCCTCTTCTCAGGGAGAAGCTTACGATAAAAAAACTCTGCTCTATATTCATAAGCTTTTTAGGCATTATGGTCATTGTGACGCATGGAAGCATTTTCACCCTGAGCTTTACCAGTCTGCAAGGTGATATATTAGCGCTCGGGGGAGCGTGTGTCTTTGCCCTCTTTTCTGTCTTAGGGAAGAAATACCAGTACGACCAGGTAGTCAGCGTGTTCATTTACTTTGTGACCGCGCTTGTTTTTATCACCCCGACCCTTTTACTCTTCTCCTCGCTGAAAATGCCGTCGTTTCACGTGTGGCTTTGGCTCCTGCTCAATGGCTTTTTAGTGAACGGTGTTTCCTACATCTTCTGGTTTAAGGCGCTGGAATATGGAGATACCTCAGTCATCTCAAATGCGTTGTATTTAACTCCTTTTCTCTCGCTTGTCTATATTGCGCTCTTTTTAGGCGAGCAGATACTTCTTAGTACAGTTGTAGGGCTGGTGATAATTGTCGTTGGCATTGTCTTGCAATCGGTGAACCTGCACCAAAGAATGCCTGTAAAGGAAGAATAACTCACCATTCGCGTAATAAAATTTGACTAAAACGAATTATTGGCCTCACTTGAGGGAGAAAATCGCCATTTTTGATGGTAGCTTTCCCCACTTGAGAAAATCTCATTTATCGAACGATGTAAAAAATTCTCAGATGGCTATGAAACCAAGCGAAATGAGCCATTGTGGTGTTCATTTCACCGTTTTCACCCAGAATAATTCGTTTTTCCTTCTCGCGATTACGCGAATGGTGAGAACTTCTTCTCGGCTATTGAGAATAAAAATTGTATAATGAACCCACATTCCGCAGTTTTTTCGTGAACTTAGGTGAGAGGCCATTTTACAATGTAGAGCTATAAATAAGCTCTACATTGTAAGTCCGCTCTCCAAGGGATTTTGCGAAAAATGCAAATGCAAACTGCGGAATGTGGGTGGCCAGAGGATGGTATACACATATCGGCTGTCAGGACTGGCGGGCCACTCCGCTTGTCAGGACAGGTAGGAGTTCTTTCAAAATCTGGAGTAGCCGTTTTGGGGGATGGTAAGTAAATGTATAAGGACGAAGAGCTGCTCTTAGAAAATTTTCATGGGGATGACAGATAGCCGCAGTGTGGCGTGGGATGCCGTGTGAGAAAAAGGAAGCAAGCAGCAAAGAAGGCAAAGGGGAAAATGCAAGGGAGCGCGGCACAGGCAAATAGTGAAAGAAATACTGGTGAAACGGGTGGGCGAAAGGGAAAATGGCCGTGTATCTGGTTGAGATACGATGAGACATGGTGATCAAGGAGGTATATAAAAATGTGCAAGACCCTTTTTTTCCCCCTGAACGGAAAACATCACTCGAGTAGCTGAGTTTCCAGAGCCGCCAGGTAGGCAGCAGGGTCTTTGCGAAAACGGAACTGCTGGCGACGCGCTTGCTCACGATAGCGCAGGTGTGTCCGCAGTTGCCTCCAGGCCTGGTAATCGCTGGGTTGCAGATCGGCCGCCTGCAAGTCCTCGTGTTTGCTCACCACCACCGCCATCAAACGGACGGAGCCGCGCACCACGACCCCAGGAATAGCCCCTCTGCGTCCCGTCGCCCGACGCTCATGCGCACGAGCGACGCCAAAACAATGTTCTAGATCATTATTGGTGCAAGGCAGGTCTGGCACATCATAGCACTGAAACAAGCCGGGCGCAAAGTTCTCGCTGATCTCCACAAAATGATCGATAGCCTCGCTCAACGTGCCCAGACTCGCTTTCTGTTCTTGCATCTGCGCAAGATGCAGCAGATACGTCTCCCGAACCTGAGTACCCGTCTGCTGCTCATGATGAGCCAAAATGTGAGCGGCCTGATACACCAGCGCATAGGCGTCTTTGATGGGAGACCACAGTCCCGCTGTGCGCGAGAGCGCCTTGATGAGAATCTGCTGCAAGTGCTTCAGTGCTGGTGGAAGGCTTTTTTTTGTTCGACACGGGCAATGGAGTCGCTGATCTGGATAAGCCGGTCCTGCAATTTGAGGCCAGAGGCTTCTAACGGTGGACGTCCATCATCGGTCAACGAGCTTCTCACCGCCAAGCAGTAGCCCCTGATTGCTTCGGCCTCTGGGTCACTGCGTTCCTCCAGGGCTCGTTCGAGAGGTCGCACCCCTCGCACGTGCTTCTTCAGTTCGGTCTTGGCATGTCGATCCGCGTCGTAGAGCGGCTTGGTGGCATCGCGCAGGTAGTGAAACTGACAGAGCTGATGGGGCACCTCGGGGAAGACAAAGGCCACGGCGCTCCCGATGGTTTCTTCCCCATCAGAAATGACCCCTTTGACCGGCACCTCGAGGCGTTCCAACTGTGCCTTGACTTCGGTGAGTAAGGTCGTCAGATCACCCTGCGAACTGCTGAGCAGGGGACGCGCCAACAGGATCTCTTCCGAGAGGCAATCACGCACCACCCAGAGCACCTCGTGCCCCACATCTGGCTGCAATCCATCGATGGCGAGAATCACACGCCCTTGCTTCTGCAACCGCTCCTTGATCCGCTCATGATCCATCACGCGCAAGGCGACCAGTTCTTCATAGCGCTGCATTAAATTCGTCACACTGCATCTCTGGCACGCTGCGATGTTCGCGAAAACGCCAGTGGCCAATCAAGGCAATCACCTCCAGGCCAAATTCGCCATGCGGCAGCGCCCATCGTCCTTCTTCTTCGGGACGGTAAGCTAGATGATAGCACGGACACTCCGGCTGCATACAGCGACGGACTACAATCGTCAACTTCCAGAGCCCATCCAACTTGGTCACCGTGCGATGGCCGTGATAGCCTACCCACAGCGGCTGACCGCACTGCTGGCAAGACTCTTTCAACGGGGTCAGCGTGATGGCGTGCGTCGCTTCGGGACGCGGGGGGTCGGGTTCGTCGGACCACGGTCGTTCTCCTGCTGAGCTGTTCATCCTCCTTCTTTCCTTTAGGCTACACCTGCTGTCAAGCTCTCTTTTCCGTTCAGGGGAAAAAAACGCGTCGGTTTGCTTCAGAAGCTTATTATAGACTGTAAGCAGCGGATGAGCGTCTAGCAGAACAAGGGAATACAAGAAGTATCTTCTTGAGAAGAATTTCTAGCTGGAAGACCACATTTAGAACATTGAAACAAGGTCTCAAAGGAGAAGGTTTCACTTCAATGTTCTAGGGGTGAGTAGCGAAGCTACTACACCCGCAAAGTAACACTAGAATAAAACAGGAAGAAACATTCACACAGGCAGACTGGGCAGCAACCACAACCACAATTTCAACCAATCGGCATGTCACCCACAGTAGGCACGCATATCGATGGAATGCTAGAGGCCGATAGTGAGCAATACGAGACGCTGCTGGAGGCCAGGTCAAAGCCGCATGTCTTAGACAATTTCACGGTGAATCGTGTCAAGCAGGCATTTACCACGCAAAAGAATGACTTCTGGATGTTTGAAGAACAGTTGCGCCGTTGGCAATCTGGGCCCCTGACCGATGCGCAGCATCAGGAAGTCGCACGCCTAGTCGAACAGATGAAGAAGTTGAGAGAGAACAATACGAGGGTGCTGACGCTGGCCGAGGAGCTGAGCAAGGGCACGATAGAGAAACAGATGGCAAAGTCTGATGAGCAGCTGGGGATGGAAATGCTCCTCCGGGTGATGGAGGGAAAGGATATATAAGCCAGAGGTAGCTCCCGGATAACGAATAGTAGGAATTAAAACAATTTGTAACAATGCTCTCAGCTCCGGCTCAACAATCGGAAACTGGCGTAGCGCTCTAGTAACAGTACAGAAGAAAAGGGTCAGTCTCATGCAAGGGCTGATTGCGGAGTGCGAGCAACGTATATTTAAGCAGAACGACAAACAGGCCCTGTAGAAGCAAACAATTGCCATGACGTACTCAATCAAGTATGATAGATACATGAGGTTGAGCGTGAGATGAAATGAGGGTAGATAGTAGTGAAAACAGTTTTAGCCATTTCGCATCCAGATCTTGCTATCGAATGGCACCCTGAAAAAAATGGCGATCTCACTCCAGAGCATGTTATCGCGGGGAGTCATACAAAAGTGTGGTGGCAATGTCGTGTTGAGCCAACTCATGAGTGGCAAGCTGTTATTCGTAAAAGAGTTCGTGGCAATGGGTGTCCAATGTGCAAAGGCAAGGTAGCAACGCCGACTAGTTCGCTCAGAGCCTTGCATCCTTCTCTTGCAGAAGAATGGCATTCCCTGAAAAATGGGATGCTGACTCCAGATCAGGTACGACCGGGAAGTGGCAAAAAGGTCTGGTGGCAGTGCCGCACTGATCCCTCGCATGAATGGCAAGCGACTATTGTAGATCGCGTAGGAGGAACTGGATGCTCAAAATGTAGAACGCCGGTAGGAACGTTTAAGCAGTCTTTACTAGAGTCTCATCCTCAACTAGCCAGTGAATGGCATCCAACAAAGAACAATGAACTCATGCCTCATGATGTGGGTCGAGGTAGTAATAAGAAAGTGTGGTGGCAATGCAGTGTAGATCCCTCTCACGAGTGGTTGGCACATATACCTAGCCACGATTAACAGCAGAGTGCGAGGTAATGGATGTCCGATGTGTCGCCACCTGATTGCAACTCCTGAAACCTCTTTAATGGCACTTTACCCAGAGCTTTCATCAGAATGGCATCCTGAGAGGAATAGCGACCTTACGCCTGATCAAGTAGTTCCAGGAAGTGGAAAAAAAGTGTGGTGGCGATGTCACAAAAATGAAACTCATGAATGGCAATCATCTGTCAGTGGTCGTGTACGAGGGCGTGGTTGTCCCGTTTGCGCAAATAAGGTTGTCAGTGCAACAAATTCGCTATGTCAGCTTTATCCTCACATCGCAGCAGAATGGCATCCGACCAAAAATGGGTCTCTTACACCCGATCAAGTAGTTCCCGGGAGCGGCAAGAAGGTCTGGTGGCAATGCCGCAAGGATTCTTCTCACGAATGGGAGACTGCTATTGCAAACAGAGCAAAAGGAACAGATTGCCCAATATGTGCGGGAAAAACTGTAACTGTTGCGAACTCGTTACACGCTTTGTATCCACATCTAGCAAAAGAATGGCACTTAATAAAAAATGATGGTCTCACCTCGCGTGATGTCTTGCCTGGAAGTCACCGACGTGTCTGGTGGCAGTGTCAGGTAGATCCTACCCATGAGTGGCAGGCTATGATTGCAAATAGATCTCTGGGTGGAGGAATATGTCCTCTCTGCGTTTCCCTTCTCACGCTACATCCTACACACGTCTGGCAAGCAAAAATTGTGGGTCGCGCCAAGAGGGGATACGGATGTCAGAAGTGCAGTGGACGAGTTCCTACACCAACAACCTCCTTACAAGCTCTCTACCCCCAGCTTGCTCGGGAATGGCACCCGACCAAAAACGGAACGCTTACACCCAATGATGTTGTTCCAGGAAGTGGAACAAAGGTGTGGTGGCGGTGCCAAATTGATACTTCTCACGAATGGGCAGCCGTGATAGCCAGCCGCGTACACGGAAACGGTTGTTTGATCTGTAGCGGACAGGTGGCAACGCCAACAACGTGTTTGTCTTATCTTCGTCCTGACCTCGCAGTTGAATGGCATCCGACGAAGAATAGGCCGCTGACGCCAGACGACGTGAAGCCTGGAAGTGGAAGAAAGGTCTGGTGGCAATGTCAGGTAGAGCCAGCGCATATATGGCACATGACGATAAACTATAGAGCGCAAGGACATAGGTGTCCCATGTGCCAATCGTTACAAGCCTTGTATCCCCGTTTAGCCGCCGAATGGCATCCAACGAAGAATGGTACACTCACCCCTGATACAGTAAAGGCCAGAGGCGAACAAAAGGCTTGGTGGCAGTGCCGGAAAAACCCATCGCATGAGTGGCAGGCATCAATTTCCAGCCGCGTCAGAGGCGGGAAATGCCACATCTGCGTTAGCAAGAAGGTGACTCTGGCAACTTCACTCCAAGCCCTATACCCCCACATAGCAGCAGAGTGGCATCCCGTAAAAAATGGGAAGCTTACCCCAGATCAGGTATTACCGCGAAGTAACAAGAAGGTGTGGTGGCGATGCCAAAGCGATCCTTCTCACGAGTGGGAAAGCATGATTACGAATCGGATAAAAGGGGAGGGCACAAGATGCCCTCTGTGTTCAGGTTTAATAGCAACCTCCATGACCTCGCTGCGGGCGTTGTACCCTCACCTTGCCGCCGAGTGGCATCCGACTAAAAACGGTATACTTACGCCTGATGATGTTATACCCGGCAGCGAGAAAAGGGTATGGTGGCGTTGTCAGGGAAAAATAACCCATGAATGGGAGGCACGAATCTATGATCGAACAAGAAGCAGTAATTGCCCAGGATGTAACAACCGATGGACGCTCTCTGTACTTCGGAGCTTTATCGGCTCCCTTCGAGAGCACCTTACCACGTTAACCGCAGCAGAGCTCTACCTCCTGTTTCAACAAAATGGCTTGCTGACGGGAAAAAGCAAAGCATTTGCCAAAGCTCTAGCAACAGGAAGATTTCCTCTTGCTGAAATTGAGAAATTTCTCGAAGGAGTCCCCTCGCTCGTTGATCAATTCCTTGACGATCCCACCCAAACACTTGAGTCCTTAGAGAAACAGGAGCAAGAACTCGATGTCATTGAAGAGGAAATGCTCCAATCAGAAATGCATGATGAATTGGTTAATGAAGAAGAAAGCGATGGATATGTGCTGCCAGTGGTAGAGACAAGAAAAGTCTTGGCAGCCTTTGATCACGCTCGTACATATTCTGCAGACGAAGATGCAGTTGAATTTCTCATCAGCTCTGCGCTTACGAAAATTTGGCGGCACACATTCCGTGATGAAGTAACAGCGATTGCCCAAGCGAGGAGCGCGAGTGGTAGCGAGTACATGGAACGGGTCAAGGAGCGGTTCCTGATGGAGTACGAGCAAGCAAAAGCACTCGATATTCCATCTGACTATGCTTTTCACATGGACAGTAAGCTTGTCCCCCCAAACCTCATGCAGCGGCTTGGTGCCGTTCGTGTTCGCGAACAGAAGCGAGTCGGGAACTGGTCTGGTACAGGCGCAGGCAAAACGCTTTCTGCGATTCTTGCCAGCAGAGTGATCAATGCTCAATTGACGGTCATTTGTTGTCCCAATAGCGTTGTGAAGGGATGGCAAGATGCGATTTTCGAGAGTTTCCCTCAGAGCCTCGTTAAAGCCAAGACCTTTACACCAAATTGGGATGAAGAGAAGGAAAATGAGTTGGGTTTTGGAAGAGTGGACATGGATCAAAACCCCCGCTATCTTGTGCTCAATTATGAGAGTTTTCAGCAGGAAGGAGCAGCCAGAAAGATACGGATGCTGACCAAACAGGAAACAGTTGATTTGATTATTATTGATGAGATTCACTATGCAAAGCAACGCCAGGTGGAAGATATGTCAAGGCGGAGAAAATTAGTGGCGGCCATGATTGCCTTCGCTACTCAACAGAATCATGATCTGCATGTACTTGGCATGTCAGCAACTCCCGTCATTAATAATCTACAAGAAGGCAAGAGCATGGTAGAACTCGTTACCGGTCTCACACACGATGACTTGCAGACACAGCCAACTGTACCCAATTGTATGTCTCTTCATCAAAAACTCGTCCGATTAGGTATTCGCTGGATGCCAGAATATCGTATCGGGTATGAGCAGCAGGAGATTGAGGTCGACTGTAGTTCATACCTCAATGAAATTCAAGAATTAGGTCAACAAGGATCTCCTCTGGCGCTGGAACACATCTTGACCAAGGCCAGGTTAACAGTGATTCGTCAACAGGTTTTGCCAAAAACGCTTATCTATACCCAGCTTATTCACGGTATTGATCAACTACTGTGGGATGCGCTTACAGAGGATAGGTGGAAGATCGGTTTCTACACAGGAGAAGAGAAATCAGGACTTAATGGATTTCTTCATGGCGATATCGATATTCTCATTGGCACGAGTGCGATCGGCACGGGAGTAGATGGACTACAGCACGTCTGTAATCGGCTGATCGTCAATGTCTTACCTTGGACAGCAGCGGAATTTGAACAGCTCAAAGGACGCATTTTTCGTCAGGGTCAACGGCGGCCTGTAACCCTGATTTTGCCACTCACCTATGCTATAGTGAATGGAGAACGCTGGTCCTGGTGTGAGTCGAAGATGCAACGCCTCCATTTCAAGAAATCTGTTGCTGATGCAGCAGTAGACGGCGTGGTACCAGAAGGACACCTGCGTACTCCTGCTCAGGCATATCAAGATCTTATGGCTTGGCTCAAGCGGCTAGATGAGGGGAGAACGAACACAGTCACGCGATCTCAGATCATTGTGCCTCTTCCAGAGGAAGACGAGATCGAAGTACAACGTCGGCATCAACAATATGGGGCATTTTCAGCAATAAATCGTATCTGGAACCAGAGCCAGAGCGAGAAAACGCATGAGCGCCTGCAGGTCAACCCAGAGGAATGGGCACACTATCATACGCTTTACCGAGAAAAGCGCAAGGATTGGGCAGTCGTCCCATACAAGGAAATGATCAACTGGTGTCAAGAACGCAGTGGCAAAGTGATTGGAGATTTCGGCTGTGGGGAAGCCTTGCTTGCTCAGGCGGTATCGGATCGTCACACGGTCTATAGTATAGATCATATCGCCATCAATGAGCATGTGATTGCTTGTGACATGTCACATGTTCCCCTTGATGATGAGACACTCGACGTTGCCATATTCTCGCTCTCATTGATGGGGGCTAACTTTACTTACTATCTTCGCGAGGCTCACCGGACCTTGAAACTTGATGGGCAGCTCCACATCATTGAAGCAACGGAGCGTTTTACCCATCGAGAGCAGTTTACAAAAGACCTGGAGGGGCTAGGCTTTGATGTCATACGTGTGGAAGACTTATGGAAGTTTACCCATATACGAGCTATAAAGACTGAGCAGAGAGTGCGCAAGCAGGTCGAACTGCACTTCTGATCTTCCTCTTCAGAAGCGGTTAAGAAAGGGTTGATATTACGGGTAGTCTCCCTATTTCGTGTTGATGACGGAAGGAAGAACCACCGTCATCAAAAGCTCTTTGATGGTCCAGATATGATCAGTGAGTCCAGCAGCCATAGCGGGCGCCCGTGGTTGCCAGCGTTGTTGTCCAGAGCCAGCAACTTGCTCCACCCGCAGCGTCTTGACTGGACGAGTCAAATTGTAGACCCAATCTTCCCAACTGCAAGCGGCTCGTAACAGCCTGAGTCGCTTGGAGTAGGATAAACTCTTACGTACCAAGCGTCCATTCATCTGACGTGAGGTCAGATGCGTGCGTTCAACATAGGCGGTCTGCTCACCAAGCAGAGCCTTCACCTCTTGCGGGTCCCCATAGACCACTTGTGTATGCACAGCAATGAGTTGCCTGCCACAGCGCTCTTTGAGTTGGGTCATCAACTCGAGTGCCACTTCTTCCTCCGTTTTAGCAATGGCCCGTCCAATGCGCAGCCGACTGTCTATCGCGATCGTCGTGCCCCGCCAGAAGCTGCCTCGGGCCTCCTCGACGCCTCGCCCCCTTTTTCGCCCTTGTGGCCGACGTAGGTCCACAGGGCGTCCAGTTGCGCACGACTGACGGGATAGTTCGCTAACAACACCGCCTCGATCTCTTCCACATGCCCGGCGGCTCGTTGCAGCCACTCACACACCGTCTCTTCTTTGACCCCTTTGATGCGATGAATCGAGGCCCCGCTATTGCGATCCGCCAGCATCGCCAGACAGTCCAGGATGGTTTGTGGCGAATGATGGCAGCCGTGAAAGACCGTTCCTTTGGTTTCGGCATACGTCCTTTGGCACGTTTTACACTGGTAGCGTTGTACTCCTTTGGCCGTCTGCCCAAATTTACGGATGGTGCCATGCCCGATTTGGGCATACTCTGGGCAGTCGGGGTTCCAACAAAATGATCCCGCTGGCGCCAGACCTGCCTGATCCATTCCCTTTCTCCTTTGTGTTGGTACTTGCCACATTATACATCAACACAAAGAAGGGAGACTACCCAAATTTCCTCAGTGATGATTTGAACCGATAGTACTCTGCATTGACTTGCTACACTGGGTCCGCTTATACTGACTGGCAAGCCAATGAAAAGGCTGACAACTTCTTTCCGTCCGGAGGAGACTGGAATGATAGGTGCAGATGCCTATATCGGCAGGCTCATTGGGGGCTATCGTTTAGTTGCTGATATCAGCAACAACCCTTGTAGTTATGTGTACCGGGGAGAGCAGCATTTTCATACAGGACGTACCGTCGCCATCAAGCTCTGGTATTCCATACACCTCTCCTCACAGCAACAGCCTCGCTTTCTCCAGGAAGGCCGCTTGCTCAAAATGCTGAAACACCCTCATCTGCTGCCCATCCTGGATAGCGGCATACACGAGGATGTGCCTTACTTGGTCACTGAGTACGCTCCCAGAGGCTCCTTGCGAGACCACATCAAGCGTCAATCTCTCCACTCAATCCCCATACAGGAATCATTGACTCTCCTTTCACAGGTAGGGCAGGCTCTCCAGTACGTCCATCAGCTCAATATCACCCATGGGAACCTCAAACCTGAAAATATTCTCTTCACTGCTCACGGAGATGCGCTGCTCACAGACGTGACGATCAGCGCCCTGCTGGATGCGGCAAGCAGCGCATTTACTCACAACCTCAGCTCGGCTCGTTACATGGCGCCTGAACAGTTTCAAGGCATGACGAGCAAGGCCAGCGATCAGTATGCACTGGGCTGTATTGCCTATGAACTTCTTACCGGCAGCGTCCCTTTCGCCGCTGCTGATTTTTCAGCGCTGGAACTGAAGCACGCAACGGAAAGTCCGCCAGCCCTGACGCAGCTCAATATGCTTCTCCCCCTACGCCTTGAGGAGGTAATCCTCAAAGCGCTGGCCAAACAGCAGGCCGCTCGCCATGCCAGTGTGAAAGACTTGATCACAGCACTGGGCACAGCCCGCCTATTACAGCCACGCCTACTTACTACAACTGTTTGGCCCCGTGCTACTCTCCCCGCTCTCTCTTCTTTCCAGTCTCCTGCTCAGCTAACAAGTACTGTTGACATGTCTCAGAAGATCGAGCATCAGCAGGCGCAGGAAGACAACCTACCCGGAGATCCTGAGCACTCTAGAAAGCCTCCTGATATCTGGCAGCAAATCGATATACCTGTCCCTGCAACACCAGAGCCATGTGAGGAGGAGGGAGAGCATCAAGAGGATGTGGGCCCTCTCGTTGCTTCTCCGGCAGAAGCGTGCGAAAATGGAGCGGAGAGCGCACAGGTACACACAAACATCGTGACGGGGCAGCTTGACGTAGCTGAACTAGCTACTGCCGTTTCACTCGTCATCGAGGCACCTCACCCTCAAAGCGTCAGCTGGGAACAAGCAACCCTCCCTATGACTGTGATTGTCGACTCGCGGGCGGAACTGGCAACAGGTACTTATGCCGGCGTCACCAAGGCCGTATCCCCCACCAGCGGAGGCAGGATGGGCAGTGGCCGCCGAAGTGGCCATCAAGGTTCCAAGTATCTCTGGCTGGCTGTTACGGCTTTGTCGATAGTCATCGCCGCCATGATCGTAGCCATCTCTTCCTTTGCTTTACCCCTGGCCCTTTCACCAAGAACGGCTGCTCACCTGACTCCACAGGCGCGTTCAGGAGCGCCTTCAACAGGACCATCGCAGGTCCCATCACCCCTGCCATCGCCTACTCCATCTCCACAGCCTTCACCCAGGCCGACCGCGACGCCTAGTCCTACCCCATCGCCCAGACCCACGCCAACACCTACATCTGCGTCAACATCAGGGCTGGTTGCTACCCCCAGCCAGTTCTATGCAGAGAGTGACTGTCCATTCCATGGACATCGGTACACCTGTATTGCCACACTGTCTTTGCCCCAAGGGTATCAAGGCAATCTGGCATGGTCTGCATCCAGCACTGGCTTAGACCAGGTCTCCTTGAGCCCGTCAGCGGGCGTGCTGTCCCCAGGTCAGCAGCAGCAGGTAACCATCCAAGTACGCGCTACCTGCCCTATCAGCGGCTCCCTCACGTTTTCAGCAGGAGGAAGTACCATCACTGTACCGTGGAGCTGTTGATATCTCCCCTGAATGATAACTCTTCAGCAGGGGGTTCAGGGGGAGGTCGCGCCCAAGCGAATGGGACCCACGTTCTCTCCTTTTCTTCATCTGCCGCCGAAAGCAGCGCAAAGTGGGCACCTGAAGAGTGACAAAACTCCTCAGAGTAGATGGTCATACGAGGTAGACACATTGGTGAGCGGCTGCTCTGGCTGAGTAAGCGCCTGAACCAGAATGCCACTTGCTTACCGGCTAAAAATCCACTTCCGAGAGGGGCTGCGCTCAAGCTCTCCAATAGGGAATGGATAAGAGATCGTAGACGATGGCGCATGAGGCATGCTCCTTTCTCGCTGAAGAGTGATACGTCAGGGGAGATCATATGCTGGCAGTTCGCGCAGGAACCATTCATACTCCTGTATTGCCTGCTGACAGTCGGTGCAACCGCACGCTTGCGCCTGTTGCAGTGCATAGCGAACCTGGTCACCGACGTGTGCAAGCGATCCTGATGAGGGTCCGTGGAGCGCCATATGCAAGATGTAGAGGGCATCGTAGGTGGTGGTTCCGTAGGCTGCTTGACTGAGCTTATTGGCAACCACCCATTCGAGTGTATGTCGGTCCATAGGCCTCTTTCTCCTTTGCTTGACTTCTGCCCACTGTGCGAGTGGGCAGAAGTCAAGCAAAGAAGAGCGGCTGGCGGAGCAACCGGTCGCGCGTATTCAGTTGTGGTCTGGTCATAAATGATCAGGCCTCAAAATACGTCTAAACACTAAAAAAGTTAAGGACTCTTTACTCAATCGATCGATTTAACATCACTTCTTAACGTGTTCCCCACCGATCAGCAACCCCCTTTCCTTCTACACTGGGGCTGTTAAGGAGACATCAGATCACCTGCTTGCCATCGAAAAAGCAATGCATTACCGGAGCAATAAGAGAAGTCGTGGCTGATGAGCTTTCAGTTCTTGGTTGCTGTCAGCTCAGGCAAGCTTATTAGGGGTGTGAGCACGGTAGGAACCAAAAGTTGGAATAGGGGGGAGAAAGGCGCTGGTTTTCTCTAGTTTGAGAGGTAAAAGCAGGAATAACGACTTTTCCATACAGGTTTTTCTCTTGAAATTGCTTCTTTATCTGATGAGGGAGCGCTTGTTCTATCCGCTCTACAAGCGAGCTGAACGTCTTATTCCAACTTTTGGTTCCTACCGTGCTTATACCCCAACCCCACCTTGGGCCGCAATCCCAATTGCTCATAAAGGCGGGGAAAAAGCCCACCTGACAGGTGGGGCAATAGCCATAGCTGCGCACGAGGCGCACCGTTTGCTCCCCGGTCGTTCTCAGCTGGCGCACCTGCTTGGACAGTGCGCTGGCTGCTCTGCGGCGCGGCTTCCTACCTCCACGGCTGCGCTTGTCATCGCTGTCCCTTCCACCAACCCTGCTCGCATGCGCGCCATCCGTTGATCCACTTCCTCCTCGATTTCCTGCAACGTGGCCGTTGGATGGTCCTTCCGCCAGCTTCGCATCCCTAAGAGCACTTCTTGCGCCAGCTCCTTCCATCGCTGCTCATACTCTGCTTTCATCGGTCGCTTCCCTCCTTGGCTGAGCCTTTCCTCCCTTTTGCCCGATTCTACCATGCTCCTCCCCTCTTTGCAAAAATCTCACGCGCACCCTAAAAAACCAGGTCAATGACAACATAGGCAAAAAAGCCAATTGCCAGGCTGATGCAGTACAAGCTGAACAGCACATCGCTTTTGAATAAAGCGCTGATCGCTGCCCCACCAAGAATCTCTATGATGATGACGATGTCTGTGAACAGGCCAGCAACTGCTTTCAGTCGCAGCGACCAGGAGGAGATCCAACCGAGTACCAGACCAAAGCATATAGAGCCGAGTCCAGCTATAACCAATGCCTTCCTCCTTGCCAGTACGATGGCCAGAGAGAATACGCATCTTTGGTCATCTTTCTAAAACAACCGAATGGGGACCAGGAAGCCAGGGTTCTCACGTAGCCCCGTCTCTCTCTTCAATTAGTGATGAGAAGGGGGAGTTGGAGCAACGGAGCAAAATAGCCCGATACGCACCATGCTCACTGGGATAGTTGCATGGCAAAGGCGATTGGTTACGATGTTGCTTCTTGACGAGCGTCACACGGACAAAAAGGCTAGTGTGATTGTGTTTTTCTTCACCCGTAACTACAATGGGCTAAATTGCAACTCTCTTCAGTGAGACCTTCTTTGGAGGTTATCAATCAATGGAGGCTATCAACCGCCTGCTAGATCGCGCACGACGAGGCGAGTCTGAGGCTCTGAGCATCCTCTATCGCCAGTTCCTCCCCGGGATATTCGGCTACATCGCCGCTCGTGTGCCTGATCGCGCGACGGCAGAAGATTTGACCTCCGAAGTCTTCTTAAAGATGGTCGAGGGCATCGGTCGGTTGAGAGCCAGCGACGAGGCGAGCTTTGCCGCCTGGCTGCTCCAGATCGCGCGTATCACCGTGGCCGGGTATTATCGCCAGCGCGAGCATCTGCCGACGCTTGTCTCTCTCGAACCCGGCCTCTGGGAAGAAGATGCGTTCGAGAAACGCGAGGCACTCCTTGCAAGCCATCCCGGCCTGGATCCGGCACAAAGCGCAGAGATACACGATGAATGGAATACGGTGGTCAACGCGATCAATGCGCTGACCGAGGAGCAACGCCAGGTCCTGATTGGCCGACTGATCCTGGGCTATGACGTGGCGACGGTTGCGCGCATGCTCGGAAAAACAGCGAACGCTGTCAAAGCCTTGCAATTTCGCGCACTCGGCAGTTTACAACGGGTATTAGCGAAGCAAGATGGCTCTGAGCAGGCGTCTCATCTTCAAACGCGACACCGGGGAGGAACACCATGAACCCGCTACCTGAACGGCTCAATGAGCGGCTAGAACGAGAAGAGAGGCGCTCCAGACGAGGTGGAGCGCCACCAGATTGGCTCGCATCATCTACGCATGCTCCTGGTCGCGACCCGGAAGTAGATGAACTGGTGGCACTTGCTCGCCGTTTGCAAGCGACGCCCCACTTACAGGCGGATCCACTTTTTGCGCAACACTTGGAGAGGCGTCTCTTGCTGCGTCAAGCGACGGTACACCATCCTGCGCGAAAGAAGATGTTCATACGCCGCTGGGGCGCACATCCTGCCTTACGCTTTGCGTTTGTCCTCTGCCTGTGCCTGCTCCTGGTAGGCACCAGCATGCTGGAAGCAGCGGCACAGGTCTCAAATCCCGAGAACCCGCTCTATGCCTTGAAGCGTTGGGAACAGGGGATACAGATCTCACTCCCACGTTCACCTGAGACGCAAGCCGAATTGGATCTGCAAAGTGCCAGAGACCGACTCAACACCCTGGCCACCCTGGCCAGTCCAGCACACGCAGAAGCCTACCGCTACGCGCTGGCAGACTTCGAGCAGCAGTATTCAACTGCTGCCAGCGCCATTGAGGATCTTCCAGCGCAACCAGACCGTACTCGGCTGGGAAAAGAACTTGCGACCCTCGAGGCGGATGCACGCCAGACGTTGCGGGGATTCCTGCTTCAACTTGCTGTCCCTGAGCGCCTGAGCACGACAGACGCATTAGGTCGTCTGGGCGATACGATTCCCCACTTGCTCAGCGTTCAAATCATCCTGCCCGCCCAACCCAATGGACGCGCCAGTATCAACATTGCCGGTGACAACGTGCAGCAGGGCGCACAATTGCTTGTAAACAACCTGGTCATCGGGGGACAAGGCTCCTTCCAAATTGGCACCTATGTGTTTACGATACCCTGGAGTGGCGACGAGCATCCTCAGAGCATCGGCATTCTGAATCCCGACGGCACGGCTGCCCAGACGACGGCCATTACGCTGCAAGGTGCAAACGGGAATGGCAATGGCAACGGCGGGAATACGCAGGGAGCACATGGTAACGGCAATCACGGAAAGAAACCGACCGCGACTCCCACACCTCATCATCCCGGACCTGCAAGTTCCCAGGGCAGCGCGATCATTGTCCCTTCCCGGCCACTGGTCATAGCCTCTGCCTTGCCCCATCGTCGTTTTCCCCAGCAAGAGGCTTCTCTTGCTGTGAATGCAGCGCACACTCATGGCTCTGAGCCATGAGCGTGCTCAGTGCCCCACGCATGCAAGATTGGTGCGCTCTGCATTCCTCTAGGGTACTATGCCCAGGAAGATATCCGTGTTGCCAAACGTTGTCGGGCAACTCGTAATCACATCTGGGGCTGGCGCAGTTCCCGCTCGATAGGCATCCACAGCCGCACATGGCGAGGCATTGCGTGCGTCGGTCCACACGGCATAGACATGGCTGCTATTGCGGAAATATAGTCGCTAAGGAACTGAGCTGCCAGGCTCTTGGCGCTGGAACCACCGGGGTCAGAGCCCACAGTGCTGAGCTTCAACGGGCTGCTAAACCTCGCTCCCCCATCGGTCGATTGGGTAGAGTAGGAGACGACCCCTGCCACAGGAGCCGTGCCTGTTGGCACATCATCGAGCGCCTGAAAGACCCCATCCACGTCTCCCTGCGGGTTGACCGCTATCGATGCAAAGAAGGCAGTGCGGCCGGGCACGTTCCCCGCAACGACCGGTGCAGACCACGTTTCTCTACCTGTGGTAGACCTCGTCACCAGGACCACCGCGCTGGAGATGAGGGACTGAGACCTGGGTATTTATGAGGGATGCCACCGCTTCTCATCCATCAAGACCAGTGTGGTCATCTCCTCGCGTGCAGCACGACGTGCCATTTGAGCCGGAGGTAATATCGTGGTAGTCGGTGCTATAGTTGGCCGAGGTGGCATCGCTCTGATAGGCAAAGCGAGTCGAGGGGGTATTGGTCACGAGGGTCGTGTTATGGGCCTGGTCGGCCAGCGCGATGACCCCGGCCACGCTGGGGGCTCCAACGCTCGTCCCGCCGATTTGGAACCAGCCCTTCTGGCCCTGGTACCTCGTCGAGTCGTAGACTGCCACGCCCGTATTCGGATCAGCATCCCAGGCGACATCCGGTGTGCCCCGCTTGCCGCCGCAGTTATTCACGTTGGTTGTCGTGCCGCAGTAACCGACCTGGTAGCCGGGCTCCGCCTCATAGGCGCTGGCTCCTCCGCCTCCACTGCTCCAGACCTTCTCGCCTCCGTAGGTGCAGCCAGCGCTCACGCAGCCGCCACTCTTGGTCGTCCCGTTGATCGTCAGCGAGGTGCCGCCAATGGAGAGGACGTAGGGCGAAGCCGAAGGATAGTCGGCGGGCGTGCCGCTATCGCCCGCCGAGACGGTGATGGCGACGGGCTTGTTGAAGTGGCCATCATAGCTGGAGCCGGTCTCGCCGCTAAATTCCGAGCCTCCCCAACTGTTGGAGACCACCTGGGCGTGTGCCGTGGCATAACCCTCGGCTGCCAGCAGATTGGCGAAGCTGTTGCTACTTGCCTCGACCAGCAGAATATGCGCCTGCGGGGCCATGGCGTGTGCCCATTCGATATCCAGGCTGATCTCCAGGGCCCACCCACTGTTGGTGCGCGGATACGTTGTCCCACCCGTCTGGTTGACTTTCGCGAAGCAGTTGCATCCTCCGGCAATGGTGGGCAAGGCAAACTGTTGGGAGAATGTATCGAAATCGCCGGCAGCCGTCGGGTCGTTGTAGGCATCAACGAGAGCGATGGTGATACCAGCGCCAGTGTACGTGCCGTTGAGATTGTACGCGTTGTTCACTTGTAAGGGGCTGTAGCCGCTCTGATAGTTGCTGCTGGCTTGGATATGCGCCAGCTTATACGTGGGGTGCGCAACGCCTGCGGAACTGCCCCCCGTGGAAATAGCTCCAGCTTTTGTCGTCAGGATCAACATCATGGTGACGGCAAGGATGCTGAAGAGCATGAAGAGACGTTGTAAATACATAGTGAGTGTACCCTCCTGTGGCTGTTGCCACTGACGAGATGAACGCTTGAACGATCTACGGTTGATCGCCCCGCCTCAATCAGGAAAAAGGCTATGACGGACTGGCAACGGTCGCAGTAACCTGCTGCTGCCGATAAGCCGGATTCGAAGCAGCGTTGTCAGTACTGACTACACCGGGTTATACACAAACCGACAAAAATCTGCAAAATCTTCCATGACCATTGCCTGCGTTGAGATTGTGTGCGACGCGGCAAACCTTCTGAACGAGTGCCGACTACACACGCTTCGGCACTCGTTCAAGGCCCAATCAGTGGGAATGGGGGGTAGGGGTGCTACTCGGCTTCCCACCACCAGGAGGGGTAGGCGTGCTGGTCGGCTTTCCACCGCCTGGCGTGGGCGCGCTGGTCGGCTTCCCGTTTCCGTTCCCATTGTTTCCACTCTTCCCAGGTTGGAATCCGGGAATCTTGGTCAGCAGGCAGGATTCTAAGGCTGTCGTTCCACAATTTTGGAGCGCCTCCGCAAGGTGGCTTCGTGCATTGTCGCTGGTCAGCGTGCCAGCGGCGTTGGCTGTGTCATGAGTTGCTAAATACTGGGCGTAGGTCAAAAGATCGTTGATCTCGCCATAGCCAAAGACCTGACTGGAAGCCACCGTCGCTCCGCTGGGAGCTGTCCCCTTGAAGGTTCCCTGGTGGAGGGAGCAAATCGCCTGAATGTCATCCCCTGTACTGGCTGTACCGAGCGAAAAGCTGGCGGCCAGGTTTTGGGCTTCGGGCAGCCCGGGGCAATTGGCCGCGTGGCTGTTCGCACCTGGCGTGGGGGTCGCCTCTCCCCTGGTTCCACGGGTCGGAGACGGCTTGTCTGGGGTGCTGGTCGCACTCGTCAGACCGATGATAGCATGAACGACGTCCCGTCCTCCTGGGTTCGAAGCAGCCATCGCCGCTGTTCCTCCGACTACGGCAATGCTCACCAGCGCAACCGCCAGGAGTTTTCCTTTGAGCAAACTACTCAACACACTACTGAATCGCATACGTGGTCCTTTCTTTATCCATTTCATGAGAGTCACGGCCTCTATCAGACCGTTGCTTCGTTGCTTCTGCGAACGAGAATAACGGGGTGATAGCTGCTAGAGGGTCAACTCTCTAGAGGGAGAGTTGCACGTTGCTCGCGATTGGTTACGGGTCTGAGAAAACAGTACTCTCTGGCTATGTGGATCTGACCGGGTGGTCTCGCAAGGTGCATTGCCTCACCAAAAATCTTCCTCGGCGGTTTATTCAACTGGCGGGGTCAGAGAATCCTGGCTGGATTCTCTGCTGACGAAACTGGCGGGGGTGATGGGCCACGGATCACTTCCACTTGCCATTGCTCCTCGCGCGTTTCCAAGAGGTCGGCTCGTATTTTCCGCATGCCTCGCTGAAGCGTGCGGATTTGTAATGGTTGATAGCGTCCGGGGGAGCGGCGCTGCAGCTCCCGGAAGATGTCGCCACTGCTCCGTTCAGGGTTGGCAACCAACCAGGACAGGATCTGCTCCCACTCTCCCTCAAAGGGGTCCTTGTGGTACGCCGCCAGCCCAGGACCCGTTTTCTCCGCTCCTGCTCTTGGTGCAGGGTATGGAGCCCTGCTGCCGGATCGGGAGCGTTCCCCGAAGCCTGAAGCGCTCCCGCTGTACAATCGTCCACGGAAAAGACGCGGAGAAGTGCGGGTGGAGGGTTTGGAACAAAAGGAGAGCAACTGACAGCACAGCGGAACAGGCGGATGGGGTCGAGCGCGTGTGCCACCTCGAGCAGTTCTTGCTGCATCTCGGCAGGTAGGACGCCTGACTGCAGCAATCGTTGCAGCGGGGTCTTCGCTGGGTCGTAGACGCACCGCACTTTCTTCCCGTCGCGCTGTTTGGACAGCAATTTCATGGAGGGTTGAAAGCAGTTGACATACAGGCGCAGTGCTCGATAGAGTTCGGTCAGTTGCCGATAGGCCTGTTCCCCAACTGGTAAATTACGTGAAATGTGAGCAGCTTTTAAGCTGAAATGTGAGCACTTGTGCGGATTACCCGAAAGTCTGGGTCTCCACCGCATTTGGTGCTGCTCACTTGCTTGTGCAAATGGAAGCAGCCTTTTGCCGCGTGGCAAGGTTCTCCTTCCGATTTCGTGCGACAACCTGTTGCTTCGGAAAGCACGTTGTGCCCCTTGGAAGGGCGAATGACGACCTACAGCATACATAATCGAGATTCTTCCTTGATACTCGATGAGCGTGGAGATCGCCTCGCCCTGATTCAAATCTCGGCAAGGTTTTCCTTCCGTTTTCTGAATCTCGGCAAAATTCTTCTTCCGATTTGAACTGGGAGACCGCCATTTTTGGGGCGACAAAGGGCATTTTGCGGCAAATCTTCCTTCCGAAAGCGGCAAAGTTCTCCTTCTATTTGCAGCTTGACTTAGGGCTTGTCAAGAAATAACTTTCTGTGGTTGATCGACATTTACATCAGCTTGAATTGAGCGGGGAAGCCGCTGCGGACGCTGGACACCATGCTCAATTTTCTTTGTGGAACCAGGACTAGCACAGGGCTGACGGCGTAGGCGGCATTGTTGGAGGGGGCATTTGAGAAGGGACAAACGGTTTCCGAAGATCAGATCAAGCAACTCAAGATCGAACACGCTGCCGTTTGTGCCCAGTGGAACTACACGCTTCGGCCCCGTATTGCTGCGCTTTCCCCTTCTTGAGGAGCAGCAAACGGAAGGGATTTTTTCACAGGTTCTTAGGGAGCGCGTAACGCGTGAATAGAGCCATTAGGTGCACAGACATAGACCAGCCCGTTAGCAACGGTGATCGAGTAATCGATGCCGTCGTTGCTGTCGAAGAAGTCGTTTTTCCAGAGCGACCAGCAGGTTCCGTGGCCACACCCGGCGGCATTGAAGGCGTAAGCTGTACCGTAGAAGTTGATGGCATAGATGACGCCGTTCGCCAAGACGGGGGCCGCGTACAGGCTCTCGGTCGGCGCGAGCCACAGGAACTTGCCCGTTTTCGCATCAAGCGCGAAGAGATTGCCCCCGTTGAAGTCCCTGAAGAGTGTCGAGAGGTACACGACGCCGTAGGCAATCGCTGGAGCAGCCCACACTTTTTGCAGCGTGACGGCCCTCCAGCGCGGCGAGCAAGACGACTGTCCGCAGCCTTGGGCGGAGAAGGCTACTACATCGGCGTCGTCGGTGGTGACGAAAACCATGCCGCTGCCGACGACTGGCGAGACCTCGACGGTTTTCTTCGTTCCGACCGGGCCTGTCCACAGGATGGTTCCCGTGCTGGCATCGAGCGCGTAGAGTTGCGTGTTGGAGGCCGCGTAGACCACGCTATTCGCGATCGCTACACCGGTATATCCTCCTGTGTAGGTGCTCCATAGATTCTTGCCCGTCCTAGCGTCCAGGGCGTACACGCTGCCATCGTGCGGGCCAAAGTAGATCACGCCGTTGACGTAGGTAGGCGAATCCTCGGCGGATGAGCTTGTGCTGCTCTGGCTGGAGAAGGTCCAGAGTACCTTGCCGGTGCGCGCGTCGAATGCTCCCAGCGCGCCGTTATCGGCTGCCAGATAGACAGCGCCATTGGCTACCGTGGGCGAATAGATATACGAGGCGTATTGTACCGATTGCGGCGAGGTCTTCCAGAGCGTCGCGCCCGTGCTGGCGTCGATGGCGTAGAGCGTCGGGCCGCCTCCGGTGATGTACAGCACACCGTTGACGATCGTCGGAGTGAAGCCGATGTATCCAGACACGTGTGTTGTCCAGGCTTGTGTCAGGTTGGACACGTTCTTGAGCGAGATGGCCTTCTCGTAGGGGTTGAATTGCGAGTGCTGCGCGTCGAAGCCATACATCGACAGGCTAGCCGAGCCGGAAAGCGACACGTCGGGCGTAATCGCTACTGGAGCAGTGCTAGCAAGAACGTCGCGCGTGGGGAGCGGCACCTGGATGACCGTTGTCGTCTGGCTGCGCGACCGCGCGAACAGACCTACGCTGATCGCGCCTGCCACGACGAAAAATGCCAGGCTCAACAGCAGCGCAACTCGCATGGGAGGGGATTTGCGACGCTCGCCTGAGCCTTCCCATGCCTGCCGCTCGCGCCGCGCTTCGCGTTGCGCAAACACCTGGTCGAGGCCGTTTGATGCGGGCGCTTCGATACCTGCGGTTTCGGCAACCGCGAGTGAGCCAGACGAGGGCAATGGCGAAGACTTTTCAAGCTCGGCTTCCTTGTTCGCCTGCTCCAGCGCCTCGGCAAAGGCCATCTGAGGTTGACCCGTTTTCGTGGAGTGCTCAACTGTGGAAGCTGAGCAAGGAGAAAAGCGTGAAGACGTTAAAAAAGACGTTCATGAGAAGCATTAACCGTTAACATTAAAATGTAACGTTTTCTTCACTATAATCAAGTATACACTAAAAGCGTTCTTTTGTCAAGTTGTCTAGAGTTGCGTTCCTCCTCTCATCTGCTCATACGTAATAGGGCTTACATAGCCTAATGACGAATGTCTCCGTTGTCGGTTGTAAAATACTTCAATATATTCAAACACAGCATTTCTTGCTTCTGCTCGTGTTTGATAGGCTTGATGTTCGACACACTCCTCTTTCACTGTTCCAAAGAAACTCTCCATAAGCGCATTATCATAACAATCCCCTTTTCTGCTCATGCTCACTTGTACCTCAGCTGCTTTGAGCACGGCCAGATAGCCTTGACTCGTATATTGACTTCCTCTATCCGAGTGATGGACCAGACCCGCTCCTGGCTTGCGTTGGCTCAGCGCCATTTCTGCCGCTTTTGTGATCAATTCTTCGTCTCGCTCCTTGCTCATGGCCCATCCAACGACCAATCGCGAGTAGATATCCACAATGGCTGCCAAATAGAACCAGCCTTCTGCTGTGCCAATGCCGGTAATATCTGCTACCCATTTGGTATTGGGTGCATCAGCCGTAAAATCTCGCTTGAGCAAATTTGGGGCGACTGGATTGTCGTGCTGACTATCCGTCGTTTTCACCTTCCTTCGCCTCGGTTTCGCGTTGATCCCTCGCTCACGCATCAAACGAGCTACCCGTTTTCTCCCACAATGCACTCCTTGCGCTTTCAATTCTGCGTGCACACGTGGGCTTCCATAGACCTGACGATTGTTCTGATACGCATCTTCGATTCGCTTTCCTAAAGACTCATCTTCTTGTTGGCGCTGGCTCGGTTCTCGTTGGCGCCAGGCATAATAGCCGCTTTCCGAGACATTGAGTACTTGGCACAGACGAATGACGGGAAATTCCTCTTGATGAGTCGCAATAAAGGCGTATTTTATTGCTGGGGCTGCACGAAGATGCGTACCGCTTTTTTTAATATATCCCTCTCTTGTTTGAGAATCTCATTTTCTCTTTGCAGTTGCCTTACTTTTTCTTCTCATTCTGTCTGATGTCCTTTCCCCGGAAAGGCTTGATCTGCATGATCTGCAAATTCTTTACACTCTTACTCGTTTCTACAAGATGGACTGCCTCTTGCTTGAATTCTTTGGTATAACTTGGTTGGTGTTTTGCCATGATCCCCTCCTTCAGAGAGTTTACCAGCTTTCTCTTCTCCAACTCTACCAAACCGGGGGAATCTCACCCCGTTGGCACTCGATACGACGATGCGGGTCTACGAAGAACTGCACATCCAAGCACAAGAAGCGCAACGGTTACGTGACCAGCAGGTGGAACGTGCCCGGTACGCGGCAGAACTGGCACAACGCCGTTTTTTACGGGTCGACCCGGAGAACCGACTCGTGGCCGATGTCCTGGAAGCCGATTGGAATGCCCGCTTACGCGAGCTTGCCCAGGTTCAGGAGGAAGCGCAGCGACAAAATGAAGCGGAACAACGCAAGCTTTCCGCGCTCGAACAGCAGGCGATTGCCGACCTGGTCGAAGATTTCCCCCGGGTATGGAACGATGCACGCACCTCGGATCGGGATCGCAAACGCATGCTGCGCCTGCTGGTTGAGGACGTGACCGTGCTGAAAAAAGAGGAGGTGATTACCGCCCATGTACGCTTCAAGGGAGGAGCGACCCAGACAATCACCATGGCTGTCAGTCATGGCCGGCGCAGCGCGCCAGAGGTCATTGACCTCATGGACCAGTTGCTTGATGAGTTCACGGATGCCGAGGTGGCCGAACAACTCAACCAACGAGGGTGGCGTACCTCTGGAGGGAAACCGTTCCACGCGAGACGAGTACTGTCTTTACGACGTGACTATCATCTCAAAGATCATGGAACCCGGTTACGCCAACGCGGTCTGTTGTCGGCGGACGAAGCCGCAAAAGCCTATGGAGTGTGCCGACAAACGATCATGGAATGGGGACGCGCGGGTCTGCTTCCCACCTATCGGACCAATGATCGTGGGATGGTGGTTTTCCCACCTCCCGATGAGCACACTCCTCAGAAGAATACTCGCAAATATCAAACAACACCTTCATCGTACGGAAGGAGTGCAGTATGCAACTAAATCGTTGGCCGAAGGACAATACGGAGGGGCTTGCTCCGTGATAATGCCTAGCCGATCTACCAACACCTGGCGCGCCCGCTCTGAGGTAAAAATCTTGCCTCGGTCGTGGAAGACGGTGGCAGGTTTGCCTGAGATTGGCCAATCGTGTTGGCACCCAGCTGCAAGCACCAGGCGATCTTTCGGCTCAAGTGCCATTTTTAACAAGCGCATGTAATCTTCTTCCGCCAGTGGTCCCAGGGCGATGACAGCGCTCATGATCGCAGCAGTCTTTACGCACACCAGCACGGCGGCGTGGATGCGGCTGGCAACCGGAATGCCATCTTTGGTGACAACATAGAGTTCCATGCTATGTTCATCAACCTGGGCCAGTTGTGCTGGCGCGGGAATGGAGAGGGCGAAGGAAAAGGGGGACTGCCTCTCGCGTCGAGGTCCCTTTTCTCCGCCCCGTGCCTGGCGCACCTTTGGCTCCTGTTTAAGTGTTTCGATATATTTCCTCACCTGGTCATAGGTGGGAAGCATGATGGCCGTTCCTGTCTCGGCTCGTAAGCGTGAAGCGACGTGTTTGAGTTCCACATGCTCAGCAATGGCACGCATCGAGAGTTTCGTTGGACGGCTGTAGAGGAGGCGAATGGCTTGCTGAAAAGCAGGATGCATCTTCCGTTCTCGACGGTACGTGGCGTGCGGAACACAGGCCAATTGCCCAAACTCTACAGTACGTTGTACGAGCCGTCCCAGGGTAGAGCGTCCCATCCCCGCAGCCGCTGCTGCTTCACGGACGGTCGTTCCGTTCAGGACCGCTTCCACGGCTCGCAAATTGCGCAGAAAATGTTCCCGTTGCTTTTCATCGAGAAGAGAGTCATCAAAGGTAGAAAGCAAATCTGTCGGCTTTCCAGCTTGTTCCTCCTCAAAGTCGGTTAGCTGTGAGGGTAACTCAGCCTGCATGTTGCTGCTTTCCAGGTCGGAGGGGAGAGGATCTGGAAAAATCGGAGGGGAGTCGGGAGAAAGACAAATGAACGGAGTCAGTCGGGTCAGTGGGATATTCGCCAGATCGACCAGCAGGTGTCCACACGCGGCGGCATCGGCACACTTTTTCCAGACAGCAGCCTCTTTTTCCGAGGGCCCCCAGCGTTCTCCCAAACGCTCGACCACTTCCTGGACGCAGGCCGCTTCACCGTAGGGCCAAACCACCTGTAACGCCTCTGCCAACTCTTGAAAAGACGGAAAGGGCTGCCGCCGGGCATGTAAGAAGACGAGATTGGCATGTCGTTGTGGGAGTAAGGTGGCTTCAGTGCCAATCCAATAGACTCCGGCTTGCTGCTGGGCGACCTTGCGCGCCGCTTCTGCTTTCGCCTGATTGCGCTCTCGACGCTTTTCTCGCTCAAGACCTGCCTCTGCAATCAGCAGGGAGCCGCCCTGGAGCTGGCCGATCGCATCAGGAAGGTACACATGAGCGTTGCCCTCAAACAGGTAGTTGATAGTGAAAGGCGTCGGCAGGGGCGTTGCGATTTTGTACGTTGAGGCAAAGGTAGGGCTGATATCGCCGCGTCCATACCAGGCCACTTGGGGATGATATTCCAGATACAACAGTAATCGTTCTTCCATCAGGCTACAAAAAGGCTGCCGTGTGGGTTTTTGGCCTCCCATCTTCCAACTGGGAATCCACCCAGAAATGCTCTCGCCAGCAATTTTGAACAGATCGATGCCACGAATTCCGGTCTCAGACATGAGAAGCTCCCTGCATCCATGAATTTCCATCTCTACAGAACAGTGTACTCGCGGTACAAGCTCATCGGGCAGCCAATTCTTGGGCCTGTCCAAACTTCGAGTCCGATTTCCGATCATTGGGTCTGATTTGTCCGAACATTCGCGCTATTTACCATTATCAACTGGATAATGGTAAATGACCTGCCAAGTGAGCAGGTTTTGCCCTCAAACGTGAGAAATTGCTGCCCTTTGCCAAAATGATT
>WNGM01000428.1_pt1 | contig 33901 bp, 33 predicted proteins | sample 5400571 | NCBI WGS metagenome assembly WNGM01 (sample SAMN13153378, study PRJNA577476) | soil metagenome | isolation source: 100 cm soil or saprolite under Garry oak tree replicate 2 | place: USA:California | collected 2016-06-15 | reverse complement strand
GGGTTAGAGCCTGGCACTAAAGCCGCCGGTTTAATCGAGCATGGCAGCTTTGCCGATGGCACACCTTTACAGAGCCCCCTGCATGTACTCATAGGTGCAGAGGCCGGGCCCGTCCTGTATGTTCAAGCGGCAGTTCACGGGGACGAGGTAAATGGCGTAGAGACGGTTCGCCGGGTAGTCACCTCTACTGACCCTGAACAGATGCGTGGGATTTTGCTTGCTGTACCGATTACGAATGGGCCAGGCTTTGTACGGCACCAGCGGCGTAATCCCTTTGACGAGGAAGATATGAACCGCATCTGGCCCGGCAAAGCGGATGGCATGATTAGCCAGCACATGGCTAATCACTTTTATGATCAAGCCATTCGTCACGCCCAGTACGTCATCGACTTGCATACGGCCAGCCGCAATACCTTGCTCCACGTCGTTTATGGTCGTGGCGATAGCGCCAGCCGCAAAATGGCCGAGATATTTGGGCTTGAAATCTTGCTGGAAGAAGATATCAGCAAAGAGTTAGAACAGGCGCGCTTTACAGGTAAGCTGCGCAACGTTCTTACAGCCGGGGGAGTGCCTGCCATCACTCCAGAACTGGGAGGCAATGATGTCTTTGAAGAAGATCATATTGTCCTGGGCGTCCGTGGTGTGACCAACGTAATGAAGCACCTGGGCATGCTTGAGGGTGATGTTGTGCCACCGGATAGACCCCAGACCACCCTCTACGGTTCTCATCTCGACAATGTATATGCTAACCAGGGTGGTATCTGGGTTCCACAGGTGCAAGGCAATGAACGAGTACGCACAGACCAGCCTCTCGGTGTCATCTATTCTCTGCGCACCTTCGAGATCGTAGAACGCCCGACAGCTCCTTACGATGGCTACGTACTGGGTACGGCCGACATACCTATCGTTAATATCGGAGATTCCCTGACCGCTATTTGTCGCGTTGACGAATAAATGGTGCATTCGCTCATTCCTGGGGAACCCGTAGGGACCCTGTCTGGGGGACAGGTAACCGATTTATCGGCCTACTTGCCCACCGGTCTACTCAGGCCGTCCCCAATTGCCAGGCGTTCTGATAGGAACGCTGGGTATCATTGAGCGTATCCAGGCGAATGCCAAGCGTCTGCAGCTTGAGGCTGGCCACCCGCTCATCGATCTCTTGCGGAACATCGTAAACGCCCGGCAGCAGGCTTTGACCGGCCTGGAAAAGATAGCGAGCGCTCAGCGCCTGGTCGGCAAAACTCAGGTCCATCACTGCTGCCGGGCTGGCCTCCGCGGCAACCTGGCCGACTAAACGTCCCTGGGCCAGGAGGTGAAGCACTTTCCCGTTCGGCAACTCGAACTCGGCCAGGTGCTCGCGAACTTCACTCTCGCTCACGGAAAGTTGGCGCAAGGCTGCAACGTCTACTTCAACATCGAAGTGGCCGGAGTTGGCAAGAATAGCGCCATCTTTCATCGTCAAAAAGTGGTCAGAGCGAATCACGCCTGCCATACCGGTGGCAGTAACGAAGATATCGCCAAGAGGTGCAGCTTCAACCATCGGCAGCACCTGAAAGCCATCCATCACTGCTTCAAGTGCTTTGACCGCGTTGACTTCGCAGACGATCACACGCGCTCCCATACCTCGCGCACGCATGGCAATACCTCGTCCGCACCAGCCATAGCCAGCAACGACGAAGGTCGCTCCGGCAAGGAGAGTATTGGTGGCCCGCAGAATGCCATCGATGGTGTTCTGCCCCGTACCATAGCGGTTATCAAAAAAGCGTTTGGTGGGGGTATCGTTGACCGCAATGACAGGAAAGCGCAGCAGTCCTTCAGCGGCCAGAGCACGAGCACGGACGACGCCGGTTGTAGTTTCCTCAATGCCGGCCACGACGGAATTCGCAGCAGAGTCGCGGTGCAAGGCCACAATCAGGTCGGCGCCGTCATCCATCACCAGGTGAGGTTTGATAGCCAGCGTCTGCTCAATGTGGCGCTGGTAGGTAGGAAGGTCTTCACCATAGAGGGCATAGACGGCAATCCCTTCAGCGACAAGGGCGGCACAGACATCGTCGCGAGTCGAGAGAGGATTGGAAGCGCAGAGGGCAAGCTCAGCGCCGCCAGCACGTAACACCTGCAGCAGGACTGCCGTTTCGGTCGTAATATGCAGCGAGGCGGCAATACGTCGACCCTGGAAAGGCAGTTCGGCGGCAAATTCGGTCTGAAGCCGGGAAAGAACCGGCATATGGCGCGCTGCCCAGGCAATACGCTGTCGTCCACGGTCGGCAAGAGAGATGTCCCGGATGTCGTAGTTCATTTTTGCTTCCCTTTCGTTGTAGACTGTTAATTTCTAAAGATCAGGCAACCTGATCTCCTGTATTAAGGCTCCAAAGACGACGCTGCTTGCGCTCTTCCCAGGCCAACCAGTTCAACTGGCTGTCCTGGTGATCAGCAGCACTCAGGGCAACGGGGGCCGCAACCTCTCGATGCCCCTGCCTGGCAAAGTACTCACCTAGAGTGCTGACCAGCGCCTGATTAGCGCTAACAACTGCCTGGCAGCGATTGACAGGGGTAAGGGTACCAACAAGCCCCTCACGACCATCAACCAGCAGAATAACCCCCAGGCCAGGATTATTTTCAGCAGTAGATGATGGTTGGAAAATTCGGCAGCCACGTGCGCGGCTCAGCGCAAGAACTTCTCTCACTTCGTCCTCGTCCCCAGTTGCTAAACTGAGATCAACCGCACTCTGTGCCCCTGAAATCATTGTCCGCACTCTGTTCAAAATCGGCTCGCGACCCCGCAACACCCAGAACTCGCCGGCCTTGTCTGGCTTTGCCATGGTAGCGAGGGCGCTGGCAAGAGTATCCAGCCTTTCCACCATAGTCGCTCGAACCTGTCCCAGAAATTGGTCAGGATTCTCAGCAAGATAGCGTGGCGGATCGCCCGGCTGGACAAGGGCCAGCCCCTTCTGGCTCAACCTCTCAAGAATTTCATAGCTACGCGAGAGAGGAACCTGGGAGCGCTTCCCCAATTCATATCCTGTAAGCGGCCCCTCGGCCACCAGAGTATAGTAAGCTTCAGCCTCGTATTTATTGAGGCCAATTTGCTGCAATAACTCGATGGGTGTCATCATCGTCTCCATTATTAACCACTATAGTGGTTAATAATATAGCATGGTAAGCTGAGGCTGTCAAGGGGAGACAACAACAGAAAAGCGAGGAATCAGTAGATACCTCGCTTGTAATTCAAGAAAAAGGGCGCCTTCGCTAGAAAAGTAGATGTAGAGACTCGATCTGTCTCCCGCCTGCTAGCGTCACCACCGGGAAGGCCCGCTTGAAGCTGGGTGGCGCGGGAGGTAGGGGTAGCTGATGTCAGGCGGTGGCTTGAGCAGCGGTCGCAATAACAAGGTGATGACCAGGCCGGTCACAAAGCCTCCCACGTGAGCAAAATACGCCACGCCGCCCATAGCCTGTTGCGCACTGCCCAGCGATGCTACGCCATCGAAAAACTGCAACAAGAACCAGAGCCCGATCAAGACTATCGCAGGCAGCGTCACAATAGTGAAGAAAATGAAGATGAAAATAATCGTGCGCACCTTTGCAAAAGGGAACAGTACCAGGTAAGCCGCCAGCACCCCGGCAATGGCGCCGCTGGCCCCGAGACTCGGTATGGAGGAGTTTGGATCAACGGCTACCTGTGCGATGCTCGCAATCACTCCACAGAACAGGTAGAATACCAGGTACGGGAGATGCCCCATGCGGTCTTCCACATTGTCCCCAAAGATGTAGAGAAAGAGCATATTGCCGCCGATGTGCAGCCAGCCCGCGTGCAAAAACATAGAGGTGATAATAGTGAGATAGACTGGATTCGGCGTCTGAAACGGGATACTCGTTTTCAGGAGCGCCGTTTGGGGTATGCCGTGGGTCAGCGCCACCGGTACAACCGAATACGCGAACATGAAGGCCGCAGAATTAGGACCCAGCGATACCTCGTAGAGAAATACAATGACGTTGACAGCAATGATCGCCCACGTCATCCAGGGCATGCGTCGCCGAGGCCCCGGATAGTCCTTGATCGGAATCACACTCTTCCTCCTGTTACGTTACGCTGTCAGTTGCCTTGGACTCTGGCTCTTATAAATTGTAGCAAATTTGCGCGGATATGATCTAACCGGGAAGGTAATCCATACAGGTGTCCTGGCTGTCATCCTGAGCGCAGCGAAGGATCTCTACGTCCCATGAACCAGACCTTTCCCCTTCGCTGCGCTCAGGGCAACAGGCATTCTCTCCCAATGCCTGCCGCCCTCAAGTAGTCTTCCATCTCAGACAGTTCAAAGAAAACAAAATCGAGCGCTACCTTTTCCCCCCACCATTCATCCAGGTGAATAATCTCCTGACCCAGGTGAAAGGAGAGCAGGAGCAGCCCGTTCGGTCGCAGAACGCGCCTGAACTCCCGCAGGACCGAGATCACTTCTGCACGGGGAATATGGATAATGGAGTAAAAGGCCACTATGCCTCCCCACTCCTCATTCTCCACGTCTAAGGACGACATATTCCCCTGTTGGAACTCGATCCCAGGATTTAGCTGCCGCGCCTGCTCCACCATGCGCGGCGACACGTCGATACCCAGGACATGCACTCCCTGCTTATGTAAATATTGAGCGACATGTCCTGGTCCACAACCCATATCACAGACGGTCCCCAAACCCCGCTCTTCCGCTGCAAACCGATCCAGCAGGGCACGATCCATTGGTTTATGCTCTAGCTCGTGAAAAATCCTCGTAACATATTCCCCGGCGACCTGGTCATAACTATTCCGCAGTTCATTGATGTCCATGTTCATGCTCCACCTCGAATATAGTGTAAGAGTCGGTACCGGAATTGTATCATAGCATGAGGCATGATCGAGTGAATACAACATTCGCGCTGTCCACCCGGCAGCACTCCTTGTAAGCACTCTGGACGTATGGTAGTATAGAAATAACCTGATACCAATCAGAGAGATAAATACGTTGGGGGACGTAGGAGATGTCAGTCAATTGCTCATTGCCGGAAAGGGGCACACCATGGCCAGAGACCTCAAAAAGGTACAATACTACTACGACTCACACCCCACCGAGGAGGATTTGATGGGGGAAACCTCATGGCATGCCGGTCTCATCGATTATCTCAAGACGGTTCTGCACTGGCTCTTCCGGGGGCAAGCCTGTGCTATCTATGATAATCTCAACTTCTACCAAACGCGAGACCCGATGGAATACCCTGTCGCTCCTGATCTCGCGGTCATCAAGGACATAGAGTTCCGGCATGTGAAAAGTTGGGCCATGAGCAGTAGCGAGCCACCGCCGCAGGTGGTCTTCGAAATTCTTTCAGAAGAGACGTGGAAAAAGGATCTGCAGGAGAAGCCGAGGAAGTATACCAGAATGGGAGTGCAAGAATACTTTGCCTATGATCCCAATGAGCCGCCCATCAGGCGCGGAACTACGCCACGACTTCTGGGGTGGCGACTGGACGTCCAACGCAAAGAGATGGTCGATATGGTAGCCAATCCTGCGGGTTGGCTATGGAGCGAGCACTTGGAGAGCTGGCTCGTCCCTGATCAGGCCTTCCTGCGCCTCTATGATCGACATCACCAGTTGCGTCTTACTGGAGAAGAGGCTCAGGCCCAGCGAGCCGAGATCGCAATCAGGCAAGCCGATGCCCTGGCTGATAAATTGCGTTCGCTAGGGGTCAACCTTGACGAGCTATGATCGTCTGTGGCCTTAAATCAAGTTTTCGGAGGAAGTCGATTCGGTTACCTGTTCCCAGACAGGATTCCCTCAAAGTTTTCTTAGGCGTGTTTGTCTTGTCCTGCTACGCCTCATTCTTAGTTGGAAAGAATCAAACTAACCCGAGTCGGATAGCATAAGCAACGGCAGCAGTGCGGCACGGCACGGCTAATTTGACAAAGATATTGCTCAGGTGCCGGTTGACCGTACGAGGGCTAATAACCAGTGACTGTGCAATTCTGCGATCAGTATACCCTTCCGCAACCAGGTGCAGCACCTCTTGTTCTCGATTAGTAAGTTGGAAGTCGAGAGCGTACATGAGATATTCCTTTCCTCCTCTTTCGTCTTGCTTTCTTTTTCACCTGATGCCAGTTCCTAACGATTCATCATCGGGGTAGTCCAGGACAGCCATCAATTTCATTGTGTCAGCCATAGTTTCCCCCTCGCTTTCTTAGGCAGACCATATTGCTTGATCCTGGTTACTGAGACGAGTGTAGCGTATTTTCCAGGCCTTTCCATCGATGAAAACACGGAGATTGTGAGGAAGCGCCACGTAGATTTTCGCAGCTATTACGCACGGAAGGAAGTAAGAGTAATGCTTTTTCCCAACCCAGGGACAAATATGACATTTCCTTCCCAGTGCTGTATACTCAAAGACGCGGAATGTGAGCAGCACAACGGGCGAGAACGGATGCCATCAAGCCGGAAGACGCCGGCCCCAGGCAGGCGCCCGCACAAGCTGTCTCATCGAGAGCATGCACATCCTCCCTTCCGGGGAGCAGAAAGGGATACAGCCATGACCCAGGCGTATAACAAGAATGAGACGAGTCAGCGGCAGGACCGGCTCTTAACCACGCTGGAAGGACTGCTGGAACTGCCAGCCACCGACGTCACAGCGACGCTCAATCAAGCTACCTCCCTGATCGCCGAGGTGTTTGCCGCCGACAAGGTGGATGTCTTCTTCCATGACTGGGCCAGCGAGACGCTGGTGGCGCTTGGTACCAGCGATACCCCCATGGGCAGGAAGCAGAAGGCCATCGGCATGGACCGGCTGCCCCTTGCCAATCGTGGACGCACCGTCGAGGTCTTTCTCAGCGGGACCTCTTACCTCACCGGCCATGCCGACCAGGACCCTGAGGAACTCGTCGGGCTGAAGGTCGGGCTACAGGTGAAGTCTCAGATCGCGGCGGTTTTTGAGGTGGAGACGCTGCGCCGGGGCGTGTTGCTCACGGTCTCCAGCAAGCCCGAGTTCTTCTCGGAGCAGGACCTACACTTTCTGGAAGCGATTGCCCGCTGGATGGGCATCGTCATCCACCGCGCCGAACTCATCGAACGCATGCAACGCGAGGCCGTGGAGCAAGGCCGACGGGTCGCGGCTGAGGAGTTGCTCACGATCATGGCCCACGACCTGCGTAACTACCTCACGCCCCTCAAAGGGCGCATCGAACTGCTGGGGCGGCGAGCGCATCGGGAAGGGCGAGAGCAGGATACGCGTGATGTGAGTGCCGTGAACCATACGTTAGGCCTGCTCGAGCGGGTGATCGCCGACCTGCTGGATGTGGCACGGCTCAATCAAGGCATCTTCGCCATCAATGCCCAGCCTATGCATCTCATGGAACTGGTGCAGGAAGTGGTGGCGGCCTTCAGGACAGCAGACAGGCCCATCCACGTGCACACAGCGGTGGAGGTTGTCTTCTCTGCCGATCCGAACCGGCTGCGTCAGTTGCTGGAGAACGTGTTGGCCAATGCCGTCAAATACGCGCCGAAGCAGACCCCGATCACCGTGGAGGTGGCCATTGAGCGACGCCGGGACGGACCCTGGGTGATGCTCACGGTGAGCAATGGGGGACCAGGTATTTCGCTTGAAGTGCTGACCACGCTCTTCCATCCCTTCGTGGCAGGCTCCCAGTCGAGCGGATTGGGCCTGGGACTCTACCTGGCGAACAGGATTGCTGCTGCCCATGGGGGAACGCTCACGATCGACTCCCCAGCAGGCCAGGGGGTGCAGGTCACCCTCGCCTTACCGGTGGAGGAGGAAGAACTGCTCGTGCGCGAGCAGGAGACATCGGATCGAGACACCTGAGCTCGCCTTCCACGCGTGAGGCGCAGGAATGTGCGGTTCACCACATCCGTCTCTTGAAAAGAGGGCAAACAACTCTTCAGGACTTCTCGCCGTCGGCGGCTCACCCATTCAAGTGTTGTGTGCAGGCTTTGCAGCCGTAGATGGCAAAGCCTGCACACAACACAAACCTCTGGCGAACTGCTGTAGAGTGCCGATGTAGAGTGCCGATTTATCGAGCACGTGCAGTGATGAGCCACGAAGAGAGCAGACTTGAAGGGTTACCAAATATTACCCACTCTGATATGACGCACCGTCTTAACTCATGATCTACCGCAATTACTCAGTAATAGCTCGTCTGATCTCAAAAACAAAAATGACTCTACCAGGATAAATTGAGCCAATTTTCAGCTCAGCAAGAACGTGTTCAACCACTTCTTGCTGTCAGGACAGGCTTAAGGTCTAAGTAGATTATCCCAAAGAGTGCCCGAGCCTGTCAATAGATAAGAGGTTCATACTGCGTCCATGTTCACAGTTAGCAACAAACTTGCAGACCGAGAAATTGTTCTGCCAACTTCTGACATCCTCACGGCGGTGAGGCAGCGATCTACATGTACTCCTCTAGCCAGGGGTACGATATGCAGGCACTGATCTTAGCCGGCGGGGCCGGAACCCGCCTCCGCACAGTACTCACAGGGCTTAACAAGCCAATGGCCCCAGTAGCTGGTAGACCCTTCCTGGAGTACCTGCTCCTGCAACTGAAGAAGCACGGGATTGACGAAGTCACTCTGTGCGTCGGCTATAAGGCAGCTCTCATTCAAGCATACTTTGGCAGGGGAGATCGCTTGGGCATGCAGATAAGCTACTCCTACGAGACGGAAGGAGCTAGGTTGTACAATCGTAGACATTAGTTTGGAGCCTATGGGCTTGCAAACATGGAGGGGGAACGGCCATGCTTAAGACAGTGCTGCAGACCGAGGCTCAGATTGAGCCAACAACGCAGTTGCAAGCAGTCATTAGCCAGCGGATCGAAGCCAGTATTGCAGTGAAACAACGGCTTTTGGGACAGACCGAAATCTGTGCTGAGGTGGCAGAGCAGATTCCTGACGCTTATTACGTAAACCAATATGGAGTTACTGCTCCTCAGTCATATGGTTATGATGACCCCAATTATGTTTTCAATGCTACTGTGAGACAAAAGGTTCAGGATTTTGAAACACATGCGCTACAACAGCTTAATGTACAGGTAGGATTGACTAATATTTGGGATTTTAGAGTTGATGGAGGAGATGGGGGAGAGGCGAACTATGGTCCTTCCGCTGATGGACAGGGGCATAGCAATAGCTATTGGGCTCATGATGAACGATTGTACACCACAACTGATACTCCGTCGGCTAATATCATTACCCTCACCGATTATTCAAGCATAATTAATCAATATAACTCTAATACTGTCAGGGTGAGCACAGCAGTAGCTTACACCGACCATACTGCTCTGAATAAAACCTTTCCGATAACAGTAATGAACAATAATGTCGAAATAGATTTTAGTGCGAGGCTTGATAATGCCATGATATCAGCAATCCAGATAGTCCCCACCGGCTAAACCGTTACCATCTTTTTACACATGCCACAAGAGACGCAACTATTACCCGCTCTGGAATATTGCAACGTCTCAATTTATAGGCTACCGAAAAACGGGAATAGCTGATGTAAACAGATCAGTATAAGTTGAAAGGATACCATTTCATGGCAATTAAAGTAGATACCGCTAAAGACACCGCCCAGGACGCACAGGCGCAATACTTCCGTGTGACCGACCAGGTACCTGAGGTGGTCTGGTATTGGGCAGCTCTGGGATCTATCATGGTCTCAGCAAGTCTGTTTTTGATGGGCAAGCACGATTGGAGCAATTTCGTAGGCCAGTGGCCCCCGACATTTCTCCTCTTCGGCCTGTTCCACAAGTTGCTGCGCCCTTAATAGTCACGGGTAGCAGCCCTCCCCTGATGGGCAGTTACCGGCGCAGCCACAGCGGGTGCGCCAGCCTTGTTAGAATGGTTGGAGCCATGCTGTCCCCTTGTACAAGTTTTAGAGTGTTTTGTGTGCGCCCACGCAAAACACTCTAAAACTTGTACTACAACGTGTGGTCGCCGCAGGCGACCCACTTGATACGGGGTATTGCCCCAATGGTCGAAAAATACCTGATTGTGAGAAGTACCTCTCCTATGCTCCCCTAATGAAACAAGGGCATGGCCCAAACGGCAGAAAGGAGAACCCGGTGGACGGTTGAGAGCAGTCCCGGCCAACGCTTCCGGTGGAATTGGACGCCCTTCGAGCTAGCGTGGCGATGCTCGAACAGGGAGAGGCACTGCAAGAGTGCCTGCGCACAGCGGCCCTCAGCCGCGATATCGGCGTTGCCCTCGTGCAGGATATACCCTTGCAGGACAGCCTGCAGCAGATCGCGCAGTCCCTCGTCCATCACCTGGACGCAGCCTTTGCGCGGATCTGGACGCTCAACACCAGCATCCAGATGCTCGAACTGCAGGCTAGCGCAGGACTGTACACCCACCTTGATGGCCCACACAGCCGGATTCCCGTGGGAACGCTGAAAATTGGCCTGATCGCAGCCGAGCGTCTTCCGCATTTGACCAACGCGGTGCTTGGCGACCCGCATGTGAGCGAGCAGGAGTGGGCCAAACGGGAGGGTATGGTTGCCTTTGCGGGTTATCCGCTCTTGATCGAGGAAAAGGTGGTGGGCGTGATGGCTCTCTTTGCTCGCAAGCCATTGACTCCCGCCACTCTGGACGCGATGGCCTCGATCGCCAACATCATCGCCCTTGGCATCGATCACAAGCGCGTGGAAGATGAGCGCAACCGCTCGCTCGTGGTCGAGCAGCGCGCACGAGCCGAATCAGAGGCCGCCCGGCAACGTCTGACGAGCATCCTGGACAACCTGATGGACGGCTTCATGCTCTTCGATACGCAGTGGCGTTACACCTACATCAATCCGCAAGCCGGGCCGTTTACCGCAAAGCCGCGCGAGGATCTGCTTGGCAAGAATGTGTGGGAGGAGTTTCCGGAACTGGTGGATTCCATCTCGTATCAGAAGTATCATGAAGCGCTTCACAACCAGGAGCAGGTGGCGTTCGAAGCGTACACTCCCAGGCTTACACGATGGTTCGATGTCCGCGCGTATCCCGTTCCCGATGGCCTGGCGGTCTACTTCCGCGATATCACAGAGCGCAAACGCTCGGAGGACGAACGCAGACGCCTGTTGGAGGATGCGCAGCGGGCCCGTGCCGAGGCGGAAGCGGCCCTCCAGGTGCGCAATATGTTCCTCTCCGCTATTTCTCATGATCTCAAGACGCCGCTCACGACCATCAAGGGCACGACGCAGTTGTGGCAGCATCGGGCCAATCGCGCTCAGGCGCTGGATATCCCGCAATTGCTCAAAGGACTGAATTTGATTGAGTCGGCTACTCGTAAAATGACCGTGATGATCGATGAGGTGCTGGACCTGGCCCAACTCCAATCGGGACAGCAACTGGAGTTGAATATCAGGCAACTAGATCTGGTGGCGCTGGTCCAGCAGGTTGCCGCAGCGCTTCAAGCGACCACGACCCAGCATCGAATTCGAGTCGAGGCAGCAGTGCCGAGCGCGCTGATCGCCGGGGATGCGGAGCGCCTGGACCGGGTTATTGCCAACCTGCTGTCCAATGCCATCAAGTACAGTCCACGGGGAGGAGCGATTACGGTAACGGTCTCACATGAGGAGCGTGAGGACAAGGCCGGGGACTTTGCCGTTGTGGAAGTGACCGACCAGGGACTGGGGATACCCGCCGCCGACCTCCCGCACATCTTCGATGAGTTCCGCCGGGCAGCCAATGTCACGGGGCGCATCCTGGGAACGGGGATCGGTCTGGCGAACTGCTTGCAGATAGTTCGCCAGCATGGTGGGACGATCGCTGTGACGAGCCTGGAGGGGAGCGGGACCACGTTTCTCGTGCGGCTGCCGCTCTAAGGGCTGGGAGATACCATATACCCTGTATGGAGCGGCGGTGCCCATTGTCCTCATCACCGCTGATGGGCATGCCGCCTGGAAAGGGTGCCAGATCGGAGCCTCCGCCTTTCTGCGCAAGCCTTTCGAGATCACGGACTTGGTGCAAACAGTACTGCAGGCACTGAATCACCAGTGAACAAGCGGAAGTCCTTTCTTCCGTTTCTTGCTCATCTTCCTGCTTCGAGCTCCAGCCTCTCGCTCCACGCTTCGACAGTGACTACTTCAGCCTGACGTGGAAAGACTTTGGACAGCAGCACGCGCTGGACTTCTTCATCGCTGTCAACACAGCAATCGGCTAAGACTGTCAGCTCATAATCCTTATCGGCTGCTTCCCGCAGCGTTGATAAGACCACCCCACTGGTCGCTATCCCGCAGAGCGCCAGATGCGCAATGCCTTGTGCTCTGAGCACGACTTCCAGATCACTTCCACTAAACGCGCTGACACGACGTTTCGTGACCACAATATCCGTCGGCTGTGGAGCAATGGCAGGATGAATCTCCGTTGGGGTCATTGCTGCTTGCAATGAAGATTGCTGCCGCTTGATGGTAGAGAAGGACTTATTCCTCGGACTAATTTCTGGGTAGCCCGGACGAAAGGCCACCACCACATAGATCACTGGAATCTGTGCAGCACGAGCGGCAGTGATTGCCCTGTTCAACCGCTCGAGGAAGTCGCCCGTTTGTGCGAACCGGGCGACAATTCCTGCCTGAACATCCATAACTAAGAGGGCCATCTGCGAATGCGTGTGAGTATCAGACAACCACTTCTCCTTCCTGTTTCTAGCAGATACGCGTCATATGCAACGAGTGTATGAGCACTCACCGGGAAACCCTCGGCGGACGTACCTGCATGACTCATCTTGTTAAATTCTTTCCGTCTGGCTAGCAACTTTTGCTCACTCAGTGTTGCTCTTGTCCATAGACAACACGCTTGCCTCGCAGCAACGATGCCCCCGCCGCTATAAGGCACAGAGCCGCCGAGATAGAGAAAACCGCGCGCAAACCATCCATGAATGGTGCAGAGATCAAGTTCGGGAAAAACGTCTTGCCCAGCAGTATCGCCTGATGTGTGGGTGAGATGGCGTGCAGTAGCGGAGGCGGTAACAGCTCTCCAATCGGGTTATATCCCAGAAACGCACCAAAGAGCGCGGCCGTTGGGGGCAGATGCGCGATGGTTGTAGCCGCTTGAATGGGAACCCCATTCGTGATCAGCCCGGTTGAGAGGGTCGCAGGAAGTGCTGCGGCCAATCCCAACGTGACGATACTGAAGAAGAAGCCGATGCTGACCAGGGTGGCACTATTTTGAAAGGTGGCGCGCATGCCGGAGGAGACGCCACGCCCCAGGGCGGAGAGAAAGCCAGCGATATTGCCAGCAGCGAACATACGAATCTTGAAGAGATCGAGTCGGAACATGGGGGCGTTCACGTGCAGTTCGATCCAGACGAAGGCTGCCAGCAGCGCGATGCCCAGAAGAATGCCTCCAATGACCAGGGGGTTGCTCCAGCCCATTGGCGATCCCCCGTATGGCTCAATACCGTAGGTGATCCCAAACAGGAAGACGGTGAGGCCAAGCGCGAAGGTCACGTTTCCCAGCCAGTCAATCTTTTGATGTTTACGGATGGTCGCTGTTTCGCGCAACATCGTGTAGGCCCAAATGGTTCCGGCGATCCCAACCGGCACACTGACGAGGAAGACGAGACGCCAGTTAATGACCGCCAGGATGCCGCCGACAATCAATCCAATGAAAGACCCGGCTATCCCTGCAATCTGATTAATGCCCAGAGCGCGCCCCCGCTGGTTCGCCGGAAAGGCATCGGTCAGGATCGCTGCGCTATTGGAGAGGAGAAAACCTGAGCCGATGCCCTGGATAAGGCGGAAGATGATGAGTTCAATGGCACCGGTATTTCCTGTACCCGGTGTCAGTGAAAGGAGGGTACTGCCAATGGCGAAGATGAGAAAACCGAGGTTATACAGGCGCACCCGACCAAACATATCGGAGATGCGGCCAAAAGTCACCAGCAGCGTGGCGGTCACGACCATATAGCCAAGCAGAAGCCAGAGGAAATAGCTGGTTTCGCCCGGAGCCAGTGGGTTAATCCCAATCCCTTTGAAGATAGCGGGAAACGCGATGAGCACAATGCTGGCGTCAAGGGTTGCCATGAAAGAGCCCAGCGTGGTGTTGGTAAGCGCAACCCATTTGTAATGAGGCCCGACTGGCCGTCGCCGGCGATCTTGCGTGCGTTGTTCTTGTTCCTGTGTGATTATTTCCATCATGTTCGTCCAATCTAGCAATGGAGAGTCCTGCAAGTATGATGCCTCCCTTCCCAACATCTTCAGACCAGGCAGTTCGCCTTAGTGGTGCATTCGCTTATTCCTGGGGAAACCGTAGGTGTATGGGATACCAACATCGTCAGTGGGTATGTGCCAGCACATCGTAGAGCAAGCAAGCGGTAAAAAGACGAAGTAATCACCACTTGTTTGGCACACGATGTACTGACCATCACTACCCGACGATGTGGGTAATCCATACACCGTAGGTGCCGATTTATCGTGCACATCGCCGATTTATCGGCCCTCGTTCTCATCCACGCATTTAGTGAATACGCCACTTATATCAACCGGGCCAGGCGTTCCAGGAGCGGCAGCGCTGCAATAAGCATCTGTTGCTCCTCGGCAGTAAAGTTGTCGGCAAGGGCACGAGCAAGTCGCTCTTCCCGCTGCCGTCGTGCGCCATGGATAGCCTGGAGTCCTGCCTCTGTGAGTGAGATGACGAGACAGCGCCCATCGGTTGGGTCTGGTGTGCGTGAGACCAGTCCAAGCGCCTCCAACGAGATGAGGATTGCCCCCATAGACTGTGGGCTGATACGCTCCCTGGTCGCCAGTACACCTGGTGTTGCAGGACCTTCCCGCTCAAGTAAGCTCAGCACTGAAGCCTGGGAGAGCGTCATTTCGCCGACAACGCTTGTCTGCCGCATGCGGCGAGATAAACGACCGATAAGTGCGCGCAAGTCGCCGGCGGCACGTGTCACTTCAAGTGGTAGCGTCTCCACGTGTTTCTCCTTTCATTTACTAAGTATAAACTTATAAGCCCAAACTTGCAAGTTCATCCAAGCAACGTTAGTGTTCAGTGAAAATGTCACCATGAAAGAGGCGATGGAGCCTGAAATACTCGCTCCATTGTCACTTCATGGCTCTGTTGCGATACTTCCACTCTTCCTGTATAATTGAGCCTGGAGGCCAGATGAAGTCTCTGTTCTGGGACGGGAAGAAAGGCGCGGGATCAGGCCACTCGCGAATTCACAAGAGAGGGTTACAGGATGCAGAACGAGCCAAAGAAAGAGTACGCCAGTACCTATTATGTGCAGGGGAGGCAGAGCGAGCAAGAACTCGAGCGCTTAACGATTCAGGGTCAGATGATGACGGAAGCGATGGGTGGTCCGCTTCCGGAGCAAGCCGATGCGAGTAGCTTCCGGCGTGTCCTCGACATCGCATGTGGACCGGGCGAGTGGGTCATTGAAACGGCGAAGACCTACCCGACGATGTCGCTCACAGGCATCGACATCAGCCGGCCCATGATCCAGTACGCACGGGAACAGGCTGTCACCCAGCATCTCGAAGACCGCGTCTCGTTTCACGTCATGGACGCCTTACTCACCCTCGAATTTCCCTCGTCCTTCTTTGATCTGGTCAACCTGCGTTGTTGCGTTGGTTTCATGCGCACCTGGGACTGGCCGAAGATGATCAACGAGATGCGGCGCGTCACCTGCGCCGAAGGCGTCGTGCGCATCACGGATGCAGAGGCAGGCCATACATGCTATGCCAGCCCCGCACTCTCGCAGTTCTCCGAACTGTTTCAGAGCGCCCTGTTCCAGGCTGGCAACCTCTTTGAGCCAGCACCGTCAGGACTGACAGCTCACCTCGCATCTCTCCTCGGGCAACATGGATGCAAGACGGTTCAGACAAGAACCTATTCCATGACCTATCAGGCAAGCACGCCATCCGCGCAGGTATTCTACAAGGATATGCAGCGTGCATTCCAGACACTGCGCCCCTTCATCCTCAAATGGGCCCGCCGCATCAAACCCGATGACTATGATGCCCTGTGTCAACAAGCCCTCGCTGAGATACAGCAGAGCAATTTTCAGGCCACCTGGAACTTGCTTACGGCCTGGGGCACGACCTAAAGCAAAGTGTACTTGGTGTACGCTGGAAGCAAGAGAGATGGTGTATGGTTTTCCAGGCAGAGGCTGTTTTTTGCTAGAGAAAAGTGACTCTTCCCCACATCAAGTGGTAGAACCCCACTAACCGGTGAAAGTGGGGGGAAGGCTTGAAAAAAACGACGGTCCTTGGCATGATGTGCTTATGCAAAACAGTACACCAGAGCCAATGGACGCGTCGAAACAATTTTGCCCGAATGAGGCGTGTTCCGCAAGAGGTCAAATCGGAGCGGGCACCATTCGTATTCATTCCTACCGTCCCCAACGCTATCGCTGTCAAACCTGTAAGAAGACCTTTAGTGCCCGACGAGGAACGATGATGGAGGGACTGCGCACCCCAGCAGAACTGGTAATGCGCGTGATCATTTTACTGGCGTATGGATGTCCTCCCCAGGCGATTGTGCATGCGTATGGGCTGGATGAACGCACAGTCGCCCAGTGGCAAAAGCGAGCCGGAACGCACTGTCAGCAGATTCAGCAAGACCTTGTCGAGCAAGGCAAGGTGGACGTCCACCACGTGCAGGCCGACGAAATCCGCGTCAAAGGCTACAAGATGGGTGCCTGGATGGGCTTGGCCATCGACGTGTCAACGCGCTTATGGCTGGCAGGAGTGGTAAGCGTGCAACGAGATACGGCCTTGGCCGATCAGTTGTTGCAACGGGTGCGTGCCTGTTGTCAAGCCGTGGGAGCCTTACTGATTTGTACGGATGGATGGGCGGCTTATGCTAACAGTATCAAGCGAGCGTTTCGCGAAAAGGTGAAAAAGACCGTGGGGCGCGGAAGAGCCTGTTTAGAGATATGGCCGCAGTTGTGTATTGCGACGGTGATCAAACGCGTGCAGAAACACCACGTCGTCCAGGTCACCCGCAAGATGACGCTGGGAACTCTTGAGCACGCACAGCAACTGCTTCAGGCGAGCAGGGGAGGAAGCGAACTGAACACATCCTTTATTGAACGCTTCAATGGCACGATGCGGGAACGCTTGGCTTGCCTTCCCCGCAAATGTCGGCATGCAGCTCATCGTCTGGCGACCATCGAGGCGGGCATGTATCTCATCGGATGTACCTACAATTGGTGCATTTCGCATCACGAGTTGAGCAAAACAAAGCACTGTGGGGATGCCTGTACACCGGCCATGGCCGCAGGATTGACGGATCATATTTGGACGGTCCAGGAGCTGTTCACCTACAAGAGCGCACCTCTCCCTTGGGTCGACCCCAAGCCAGCAGGACGCTCTCGCAAGCAAGCCTTCTCTGATCCTCTGGAGCCGAAACGATCGCGAGGGCGACCTCGCATACATCCCTTGCCTGATCCGACTCTGCCCAAACGGCCACGAGGTCGCCCTCGCAAGCTTGCTTGAGCATGTTCACCGGTTAGTGGGGTTCTACCGTGTATCCACAGCAGTAAAACTTTGGGGAAAGTAACTGTGACTTTTCCCATTGTTTGTCCGTGAGTGGAGGCAAAGTTTGTCCGCAAAAGCCCGATTCCACGCTCGCTTCGACGACGCTAAAAACGTGAAATTCCGGGCTCTTAGAGGCAAAGTGCGTCCAAAAGTACAGATTGGACGCTAACGATGTCCAAAAGTATTACCTCTTGAGAGATCGGCGGCCAGCGTCCTTCTCGCAGCGCAGGCAGCCGATCTTATACCAAATCCGGTGGATTCATGATTAAACCGCTTCCACCTTCTCAGTCACCTTTCAGAACGATTCAATCGGTATCCGTTCATATCACTCTCTTCTACTGGTGGCCTGCCTCGTCCTCATAAAACTGACCAGTATGTCGCAGCAAACGGCCGATAAAGAATGGCATCTTGCGCCAGGAGGCTTCTTTGTGGTATTATAACTCTATGACTATAAAGAATATATAGTCACAGAGAAAGAGAAAGGCGAAGCGTGCCCAAAGCCTTTACTGAACAGGAAAAGGAACTGATCCGCAAAAGGCTCCTTGAGCAGGGGCACAGGCAGTTTTCGGCGTATGGCTTGCGCAAAACCAACATCGAGGAGCTTGCCGAAGCGGCTGGTATCTCAAAGGGGGCCTTTTACCTCTTCTATGCGTCCAAAGAAGCCCTCTTCATGGATGTCGTCGAACAGGTCGAACAACGTTTTCGCCTGGAACTCTTCGCGATGGTCGACGTGCCAGGGCCCTCGCCCCGAGCCCGCCTGTTCGCGCTGTTGCAACATGCCTTTCACCGCGTGAAAACGATCCCTCTCTTGCAGTTTCTCACGGGCAGTGATTATGATCTCCTCTTTCGGAGGGTGCCCCCAGAAACGTTTCAGGAGCATGTGGCACATGATCGAGCGTTCATCAACGAGTTGATCACCCGCTGCCAGAAGGCAGGCATACCCATCCGGGTACAACCTGAGGAGATGATTAGCTTGCTGTATCCGCTTGTGCTGACCATCCTGCATGAGGATGAGTATGCTGGTACATTTCCCCTGGGCAACAGTGTCGATGTGTTTCTGGAAGTGGTCGCTGCTATCTGGCTGGGTGAGATCGAACTCCAGCTTCAACCACCAGCCAATCTTTCGCCCTCGTCGAAAGTCGGAGGCCCATGATGAACTTGCCGATTGAGACCGTGGACCTTGGGAAACGATTTGGAAAGGTCATTGCGGTCAAACACCTCTCCTTGCGCGTGGCGGAAGGAGAAATCTACGCGTTCCTGGGCTTGAACGGCGCCGGGAAAACGACGACCATTCGCATGCTGCTGGGAATGATCAAACCCACCTGGGGAACGGCTCAGGTGCTTCAGACCCCAGTGCGCCTGGGGAGCCGGGAACCCTGGGCAGCGGTCGGATACCTGGTGGAGACGCCGCACAGTTATCAAGAGTTAACGGTCTTTGAGAACCTGGAGGTCGCCCGCCGTTTGCATCCCGGCACCCCGCCCGAAGCCGTGGGTCGCATGATCGAGCGCATGGGGCTGGCAGCCTATGCCGACCGGCGGACCGGCACCCTTTCCCTGGGGAATGCGCAGCGGCTGGGATTAGCCAAAGCGCTGCTGCATGCTCCCAGGCTGCTGTTTTTAGACGAACCGGCTAACGGCCTGGACCCGGCCGGGATCGTCGAGATCCGTGAACTCCTGCTCGAACTGACCCGCGAACAGGGCGTGACGGTCTTTCTGGCGAGCCACATCCTGGCCGAAGTGTCGCGGCTGGCCCAACGCATCGGGATCATCCACCAGGGGCGTCTGCTCCAGGAACTGGACGTCGATGAGTTGGAGCAGAATCGGCGCAGGCGGCTGCTCTTACGAGCGAGAGACATGGAGGCGGCCCGCCTGGCGCTCGCTACCGCCGGATATTCTGCTGCAATGCTTCGGGACGGGACGCTCGAACTCACTGATCTCCGTTCACTTGAACATCCTGACGACATCGCCAGCCTGCTGGTTCAAGCCGGAGTGCCGCCTACGCAGGTGCTGGTCGAGGAAGAAGACCTGGAGCAGTATTTTCTCCGGCTGGTAGGAATGAATGGAGGACAGAGCCATGCGTGACCTGACCAATGCCGTGTGGATTGAGCTGCGCAAAGCCACTCGTTCGCGGATGCCCCTGTTCACTGCCCTGGGGTTCCTGGTGCTGGCGTGTGGCCTCGCCTTTTTGATGTTCATCTATAAATACCCCACCTTCGCTCGGAGTAGTGGCCTGGTTAGCGCGAAGGCCAATCTGGCAGGAGGGGCTGCCTCCTGGCCGTACTATCTGGGTATCCTCGGCCAGGGGATCGCGATTGGCGGAATCCTGTTGTTTAGTCTCGTGGAGAGCTGGGTGTTTGGCCGCGAGTTTGTCGACGGGACGCTCTCGGATCTGCTTGCCGTCCCGGTTGCACGTACAACGCTTCTCCTGGCGAAATTTCTCGTTGTGGTCCTCTGGTCTCTCCTCCTGACCGTGGTGCTCTTCCTCGTGAGCTTGCTGCTCGGGGCAGCGATTGGATTGTCACAGGGGACGACGGAGGTGTTCTGGCATGGAACCGCGACCCTGGCAGTCGCCGCCTGCCTGGTCATCGTCGATGTCTTTCCGTTCGCTTTCTTTGCCAGTCTGGGACGAGGCTACTTGCTGCCAATGGGGGTAACGCTCCTGGTGCTCGTGCTTGGCAATGTGGTTGCCATCGCCGGATGGGGAAACTATTTCCCCTGGGCGGTGCCAGCGTTGTATGCCGAGGTGACCGGAAGGGGGAATCTCGAAGCAGCCAGCTACCTGCTTGTGCTCCTCACGGGGCTCGTAGGCATGGCCGGGACCTATCTCTGGTGGAGATTTGCGGATCAGAATCGCTAACCATGCTGGGCCGGAAAGAGCAAGCCAGGCTGAAGCGATTTTTGAGAAAGGAGAGACCAGGTCTTCTGATTTCTCCTTCGGATTTGGTATTATTTCTCACGCAGCGCTGCTCCTGAGCTTCTCGTATTCCTTTCTCCACAATGTCCGTGAGAAGATCGTGAATTCTCATGACTCAGCGGTGAGGTTCATCTGCTAATATATCTTATCGGTGTGACTACCCTCGCGGCAATGCCACCGTGACTTGATCTCAAAGGGCGTGGCGTCTTGGCAAGCGAAGGAGCGCTTCTGCTCTTATTCTACGTTCTCTTGCGATTGCAATTGTTTGTACACGTTCTAGCGGGAGTTGCCTGGATGGGAAAGAAAGGACATCAGAAATTTACCGACGTTTGGGCAAACCAGACGTCTCTCGGAAAGCAATTCGGGTTGTCGTCCATCGCCATGGGCAAGAAGCTGAAGGAACTGGGCTTGCGGGGCGAGGATGGCAATCCAACCGCGCAGGCTCTCTGCCAGGGCTACTGCACGCCGACGCCGCTCAAGGACGGCACTCCGTTCTTCATGTGGCACAGGCAGCAGGTCGAGGAGCTGCTGCGGGCACATGGGTATCAAAGACTCGACCCGCAGGAAGTCAGGGCGCGTGAGCTGGCGGAGAGCTGGGTGCAGGTCCACGAGCAATGGCAGGAGGCTGTCTACGGTGTCGAAGAGGAACTTCTCATGGAGGAGGCGCGGGACATCAAGAAGGAAGCCAGGCGCAGAGGTTTGACCGAGCGGGTCAATGCGTTGTTGCGCGAGCGGAAATTCGAGGGTGAGCCCATCAGCTAATTGCAGTCACGCACCTGCGGGACGGTGGAAGCGCCGTTGTGATTGTGCCGGGCCGCTTGTGCCATGTCATCGTCGCTAGAAAGGAGTTTGAGCGCCCATGCGGATTGGCCTGTTTGCCTCAAACGCGGCCCTGTCCGAGTACTTTGTCACCGCCCTTGGGATGGCCGACCACACGATCACGCTGTATCCCGCGAGGCAGGATCTTTTCTCGGAGCCAGTTGTCGCTGCCTCTCTGCGAAGGCGAGCGCCAGACGATATGCTCCTACTCGAGCTGATCCTGGACAATAGCGGGAGGCAGATCAGTACTCTGCTTGCTTTGATTCAGGCGCAAAGCCCATCCGTGTCGTCTGCCATCCTCCGAGTGAAGCGCTCTTCAGGATTCGACCGAAATATCGCTCCTGGCTCTGCTTTGGCTCACACCACCCTTACCCCCCGTGAATGCTGATTTCTTTCTGACGAGCATAGCGCCAGACTGCACCGGGGTCGGTTACCCCTTGAGCCCGTGCTTCCTGAATCCAGGCACTCATTTCATACTTGTTCTGATAGAGCCGGTTACCACAAAAGATCTTGCGCCGGGCGAAAGCACTTGGTGTCGTCTGCACGAGCCGCTCCCGGTTCTTTGGATCATCTGCTCGTTCGGTATACCACCATGGCGTTTCCAAAACGTAGTGTGGATCATGAACCCATTGGGGGCAAGGGACATCATAGCGTTCACACAGAAACTCGACAGTGGCGGCACAAAATGCACTCCAGCGGTGGGTATGCTCCGTGTCCTGCGGTGGCTTTGCGAGTGGTTCACTCACTAATGCGGCACGTCTGTCTTTGGCATACCCATACCAGGCATTGCGAAAGTTGCCCAAGGCAATCCATGGCTCCTCCCCCCCACAGATCTGCAAGTAAGCCTGGGTCATGGTTTGCAGCGTTCCAAAGGTAGTTGACATTACGCATCCCTCTTTCTTCTTCGGATGATGCCTGCTGTTACTCTGGAAAAAGCTCCTCAAGAGCATGCTCAATATCTTCAGCATTGGTGGCTTGTGCCGCAGGCGAAACGTAGCGGTCCAGCAATCGCCGAGCGTGTTGCCGTGTTTTGACCTTCACGTACGGAAGCAATACTTTGCTATCTTCGATATCTTTCTTTCTCCCTGCCAGGATCTTGAGGGCAAGAATATACGTTTTGGGTGGAACGTAGATATAGAGTGGGCCAAACTGCTTCCATAACGTCCCTTTCGGAATCGTCACCATATCATACATCAGCAGGTGCGTCATGTAGTTGAACCAATCAGGTTCCAGGTGCTGCTTTTCGGCGACCGCTTGCACACCCTCCCGAAGCGCGTCAATGGCTCGGTGAAAGGCATCTTCCTCGTCAAGCCATAAGATGTCAACGTCATCGGTGCTCCGCTGCATCTTGGTGAGTAAGAGCATGTACGCCCCACCAATCATGAGCACACGAATCGGTTTTTGGACGCCCCGGTCCGTTAACTCCTGCCCGAGTTGAGTAAGGTGCACCTCAATATCCCTGGCCTGCATAAGACACTCCTCAGGAGGAAGTATACCACAGGCTGATGACTCTATTGGCTACGTGTGCCGTAGCATGACCGATGAGATCGCCAACGCATTCTGCTAGTCCCACACTGTTAGTTTCGATGCGGCCTTCGCTACAGGCCGACTAAAAGAAACACCCTTCGGCAATCCAGAGTAACATCAGTGAGCCTAAGGTTCAAGATGTATGCAACACTTCCTCGATGCGTGCTGCAATCTCCTTCTGCTTGTGACTACGCATCCCGTAGAGACGCCCAGAAAAGGAGGTCAGGATAGCAATGAGATCGTCGGTCAACTCCTGCTCAGGCGTCTTCCCATCGTTGGGGTGCAGCACGGTGAAACGAACGTTGTACCCTGCGAAAAACGCGGTCAGATATTCCAGCCCGAAGCGGGTTAAGCGGTCGGCGTAGGTGACGACGACTTCAGCCACTTGATCGTTCTGGATCATGCTCAACATCCTACGCAACTGTTTACGATCGGCCTTGAGTCCGCTCCCGATATCAGACAACTCCACAATCTCCAGTCCTGGCCGTTCCTGCTTTGCCCAGGTCCTCAAAGCCTCCATTTGAGATTGCAGGTCATCCTGCTGGTCATGACCCGAGACACGTCCGTAGAGTATCACCACGGACTTAGGAAGTTCTCCCATTAAGCGCGCAATTTCTGCCGCAGGAATGCGGGCTTCGTTACCTACTCGGAACGCGTTTATCTTGCCCTGCTTGATCCAGCGCCGGATAGTAATTGGGTGCAGGCCTAATTTGTGAGCGGCTACTCCCACTCGCATTGGAGGTGGTTCCAGCATTTTCTTCATACGCTCGTCTCCTTTTTGTCACCCTACATGGGCACACACCACATGGCAAGCCCTATTGAGCTCAGGTATCCACAAAGCAAAATAATTGTGCGTACCCTTTGCCAATAGTTCTCAGACGACGGGTTTCGTTTCTCCCCGATGGGATCCGTATTGGATGAAGAACACGTATGGCTCTTGCCAGCTTACCGGTTTTCCGATAGGAAAATCAGAATTGTGGCGCCTGGTTGAAAAGCCTGATGTAAATGCGAACGAGTGTCAATCAGTTGCGTTTGGCAGCTTACCTGGCGAGGATTGTGAACAGTTCGACCTGTACACCTTAAGTATAAACAGACAAGGCACGAAAATCCAGTGCTTCCTGACGCCACAGGCCTGAAACACGTTAAAGATAGCACCAGAAGTACTCTCCCGTTTCGGGAGAGGCTCTTCATCGACCTCTTCATCACAGCAACTGTGCCCTGACTTGCAGCGCGATAGACACCAGGTCCTGGCGTACCCGTGCGTTGTCCATTTCAGCGACACTTCGTAACTGACAATACCTTTGATTGACGCCCCGGTACAATCCCACAGGCCGGGAAAAGAGCGTCGAGCGGATATACGGGAAGGCGGATCTGCAGCGCTCAATCACCTCGGCGAGAGACTCATCGTTCAGTGTCACAGTCACATGCGCGCATTCATCATGTACCGAGGGCGCCAGCAGCATTCTTCCCGCATAGCTGACCACGCCACTGGCCCCCTGGCAGGAACTGCTGATGGCGACTCCCGGAATCGCATTCCAGGCGAGTGCGACCACCTCCATCCCAGCATCGACTCCCCCAGTGCGGCAAGCTGCCTCAGATGAATGCTCGAGCTGCTTGAGGTGTTGATACCCCGTATCAGCCATGATCCTCTTGGCATGTCGACGCATCCACCGAAAGAACTGCTCTTCAAAGAGGGACTGGAGCTGTAATACCCCGTCAGCATTTGGGGGAAGCTCTCCAACGGTCTCTTGCCACCAGGAGCTTTCCAGGTTCTTGAGAAACAGGGCGTTGCGTTCTACCCATGGAGCAATCCCGTTCTCAACATCGGCTCGATAGGCTGGATCGATCGCATACTTGCGGCAGAAATGGTGGATGTAACGATCGTTGACTTCATCAAAAAAGAAGGACCGGAGAAAGTGGTCGTGCTCCGTGTGCTGGATCTGGCCCTGGACTCTGCTCAGTTCAAACAGCCCTCGGTCCAAGGTGCTGAGTTCTTGTGCCAGCGTTTTCTCAAGTCGCTTGAGGTCTCTCTTCTCGTGGCGCAACAAGCGGGTACTGTTCGCATGTGGTGCTCGCCGCGCCTCTTTGTAGGAGGCGCGAAGCGACTCGATCTGGTCGGCAAGGGCTTGTTGGCGCCCTCCGCGATCAGGACCACTATAGGCTTCGAGCAGTTGTTGGCCTGTGAAGTCGCTGAGCGCCAGATCCTCTACCTTCCGACGATGCCCTACCATCACATCCCGTTGGCAGAGGCCAACAGCGTTATCGTTGCTGAAGCTTACTTCAAAATGATACTCGTCGACCCAGAAATCCTCTTCAATGCCGTATATTCCCATCGCTGCCTCTCCTGCAGGCTGTTCTCAATACTACTCTCTCCCGCTCAGCAATAGCCAGGACGGTACTTGCCAGCTGTTCAGGGAACCAGCGCTTCTTGCTTCAAAAGCTGTTGCTGGCGAGGGAATTATGCGCTCTGCTCATACATCGTAGCAGGTAGCACACATCCTTGTCTCACGGAAATTCACGACATGCTCACGAGCATGCGAAAACCTGTGGAATGAAAGCTGAAGGTGGTAAAACTAGCGCGCTTGTTTACTCAGCGCTGACCATGCTTTTGCCAGTTCATCTCTCTTAGGTTTATACACCTCCTCATAAAATTTCCGCCGTGATTCTAACGTCGCTCTATCCGTCTGCTCGACGATCTGTAAAGCTTGTTCCCAGGCCTTCGAAAACGCTTGACCAAACCGTTGCCCGATCTGTCTGCTGAAGTCGTCTGGCTCCAGAATCTCATCTCCAATCACGAACCGCTTTTTTCCATCAATCTCTACATAATACGCGATTTCATCACCGAGGGCATCTTGCTGTATCGTTTTGGTAATACTCGTCGCTGGAGTCTCTCTCAAAATGCGTTGCTCGCCGGGATGTTTGCTGCTGGTACCGCCTTTAAACCCCCTTTTTGCAGCTGCATAAAAGATCGCCCGGTTGAGGCCGAAGCTTTCAGCCTCGTCAAGCGGATACCCCAGTGCTTTTGCCCGCGCTGCCTGTAAGAGCGCCATCACCTGAAATCTGCCGACCATAACACCTCCTGAGGATACCTATTATAGGTGCTTCATGCAGTGGACGAGAGTTGGGTAGAATCACTCGAGAAAACATGGCCGTTTTCCGACCTCTTCTCTCTTTGTAATTATTATTCCATATGATGAAGGAAAACGGGAAGATTCCCAAGTTAATCGTATATCAATTCAGGAACCCAGGGTCTCGTACGGCCGACACAACCAGGCGACTGAAGCCAAAGCTCTTGGCAAGTGCATCGCACTTGTCTGGGCACAAGCGGGAGAGGGAGGCGAACGGTCCAGGCCGGCGGGACTGGAAGCAAAGTCTGTCCGCAGTTACGACAAACTATGGGTTTAGTCACAGTAACAAGCATCAAAAATTTCAGGTGGGGGTGACCGATGGGGCTTGAACCCACAACCGCTGGAGCCACAATCCAGAGCTCTGCCTATTGAGCTACGGTCACCACAGAACGCGTACCGTCAGTATAGCGAACGCCTTAAGCGTTGTCAATAGCCCGTTTTCACTTTTACCCCTTGCTTGCTTACTCAAAACCTTTCCCCATCAAAAGTGGCGAAACCTCATGACCACATGGTAAAATCGATATAGAATAACTGTTTGTACCCGTGTAGTGTAGACCAGAGAGAAGTGTGCCAGTGCCGGAATCTTACACCCAACGTATAGCTCACTTCCTCCCAGCCTTCTTATCGTACCTTTTACATAACCCATTCATCTTTGATCTGAGAGCGATTGGCTAGCCGGCCAGCTAGAAAAAGGTGAACAACACATGAGTACACGCCTCTTCAAGCAAATCACTTCCATGCATTCCGTCCCCCTCTACGCTGTCGTGTTAGCCTCTCTCTCTTCCTTTGTCTTGCTTGTCACCCATATGCTTGGATGGGATTTGTGGAAAGTTGCCATACTCATATTGATTGCCTGGCTGCCCATCTGGATCGTCAAAACGACTTCACTCTATCGCCAGTACCACTGGCTGGCTCTCTTTTTCGTCCTGGTCATTGGCCAGAGCGTGCATTTTACAGAACATATCGCCCAGATGATCCAGATTCACATTCTAGGGCTCAGCGGTATGCAAGCTCACGGCATTATTGGCATGCTCGACCTCGAGTGGGTGCACTTCGTCTTTGATGCAGGCTGGGTACCCATGTGTGTATACACCTTATTTTTCATCTTCCGCAAAAGCAATCCATGGCTCTGGTTCCTGGCGGTAATTGTCACCTGGCACGCGCTCGAACATTTCGCTATTATGTCGGTCTACCTCAGAACCGGTCTGGTAGGAACGCCAGGTCTTTTAGCGCATGGAGGAGCAATCGCAGGCGGGCTACCTTTGTCCCGTCCCGACCTGCATTTCCTGTATAACCTGGCCGAAGAAACGCTCATCCTCATTGCCTACGTGCACCAGATCAAACAAACATCTCGCTCTACAGAACTCGATACCCTTCCCCTGGGACAAAAAATATCACCTACACTCTGACAAGCCACAGATCCTTCGCTACGCTCAAAGCCTGCCCTGAGTGGAACGAAGGGATGACACCCGGGCTTGTGTCATCCTGAGCGCAGCGAAGGATCTCTCGTGGGCTTATGAGGAATCACCGGAATAATTTTGCCTCCACCTCACCTTTAGCCCTATAATATGTTGTGACAACACAACCAGACAAAGGACACTCTTCACATGGCATTTCAAGATTTGCGTGAGTTTATCGCCTTCCTCGAAAAAAAAGGACAATTGCAACGCATCAAGACTCCCGTCAAATGCGAGCTGGAAATTACTGAGATTACCGACCGCGTGAGCAAAGCAGGTGGTCCAGCCCTGCTCTTCGAGAACGTAACCGGCTACAATATACCCGTTCTGATCAACACATTTGGTAGCGAAAAGCGCATGTCGTGGGCCCTGGGGGTAAACAACCTCGATGAATTGGGCGAGCGCCTCAAAAAATGGATTGACATGGTGCAGAATCGGCCGCCCGATGGACTGATGGACAAGATCAAACTCCTGCCGGAACTGGCGGAATTTGCCCGTATCGGCCCCAGGACGGTATCCCATGCTCCCTGCCAGGAAGTCGTTCTCACCGAGAACTTCAACGTCAATATGTTCCCTATCCTCAAGTGCTGGCCTGACGATGGCGGACGCTTTATTACCCTGACCATGTGCCACAGCAAAGACCCGCTCACAGGCAAGCGCAACATCGGCATGTATCGCGTCCAGATCTATGACGAAAAGACGGTGGGCATGCACTGGCAAATTCACAAGGGTGGAGCGGCGCATTTCCGAGATGCCGCGCGCCAGCACCGGCGCATGGAGGTGGCCGTGGTCATTGGCGCAGAACCCGCCAGTGTCTATGCCGCCAGCGCACCGCTGCCGCCGGGCATTGATGAGTTGCTCTTCGCGGGCTACCTGCGCCATAAACCTGTCGAAGTGGTGCAGTGCAAGACCGTCGATGTGAAAGTACCTGCCAGCGCAGAAATCGTCTTAGAGGGCTACGTCGATACAGATGAGCTGCGTCCCGAGGGACCCTTTGGCGACCACACCGGGCACTACACACCCGTCGAGCCTTATCCCGTGATGCACCTGACTGCCATCACGCACCGCCGCCATCCCATCTACGCGACGACTATCGTCGGCAAACCTCCCATGGAGGATGCCTATCTCGGTAAGGCCACGGAACGGTTCTTCTTGCAACTGGTTAAAGTCATTCTGCCCGAAGTCGTTGATATGAACATGCCCATCGAAGGCGGCTTCCACAATGTCGTCATTGTCTCTATCAAAAAACGCTATCCGGGCCAGGCGAAAAAGGTTATGAGCGCCATCTGGGGCATGATGCTGATGATGCTCTCCAAGTTCATCATCGTGGTAGACGAGGATGTGGATGTCCAGAACCTGCATGAAGTCCTTTTCCGTGTTGGCAACAACGTCGATCCCAAACGCGACACCTTACTGGTTGATGGGCCTGTCGATGCGCTCGACCACTCCTCGCCCTTTGAAAAGTTTGGCTGGAAGATGGGCTTTGATGCCACCGCCAAGATGCCCGAAGAGGGCCATCCTCGCCCATGGCCTCCCGATATCGTCATGGCCCCCGAGGTCGTGGACATGGTTACCAAACGCTGGAAGGAATACGGCATCAACCTGTAAAATTGAATGTAGGGGCGACCCTTGCGGTCGCCCGGGAACCATGGCCCGACATTCGCCTACTCCTGAAAGAACAACGACCATGAGTGACCCAGGCAAGGCAACCACAAGGACCGCCTCTATAACCGTGAACTTTAACCGTTGGCAAGCAGCGTATAGTACACGCCAGGGCCTACGCGTGCCTTGCCTGGCGAAGTCCGTCCATAGTAGGGGCGATGGCTTGTCCTCGCCCTGTTTTCCCTTGTCCTCGCCCTGCTTCGCCGATATGAAACGCTTATCATGTACGTGTTGCTTGTGTCTCCTGCTACTCCTCGCATTATTCCTTGCCGCGTGCGGAGGTACTAACTCCCCGCCAACCGGAACAGGCCCCGGCAACACGCCCGCTGCAAGTAAGGAACCAACGGCCATTTCAGCCGTCACAGTAGTAACTTTCATCCATGAATATCCATTACCGCAATCGAACGGCGGCCTTATGCGGCCGGCCGTCGACCACGAGGGCCGTATCTGGTTCGGCGAAATGGGGCGCAACTACCTGGCCTACTTTGACCCACGTACCCAGGCATTTCAGCAGATGACGCCCCCCCATGGACACGATGGCATTATGGGCGTGCTGGTCGCGCCAGACGATACCATCTGGTTTGCCGAACAATACGCCAACTACATCGGACATTACTTCCCTACGACAGGGCAATACCAGGTCTACAGCCTGCCAATGCTCACAAAACCCGATCCCAGTGATACAGCTAAGACTCTCACACTATCAGGCGCACCGAACGACCTGGCGCTCGATGCCCACGGCAACGTATGGTTCACCGAGCTGAACGCCGACTCAGTGGGAAAACTGAATCCACGTACAGGCTTCATTCAGCAGTACCCACTTTCAAACAAAAAGAGCATACAAACAATCGCCCCTTACGGTATAACCGTTGATCCCCAAGGGATAGTCTGGTTCACCGAATCTACAAATGACCATCTGGGCCGCCTCGATCCGCGTACCGGCCAGATACAGTTTTTCACCATGCCTGGCCCACCTGCCCAACTGATGGAGATTGCCAGCGACATGCATGGTACCATCTGGATAACCTCTTTCAACGGTGGTCTCCTCCTCAGCTTCAATCCACACACGGGTACGTTTACCCCCTACCATGCTCCCTTTACTGCAAACGGAGCTGGTGGGCTCTACGGCTTAACCATCACTCCCACCGGAGAGATATGGGTGACGATTACGGGGGAAAACATCATTGCGCGTCTCGATGTAGCAGCCCATCACTTCATTTACTACCCCATTCCTACGCCTGGCAGTTTACCTTTTGGTTTAGTAATGGGTGCCAATCATACGATCTGGTTTACTGAAGCGGGCACTAATAAGATTGGAATGTTGAAACCCTGATGAACACAACAAATCGCCATCTCATCTCTTAGCCTCAACATGCTTATGGCAACAGGTACTTCTCAAACCAGGCCCGAATATGGCGCAAACGCTCCAGGCGCAGCCTGGGATGACCACCACGCGAGAGACCGTGATTCTGACCTTCGAAGCGCACAAACAGCACCTCGCGCCCCATATATTTCAACGCGGCAAAGAGTTCCTCCGCCTGCTCTACACTACAGCGCAAGTCGTTCTCACTGTGCATGATCAGCAGCGGAGTATGCATCTGCTTCACATAGCTAATCGGCGACATGCGCAGGTAAAGCTCCGGATCCTCCCAGGGGGTCGTTTCCAGATCATCATCGGCAAAATCCCAGCCGATGTCGCTTGTGCCAAAGAAGGAGTATCGATTGACTACGCTGCGATCGGTTACCGCTGCTCTGAAGCGGTCGGTGTGCCCAACCAGCCAGTTGGTCATAAAGCCGCCATAGCTGCCGCCAGTGACCCCCAGGCGCTGCTCGTCGATGTAGCCCTTTTGTAGCAACGCGTCCACGCCGGCAAGGATATCCAGCGAATCTTTTACCCCCCAGGCTCCTCTCACAGCCAGGGCAAAGTCACGTCCATAGCCAATACTGCCGCGCGGGTTGGTATAAAGTACGACATAACCGGCCGCTGCCAGCATCTGCATTTCATGGAAGAAACCATAGCCGTACTGCGTATTAGGACCACCGTGAATTTCTACGACCAGCGGGTACTTCTTCTTCGCATCAAAGCCGGGCGGCTTGAGTATCCAGCCATCGATTGGCCAGTCTTCCGCACCGGTGTAAGGCATGTACTCAGGTACCGCCACCTCAAGTTCATTGAAAAGGGCAGCGTTGAAGGCAGTAACACGCTGGAGTTCTCCCGGAGATGCGGTCGAACACGTGAAAATTTCTGCGGGATGAGTTGCCTCTTCGATGAGTATGGCCATTCTGTCCCTGGACTGATCGATGCTGAAATCCAGCACGTGCACATTTCCTGGAGTGAGGGTTGGTGGCTGCTTACCTGCTCCATCACCTGGGATAGCGAACACTCGCGTAGCCCCTCTTTGGGCCGCCATCACATAGAGCGTCCTGCCATCGGGCGACCAGGCAGGCGCGGGCACAATGTGCTCATCGGTCGTGTCACTGTTCGTCCAATCCGAGCAACTGCCTTCAAATTCGCTCGTCAAGCAGCGAGCCGCCCCTTGTCTTGTCTCGACGGCAATAGTATAAAGATCGGCGTGATTGCCCGAACGAACCTTTAGCTTTGCTATAAAAGCAATGGTCTTGCCATCGGGCGACCAGGATGGTGAACTACAAGAGAGAGAGCCATCGGTCAATTGTTGTAATTCACCTGCTTTTCCATCCTTAATGGACAAGGTGTACACATCGGGATTGAAGAAACGCCAGCGGTCTTCACGCCGGTTGGAGGTGAACGCGATACGTGTACCATCAGGAGACCAGGCCACGTCACCATCGTCCCAATCGCCATCGGTAAGCTGTTCTGGCTCCAGCCCTTCTCCACCTCCCTCACCTTCGCCACTTGCGCCACCTGCCCTACCCTCAATATCCATCAAGAACAGGTGCTGCCGCCGCTCATGAATAAAACCGACGCCGTCGAGACGATACCAGAGTCGATCAATCACCCGTACCTTGGGTAGGGGTTCACCGTCCTCCGTCTCCTCCATCTCCTCGTCTGCTGGACCAACTGCTGCGCTAAAAATCAAGCGTTTGCTATCGGGTGACCAGACCGGGTCAGAAGCGCCATGCTGCATAAAGGTGAGTTGACGGGCTTCGCCGCCATCTGCCGGGATGAGCCACACCTGCGCTTTACCTTTACCGTGTTTCTTTTGTTCTTTACCATCGCTGCCAACAGCTTCACCTTCACGCTCCGAGACAAAGGCCAACCAGCGTCCATCAGGAGACCAGCTCGGACTATTGGTATTGGCGGGGCCCATAGTGAAGCGCTTCACCTCACCACCCTGGGTGGGAACCATCCAGATGGACGAACGATATGCGTGCTTCTTATCATCGATAGTAGTGACGACAAAGGCCACTCGCCGGCCATCGGGCGAGATACGTGGCCTGCCGAGGAATTTGATCTGGTAGAGGTCTTCTATAGTAATAGATCTTGTCATTCAGTATTTGCTCCAAATTTATTTACGGTTTCTAGTGGTTCGTCAATGTGGATGTGATGGGTGAAATGTAGTGGCGATCCCTTGCGGTCGCCAGGTTCCTACCCCTCAATTGCTGATGGACAGAGCACTAGGCGTTATACTACTTTCTCCGGCGACTTCTTCCTTCGTGCATAAAAGCGTCATCAAGAGTTTCATGTAAACGCTCGAAATCATCTACATCGAGTTGCAGTTCGACGGCAGGTAGATCATCTGGCCTGGAACGTCCTTCCTCGAAAAGCTGTAGCACCATAACGAGCTCGACCTCTACCTCCATTACACCATCCTCTTCCCGGATAGTTATCTTTTCATCGTCTTCGTCGTCTTCGTCGTCATCATGATCAGTGACAGCCTGGATAAATTCGATGTTGGTACGCGCACAGCGGAAACGTCCCGTCACCTTCAGTGCATCGGTTGAAAGCTCCTCTGCCAGTTCACGTACCACCTCCATCATCTGGACGAAAGCATCTTGCAATTGCTCCAGCGCATCTTCTTCATCAACAAGAGCAGCCTCGCTCTCAGCCGTCAAATCGCCACTTTGAGCCTGGTGCTCAACTCCGGCGGCGCCACCACCCTCCGGCAAACGCTGGCGTGCCAGATCGTTCAGCCGTTCGAGCGCCTGAGCTAAGGCAGGAGAAAAGGTGCCGCCTTCGCGCTCGCCTGGCCTTGTACCTTCGCTCGCCTTATCTCCTTCGTTCCCATTGCTATCCTCCTCCGACTCCAACTCGTCTTCATCATCTTCGTCCAGGCCAACTGCAGATTCCACTAGCAATATCTGCTGGTGGAGTAGTTCCGCCACTTCCTTGCTCATAAATGCCATTACCCGTGCCTGCCGGGATGCAGCAAGCAATTGAAACGGAGGCCAGTCCCGGTAACGATCTCGACTGCGCAAGTAGCGCATCTCCACCATTCCCAACGTATCCAGCCGCAGCGAAAGTTCCATGCGTCCCTCCTCCTGAGCAGTCCAGCTCCTGTATATAATTTCATTTTCCAATTGTGATGATATGCTCCATCATCATATCACAAGAGAGAGCCTGAGACACAACCATCAGCATTAGTACCTGGGATTGGATGCCGCTTGATAAATCTTTTTGATCAACTTTTTCGTATTCAAGGAAAGCAGTAACTATTCAGTAGGGGGAACCCTGTCTGGGGGACAGGTAACAGGGGGACGCAATCCTCCTGCTGGAGTTTGGGGAACCCTGCCTGGGGGGGAGGAAGGAGAGCCTGGGAGGCTCTCACACATCCCCAGCAAGCTTCTCTCTCTCTCTCCATTACCCGCCTCCGCAGGAGGCAAGTTATGAGGGGATATCAGTCATGAGACTTGACAGCGATCCTTGCCGCCTTAATCCGCTCTACCGCCTCGATGAGGTCACGTAGTTCGACCTGAGCTTTCCCATATC
>WNGM01000666.1_pt1 | contig 34006 bp, 28 predicted proteins | sample 5400571 | NCBI WGS metagenome assembly WNGM01 (sample SAMN13153378, study PRJNA577476) | soil metagenome | isolation source: 100 cm soil or saprolite under Garry oak tree replicate 2 | place: USA:California | collected 2016-06-15 | reverse complement strand
GACCACGCCTTCGAGGAGCGCGCCGGCGACACCGACCCGCTGGACACCCAGGGTGCCGGCGACCAGGGGATGATGGTCGGCTACGCCTGCAACGACACCCCCGAGCTGATGCCGCTGCCGATCGCGCTGGCCCACCGGCTGTCGCGGCGCCTGTCCGAGGTCCGCAAGTCCGGGCTGATCGGCTACCTGCGGCCGGACGGCAAGACCCAGGTCACCATCGAGTACTCGCAGGGCAGGCCGGTGCGGCTGGACACCGTGGTGGTCTCCACCCAGCATGGGCCCGACATCGACCTGGAGACGCTGCTGGCGCCCGACATCCGCGAGCACGTGGTCGACCCGTGCCTGCCCGAGGGGCTGTCCGCCGCGGGCCTGCGGGTGTTCGTGAACCCGACCGGCCGGTTCGAGCTGGGTGGCCCCAGCGCCGACACGGGCCTGACCGGCCGCAAGATCATCGTCGACACCTACGGCGGCATGGCCCGCCACGGCGGCGGCGCCTTCTCGGGCAAGGACCCGACCAAGGTCGACCGCTCCGCGGCCTACGCGACCCGCTGGGTCGCCAAGAACGTGGTCGCCGCCGGCCTGGCGGAGCGGTGCGAGGTGCAGGTGGCCTACGCGATCGGGGTCGCGCGCCCGGTGAGCGTGTTCCTGGAGACCTTCGGGACCGAGCAGGTGGACCCGGCCAAGCTGGAGAAGCTGATCCCCGAGTTCTTCGACCTGCGGCCCGCCGCGATCCTGCGCGACCTCGACCTGCGCCGGCCGATCTACCGCAAGACGGCCGCCTACGGCCACTTCGGCCGCGCCGACACCGACTTCACCTGGGAGTCCACCGCCCGCGCCGAGGACCTCGCCAAGGCCGCCACCAACCTCTGAGGGCCGCCGCGCCCGCCGGCGGACCCGGGTCGCGGAAAGGCGTCCGAGGGGCTGCCCCGGGCGGGTAGACTCGCCGCCATGAGCGACCGCGGCGGCGCTCGGGTCGTGGTCGACGTACCCCTGTTCCACCTCGACCGGGCGTTCACCTACCGGGTGCCCGAGCGGCTGCGCGGGTCGGTCTGGCTCGGCAGCCGCGTGAAGGTGCCGTTCGGGTCGAGGCGCCGGGTCGACGGCTGGGTGGTCGGCTGGACCGACGAGCTCCCGGAGGACGCGCGCGACCTGGAGCGCGTGGTCTCGCCGGTGCCGGCGTTCGACGCCGACGGGCTCGCCCTGCTGCGCTGGGTCGCCGACCGCTACGCCGGCACCCTCCCCGACGTGCTGCGCCTGGCCGTGCCCCCACGGGTCGCCGCCGTCGAGCGCGACACCGACCCAGGCGGGGCGCCCGCCACCGCCGAGGCGGAGCCCGGCGGGACGAGCGCGGCCAAGGCGCCAGCGCCGAGCGGTGCACCCGACCGGTTGGTGGAGATGGTGGGGCGGGGGTGGGCGGGGGCGGCGTACTGGCGCCCGCTGCCGGGGGAGGACCGGTCGGCGAGGGTGATCGCGCTGATCGAGGCGGCGCTGGCGCGGGGCGGGGGCGCGATCGTGGTGACGCCGGAGGTGGCGGCGGGCTCGGCCGTGGCCGACGCGGTCCGCAAGCACTTCCCGGACGCGGCCGACCTCTCCAGCGACCTGTCGGAGCGGCGCCGCTACCGCGCCTGGGTGGACCTGCGGCTCGGCAGGCGGCAGGTCGCCATCGGCGGGCGCTCGGCGATCCTGGCCCCGGTGCGCCGGCTCGGCTGCGTGGTGATCGACGACGAGGCCAACCCCGCCCACAAGGAGCAGCGCACGCCCCGCTACCACGCCCGCGAGGTCGCGCTGCGCAGGGCGGACCGGGCCCGCGCGGTGTGCGTGCTCACCGGCACGGTGCCCTCGCCAGAGGTGATCGCGGCGGTCCAGGCGGGCCAGTGCCGCCTGGTCGCCGCCGACCGCGCGCTGGAGCGGCGGCTGCGGCCGCTGGTCGAGGTGGTCGACCCCTACGAGCAGGACGACGGCCCGGGCCCGGCGCGGCTGCACCGGCGCGCGCTGGCGGCGATCCGCGCGGCGGTGGCGCGCGGCGAGAGCGCCTACGTGCTGGTGCCGCGCCGCGGCGCGGCCGACCCATCGGCGCCTGGCGCGCGCACGGCGGGGCAGGTGACCGCAGACCTCGGCCGCTTCCTCGGGAGCACGCCGGTCTGGCGGCTGGACCGCGAGGTGCTGGACCCGGGCGAGGTGCCGCCCTGGGCGGGCCAGGGCCCCGGCGTGATCGTCGGCACGGTGGCGGGCGTCAAGGACCACCCGCCGCTCACCGGCTGCCGGACGGTCGTGGTGGTCGGCGCCGACAGCGCGCTCACGCAGGCGGAGGTGCGCTCCACCGAGGAGGCCTACCGGACCTGGAGCCGCGCCGCGGCCTGGTGCGGCCCGCGCGAGCGGCCGGGCAGGGTGCTGGTGCAGACCAGCGACCCCGGCCATCACGCCGTCCAGGCGCTGGTCCGGTGGGACCCGGCCTTCTTCTGGCGCCACGAGCTGCCGCGCCGCATCGAGCTCGGCTTCCCGCCGGCGCGCCGCCTGCTGCTGTTCGAGGGTGCCGAGCCGGGCGAGGCGGCGGCGGCGAGCGCGCTGGTCGGCGCCGCGCTCGGCGCCAAAGCGGAGCTGCTTGGCCCGGCCGCCATGGGGCGCGGCTGGCGTATCATCGCCAAGGTCGAGGATGCCGAGGCCGCCGCCCGCGCACTGCGTCCGGCGCTGGCCGAGGCCTCCCGGTCCGGCGGCCCCAGGATGTCGGTCGACGTCGAACCGCTGGAAGTGCTGGCGGCCCCCCGCTCGCCGTCGGGGCCGAGAACCATTGGCCCCGCGACGACGAGCCCCGACCGGACCCCGGACTGACCAGAGCAAGGAGACGATCACCCGGTGGCGCTACTGGAGATACGACTGTTCGGTGACCCCGTGCTGCGGGAGCGCGCCGCCGAGGTGACCGAGTTCGACGCATGGCTCGCCCGCTTCGGCGACGACCTGCTGGGGACCATGCGGGAGGCGCACGGCGTGGGCCTGGCCGCCCCGCAGGTCGGCGTGCTCAAGCGCGTGTTCGCCTACGACGTGGCCGAGGACGAGGAGGGCGAGGTCCGCGAGTTCGGCGTGCTCGTCAACCCGGAGATCATCCAGCGCGAGGGTGAGCAGACCGGACTGGAGGGCTGCCTCTCCTTCCCCGGCATGTACTACGACTGCACCCGCGCGCTCTCGGTGGTGGTCGACGCGCAGGACGTCGCCGGCAACCGCCTGCGGCTCCAGGGCGAGGGCGTGCTGGCGCGGGTGTTCCAGCACGAGATCGACCACCTCGACGGCGTGCTGTTCATCGACCACCTCTCGCGGGCCGACCGCAAGCGCGCCATGCGCGAGTGGCGCGAGCGCGACCTGAGCCTGGAGTCGCCGGGCGCCCAGCCGCACGTCCACCGCTCGGACATCGCCAAGAGCCTCTAGGAGCCGGGCCGTGCGCGTGGTCTACTTCGGGACCCCGGCGGCCGCCGTGGCGCCGCTGGAGGCCTTGCTGGCCTCCGAGCACGAGGTGGTCGCCGTGGTCACCCGCCCGGACAAGCCGCGGGACCACCGCGGCGGCGCACCGGCGCCCTCCCCGGTCAAGCGGGTCGCGCTGGGGGCGGGCGTGCCGGTGCTCCAGCCGCGCGGCGGGCGCGACCCGGAGCTGCCGGGCCAGCTCGCCGCCACCGGCGCCGACATCGGCTGCGCATGCGCCTTCGGGTTCCTGCTGCCGCCGCCGGTGCTGGCGGCCCTGCCGCGGGGGATCATCAACCTGCACTTCTCGCTGCTGCCCGCCTACCGCGGCGCCGCGCCGGTGCAGCGGGCCCTGCTCGACGGCGTCGAGGTCACCGGCGTCTGCACCTTCCAGATCGACGAGGGCATGGACACCGGCCCGCTGCTGGCCTGCCGGGAGGTCCCGGTGCTGGGCGGCGAGGACGCCGGCTCGCTCACCGCCCGCCTCGCCGAGATCGGCGCGGACCTGGTGATCGAGACGCTGGACGGGCTCCAGTCCGGCTCCATCCACCCGCGGCCGCAGCCGCCGGACGGCAGCCTGGCCCCCAAGGTCGACCCGGCAGAGGCCAGGCTCGACTTCAAGGCGCCGGCCGAGCGGGTGGTCCGCGCGGTCCGCGCGTTCAGTCCCTCGCCAGGCGCCTGGACCACCTTCCGCGGCCGGCGGCTCAAGGTGGCCAGGGCCGAGCCCGCCCGACCCGGCGCGGGCGCCGGGCTGGCGCCTGGCCGGCTGACGGTGGGGCCGCACGGCGAGCTGCTGGCCGGCGCCGGCGACGGCGCCGTGGAGCTGGTCACCGTCCAGCCGGAGGGCAAGCGGGCCATGACCGGGGTGGAGTTCGCCCGCGGGGCCCGGCTCCCCGACGAGGAATGGCTCGGCCGTTGAGCGCCCCGGCGCGGCCTGCCGGCCCCAGGGACCTCGCGCTGGACGCGCTTGCGCGGGTGGACCGGGGCGCCTGGGCGAACCTGGTGCTGCCGCGGCTGCTGGCCGGCTCCGGGCTGGCCGCCGGCGACCGCGCGGCCGTGACCGACCTGGTGTACGGGTCGCTGCGCATGCGCGCTGCCATCGACCACGCGCTGCGGCCGCTGTCGCGCCAGCCGCTGGAGCGGCTGGAGCCGTCCGTGCTGCGCGGCCTGCGGCTCGGCGCCTACGAGCTGCTGTTCGCCGGCACGGCGCCGCACGCCGCGCTCAACGAGGTGGTCGGCGCGGTCCGCCGCGGCGGCACCGCCGGGCAGTCCGGCTACGTCAACGCCGTGCTCCGCCAGCTCGCCAGGCGGCCGCCGCGCTGGCCCGACCGCGCCCGCGACCCGCTCGGCTGGGCCACCACCCGCGGCTCGCATCCCGCCTGGGTGGTGGAGGAGGCGATCGCCCGGCTCGGCCCGGAGGAGGCGCTGGCGCTGGTGGAGGCCGACAACCAGCGGCCGCAGGTCACCCTGCGGGCGACCCCGGGGCGCGGCGGCCGCGACCAGCTGCTCGCGGAGCTGGAGGCCGCGGGCGTGCCGGCGCGGCCGAGCCCGCTGTCGCCCGAGTGCGTGCTGCTGGAGCACGGCGAGCCGGGTGCGCTGGCGGCGATCGCCGAGGGCAGGGCGGTGGTCCAGGACGCCGCCTCCGCGCTGGTCGCCCCCGCGCTCGGCGCGGCACCCGGCGAGCTGGTGCTGGACCTCGGCGCCGGGCCGGGCGGCAAGGCCGGCCACCTGGCCGCCCTCGGCGCCAGGGTGCTGGCGGTCGAGCTGCACCCCGGGCGGGCGCGCATGGTCCGCGACCTGGCCGGGCGCCTGGGCGTGGAGGACCGGCTGTGGACGGTCGTGGGCGACGGCACCCGCCCGCCGATCGGCGACGGCCGCGCCGCCGCCGCCCTGGTCGACGCCCCCTGCTCCAACCTGGGCAGCCTGCGGCGGCGCCCCGAGGCGCGCTGGCGCCACACCCCGGAGGAGCTCGAGCGCCTCACCGCGCTCCAGTCGGCGCTGCTGGACGCGGCCGCGGCGGCGGTCCGGCCAGGCGGCCACGTGCTCTACTCGGTCTGCACCTGGACCGGGGCCGAGACCGACGGGGTCGTCGACGCCGCCCTGGAGCGCCATCCAGAGCTGGAGCCTGCCCCGCTGACCGGCCTGGGTGAGCTGGAGGAAGCGGCGGCCGTGGGCGGCCCGGCGGCTGCGGCCAGTCCGGCGCCCATGGGCACTCGGCGCCAGTTTTGGCCTCAGCGGCACGGCAGTGATGGGATATTTCTCGCGCGACTGCGCAAGATCCGCTGATCGAGTCGATTCTCGCTCACGTTCCACCGGGCTTCGCCGATACCATCACCGTGACCGTCCGGGTCACCCCGGGACCCGACCGCCACCGAACACCGCCGGATACGAGGAATGCCGTGGCTCGACGTCTTGCCCCATCGGTGCTGAACGCCGATCTGGCGCAGCTTGCACAGCAGGTGCGCCTGGTGGAGGACGTGGCGGAGTGGATCCATCTGGACCTCATGGACGGGCACTTCGTCCCCAACCTGTCCTTCGGCCCCCCGGTGATCGCCGCGCTGCGCCCCTACACCGACCGCTTTCTCGACTGCCACCTGATGGTGGACAATCCAGTCGACCTCCTACCCGCACTGGCCGAAGCGGGAGCGGATGCGGTGACCATGCACGTCGAAGCGCTGCCAGACCCGGCCGAGGCGATCCACGCCGCGGCCGAGCATGGGCTGTCAGCCGGGCTCGCCCTGCGACCCGGCACGGCGCTCGACACCCTGCTGCCCTACCTGGACACCATCGACCTGGTGCTGCCGATGACCGTCGAGCCCGGCTTCGGCGGCCAGGAGTTCCGCCACGACGTCATGCCCAAGCTGGCCGCGGCCCGCCGCGCCATCGACGCGAGCGGCCGCTCCATCGCGCTGCAGGTGGACGGCGGCGTGAACCTGGCGACCCTCGGCGACTGCCTGGCGGCGGGCGCCGACGTGATCGCGACATCGTCCGCTTCGTCGAGGTCAACCTCCGGCTCGAGGGCTTCGAGGTGATCACCGCCCACGATGGCAAGGACGCGCTCGCCAAGGCGCTGGACCTGCAGCCGAACCTGATCCTGCTGGACGTGATGATGCCGGGCATGGACGGCTACGAGGTCTGCACCAAGCTGCGCGCGGACGGCCGCAGCGCCCACATCCCGGTGATCATGCTGACCGCGAAGTCGCTGTCGGCGGACAAGGTGCTGGGGCTGACCGCCGGCGCCGACGACTACATCATCAAGCCATTCGACCCCATGGAGCTGGTGGCCAGGGTCAAGACCACCCTGCGCCGCGCCAGCGAGATGCGCGCCCTGTCGCCGCTCACCGGCCTCCCCGGCAACAACCGCATCGAGCAGGAGATCCAGGCGCGGATGGAGCGCAACACCCCGATCGCGGTGGTGTACGCCGACCTGGACAACTTCAAGTCGTTCAACGACCGCTACGGGTTCCTGCGCGGGGACGAGGTCATCTCGCTGGCCGCCCAGGTGCTTCGCCTGGCGGCGCAGGAGGCGGCCGGACCGGACGGCTTCGTCGGCCACATCGGCGGGGACGACTTCGTGGCGCTCGTCCCTCCGGAGGCGGCCGAGGTCTTCTCGCGGCGGGTGATCGAGTCGTTCGACGCCCGCATCCTCAGCCTCTACGACCACGAGGACGCCGGCGCCGGCAGCATCGAGCTGGAGGACCGCCAGGGCCAGCTGCGGCGCTTCCCGATCGTGTCGATGTCGCTGGGGATCGCCTCCAACGCGCAGCGTTCCTTCTCCAGCCCGCGCGAGGTGGTCGCCACCGCGACCGAGTTGAAGAGCCTCGCCAAGAAGGACCAGGGCTCCAGCTACGCCATGGACCGCCGCAGCACCTGAGCGTCGGCTCAGACGATCAGCCAGGTGTACGAGGGACCCTTGGGGAACAGTGCGTCCACCAGCTCGTGGGCGGCCCCGTCGCGGGCCCCGCAGTCGGGGTAGGCGCGCTCGATCTGGGCCATCGACCGGTAGCCCAGCAGCACCTGGAAGAAGGTCAGCTCCGGGAACCAGGCGTCGCCCTCGTCCTGGCCGGGCTCCGCCCAGCGCTCGACCGCCACCATCCGGCCATGTTCGAAGCGGAGGCGGACGCCGTCACGGTAGAAGCTGAGCGACAGCGTGCCGCTGTGCCCCGCCGCCGGTGAGCGCGCCAGGCGCCCCTCCAGCGCCGGGGCGGCCCGGCGCAGAAAGCCGGGAACGTCGACGCGGACGTACCAGACGTTCCCCTCTCTGGGGTCGAGCGGCTGCCCGACGGCCAGGTCGTAGAAGGGATGAGCGTCGCCGAGGCGGGCCGTGACGGGGGGAGGCGACACGTCCCGCTCGGCGGCCAGCGTCCCGGACAGGTCCTGGAGGCAGTCGACCAGGGATCGCCCCCACGACGCCCAGTCCTGGCCGGGGGCCAGCTCGAGGCTGCCGATCCACAGCCGGATGGGGGGCCTGACGGGATTGTGGAACGAGGCCCAGTAGGAGCAGTAGCCGACCGGCTGGCCGTGCTCGTCCTCGATCACCCGCAGCGCCGGCCGGTGGTAGTTACCGGGATCGAAGCCCTCGAGGTCCGCCAGCCACCACCGCCGGTCGCGATCGACGGACACCTGGTAGCGCTCCATTCCCGCCCGGTAGGCCGCCTCGATGAAGCCGGCGTCGCCGCCTCCGGCCGGTCGCGTCCGCAGGCGCGCCGGGCCGCCCGCGCCGGCGGCCAGGGGGAGCAGGCGACCCCCGCGGCTGGCCTGGAGCGCGTAGTCGTAGCCGAACTGCCGGTAGTACCAGTCGATCCCGTCGATGACCTGGACCAGGCGGCCCTGCCCGGCGGCGTGCCGGTGGACCAGGTCCATCTGCCTGCGGACCAGCCCGCGGCGCCGGTAGGCGGGATCGGTGCCCACGAACTCGATCTGGTCGACGTCGAAGGCGATCCCCTCGTAGCGCCACGACTGCCCGAGCACGCACAGGCTGGAGGCGACCGCGCCGCTGCGGGTGTCCTCGACCAGCAGGAAATCCCCGGCGCCGATCCCTGGCGTGCGCCCGCTCATGAGGCTGCGGACCGCGCCCCCGAGCTGCTCGGCCATGCCCACCTGATCGGGCATGCCGTGGATCCGCTCGTTGAAGGCCACCAGCCGGTCGACGTCCTCCTTGCCGGCGGCCCGCAGGACCAGCCCCTCGCCGAGCGCGACCTCGACTCGCCCGAACGGCAACGCCTCACCCCCGCGTCCGTCCTCACCTGCCCACCCCGAGCCAGCAGCTTGCCTCGGCGGCTCCGGGCAGGCAAGCGGTGCTACCCTCCTCTCAGGAACGTCGTACGTCTCCGAGGCGGGGTGGAAGTCCCCACCGGCGGTCACAGCCCGCAACCCCCGGGCCGTTGCTCGGGGTTGACCCTGTGAAATCCAGGGGCCGACGGTCACAGTCCGGATGGGAGGAGGCGGCAGGCGGCGGACGCCGCAGGGCGGAGCCACCGCGGGCTCCGGGGGCCTGGCCTCCGGAGCGACCAGGGTGCGCCGGCCGACCGCAGTCCGCCAGCACGCCACCGCGCCCCGGGGCCGACCGGAAGGACCGTGGTGGCAACGCAGGACCCAGTCGAGGCCGAGACCTGGATGCGGCGAGCGCTCGATCTGGCCGCGCTCGGGCTTGGCACCACCAGCCCCAATCCCATGGTTGGCGCCGTGCTGGTGCGCGACGGCGAGGTCGTCGGCGAGGGCTTCCACCGCGCCCCCGGCCAGCCCCACGCCGAGGCGCTGGCGCTGCGGCGGGCCGCCGGCCGCGCCGCCGGTGCCACCTGTTACGTCACCCTGGAGCCCTGCGCTCACCACGGGCGCACCCCGCCGTGCGCCGGCGCGCTGATCGCCGCCGGCGTCACCCGGGTGGTGGCGGCCATCGAGGACCCCGACCCCAACGTCCGCGGCCAGGGCTTCGCGCAGCTCCGCGCCGCCGGCGTCGAGGTCGAGCTCGGGGTGGGCGCGGCCGCCGCCGAGGCGCAGAACGCCGCCTTCCTGCTGCACCGCCGCCAGGGCCGCCCGCGCGTCACCCTGAAGGCGGCCGCCAGCCTGGACGGCAAGGTGGCCGCCCCCGACGGCACCTCCCAGTGGATCACCGGCGAGGCGGCGCGTGCCGACGCCCACCGGCTGCGGGCCGAGGCGGACGCCGTGGCGGTCGGCGCCGGCACCGCCCTGGCCGACGACCCCCGGCTCACCGTGCGCCTGCCCGGCTGGGGCGGCCGGCAGCCGTTGCGCGTCCTGGTCGACGCCACCGGCCGCACCGTCACCGCCGCCGCGCCCGGCAGCCGCCCCGGCCCCAGCGGCGCCGCCGGGGGGCACCTGTTCGACGGCGGGGCCCCGACCCTGGTCGCCACCACCGCGGCGGCACGGCCAGCCGCGCTCCAGGCCTGGGCGGCGGCCGGCGCCGAGGTGCTGGTCTGCCCCGAGGCCACCGCCGCCACCGGCGAGGCCGGTGTGGACCTGGCCTTCCTCGCCAAGGCGCTCGGCGAGCGCGGCGTGCTGGAGCTGCTGGTCGAGGGCGGCCCGCGCCTGCACGCCAGCTTCTGGGAGGCCAGGCTCGCCGACCGCCTGGTGTGGTACCTGGCCCCGCTGGTGATCGGCGGGGACGGGGCCCCGGGCCTGCTGCCCGCCGCCGGCGCCCGCACCCTGACCGCCGCCCGGGCCATCCGCGTCGACAGCGTCGAGCGCGTCGGCCCGGACCTCCGCATCGTCGGCTATCCACAGGAGGGCACGTGATGTTCACCGGCATCGTGGAAGGGCAGGGGGAGGTGGCCGACCTGGCGCTCGGCCCCGGCGGCGCGCGGCTGCGGGTCCGGGCGCCGTGGCTGGACGGGCTGCGGCTCGGCGACTCGGTGTCGGTGAACGGCTGCTGCCTCACCGTCACCGACCTGGAGCCCGACGGCTTCACCGCCGACGTGATGGCAGAGTCGCTGCGGCGCACCGCGCTCGGGCGCCTCGGCCGTGGCGACCAGCTCAACCTGGAGCGGCCGCTCCAGGTCGGCGACCGCCTCGGCGGGCACATGGTGCAGGGGCACGTCGACGGGCTCGGCCGCGTGCTGGGCCGGCGCCGGCTCGGCGAGGGCCCTGGTGATCCGCTCGATCACCCAGAGGAGGCTCAGGCGCTCCTGGGGGGCCGTGGGGGGAGCGAGCTCCCCCCACATGGACAGAGGACTGAGGTCCCGGAAGCGGCCCGGGACGCTGACGCGCCGCGCGTGAGCGAGGAGCTGCGGCTCGGGCTCGATCCCGAGCTGGCCCGCTACGTGGTCGCCAAGGGCTCGATCACCGTCAACGGGGTGAGCCTCACGGTGGTCGAGGCCGGGCCGGACTGGCTGACGGTGGCGCTGATCCCGCACACCATGGCGGTCACCAACCTGGGCCGGCTCGCCGCCGGCGACGAGGTCCAACTCGAGGTGGACGTGCTGGCCAAGTACGTGGAGCGGCTGCTGGCGCCGCGGCTGGCGACGGGGGAGAGGAGCAGGGCGTGAGCGCGTTCGCGAGCATCCCGGAGGCGGTCAAGGCCGTCCAGGCGGGCGAGATCGTGCTGGTGGTCGACGACGCCGACCGCGAGAACGAGGGCGACCTGGTCATGGCCGCCGAGGCCGCCACCCCGGAAAAGATCGGCTTCTTCGTCAGGCACACCTCCGGGGTGATCGTCATGCCGATGCTCGGCGAGCGTCTCGACCAGCTCGAGCTGCCGCTGATGGTGCAGCACAACACCGAGACGCACCGCACCGCCTTCACCGTCTCGGTCGACGCCGCCCACGGCACCACCACCGGGATCTCCGCGGGCGACCGCGCCAACACCATCCGGACGCTGATCGACGTCGACACCAAGCCCGCCGACCTGCTGCGCCCGGGCCACATCTTCCCGTTGCGCTACCGCGAGGGCGGGGTGCTCAAGCGCGCCGGCCACACCGAGGCGGGCATCGACCTGGCGCGCCTGGCCGGCTGCTACCCGGCCGCGGTGCTCTGCGAGGTCGTCAACCCCGACGGCAGCATGGCCCGCCTGCCGCAGCTCCAGGCCTTCGCCGCCGAGCACGACCTCAAGCTGATCACCATCGCCGACCTGATCCGCTACCGCCGCCACCGCGAGAAGCTGGTGCGGCGGGTCGCCGAGGCGCGCATCCCCACCCAGTGGGGCGACTTCGCCGCCTTCGCCTACGAGTCGATCCTCGACGGCGAGCAGCACCTGGCGCTGGTCAAGGGCGAGGTCGCGGGCCAGGACGACGTGCTGGTGCGGGTCCACTCCGAGTGCCTCACCGGGGACGCGTTCGGCAGCCTGCGCTGCGACTGCGGCGCCCAGCTCGAAGGCGCCTTGCGGCGCGTCGCCCAGGCGGGGCAGGGCGTGGTCGTGTACCTGCGCGGCCACGAGGGGCGCGGCATCGGCCTGGCCCACAAGCTGCGCGCCTACAGCCTCCAGGAGCGCGGCCGCGACACCGTCGACGCCAACCTGGAGCTGGGCCTGCCGGTGGACGACCGCGAGTACGGCATCGGCTCGCAGATCCTGGTCGACCTCGGGGTCACCACCATGCGGCTGATGACCAACAACCCGGCCAAGTACGGTGGCCTGGAGGGCTACGGCCTGCACATCGTCGAGCGCGTGCCGCTGGAGACCTATCCCAACCCCGAGAACCTGCGCTACCTGCGCACCAAGCGCGAGCGCATGGGCCATCTCCTCGACCTTCCCGACGACCAGGAGCTACCACATGGCGCAGACCTTTCAGGGCAGTCTTGACGGCCGCGGCCGGCGGGTCGCGATCGCCGTCAGCCGCTTCAACCGGTTGGTGACCGAGCCCCTGCTCAGCGGCGCCATCGAGGAGCTGCTGCGGCACGGCGTCGCCGAGGCCGACGTGGACGTCGCCTGGGTGCCCGGCGCGTTCGAGCTGCCGCTGGCCGTCCAGCGGCTGGCCCGCAGCGGCCGCTACGCCGGGGTGGTCGCGATCGGCGCGGTGGTGCGCGGCGCCACCCCGCACTTCGACTACGTGGCCGGCCAGTGCGCCGCCGGGCTGGGCGCGGTGGCGCGGGAGACCGGCGTGCCGATCGGCTTCGGGGTGCTCACCACCGACACCATGGAGCAGTCGCTGGACCGCGCCGGGGGCAAGGCGGGCAACAAGGGCGGCGAGGCCGCCCTGACCGTGCTGGAGATGGCCGGCCTGCTCGAATCGGTCGACAAGGGATAAGGTGCCGCGCAGGGTCCCGCGCAGGCGAGCCCGGTTCCCATGGCACAGGCGCTCTTGGGGGGGTTCGGGGGGGAGCGAGCTCCCCCCCGAATAGAACGGGGAACCGCATCGAGAAAGGAACGACAGCTTGTTGAAGCTCGTGCTACCCAAGGGCAGCCTCGAGCGGGCCACGCTGGCCCTCTTCGAGGCTGCCGATCTGCCGGTCGAGCGGTCCAGCGACCGCGCCTACCACGGCACGATCGCCGACCACCGGGTCGAGCGGGTCTCGCTGCTGCGCCCCCAGGAGATCCCCCGCTACGTGGAGGAGGGCTTCTTCGACCTCGGCATCACCGGCCGCGACTGGGTCGAGGAGACCGGCAGCAAGGTGGTGTCGCTGGCGCAGCTTCCCTACTCGAAGCAGACCACCAACCCGATCAGGGTGGTGCTGGCGGTCCACCGCGACCTCGGCGTCGAGCGGCCCGACCAGCTCCAGCCGGGGCTGCGGGTCTCCACCGAGTTCCCCAACCTCACCAAGCGCTACTTCTCCGAGCTGGGCCTGCCCGCCCGTATCTTCCCCTCCTACGGGGCGACCGAGGCCAAGGTGCCCGAGATCGTCGACGCGGTGGTCGACCTGACCGAGACCGGCTCGACGCTGCGCAGCCACGGCATGGTGGTGATCGACACCCTGCTCACCTCCTGGACCGAGGTGGTCGCCAACACCGAGTCGGCCGCGGACCCCGAGCGCCGCCAGGCCATGGACGACCTGGTCACGCTGCTGGTCGGCGCCGTCACCGCGCGCTCCAAGACGCTGGTGAAGCTGAACGTGGCCGACGCGCACCTACCTGAGGTACTTCGGGTGCTGCCGGCGATGAAGGCGCCGACGGTCACGGCGCTGGCCGACTCCGGCTACCACGCGGTCGAGGCGGTGGTCGACAAGGACGGCGTCAACCGCCTGATCACCACGCTCAAGGCCGCGGGCGCCTTCGACATCCTGGAGCTCCCGATCGCCAAGATCGTGCTGTAGGGCCCGGGCGCGGCGCCGGCTCATCAGCCGAGCGGGCCCGGCGGCTGGTCGCCCCAGCCGGCGCCGGCGGGGCCCGCGCCGGAGCCCACCGCGGTGGCCGGATCCGCCGGTCCGCGGGCCGGCGAGGGGCGCTCCGAGGAACCTTCCGGAACCGGAGGAACCGGTACGTCAGGATCGGAGGTTTAGCCAGGTCCGTACTGGTTTGTGCTTGCCGCTTGTGCCTAAGTTGCGGGTGTATTACAGTCCGCGCGCCCGGCCGGGATGCCCGAGCAACAGGTGTCGGGACGGTCGGGGAAGGACAGGAGGGAAGCACGTTGCCAGAAGGCACCGTCAAGTGGTTCAGCAACGAGAAGGGCTACGGGTTCATCGCGCGGCAGGGCGGCGATGACGTGTTCGTGCACTTCTCGGCCATTCAGATCGACGGGTACAAGACCTTGACCGAGGGGCAGACCGTCGAGTTCGAGATCACCAACGGCCCCAAGGGCCCGCAGGCCTCGAACGTCCGACCGCTTGCGTAGAGGCACAGGAGCTTTCGGTCGAAAGGACTTCGGCAACCCGGACCTCCGCAAGGAACGCGCAACGGCCCCGTCCCACCAGGACGGGGCCGTCTTGCTTCAGTCCTGCCCGGGCACCCAGAGGCCGCTCGGGCGCCGCGGGCGCTGCTCCTCCGGCTCGGCCGGCTCGGGCCCCCTGCCGGGCGGCGGGCCGGCGCCCTCCTGGCCGCTGATGCTGGCGTAGGTCATGCGCAGCGCGGCCAGCGCCTGGTAGAGCTCCTCGTCGCCGGCGCCAAGGCGTCCCTCCACCGCGTCGAGCATCCCGCCGAGCGCGTCGATCAGCACCCGCGCCGCGTCCAGGTCCTGGTAGCGCTGGTTCTCCTGCGGCGGGACCCCGAGCCGCACGTAGGCCAGCGTCGCCAGGTGCGCCACCGCCTGCGCGACCACCTCGATGGGCGGCGCGGAGGCCAGCTCGTCCTGGAGCTGCCGCATCGCCTCGGCCTGGTCCAGCTCGGCCTGATCGCGCTCGCCGCCGAACCCCTCGGTGCTGTCGTCCATGGCTGGAATCTCTCCGTCCTCAACAGCGTTGTAACTTGCGTCGACACTGCACTTGGGCGACTGCTACAGTACCCTGGTGATCGGGCCGAGTTCGGCCCGATCAAGTGCATATAGCGAAGAAGTAGGAGCGAGGGCTTCTCACCTCCAGGCCGGTTTCGAGCTATGGGGGTCACTGCGACCGCCACCCGATGGCAGGGGTGGGGCGGCCCTCGGGCCGCCTTTTTGCATTCCGGCCGCCGATTGCCGGGGCCAGTCGAGCAAGCGCTCGGACCGCCCCGGGGTCCGCGGACCGGTAAAGGAGGGATGTTGCATCAGCGTTGAGCCGAGAATCAACGACCGTATCCGGGCGGCGCAGCTCCGGGTGGTCGGTGCGGACGGCGAGCAGCTCGGGGTCATGGACACGCAGTCCGCTCTGCGGATCGCAAGTAGCGCCGATCTCGATCTGGTCGAGGTCGCGCCCCTGGCGCGGCCACCGGTCGCCAAGTTGATGGACTACTCGAAGTACAAGTACGAGCAGGCCATCAAGGCCAAGGAGGCCAGGCGCAAGCAGAGCCTGGTGGCCCTGAAGGAAATGAAGATGCGGCCCAAGATCGACGACCACGACTACGAGACGAAGAAGGGCCACGTCGAGCGGTTCCTCAAGCAGGGCCACAAGGTCAAGGTGACGATCATGTTCCGCGGACGGGAGATGGCGCACACCGAGCTCGGCCGGCGCCTGCTCGAACGGCTGGCCACCGACATCGTTGACATCGCCCAGGTCGATAGCCCGGCTCGGCAGGACGGCCGCAACATGATCGCGGTGTTCTCGCCACGCAAGAGCGCGGCGCAGCCCAAGGGCGGCGCCCCCTCGGCCCCGGCGCGCACACCCTGACGGGCAGCCCGAGAGCGGTTCCCATGGCGCAGGCGCTCTTGGGGGGGCGTGGGGGGGAGCGAGCTCCCCCCCACATGGAACGGGGGACCGCGCTGAGATCACCAACCGAAAAGTTTCTCGAGCACACAGCAAGAGCAGGGAGACCACGCCCGTGCCCAAGATGAAGAGCCACCGCGGTGCCGCCAGCCGCTTCTCCGTGACCAAGAACGGCAAGCTGATGCGCGGCCACGCGAAACTGAACCACCTGCTCTCCAAGAAGTCCTCCCGCCAGAAGCGGCGGCTCGGCCGCACCAGCATCGTGGCCAAGGGCGACCGGCGCTCGGTGCGCCGCCTGCTCGGTCGCTAGGCGCGGGCACCCAGAAGGAGAGCACGACCACCACCAACGCCACGAGCTGAGCTGAAGCAGGGAGAACCTTCCGATGGCACGAGTCAAGCGAGCAGTGCATGGGGCCAAGGCCAAGCGCGCCACCATGGAGCTGGCCAAGGGATACCGGGGCAGCAGGGGGCGCCACTACCGTGCCGCCAAAGAGCAGGTCATGCACTCGCTGCGCTACGCCTACCGGGACCGCCGGGCCCGCAAGGGGGACTTCCGGACCCTGTGGATCGCCCGCATCAACGCCGCCGCGCGCGCAGAGGGCCTGACCTACAACCGGTTCATCGCGGGGCTGCGCGGTGCCGGTGTCGAGATCGACCGCAAGGTGCTGGCCGACCTCGCCGTCACCGACCGCGCCGCTTTCGCCGCCCTTGTCACCACCGCCCGGGAGGGCTTGAACGGACGCTCCTGACAGCACCACCACGAGGCGCCACCTGACCGTGAACGTGATCACGAGCGCGAGGAACCCCGCGGTCACCGCCGCCCGCAAGCTCGCGCGTGCTCACGGCAGAGCGCGCACGCGTTCCGGTCGCTTCCTGATCGAGGGCGCCCAGGTCCTGGAGACGGCCCTGGCCGCCGGTGTCCGCCCGCTGACCATCTTCGCCACCGCGGAGGCGGCCGCCGGCCACCGGGCGCTGGTCGACGCCGCCCGCGACGCCGGCGCCGAGATCCGGGTGGTGGTCGCCCCGCTGCTGGCCGACCTCGCCCAGACCGTGACCCCACAGGGCCTGGTCGCGGTGGTCGCCAGCGTGGTCGGCACGCTGGAGGACCTGCCGCCGGCGCCGCGCCTGGTGTGCGTGCTGGTGGAGATCCGCGACCCCGGCAACGGCGGCACGGTGCTGCGCGCCGCCGACGCGTTCGGCGCCGACGCGCTGGTCACCACCGCCGGGTCGGTCGACCTCGAGAGCCCCAAGGCGGTCCGCGCCTCGGCCGGGAGCCTGTTCCACCTGCCGGTGGTCGGCGGCGCGGACTGGCCGGCACTGGCCGCCGCCCTGCGCGAGCGCGGGCTGGCGCTGGTCGGCGCCGACCCGCACGCCCCCGAGACCATCGAGCGGGCGCCGCTGGAGCGGCCCTGCGCGCTGGTGCTCGGCAACGAGGCGCACGGCCTGCCCGAACGGGTCCGTGCCGATCTGGACCACCTGGCACGCCTGCCGCAGTACGGCCGCGCCGAGAGCCTCAACCTGGCAGCCGCCGCCGCCGTGCTGCTCTACGAGAGCGCCAGGCGCCAGCGGGAGGCCGCCGGTGGCCGATAGCGCCTACCTCGACGACCTGCCCGACGCCGTGGTGGTGGTCGGCGGCGACGGGCGCGTCATCTACGTCAACCGCGCCACCGAGCGGCTCGCCGGCACGCCCGCCGACCAGCTCAGGAGCCGGCCGCTCGACGAGGCGCTGCCGCTGCACGACGGCGCCGGCAACGCCTGGTGGGGCTGCTCGAAGAGGCTGCGCCAGCTCCCCGGGGTGCGCCGGATCCCAGCTCGCCAGCTCCAACTCGTGATCGGCACCAGGGTGGTCCCGGTGGAGCTGGCGGCCACCTTCCTGCGCGACCCCGACGGCAGCTTCGTCGAGGCCCTGTGCGTGCTGCGCGACGACTCCGCCCGCCGCCGCGGCGACGTCAACCGCGCCGACCTGATCTCGACCCTGGCGCACGAGCTGCGCTCGCCGCTCACCAGCGTCAAGGGCTTCACCTCCACCCTGCTGCACCGCTGGGAGCGGTTCCCCGACGACCAGAAGCGCTTCATGCTGGCCACCGTCAACGACGACGCCGACCGCGTGACCAGGCTGATCAACGAGCTGCTGGACGTGTCGCGGATCGAGGCCGGCCGGCTGGAGCTGCGGCGCCGCCCGATCGAGGTGCCCAAGATCGCCGCCGACGTCGTCGAGCGCTTCAAGCTGGACCCCGACGGCCACACCTTCGGAATCTCGTTTCCGCGGGCGTTTCCCGAGGTCTATGCTGACGCCGACAAGGTCGCGCAGGTGCTGACCAACCTGGTGGAGAACGCGGTGAAGTACTCGGACGGCGGCGAGGTGACCGTCAGCGGCGAGGTCGCCGACGGCTCGGTCGAGGTCGCGGTGCGCGACCAGGGCATCGGCATCCCCGCCGACCAGATCCCGCTGATCTTCACCAAGTTCTACCGGCGCGGCGGGCGAGGGGCGCCGAGCGGCACGGGGCTCGGCCTCTACATCGCGCGCGGCCTGGTCGAGGCGCACGGCGGCCGCATCTCGGTCGACTCCGCGGTCGGCCGCGGCACCGAGGTCCGATTTCGCCTGCCCCTGACGGGGCCTGGGACAGCGGCCGGCGACTAGCCGAACGCGAGCCAGCGGCCCGCCGGGGGCGACCGCCGAGCGGACGTCGCGAGCCGGACGACCGGCTTGCCTTCGGGTGCGGACTTCCCCGAGGATCGCCAAACCGATGAAGGAGTCACCGATGTCCAACCAGTCTGCCAATCCGGGCGGTCAGGACGGCGCCGAGCCGGACCTGGACGCCATCGTGGCCGCCGGGCGGGCGGCGATCGCCACCGCCGGCGACCTCGAGGCCCTGCGCGAGGTCGAGCAGCAGCACCTGGCCAGGCGCTCACCGCTCGGCGACGTCCAGCGGGCGCTCGGCGCGCTGCCGGCGGAGGGCCGGCGAACCCTCGGCCAGCGGGTCAACCAGGCCCGCGCAGCCCTGCAGCAGGCCCTGGCCGCGCGCCGGGCCGAGCTGGAGGCGGCCAGGGACGCGGCGCTGCTGGAAGCGGAGCGCATCGACGTCACCCTGCCGGGCCGCGTGCCCCCGCGCGGCACCATCCACCCGATCAACCGCACCATCGACGAGGCCGTGGACATCTTCGTCGGCCTCGGCTACCGGGTCGCCGAGGGCCCCGAGGTCGAGACCGACTGGTACAACTTCGAGGCGCTGAACTTCGCCCAGTACCACCCGGCGCGCTCCATGCAGGACAGCCTGGCGGTCCAGGGCACCGGACCCGACGGCAGCCCGCTGGTGCTGCGCACCCACACCTCGCCTGTCCAGGTGCGCACCATGCAGGCGGGGCCGCCGCCCGTCTACGTGGTCACCCCCGGACGCTGCTACCGCGCCGACACGCCGGACACCACCCACATCCCGGTCTTCCACCAGATCGAGGTGCTGGCGGTCGACGAGGACCTCACCATGGGCGACCTCAAGGGCACGCTGCTGGCCTTCGCCCGCGCCTACTTCGGGCCGGAGCGCGAGATCCGCCTGCGGCCCTCGTATTTCCCGTTCACCGAGCCGAGCGCCGAGGTGGACGTGTCCTGCTTCGTGTGCGGCGGCCGCGGCTGCCGGACGTGCCATTACCAGGGCTGGATCGAGCTGCTCGGCTGCGGCATGGTCCACCCCAACGTGCTGCGCGCCGGCGGCTACGACCCGGAGAAGGTCTCCGGCTTCGCCGCGGGGACCGGCATGGAGCGCCCCTACATGCTGCGCTCCGGTCTCGAGGACCTGCGGACCCTGACCGACAACGACCTTCGCTGGCTGGCCAGCGTCTGAGAGGAGGGAGGCACCGATGCGGGTCCCGCTTTCCTGGCTGGCAGAGCACGTCGACCTCGGCGGGGTTTCCGCCGCCGTGCTGGCCGACCGGCTCACCTTCGCCGGCATCGAGGTCGAGCGCGTCGAGCGGGTCGGGGAGGACATCGCCGGGGTGCTCACCGCCCGGGTGCTGGACGTGCGTCCCCATCCTGCCGCCGACCGGCTCGCGCTGGTCACCGTCGAGGCCGGCGGCGAGCCGCGCGAGGTCGTCTGCGGAGCGCACAACTACGCCCCGGGCGACATCGTGCCCTGGGCCGCGCCAGGCGCCAAGCTGCCCGGCGGGCTGGAGATCGGCCGCAAGCAGGTCCGCGGGGTCACCTCGGAGGGCATGCTCGCCTCAGCCCGCGAGCTGGGCCTCTTCGACGACCACACGGGCATCCTGGTGCTGCCGCCCGACACCGAGGTCGGCGCCGACCTCGTCGAGGAGGTCCGGCTGCGCGACACCGTGCTGGACGTCAAGACCGCCCTCAACCGCGGCGACGTGCTCTCTATGCGCGGCATCGCCCGCGAGGCCGCGCTGGTGCTCGGCACCGAGCTGCTGCCGCTGGAGGTGGCCGTCCCCGAGGACGGCCCGCCCGCGGCCGGGCTGGCCACCGTCGAGGTCCAGGACGTCGAGGGCTGCCCGCTGTACGTGGCGCGGGTCGTCGAGGGGCTGGACGCGGCCAGGCCCTCGCCGCTGCGGCTGGCCAGGCGCCTGTTCCTGTACGGGCAGCGGCCGCTCGGCGCCGTGGTGGACGTCACCAACTACCTGCTGCTGGACCAGGGCCAGCCGCTGCACGCCTTCGACCTGGACCTGGTGCCCGGCCAGCGGATCCTGGTGCGCCGCGCGCTCGACGGCGAGCGGCTGCGCACCCTGGACGGCCGCGAGCGGGTGATGGACTCCGGCGACACCCTGATCACCGCCGGCGAGCAGCCGCTGGCGATCGCCGGGATCATCGGTGGCGAGACCAGCGAGGTCCGCCCCTCGACCCGGCGGGTGCTGATCGAGTCCGCCCACTTCCCGCCCGCCGGCGTCCGCCGCACCATGCACCGCCTCGGCATCTCCACCGAGGGCGCCCAGCGCTGGGCGCGCGGCGTCGACCCGGCCGGCGCGGCGGTGGTCTGCGACCAGGCCGCGGCGCTGATGGCCAGGCTGGCCGGCGGCACTGTGGCCAAGGGCCGCCTCCAGGCGGGCCCGGGCGTGCCGCAGCGCGAGGCCATCCAGCTCGACTGGCGCCGCTCCGCCCGCCGGCTCGGCGCCCCGCAGGAGGCGTCCTTCGCCGCCGAGCAGCTCGCCAGCGTCGGCTGCAGCGTGACGGTGCCCGATCCCGCCACCGTGGTGGCGGTCCCGCCGACCTGGCGCTTCGACATCGAGGAGTGGGCCGACCTCGAGGAGGAGGTCGCGCGCCGCTGGGGCTACGAGCACATCCCGATGACCCTGCCGGGCGCCACCGGCGGCCAGCTCACCGCCGAGCAGCGCCTGCGCCGCCGCACCCGCGACGTGCTGGCCGGCATGGGCCTGACCGAGGTGCTGACCTACCCGTTCCTGTCCCAGGCCGACCTCGACCGCCTCGAGCTGCGCCCCGACGACGACCGCAGGCGCACGCTGCGGGTGCGCAACCCGCTCTCCGAGGAGCGGCCCGAGCTGCGCACCACCCTGGTGCCCGGGCTCGCCGAGGTCGCCGCGCGCAATCTCGCCAAGGGCGTCGCCGGCGTGGCCGCCTACGAGATCGGCGCGGTCTTCCTGCCGCAGGGGGAGGGCCGGCTGCCGGCGGAGCCGCGCATGCTCGGCGTGGTGCTGGCCGGGCGGCGCCCGACGGGCCGCTTCGACGATCCCTCGGGGCCGGTGGACTTCGCCGACGCCAAGGGGGTCGTCGAGGGGCTGGCCGCCGCCCTTGGCGTGGCGGAGGTCCGCTACGAGCCGGCCGCGGCGATGCCGTACCATCCCGGGCGCTGCGCCGCGGTGCGGCTGGGCGAGCTCGCCATCGGCGTGATCGGCCAGCTCCATCCACGCGTGGCCGCGGCGCTGGACCTGCCGGCCGCCAGCTTCGCGGTCGAGCTGGAGCTGACCCCGCTGCTGGAGGCGGCGCCGATCACCATCCCGGCGTCGACCCCCTCGCCCTACCCGGAGCTGGCCTTCGACGTCGCCTTCATCGTGCCGCCCGGCGCGACCGCCCAGGCGCTCCAGGACACCCTCGCCGAGGCCGCCGGGGAGCTGCTGGCCCGGCTGAGCCTGTTCGACGCCTACCAGGGGGACCCGCTGCCGCCCGGCCACTGCAACCTCGCCTACCGGGTGGCCCTCCAGGCGCCCGACCGGACCCTCAGCGACGCCGACGCCGCGGCCGTCCGTGGCCGCATGGAGCGGCTCGCGCGCGAGCGTCTCGGCGCGACATTGCGGACGGTGTGACGGTTCCCGGCCGGCCCGGAGCCATCGCCGTGGCCGGGCCCGCCGGAGCCGTGGTGGTATGGCACCTGCGGTGCGCGATCCGTCGTCCACAAAGCGCCGACAAGGGCTGACCCAAAGCGGCCCGGCGGCATACGCTTGCGTGGAACGCCGGTCACGTATCCGCAGTGCGCGCCGTCGCCGCTTCCTGTCGCCGCGGGTGATCGGGGCGCGACATGACCGGCGTTCTTGGGAACCAACGTCGGTCCCGGAGGAGGGGGCGGTGGTCGACTACACGGTCGCGGGGGTCGAGGGTGGCGTCTGCGCGCCACGCGGGTTCCGGGCGGCGGGCGTGAACGCGGGCCTCGCGCCGGGCCCTGGCCCCGACCTGGCGCTGCTGGCCAGCCAGCAGGCCGCCACGGCGGCCGGCCGCTTCACCTCGCACCGCTTCCCGTCCGCGCCGGTGCGCTGGACCAGCGCCCGCATCGCCGCCAGTGGCCAGGCTCGGGCCGTGCTGGCGCACGCCGGCAGCGCCAATGCCGCCACCGGCGCCCAGGGCGACGCCGACGCCGAGGCGCTCGCCCGCCTGTGCGCCGAGGCGATCGGCTGCGGGCCGGACGAGATCCTGCTGCTGGGCACCGGCCAGATCGGCACCCGCCCGCCGCTCGACCACGCCGCCGAGGGCGCCGAGAAGGTCTCCGCCGCGCTCGGCCGGCGCGGCTCGGGCGACCTGGCGAGGGCGCTGGCCGGCTCCGGCGGGGTGGCGCGCGAGCACGCCGTGGCGGTCGCCTGGGCCGAGGGCGAGGTCCGCATCGGCGGCGTCGCCAAGGCGTCGGCGCCGTTCTCGCCGTCGTTCGCCACCACGCTGGTGCTGCTCACCACCGACGCCACCGTCGAGCCGCCGCTGCTGGACACCCTGCTCGGCCGCGCCGTCGGCCGCTCCTTCGAGCGGGTCCTGGTCGACCAGGGCCCGGGGATGGGCGACGCCGCGATCGTGCTCGCCAACGCCACCGCCGCCGCGCCCGCCCTGGTCGAGGGCTCGGACGGGGCGGCGGCGTTCGAGGCGGCCCTGGCCTACCTGTGCGAGTCCCTGGCCGAGCAGCTCGCCATGCGCGTCCCTGGCGCCCGCAAGCTGGTGGTGGTGACCGTGCACGGTGCCTCCAGCCACTCCGACGCCCTGGCCGCCGCCCGCGCGGTGGCCTCCTCGATCGCCCTGCGGGCGGCCCTGGCCGCCGGCGAGGCGGCCTGGCCGGCGGTGCTCGACGGCCTGGACCGCGCCGCCGTCGACTTCGACCCGACCAGGGTGGGCGTCCGGTTCGGGCCGGTCACGGTGGTCAGCGGGGGGCAGGCCGCACCGCACGACGAGGGCGCCGCCGCCGCGGTGGCCGGCAAGGGCCAGGTCGACCTGGCCGTGGACCTCGGCGTCGGCAGCGCCGCCGCCACCGTCACCACCACCGACCTCCCGATCGAGGCACTCGGCCGGCTGCGGTTGTAGCCCGGTGTCGCGGCCGCATGGCAGACTTGAACGCTCCGGCCGCATGCCAGCGCCGCTCGTCGACTCCGTGCCACCCCAGTGCAGAAAGGCGATCCGATGGTGCCCAACCGCGTGCTCGTGGTCGAGGACGACGCGGGCGTGCGTGGCCTGCTCCAGACGATCCTGGAGGACGAGGGGTTCGAGATCGTCCTGGCCGCCGATGGCGAGGAAGGACTGCGTCTGGCCAAGGCGGTCGACCCGTCGGTCGTCCTCATCGACGTGATGATGCCCGGTCTGGGCGGTCCCGAGGTGCTCCGCCGACTGCGCCGCGCCGACGGCACGCTGCCGTTCGCCGTGTTGGTCCTGACCGGCGCGGTCGAGAGCGTCGAGCCGCTGCGGGACGAGCTCGGGTCGGACTCCATCCTCGAGAAACCCTTCGACATCACCAAGCTGGCCGACCGCGTCAAGGAGCTGGCCAGCAGCGTTGAGCACGGGAGCTCCCGATGACCAGACGTGACTTCATCACCTCCGACGACGTCTCGACCGACGAGCAGGTGGCGCTGCTGGACGCCGCCGACCGCTACAAGGCCGAGCGCCGCCCGCTGTCGACGCTGGCCGGTCGCACCGTCGCGATGATCTTCGAGAAGCCCTCCACCCGCACACGCGTGTCGTTCGAGGTGGCCGTCCACGAGCTGGGCGGCTACCCGCTGCCGCTGGCAGGCGCCGACCTGCAGATCGGCAGGGGCGAGACGATCGAGGACACCGCCGTCGTCCTCTCCAGGTACGTGCACGCGATCGTGATGCGCACCTTCGCGCAGGAGAACCTCGAGCGCATGGCCAGGGCCTCGAGCGTCCCGGTCGTCAACGCCCTGTCCGACTATGCCCACCCCTGCCAGGCCCTGGCCGACCTGCAGACCATCCGCGAGCGCCGCAAGCAACTCGAGGGCCTGCGGCTGGCCTACCTCGGCGACGGCAACAACGTCTGCCACAGCCTGCTGATCGCCGGCACCAAGGTCGGCATGCACCTGGCGGTGGCCACACCCGCCGGGTACGAGCCCATCCCGCAGGTGGTGCGCCGCGCCGGCGAGATCGCCGCCGAGACCGGCGGCAGCGTCGAGCTGACCCAGGACCCCAAGGAGGCCGCCAAGGACGCGGACGTGCTCTACACCGACGTGTGGGCGTCGATGGGCCAGGAGCTGGAGCACGGCGAGCGCGCCCTGATCTTCAAGCCCTACCAGCTTTCGACCGACACCGTGGCGGCGGCCTCCGCCGACGTCGTGGTCCTGCACTGCCTGCCCGCCCACCGCGGAGAGGAGATCACCTCTGACGTGCTCGACGGCCCCAACTCGGCCGTGTTCGACCAGGCCGAGAACCGCCTGCACACCCAGAAAGCTCTGCTCTCGTGGCTGATCACGGGCTCAGCCGACCCGAGCTGAGCGGCCAGTCCAGGTCGGCCAGGCGGGCCTGGACCGTCGCCGCCGGGCTCGGCGCCGCCGCCGCCAGCACGCTCACCACCGCCGGCGCGGCGGCCGCGGCCGGCCGCCAGGCGGACCTGGCGCTGGAGCCGATCGAGCTGGCCCTGCGGGTCGGGCTGCTGCTGGCCGCCCCCTGCGCCGGGGCGCTGCTGGCGGCGATCGCGATCCCACGCGGGGGCGGGCGGTCGACCCTGGCCGCCATCGGCATCGGCGTGCCACTCGGCCCGCTCCTGGTATTGCGTCTGGACCGTATGAGCCAGTTCGGCGCCGTTCCGGCGCTGCTCACCGTCGCCGTGCTGGTGCTGTGGGGCATCGCCGGCGCGCAGCTCGCCTCGAGCTGGTGGCGCCGCCCCTCCCGCGCCGTCGAGACCAGCGCCCTCCCGGGTCCCGGTCCGGACCCACTCGGGCCCGTGGGGTCGGGGGGATCGCCGGGGGCCGGGGCCGCGCCGGGGCCGCCGGGGTTGCCGGGGTCCGGGGGGCCGCCGGGGTTGCCGGGGTCCGGGGGGCCGCCCGAGGCGCCCGAACCTCCCGAGGCGCCCGGGCCACCCGGCGGTCCGGCCAGGTAGGCTTGTCGGCATGGCCTGGGTGAACGAGCAGGTCGCCGGCGCCTTCCGGGAGATCTCCGAGCTGCTGGAGCTGAGCGGCGACCAGAGCTTCCGCGTCCGCGCCTACGACCGGGCGTCCAGAGCGGTGTCCGGTTACGGCGCGGACCTCGCCAGCCTCTCGGACAAGGAGCTGGCCGCCATCCCCGGCCTCGGCAAATCGATGGCCGCCAAGGTCCGCGAGTACCTGGAGACCGGCCGCGTCGCCACTCTCGAGAAGCTCCGTGACGAGGTCCCCGAGGGCCTGCGGGTGCTCGTGAAGGTGCCCGGCATCGGGCCCCGCAAGGCGAAGGTCATCAACGAGCGCCTCGGCGTCGCCACGGTCGAGGACCTGGCCACCGCGCTCGGCGCCGGCCGGCTGGCGGGGCTGCCCGGCATGGGCGAGCGCACCGAGGCGAACCTGCGCCGCGCGCTCGCGCGCATGGCCGCCGGAGGCCGCGGCATCGCCCTGGCCTCCGCCCTGCCCGTGGCCGAGTCGCTGCGTGCCCAGCTCGCGCGCGTGCCCGGGGTGCTCCGCGTCGAGGTGGCCGGCTCGCTGCGCCGCATGAAGCCGGTCGTGCACGACATGGACCTGCTGGCCACCGGCCCGGAGCCCGCCGAGATCGCCGGCGCCTTCCCCCAGCTTCCCGACGTCGCCGAGGTGGCCGCCGCCGGCGACACCAAGGTCTCGATCCGCACCCGCGAGGGCTACCAGGTCGACCTGCGGGTGGTGCGGCCCGAGGTCTGGGGCGCCGCGCTCCAGTACTTCACCGGCTCCAAGGAGCACAACGTCAAGATCCGCGAGCTGGCCATCAAGCAGGGCTTCAAGCTCTCCGAGTACGGCCTCCACACGCGCGAGGGCGAGCTGGTGGTCGCCGAGGAGGAGACGGTCGTCTACCAGCGGCTCGGGCTGGAGTGGGTGCCGCCGGTCCTGCGCGAGGACCGCGGCGAGGTCGAGGCCGCCCGCGCCGGCGAGCTGCCCCGCCTGGTCCAGCTCTCCGACGTCGGCGGGGACTTCCACTGCCACACCGACATGTCGCCGGACGGCACCGCGCCGCTGCTCACCATGGTCGAGGCCGCCAGGGCGCGCGGCTACCGCTTCCTGGCGATCACCGACCACGCCGAGCGGCTGTCGTTCTCCGCCGCCACCCGCGAGGACTTCCTGCGCCAGCGCCGGGCCCTCCGCGAGCTGGAGCGCCGGCTCGGCGACATCCGGCTGCTGCACGGCCTCGAGCTGAACATCGGCGCCGACGGCAGCCTCGACTACGACGACGAATTCCTGGACGGCTTCGACGTGCTGGTCGCCAGCGTCCACGACCACTTCGACCTGCCGATCGAGCGGCAGACGGAGCGGCTGGTGCGCGCCTGCGAGCACCCCGCCGTCAATGTCATCGGCCACCCCACCGGCCGGCTGCTCGGCAAGCGCCCCGGCTACGACGTCGACCTGGAGACGTTGTGCGCAGCGGCCGCCCGCGCCGGCACCGCCCTGGAGGTGAACGGCTCCCCCGAACGGCTCGACCTCGGCGACGAGCAGCTCCGCGTCGCCAGCCGCCACGGCGCACGCCTGGCCTTCGGGTCCGACAGCCACGGCCCCGGCCACCTGGCCAACATGCGCTTCTCGGTGGCCACCGCCGGCCGCGGCTGGATTGGCCCCGAGCAGGTCGTCAACACCCTCCTCGCCGCCGACCTGGACCACTTCCTCGCCAAAGGCCGCAAGCGCCCATGAGCGCCCCCCGACCGGAGGTCCCCGGGGTTCCGGACCTCCCCGCCGCCGCCGAGACCGGCGCGGCCGGTGCGCCGTCGGCCGACGGCGCCGCGCCGGCGGGCGAGGCCGGGGGCCTGCCGGCTGCGCCCGAGAGCGGGGGCCTGCCGGCGGTGGCGCTGCGGCCGCTGCCCGAGAGCTTCTACCTGCGGCCGGTGCTCGAGGTGGCGCGCGACCTGCTGGGCCGCCTGCTGGTCCACGACGCGCCGGAGGGCCGGGCGGCCGTGCGCCTGGTGGAGGTGGAGGCCTACGACGGCGCCGGCAAGGACCCGGCCAGCCACGCCTACCGCGGCAGGACGCCCCGCAACGCGGTGATGTTCGGGCCGCCCGGGCACCTCTACGTCTACTTCACCTACGGGATGCACTACTGCGTCAACGTCGTCTGCGCGCCGCCGGGCGTGGCGCAGGCGGTGTTGCTGCGTGCCGGGGAACCGGTCCTCGGGGTCGAGTCGATGGTCGCCCGCCGGCCCGCCAGCCGCCCCCGCGACCTCGCGCGCGGGCCCGCCCGCCTCACCGAGGCACTGGGCCTTGGCGCTTGGGCCAATGGCGCGGACCTGCGCGCCGGTCCCATATGGCTCACCGAGGGGTGGCCGGTCGGCGACGCCGAGGTCGCCTGGACCGGCAGGGTCGGCGTCACCGGCGCCGCCGACCGGCCGTGGCGCGCCATCGTCGCCGCCAGCCCCCACGTCTCCCCCGGCCGCCCCGGCCCCGCCACCCGCCACTGACCCGCCGTCCCGCCGGCTGACCCGCCATCCCCGCCGGCTGACCCGCCGTCCCGGGTTCGCCCGCCGTCCCGGGTCCGGCCGCCGTCCGGCTGGCCCTTTGGCGGCCCAGCCCAGCCTCCCGGCCGGCCCGGCTGACCTGCCTTCCGGCGGGTCCGGCGGTGGTCCTGAGCTGCGGTGGCGGCGTGCTAGCATCGCGCGAGATCCCGCGCCTGGCGCCGGTGATCGCCGAATGCCACCGTCGCGCCCGGACGCGGCTCCAGACGAGCGAGGTTCCGTAGATGCCCATGTCCGCGGACGCGAAGCAGGAGCTCCGTGTCCTGACCGCCGGAGCGGAGGAGGTCCTGCCCGCCGGCGCCCTCGCCGAGCGGCTGCAGGCCGCGCGCGCCCAGGGTCGCCCCCTGCGCGTCAAGCTGGGCATCGACCCCTCCTCGCCGCACCTGACCCTCGGCCATGCCGTGGTGCTGCGAAAGCTTGCACAGTTCCAGCGCTTCGGCCACACCGTCGTGCTGATCATCGGCAACTTCACCGGCCTGGTCGGCGACCCCAGCGGCCGCAGCCAGACCCGCAACCGCCAGACAGAAGCCGAGGTGGCCGAGCACATCCGCACCTACCTCGACCAGGTCGACAAGGTCCTCGACGTGTCCGCCGCCGAGATCCGCTACAACGCCGAGTGGCTGGCGCCGATGACCTTCGCGCAGGTGGCCGACCTGGCCGCCCACGTCACCGTGGCCCAGCTCCTCGAACGGGAGGACTTCAAGGCCCGCTACAACGCCGGCCGCCCGATCTCGCTGGTGGAATTCCTCTACCCGCTCATGCAGGGCATGGACTCGGTGGCCATCAAGGCCGACGTCGAGCTGGGGGGCACCGACCAGACCTTCAACCTGCTGATCGGCCGCGAGCTGCAGCGGGCCCGCGGGCAGGCCGGCCAGGTCGTGATGACCATGCCGCTGCTGCGAGGCACTGACGGCGTCCAGAAGATGTCCAAGAGCCTGAACAACGGCATCAACCTGGACGACCCGGCAGAGGAGCAGTTCGGCAAGCTGATGCGGATCCCGGACCACCTGGTGGCCGATTACCTGCGGCTCTGCACCGATCTGGACCCCGACGAGGTCGAGAAGCTGGTGGAGGAGGCCGCCCAGGGCGGTGCCAGGGCGCGGGACGTCAAGCGCCGCCTCGCGCACGAGATCACCAAGATCTACCACGGCGCCGATGCCGCGACGCGCGCCGAGGCGGCCTTCGACGCCGGTGTCGCCTCCCGGTCGGGCGCGTCCGACGTCACCGCCGCCGCGGAGCTGGCGATCCCCGCGGGCGCGATCGGCGACGACGGGCAGGTCCGGGTCGTGCCGCTGCTGGCCGAGGCCGGTCTTGCCGGCTCTCGCGGCGAGGCCAGGCGGCTGGTCGCCCAGGGCGCGGTCCGCCTCGACGGCAAACAGGTTTCCTCCATCGACCACTCCTGGCCACCTGCCGACCTGGACGGCCGCGTCCTCACCGTCGGCCGCCGCGCCCCGCTGCGCCTCCGCGCCATCCCAGCCTGACGCCCAGATCGCACTCGCTCGGGGCGACCTTGGGCGCGCCCCGTGCGCTTGGCGCATCGCCATTGCGCTCGTCCGCAGGGCGCGGCGCTGATCGCCCGTGTCGGCGGCGGGGGCCGAGCCTTGCGCCGCATCGACTGCCTCCGGCTCGATTCCGCATGCCGAATCAAAGCTCGGTACTTGCGCTGACCCCGGGCTCGGGGCCCGGCGGCCGCGGCCGGGCGAGGGGAGCGTCCCGGTCCGCCCTGGTCGCTCACCTCCGCGACCATTGTCCAGGCGCCCTGGCCTCGAAGGATGGGGGCCACGCGCCGGAACGCGGCTCACCGGCGTCAATCCCTTGCCATTGTTGGGATACGAAGTTGACACGTTCTCGACGGCGGTGCTACCGTTCACAGCGCACCAAGTAAGGAACGTTCTTCGAGGACCTAGACCTCTCCGGCGGCGGCAGCTCAGCGCCAACACGGAAGACAGGAGGTCACCGAAAGCCACTAGGGACAGAGTTCCGACGGCTGCGGTGGCCGTCCTGAGCCGAAGGGCACAGGACGGCGCTTCTGTATGAAGTGCTGGTGGCGAGGTGGCGCCAAAGGGTCCCGGTAGTGATACCGGGAGTCGGCCCACTGTTGTCGGCACCGTGAACCTGCGGTGGCACGGCAGCGGGTTCCCTGGGGACACCAGGGGACGACCCGACCTTTCACCAGCGACGACCCAACCACCACGATGGCGCTTCACGCACCAGGCGGACGGGTACGAACCAGTGAAACGGTGGGTATCCCCGGAGGAACCAGGGGATAGGTTGCTCGGTTGACGAACCTGGAAGGCCCAGAGTAAGGTTGCCGCCGCTCCGGCGACGGGACCTGCGAGGGGAACCACCAGGAGAGTCGCAAGGGCGATTCCACGAGGCTCCTTGAAAACTCAACAGTGTGTGAAAAGCCAGTGCTTCAACCCCGTCACAACGGGGCAGGCACAGCGGGCTCCGGCCTGGTGTGCATTGTCCCAAGCGACGGTACTTGGAACATCCGGACTACGGATGAGCCAGCACGAGCGGCACCGGGTTGGTCCCTGGTGCCGTCCATTCTCTTCGAGCTCGTCTCGGGGAGGATGGTGAGCCTCGACGTCCGCGAGGGCGTCGAGTCCAGATGAGAGCGAAGTCTTCGGCGCCTCCGCCATCGGCGGGTGCGTCGAAGGATCTCGACGATCTCTGACGGAGAGTTTGATCCTGGCTCAGGACGAACGCTGGCGGCGTGCTTAACACATGCAAGTCGAGCGAGGCCCACCTAGTGGCAACACCGGGTGGTTCCTAGCGGCGAACGGGTGAGTAACACGTGGGTAACCTGCCCCTGACATCGGGATAACTCCGGGAAACCGGGGCTAATACCGAATACGAGACGCTCTCGCATGGGAGCGCCTGGAAAGGGTTCACCGGTCAGGGATGGGCCCGCGGCCTATCAGCTTGTTGGTGGGGTAACGGCCCACCAAGGCGACGACGGGTAGCCGGCCTGAGAGGGTGTTCGGCCACACTGGGACTGAGACACGGCCCAGACTCCTACGGGAGGCAGCAGTGGGGAATCTTGCGCAATGGGCGAAAGCCTGACGCAGCGACGCCGCGTGAGGGATGAAGGCCTTCGGGTTGTAAACCTCTTTCAGCAGGGACGAAGCGGAAGTGACGGTACCTGCAGAAGAAGCCCCGGCCAACTACGTGCCAGCAGCCGCGGTAATACGTAGGGGGCGAGCGTTGTCCGGATTTATTGGGCGTAAAGAGCGCGTAGGCGGCCACCCAAGTCGATCGTGAAAGCTCGGGGCTCAACCCCGAGACTGCGGTCGATACTGAGTGGCTAGAGGCTGGTAGGGGGGTGTGGAATTCCCGGTGTAGCGGTGGAATGCGCAGATATCGGGAGGAACACCGGTGGCGAAGGCGGCACCCTGGGCCAGTCCTGACGCTGAGGCGCGAAAGCGTGGGGAGCAAACAGGATTAGATACCCTGGTAGTCCACGCCGTAAACGATGGGCGCTAGGTGTGGGGGGTCATCGACTCCCTCCGTGCCGTAGCTAACGCATTAAGCGCCCCGCCTGGGGAGTACGGCCGCAAGGCTAAAACTCAAAGGAATTGACGGGGGCCCGCACAAGCGGCGGAGCATGTTGCTTAATTCGACGCGACGCGAAGAACCTTACCAGGGCTTGACATGTAGGGAAAAGCCGTGGAAACACGGTGTCCGCAAGGGTCCTACACAGGTGTTGCATGGCTGTCGTCAGCTCGTGTCGTGAGATGTTGGGTTAAGTCCCGCAACGAGCGCAACCCCCGTCCCATGTTGCCAGCGGGTAACGCCGGGGACTCATGGGAGACTGCCGGGGTCAACTCGGAGGAAGGTGGGGACGAGGTCAAGTCATCATGGCCCTTATGTCCTGGGCTGCAAACATGCTACAATGGCTGGTACAAAGGGCTGCAAACCCGTAAGGGGGAGCCAATCCCAAAAAGCCAGTCTCAGTTCGGATCGGGGTCTGCAACTCGACCCCGTGAAGCCGGAGTCGCTAGTAATCGCGGATCAGCAACGCCGCGGTGAATACGTTCCCGGGCCTTGTACACACCGCCCGTCACGTCACGAAAGTCAGCAACACCCGAAGCCGGTGGCCCAACCCTTTTGGGAGGGAGCCGTCGAAGGTGGGGTCGGCGATTGGGACGAAGTCGTAACAAGGTAGCCGTACCGGAAGGTGCGGCTGGATCACCTCCTTTCTAAGGAGCGCCTCGCGACGCTCATCTCGAGCGCCGCCAATCTCAGGCCAGACCTGCTCACGGTCTGGTAGCTCCTAAGTCGGTCACTGGCTATTCGATCGGTACATCGGCCACCGCCTAGTACCTCCCACGGTCTGACCGTGGGTTGCTGGAACGGCGGAGCGGTTGGTGGGCCGGTCGCGCACACTGTTGAGTTTTGAGGGAGCGTCGTACCCTCGGCGCGCACCTCGCACCGCTGAGCTCGGTCCTCGGACCGGATCGGCGGTGGGTGTGTGGCTCCGTCTGTCCCCCGAACCGCCCGGATCCTCCGGGCAGGCGGGTGGCCAGGGTCGGGGCCGGGAACCTTGAGAACTACATAGCGAGCGCGAGCATCTTTGCCGGTCGCCAAGTTACTAAGGGCACACGGTGGATGCCTTGGCGCCAGGAGCCGATGAAGGACGTAGGAGGCTGCGATAAGCCTCGGGAAGCTGCCAACCAAGCGTTGATCCGAGGATGTCCGAATGGGGAAACCCGGCACGGGTCATGCCGTGTCACCCCGGTCTGAACACATAGGGCCGGAGGAGGGAACCCGGGGAACTGAAACATCTCAGTACCCGGAGGAAGAGAAAGCAACCGCGATCCCCTCAGTAGTGGCGAGCGAACGGGGGAGAGCCTAAACCAGGGTAACGTGACAGCGTGCGGGCGTTGTTGCCCTGGGGTAGCGGGACCCGCTAGGGGGAGCTGCACCTCCTCCAGGGAGTTACAAAGAACGCGGATAGTCGAAGGTCTTGGAAACGGCCGCCACAGCGGGTAACAGCCCCGTAGACGAAATTCGACGTTCCTCCCAGCGGTGTTCCCAAGTAAGACGGAGGATATTCCGTCTGAATCTGGGAGGACCACCTCCTAAGGCTAAACACTCCCTGGCGACCGATAGTGAACTAGTACCGTGAGGGGAAGGTGAAAAGTACCCCGGGAGGGGAGTGAAATAGTACCTGAAACCGTGTGCTTACAAACAGTGGGAGCGGTTGCTTGCAACCGTGACCGCGTGCCTTTTGAAGAATGAGCCGGCGAGTTAGCGGTGCGTGGCAAGGTTAACCCGGGAGGGGGAGCCGTAGCGAAAGCGAGTCCGAAACGGGCGTCTCAGTCACGTGCCCTAGACCCGAAGCGGAGTGATCTAACCATGGGCAGGGTGAAGCGAGGGTAAGACCTCGTGGAGGCCCGAACCCACCAGGGTTGAAAACCTGGGGGATGACCTGTGGTTAGGGGTGAAAGGCCAATCAAACTCCGTGATAGCTGGTTCTCCCCGAAATGCATTTAGGTGCAGCCTTGGATGTTTCGTCTCGGAGGTAGAGCACTGGATGGGCTAGGGGGCCTACAAGCTTACCGACCTCAGCCAAACTCCGAATGCCGTGACGTGAGAGTCCAGGAGTGAGACTGCGGGGGATAAGCTCCGTAGTCGAGAGGGAAACAGCCCAGACCGCCAGCTAAGGTCCCTAAGCGTGTGCTAAGTGGAAAAGGATGTGAAGTCGCAGAGACAACCAGGAGGTTGGCTTAGAAGCAGCCACCCTTGAAAGAGTGCGTAATAGCTCACTGGTCAAGTGACTTTGCGCCGATAATGTAGCGGGGCTCAAGCACACCACCGAAGCTGCGGCACTCACGCATCAGCCGGCGTACAGAGGAGGCTCTGTACGTCCAAGCGCGTGGGTGGGTAGGGGAGCGTCGATGCGCGAGTGAAGCGGCGGGGGAACCCAGCCGTGGACGCGCATCGAGTGAGAATGCCGGCATGAGTAACGAAAGACGGGTGAAAAACCCGTCCGCCGAATGCCCAAGGGTTCCTGGGGAAGGTTAATCCGCCCAGGGTGAGTCGGGACCTAAGGCGAGGCCGAGAGGCGTAGTCGATGG
>WNGM01000708.1_pt1 | contig 34058 bp, 28 predicted proteins | sample 5400571 | NCBI WGS metagenome assembly WNGM01 (sample SAMN13153378, study PRJNA577476) | soil metagenome | isolation source: 100 cm soil or saprolite under Garry oak tree replicate 2 | place: USA:California | collected 2016-06-15 | reverse complement strand
GAGAATTCCGGTGGGGGGAATGCCGATCCTGAGTTGATCTTACACTCCTGCAGTGAACAGGAGATGCGCAGGCCGCCCACCGGGTCGATCCAGTAAACCTGTTCCACGTCGCTGCGAGCAGCCTGGAAGGCCTGGAAAGTCTTCGCTATCGCACCAGGAGTACTGCCCTGTACGAGGCTACCTAGCTTGACAAGCGAGTTCTCGGCACCCTGCAGTTGGAGACTACTCTGGAGGGCGATCTCTTGCGCCAGCGCCTGGTCTGATGCCTGGACATCATTGCGCAACTGTTGCTCGACCACAGCGTTGACCACCACGCCGCCAATCAGCACGACGATGACAAAGACCAGATAGACGCTCAGCAATTGGACCAGGAGAGATCGACGCGCGAAATGCAGCATAGCGAGTACTCCCGGATGAGTTCTGTTAGTCCTGGACAGGACAACATACTCATTCCGCTCAGGATGACAAAACCCCTCGCTGTCATCTCGAGCTTAGCAACGTATGACGGATACATTTTTAACTTTGCACTCAGGATGACACAACCCCTCGCTGTCATCCTGAGCGCAGCGAAGGACCTCTGGCGCTCTCAGGGTGACAGCGAGCGTTTTGTCATCCTGAGCGCAGCGAAGGATCTCTGGTGCACTCAAAGCCTGCCCTGAGTGGAACGAAGGGATGACTGCGAGCGTTTTGTCATCCTGAGCGCAGCGAAGGATCTCTGGTGCGCATTCGTCTAGCAGACCTGACTCACGTAGCCCTGCCGGCTTATGGGTAATCACCCGCTTATAAGACAGACAGCTCGGGTGCCAGCCTGGAGGCCAGCACCCGAGCATGCAAGGACAAACCCTTAACCGGTCGCTTTGGCGGCGAACTGGTTGGTGAAGGTCGTGGTGAGATCGATCGGCTTGCTCTTGGGCACCAGGTTGCTCTGATACTCGGTACTCAGCACCGACTGCGGAGCTCCCGCAGGCATGAGCCCGTCGGGACTGAAGATGGCCATCTGGTTTTGCAAGGCCGTCACGTAGAGCGCTTTATTGCCGGCGTAGTAGTCGGCCGGCATCTGGTCGGCGATCTGCTCGGCCGTATGCGTGTGCATCCACTTGAGCGTCTTGACGTAGGCGTTGACCAGCTTCTGCACCACGTCCTGGTGGCTGCTGACGTAACTGTTGTTCATAAACAGGCAGATGAACGGGTAGGGACCGCCCAGGGCCGCCTGCGTGGACTGCGGCGAGCGCAAGTCGACCAGCACTTTGCCCACCCCGCTCGATACGATGCGCGAGATGGTCGGTTCGGTGGTCATCCCGGCATCGATTTTGCCCTGTTGTAAGGCGGCGATAAAGGTATCGCCGGCACCCACCGGCACGAAATGCACCTGGTCAGGGGTGATGCCGGCATTGTGTAGCAGGGCTGTCGTCAGCGTTTGCGTGCCCGAGCCCAGTTCGGTCACCCCCAGATACTTGCCTTTGAGGTCGCTCACCGAGTGGATCTGGCTGGCCGCTTTGGCCGAGACGATTTCGGCTTCTCCGGGGGCGATGTTCAAGAGCACCACGGCCTCCATGTTCTTGCCGGCCGCCTGCAACTCGATGGTGTGATTGTAGGACCCCGAGCCCGCGTCCACCTGGCCGGCCAGCACTTCATTCTCCGAGGACTGCCCCGAGGCCTCGTCGATGAGCGTCACATCCAGGCCCTGTGCTGAAAAGTACCCCAGGCGCTGGGTCAGCTCGTTGGGCAAATAGATCTGCTTGCTGAGCCCTCCGACCATGATCTTGAGGGCGGTTTTCCCGCTCCCGCTGCTGCCACTTCCCCCGCTGGTGCTGCTGCCGCACGCGCTCAGGATGAGCACCAGGATGATCCCGGCGACCATCCACAGCTGTCTTTTCCTTGCGTTCATAACTCTCTTCTCCTCTCCTGTCTTGCCTGGTCACCTGCGTGACCAGCTCGTCTCGCCAAGCGATCCCGATGATCGAGCGATCTTCCCGTAATAAATTAATGGGGATATCCCATACGAACGACGAACCCGCCGTAGGGGCCGATTTATCGCGCCCACCGCCTCATTACATTAGCCACAAGCGAGGCATAGCCGAGACGTGGCGTAATGCATTTCCAGTCCCGATTTATCGGCCCACCGACTTTGATTCTCGATATCCAGGTTCATTCGATAATGTTCATTATCGGCCCTAATACACATCAACCTATCAAAAAGCTCATCACTGTCCGTAGGGGCGAGGGCGGGGCGGGGCGGAAGGGTGGGCCTTTATGGTCGCCCGCGTGCCCACTCCCTCTCTCCACTCCCCGCTCGCCCTTACGGACAATACCGTTCAAATAAGCACGGATGGACTCCCGCCCCTCCGAAACACGGAGCAACAGAGATCGGAGTATAGTAGGGGCGAGGGCGGTGAGGATGCAGTGGGGTGGGCCCTTGTGGTCGCCCGTCCCGGTCCATCATCGATCAACCTTTCTCTTATTTGAACGGTATTGGCCCCTACGGACACACCGGCTTCCTGTCTCTCTTCCTCCCTTAGCTCGATGCCGATTATCGCCGATGTGTCGGCCCTGCTTCTCCTCCACGCATGTCCCCAACGCACCACGAACTCCGTGGGACGCTCCACCTAGATGGTGGCCTCACTGACAGTCGAGGGCCGCCAGCGCAGCAGGCGCCGTTCCAGGGCCGTGACCAGGGCCTCCATCAGTAAGGCCACCACGGCCAGGATGACCATGGCGGCAAAGACCCCATTGGCATTGAAGTTGGCCCCCGCCGTCTGGATCATCAGCCCAATGCCATGGATGGCTCCCACAAACTCGCCGACCACCGCCCCCACCAGGGCAAAGCTAAAGCTGGTATGCAGGCTGGCGGTGATCCAGGTCAGCGCCGAGGGGATGATCACCTGGCTGGTCAGCTTGCGCTGGTTGGCCCCCAGGATGCGCGCGTTGGCCAGCAGGTTGCGATCGACCTCGCGTACCCCCTGAAAGGCGTTGAAAAAGACGATGAAAAAGACCAGGATGGCCGCCAGCGCCACCTTGGATTGGATGTCCAGCCCCAGCCCGATGGCCAGCAAGGGCGCCAGCGTGACGCGTGGCAGCGAATTGGCCGCTTTGATGTAGGGGCCCAGCACATCGGCCAGGAACTGCACCCGTCCCAGCAGCACGCCAAAGAAGACCCCCAGGACGACGCCGATGAGGAAGCCCAGCACGGTCTCTTCCAACGTGACGGCGATTTGCTGCCACAAGGGACCTTGCGCCGTGCCCTGGGTCGCCCAGGTGACGAGTTGCGCCCAGATGCCGGAGGGTTGCCCCCAGAAGAACTTGTCGATGATGCCCACCCGCGTCGCCAGTTCCCAGCCGCCAATGATGAAGACCAGCAGCCCGACGCGCAGGCTGTTGACCACGATGCGCCTCCGCCGGCGGGCCACGACGGGCGATGGCCCCCCTGAACTCTCAGGGATGGTGATGGTTCCTTTAGACTCGTTGCTTATTGCGCTCATAGCTAATGAGTACCTCCTCGCGCAGATCTTCCCAGATCTCATGATAGAGTTGGACGAAGCGCGGCTCGAAGCGGATTTCCTCCACTTTGCGCGGCCGCGGCAGGTCGATAGTATAGATGCCCTTGACGGTGCCCGGTCCGGCCGTGAGCACGCACACGCGGTCGGCCAACGCGATGGCCTCTTCCAGGTCGTGGGTGACGAAGACCACCGAGGCCCCAAGCGAGGACCACAGGCTGAGCAGTTCGTCTTCCATCAAGGTGCGTGTCTGCACGTCCAGGGCGCTGAAGGGCTCGTCCATGAGCAGGATCTGCGGTTGGTTGATAAAGGTCTGGGCCAGGGCCACGCGTTTGCGCATGCCACCGGAGAGTTGGTGCGGGTAGTGGCGCTCGAAGCCGGTCAGTCCGACGCGTCCGATCCACTCGTGGGCCAGAGCCAGGGCCTCGGCTTTGGGCTGGCCGCGGAAGAGCGGGCCGGTGACGACGTTGCTGAGCACGTTCTTCCAGGGGAAGACGGCGTCGGACTGAAAGACGTAGCCAATGCGCGGGTCGATGCCCTGCACGGGCTGGCCCATGACCTGCACCGAGCCCTGGCTGGGGCGCTCCAGGCCGGAGATGAGACCCAGCGTCGTGGATTTGCCGCAGCCTGTGGGGCCGACCACCGCACAGAACTCGCCGGGGGCCACACTCAGGGTGACATCGCGGATGGCGGTGTAGGCCTCGCCCGAGGGTGTCAGGAACCGCTTGGTCACCTCCTGTAATTCGATGGCCGACGCGGTTCGGTTCCGGACAGTGTCTGTAATGGTTGATGATTCATTCATAGAGAGTTGTCAAACTCCTTTCTCGGATGGTCTGCTGGCATCACTTCATGCGTACCAGGTCACATCTTTCCTCACGCGCAGGCCAGGGGCCAGGTGATAGGAATCACTGACGTGCCACTGTCATCGGACGAGTACACCATGCCGTGAGCTTCTAATGAGAGTGTAGTCGATAGGACGTAAATGGCGCATAAACGTGAGCGTCTTCGGCATAAATAGCGCGTAAATATTCGTACGCATATTCCTTCTTTGCAACTCTTTCCTGTATTAGGTATGCAGTGCTTTTCGGTTTGCCCGTGATGCTGGAAAGGCAGGAGGTGCAGGAGGGCGGCGAGCCCTCCTGCCGGAGCGCGAGGTGTCCTCGCAACCTCTCTCTCCACTTCGCCGCCGTAGGCGGCAAAACAGGTAACACAGGAAAACCGAAAAGCCCTGTATTAGGTATGCAAAAGGCTTGACAAGATCCTCTTCTTACAGTATACTAACCATGTGGTTAAACCAGGTGGTTAAGGAGGGACATGACGCTTACCAAATCTTCAGAGACGGCTACGCGCATTCTCCAGGCGGCCTACCGTCGCCTGGCTAGCGATGGATACGCACGCTTGAACATGCGTGATGTCGCAGCCGAAGCTGGAGTCAACCATGCGTTGATCCATTACTACTTTGGAAGCAAAGATCAGCTCGTTATCGCTGTGCTTGACGAGGCTAACCGCCTCCTGCTTGAGCGGCAAACGCAGATGTACACTACGCCAGGCGACTTTGCGGCGAAGTGGGCGCAGGCACGCGCCTTTTATGAGGAGGATCTTGCTTCTGGGTTCGTGCGCGTCCAGATGGAACTGTGGGCCGCCAGTCTCTCGAACGCGGCCCTTCGTGAGCAGTTCGTCCCGCGTTTCATGGCATGGCATCGCGTGATCGAAGACGCGGTACGTGAGGCGCTAGCACACTACCGACTGGAGCTTCCGATATCATCTGAGGCCCTTGCCACCTGGATCGCCAACTTTTGGGTCGGCATGGAATTTGAGATGCTTCTCGGCATTCCCGAATCTCAAGCGCACCATCAAGAAGCGCTGGATGCGATGCAGCGACTGTTGGAACAATTTGATCGGCAAACATCATCTCAACCAGCGTTATCAACTCATGTAGAAGCTGAGTAACTTGTAGAGTTGTTCAAGAGCTATTCCGCATACAAGAACCGGATTACCTGGCGACGGTGGATGTCGATCCAAATTCTCCCACCTATTCTCAGGTCATTTCCCGCGCAGTGATGCCTTACGTTGGTGATGAACTTCACCACTTTGGATGGAATGCCTGTAGTTCGTGCCATGGCGACGAGAGCAAATCGCGTCAGTTTCTGGTCATCCCCGGTTTTCACTCGAGCCGTATGTACATCGTTGATACCTCTGACGAGCGTGCACCCAGGCTGCACAAGGTCATTGAACCTGAAGAGATCAAGGAAAAGACCAACCTGACCGCCCCTCATACGGTTCACTGCCTGGCGGATGGACAGGTGATGATCTCTATGCTGGGCGATGGTGAGGGCAATGGCCCGGGCGGATTCCTTTTGCTGGATGAGGATTTCAATGTTGCCGGGCGTTGGGAGCAGAAAACCGATGGCATGCGCTATAACTATGACTTCTGGTATCAGCCGCGCCACAATGTCATGGTGAGTAGCGAGTTTGGCGCACCCAATGCCTATTATGGCGGTTTCAACCTGGAAGATGTGGCTGCCGGAAAATATGGCCGCCAGCTGCACTTCTGGGATTGGAATAGTCATGAGATCGTCCAGAATGTAGACCTGGGTGAGGATGGAATGGTCCCGTTGGAGGTACGCTTCCATCACAACCCTGACAGCACTCATGGCTTCGTGGGGGCGACACTGAGTAGCAATATGTGGCACTGGCACAAGTCTAACGGAAGCTGGTCAGTCGAGAAGGTCATCGATATCCCTTCAGTGGAGCTTGCAGGCTGGCCTATTCCAGTCCCATCGCTGATCACCGACTTCCTGCTCTCAATGGACGACAAGTATCTCTACCTCTCGAACTGGTTCCACGGCGACATCTGCCAGTATGATGTCAGTGATCCCTCGCACCCCAGGCTTACCGGCCAGGTCTGGTGCGGTGGCCTGCTCGGAAAGGGAGGCTCAGTGCAGGGGCACACGTTGCTCGGTGGGCCACAAATGCTCCAGCTTAGCCTCGATGGAAAGCGGCTCTACGTCACGAACTCGCTCTTAAGCGCCTGGGACAACCAGTTCTATCCCGATATCGCCACGGCTGGCTCATACCTGCTGCAAATTGACTGCGACACGCAGAACGGTGGCCTGAAGATTAACGAGAACTTCTACGTTGACTTCGGCAAAGAGCCGGGTGGTCCCTCGCGCGCTCACGAGATGCGCTATCCAGGAGGAGATTGCACTTCTGAAATCTGGGTGTAGCAGGATTCTGTATGAGGCCAATTGCTCATAGTCTGTGAATGATCCGTTTTTGAGTCACTGCGGTGACTCAAAAACGGATCATTCACACCTCTCCTTTCTATTGCTGCAGAATCTGCTGTACCACTGTTTTTACGACATTGGATGGGATCGCAAAACTGACGCCATTGGCGGTGGTATTGGTCTCGGTATTGACGGCGCCCAGGGTCGGGATGCCGATGAGTTGCCCCTGCAAATTGACCAGGGCCCCGCCGCTATTGCCGGGATTCAAGGCGGCGTCGGTCTGGATGGCATTGGAGAGGGTGGTTCCGGCTGACTCCGTCACACTCCGATTGAGAGCGCTCACAATGCCCTCGGTCGCTGTCTCGGTGATCCCCAATGGGTTGCCAACGGCCAGGACCTCTTGCCCCACGACGAGTTTGGAGGAGTCGCCAAGCTGGGCAACTGTCATATGCGCGAAGGGCGCAATGCGTACTACGGCCAGGTCATCTGCCGCGTTCGTGCCGATCAGCTGCCCCTGTTCGGTGCTTCCATTGGATAGAAGAACTTCAATGCTCTGCTCACCGCTGACGACATGGTTATTGGTCACAATGTCCCCATTTGAGTCAATAATGACTCCTGAGCCAATCTGCCCCCCTTGTGCGGTCGTCACCTTGAGTTCGACAACGGTCGGCTCGATCGCGGCAATGGCGGCTTCCTGCTGGGATTGTATCGACGTTGCAGTGGATGAGGAAGCGGTCGATGTTGCTACTGCCTTCGTGGTTGTGCTTGCACTACTACTGTTGTTCGCGAACTCCCAACCAGAGAACAGACCAACACTGAAGATGAGGGCAAGTACGAGCGTGAGGAGCATGATCGCTCCTCGTCGGCCACGCCGTTTCCGTGGTGGGATTGGCGGCGAGGCTACCGGCCCCGGTGGATAGCTGGGGGGCTGGAATGCGTCTTGCTCTGCTGGAGCGTGCCCGACTGGAGGAGCATCTAAGACTCCGACCGGTGCAGACGATGCAGGTTGATAGGGCAGTTCATACTCTCCATAAGCTTCATTCTCTTCTAGAAACATGATTATTACCTTCTGTTTTCTGTTCACCCACACTATGCTGTGGCTGTACTGACTACTATTTCTCTCTATCTCTACTAGATAGTACTCACCTGCGCTACGATGACGCTCACGTTGTCTTCTCCGCCACCTGTCAATGCTGCCTGAATAAGTGCATGGGCCGTATCTGATGGGGCTGGCATGGGTGCGGTCAGGATGGCAGCAATTGGCCGATCGCGCACCATTTCCCACAACCCATCGGAACACATCAGCAGGGTGTCGCCAGCGGCAAGCGGAACAGTAAATGTATCCACTTCCATGGTCGCTTCCACGCCCAGGCTGCGATAGATGACATTGCGCCTGGGATGGGTATATATGTCGTCAAGCGCGATGATTCCATCAGCCACGAGCACGGCCACGAGCGAGTGATCGTGGGTGAGCTGCGCGAGGCCCGTGGGTTCTCGATAGAGGTAGAGCCGGCTATCGCCCACGTGAGCAACATACGCGGTGGTCTCTATCACCAGAGCAGCGGTCATCGTCGTGCCCATGGTGGTCTGTTGCAGCTGGTTGCGCTCATACACGACCTGATTGGCATACTGGACGCCTGCGCTGAGCAGGGAAAGCAAAGACTCTGGGGATCTCTGCTGTAAGCAGGGGGAGTCAGACATATACTCGACCAGGGACCGGACAGCAAGCCGGCTCGCTGTTTGCCCATGCCCCTGTCCTCCCATACCATCCGCCACCACGAGGAGGACAAATGGGGTCGACGGGCTAGATGCAAACGGCATGACACCATGCATGACGAAGAGCGTATCTTCATTTGGCTTGTACTTGCGTCGTATGCCTGGATCCTGTTGATATCCGATGTGCAAGGCGAGTACTGCCTGCTCTGCACGGACTGCCGGATGTGCACCCGCCGGCGCGTGTACATGCTCATAATACGAAGTGTCGATAGGGTCGTACTCTTGTTGTAGCAACATCATAGTGTTTCCTTTTATTAAGGCTTTTTATTAATGTTTTGCACTTTGTGCAACTTACTCTTCAAAATGCTCGTTGATATTTGATATTCAAGAATGCGTTTCTTGCGCTACTTCAATAGTAAGCTGAAATCATGTGAGGCGTATTGGAGGAAGATGGGAAATTTCTCATAATGTGAGAGGCTCTCACGGCTCTCTTCCCATCCTGTTGGAGCCATCGTCGCACCAGCAGTTGAAGGCATTGATCTGTCCAAAATAGCAGGCCGCTCCATTTCAGGGTGAATTCCGAGCCTCAAAACGGGCACCGTGATCAGACAGCCGTTTTGTAGCCAGCTCGAAGAACGTCTCCTTTTATGTCAAGTTAGTGATAGTGCCTCTTAACGGTCATATCCCCATCACATCGTGCTCAGTAGTACTTTCTGCGGTTCCGTTTACAACACCCTCTTTGGGATCTAAAATGGAGCAAGAGATTGGAGTGGATATGTAGCGATGGGAGGTGGATAATTTGCCCACAGTCATTTCTCAAGAGCGCCCCTTTTCGAGATTTTTACATATTCAGCGAATACGCTGTCAGCCTGGCGATCTTTATGAAGTCATTTTTCTCGATCACCAGGACAGAATTGTTGTCCCCCTTACAGAATGGTACTACCAACGCCAGGCGTATGGGTCAAGAGGCACGAGAGAGACCTATCTGACCTGCTGCTTCTCATGTGGTCAAGGTTTCCCCGCGTGATCCGCTACTCGATTACAAGCGTCCGCGCCTAGTCGAACTCTTGCACGAGGCTCGTGCCGAACGTGACGAAGCCAAACGACAGTTGAAGGCAGAGCGATCTGAGAACAAGCAACGCACGCAGGCAGCACGCGCTGATTTGGAACAGCGCTATCACAAACTGCTGCAAGAGCATATGACCTGTGGGATCACCATCGCGAAGCTCGAAGCTCAGGTCGCAGAGTATCTTGCCTTCCTGGAGCGCTTCCGATCCGCGCTCCAACGGGAGGAACACAGCTAAAAGCTGCAAGGAACATGCACCTGGTCAAGACGCCTCGTCATATGATGCGCAGATCAGGGGTGCGCACTCGAATTGGGCAAAAAAAGCAAAGCCCAGAAACTTGAAAATGATGGTTTAAGTTGAGGCTCATCGCAAATGAGCCTCAACTAGACTCTGGGTTCCAAGCGCTTGATGTCTTGAGCGAGCAGAGGCAACCCTTCTGTGAAAGAATGTTGCTTCCCATCGAGCACTCGGACGGTTGCCTGGGGCAGTTTTTCTTGATAACGCCTAAGAGAAGCAAACGGGACTTCTTCATCAGAACGACTGTGATACAGGAAGAGTTGTCGGATCGGGGGGAGGTGTGACGCAAAATCCTCTGGCACAGCGTACTCAAGCTCCCAATCCTGTTTCCCCCAGTAGGGCACAGCGACCAGAAACATCCCGGCAATCGGTCTGTGGTAGGTTCCTTCTGCCAGGTATTTGAGCAACATGGAACCCCCTAAAGAGTGCCCAATGATCAAGACATCAGCATCGAGCTTACCTAGCTCTTGCTCAATCTGGTCCCTCCAAGGAAGATATCTCGGATGGTCAGGATCAGGCATATCTGGAGCCAGGACTTCGTAATCGCTCCCGAGTTGTTCCTGCAGGTATGCAATCAGCTTCCCGCTGCCTAAAGGCTTGTGCTTATTACCAGCACCCTGAATGAAAAGTATTGGTTTTCTCATTCGTTTCCTCCTTTTCACAAGAGCAGCTTTGTTCTGGCCCAATACAGCATGGCCGCCGACCGTGATGCTTGGGGTTGCCAGTCTACGTTCGGCAGCCTGTTCACGCGGCTTCGAGGCCCTGCTTTCGAGTGCGGATGGGGCAACGAGGGTCGGATAAAGCTCTCTGGTAAAGCCGTTCTTCTCTCCTTGCTTCCAGCATGTTCTGGGTCTCTTCTTCAATTACACGACGACGAGCACCATCAGGATACGGGACCATGGGAAGAAACATGAGGCTTTTTGCCCAATTCGAGTGCGCACCCCTGATCTGCGCATCATATGACAAGGTGTCCTGGTCAAACTTCTCAGGTGGCTTATGAGGTCCGTTTGAGCGCACGCTCAACGGCGCTGGGCAGACGCGTCTCAAAGTCCAGGATGCCAACCCAGTCTGGATGGATGAAGAAGCGCGTCATGCGAGGATAGAGGCGAGCGGCTTCCTTGAGCAACGCCTCTGCGTCTTCTTCGCTCATTGTCCGGCGGATCATGGCGGCGTACTCTGGGGCGATGCCCTCAACCGTGTCGGTACGGACCGTCCCGCGAATGAGGAGAATCTGGGAGGCCGCAAAGTCACGGTCGATGCTCACCGCCACCTGTGAGCCATTGGTGAGCACCTTCGTTTTGGGGGCATCCGCCGTGGTTGCCATCACGATCTCCTGTCCGTTCCAGTGAAACCCCATGGGGATGACGCGGGGTGTGCCGTCGCGCCAGGTGTAGGCCAGATGGGCGGGACCCTTCACCTGCAACAATTGCTGGGCAACCGGGTCTTGAAGCAGGCCAACGTCTCCTTGTTTGGAGGGCATCCCTGGCTTCTTGCTGTGTTCACTTGACATACTTACTTCGTCCTTTCTTTCAAAGTCCTTTCTCAGGAATTCTTCTCACGCCTCACCCATGTGGAAGCTCAAGTGTCTCTCTTTGAGACGACTCACGATGCGTTGGGGTTGTTTCTGCATGTTTAAAACAGATCGTATCCAGGCGGATATTCTGCTCTCAAGAGAAAAATGGACAATGACTAGAAGAAATGGCTTGAATATCATCCCCTGGTCAAAAGCTATGCGCGTGGCGACATTGGCCCGCAATTTGCCACGACCTATCGACTGCCGATCCCCAAACACGCACCAGAGGAGTAGCGGTTTGCCGTGATCCGGGCAAACCTCGATGAACAGGAGGAGATAGACCATATGCTGTTGGCGATGGTTCCAAGCAGATGACCCCTCTTGTCAGAACAAGGTAAGCTGCTGATCTTGACGGAGTTCGATACACTTCTGGTGGTGAAAATGTCGCCCCCTCCTGACGCCGTCTTGGCCGGAAGACCTTTACAGTGGAGCGCCGCCGAATCCGATCTCGTTTCCGTCGGGATCGCGGTACGTGATCTTGCGCACGCCGTTGGAGTAGGTTTCCCGTTCCACAGGGTCAAGTCCCCTATCGGCTATCTGCGCGACGAGCGCATCGAGGTCATCGACGAAGAGCGTATGCATGGCGTGGCCGGCGTGCTCCGGCCGCTGCACAATGTACACGAACCGATGCTCTGCAAGCTCCCACACGGCCTCTGTGTCGTGTGGGAAGAATGTGGGCGCCGAGCCCAGCAGCCGTTCGTACCACGAGAGCGCCGCCGCGTAGTCGACGACTGGAATTCCCGCGAACAGGTCGAGATTCGTGGTATGAATCATTCTTCTTGCTCCTTTCTCGCGAACAAACAGGTAATATCAGGCGTAATTGTATGACACACTCCATCCTGAGACAATACCCTACCCCTCTCGTTACCTTGTTCTGATCTTGCGCATCATCGCGAAGCCGAGTCTATCGGCATCGGTTAACGCAAGCCTTTCTTTTTCTTCCTCCAACGTTTTGTAAATTGGCATTCTATTCTTAGAAATTTCTTATTTTTCTCCAATATTATTTATATCAAGGTCTGTTATTCTGTTGGGCATGGAGCCTTTCTGATCATTTCATTGTCAGGTATGTTACCTGATTTATATACATGAAAGGATGTAAATCAAATGTCGAAACGAACGTCACTGTCACTAAAAACATTCGTAATTGTTACTTTTCTCTTGCTTGTAGGAACCGCAATCCTGGCGGCCTGTGGTAGCAGCAGTGGAACAGCAACCGCTTCCTCCTCAAGTTCCACTTCTTCAAGCTCGACGACAACTCAGCCTTCAGGGCCAGGGGGCGGCGGAGGATCCAACGCTCGGTCTGGACCGGCCTCAGGGGGAGCATCCGGCACGGTCAGCAACGTGTCCACGTCGGGCTTCACATTGACGACAGCAACAGGTCAGAAGGTAACCGTCGACGAGGCGTCCTCTACGACCTACCAGAAGGGAACGAGCTCGACCTCGGCGAGTGCCATTACAAATGGCGAAAGCGTCCTCGTACTTGGGACGGTCAACACAACCAGCGGAACGACCATCACGGCCACGCAGGTCATCGTGCAACCGGCTGGCAGCGGCGGAGCTGCGGCTTCCTCGGCGGCAGGGGTGATCCCCTTCAAGCCCGGTGTACCGACCACGTCAAAGCAGATCGGTCAGATCCCGGCGAACTACAGTCAGGGGTCGGGGACGATCGTCAGCGGAACGACAGCGAATAAGGCGACGGAAGCTGCTCTGGCCGCCTACCCGGGCGGCGTCGTCGACCGTGTTGTGCAGCTGAGCAACGGCGAGTACGAGGTCCACAACATCGGCGTCAACTGGCCGCACCACGTCTTCGTCAACCAGGACTTCAAGGTCGTCGGCGCCGACTAGCCGCCACGGTAGCTCGGACGGCTCTCAGACCGCCCGTGCCACTCACCACGGCGGGTCAGCGCGCGTGGTGAGTGGCACGGGCCGGATGCCGGGAGTTGAGGAACGCGGACGACGGATCGTGCGGTAGCGCCCCGATAGGCCTTGCCGCAGATAACGGGGGCTCCTCGCGCATGGGCAAGCCGACCGAACCGCAGGTCAGCGTCACGGATACCGCAGATATCAAGGTGTTATCTGCGGCAGCTCCGTCATGGTGCGTACAGACGCACACCTGATGGGCTGGCGTGCTCAAGAGCCGGATCAACGTCACCAGGCGCTGCCACGAATTTCCAATACGTACGTGCAAGAAGTCGCTTCTGAGGCGGATTTACATTGAGAGAGCCAATCGATTCCCATCATTCGCGAGGAGTTTTTACGTCTGTTGCGGGTGCTCCTCCTGTTGTGATCATGAGTTGGGATGGTGATCGACAACAAAGACTGCCACAAGGACACCAACAACGGCTACCCCTGCACTCACGAAAAAGGCCCAACGAAAGCCAGCGACGAGGGCAGTCGCGTCTGTGTATCCCGAACCTTTCAGTATGGCCGTAGAGGTGGCGGCAATGGTGTCAAGCAGAGCAAGGCCAAGAGCTGTACCTAGTTGCGCTGCCGTATTAAGCAGCCCGGCAACCAGACCTTGTTCTGCTACATTGACCTGAGCCATCCCTGCGCTTGTGGCTGCAATCGAGGCGACGCCCAAACCGAAACCGAGCACAACGAGTCCAGCAAGGAGGGAAAGAACTGTCGCATGCGTTTACCCTCCTTATGTCGTACAACTGTTCTTTGCAGAACAATCAGCACATTCAGAGGGGCGCATCTCTGCGAGAAGTGAAAGCTATGAACATCTCTAGCACAGACGTGTGCCCCACCCAGAGCCATAGCGGAAAATGATCACGAATGCTTGTTCCTGATTGTAGCATACAGGCGTGAGAGAGGGCAAGCCAATCTGTCGGGCGACAATTCCTTCCTTTATGTATCACTTTGGAAGATATGGGTAAGAATCAGGCTTTCTAAGCGTGGGGAGTACTGGTTCGTCAACGTGGATTTGATGGGTGAAATGTAGTGGCGATCCCTTGCGGTCGCCAGATTCCTACCCCTCAATTGCTGCTGGACAGAGCAGTTTACAAATTGATCCCTGGCGAATCCAGTGGGGGGAGTCCTGGACCCGTCAGGGACCGGGCACCGCAGCCAGCAACCGTTGATCGGAGCGATCTAGTCACTGGTAAGCGGCGGCCCACTATTAACCGACGTCAACGCGTGTGGCAGTGATGCTCCCATCACTGTTGTGCGTCCCGGTAACGTGAATCCGGGCGCCAACGTTGATGGCGCTCGCGGCGACAGTCTTGCCGGCCTGGGTGTACTGGGTACTCGCTGTCGTGTGGATCGTGACCGAGCTGCCACTCGCCGTTTTGGCCACGATCGTGTTGCCACTCACGCTCGATACTGTCAGCGCATCACACTGACCACGCGCTCCCGGTGTGGCAGCCAGCGACTGGTCGCTATTGGTATTGGAGCTTCCCTGGACATCAGCCAGCGCTTGGGAGTTACTGGTATTACTGGACGCAAGGGCCGAGGCCTGGGTCGAACCCAGGAGCGCGCCTACGCCCAGCGCGAGCATAAAGGCAAAGGCCAGGGCACCGATCAGGAGCCATCTGCGCCCGTGTTCACGCGGAGCAGGTGGTTGATCCAGCCGGGCCGAGGCCATATCTTCATAGTCTTCCAATTTGAATACCTCCTTTCTTTAAAAAAGTGAACTTGTGCGGCGTATTGCTCGCCGCAAACAGAGTATAAGGTGGTACGATGTGATAAGGATTGGAATAATATGTGATTTCTCCCATACTACAGCCAGGCCGGGCCATGTGCAGCGGGATGTGGTGTAGATTGTACTTGAGATAGGCTCTCCGTCAATTTAAGTGTGTCTGCTTGCTTCACAAAGGTTTCACTTGACACTCGTCCTTTGATGTCCGCATGGCTAGCTTCACCGTCTGTAAAAACTTGTAGCCGGCTGCAATGTCGGAGGACATGCTTTGCCCTTGGGCGGCGCTTGCTTGTATCAGTTGATCGAGGGCAACAAGCAGTTCATCAGTTGGCATCTCCGAGACTTGCCCATCACTCCGAATGAGGTATGCAAATAGCTCTTGCTTCATGGTTGATCTGCTTCTAGGAACCAGAGACCTTCTTGGCAGTGCGAAAAGCCATCCACCCACAGTGAAGCCAAAACCGGCTCGCACAGCTTTTCTCCTTGCCTTTCACAGGGCAAAGGCGGGTACCTTTGGCGGCATTGCCAAAGGTACCCATTTTCTGCAAGGAGTGTAGGGGGTGGGTAGGTCTACCGCTCATCGACAAACGGCTTGAACCTGACTCTTGCATCTACAATCTACCAGGTCTAGCTGAACTGAGGCTTTGATGAAGCTGAGACGGGGCTAAGAAGGAGGAGCCGGGCAGGGATTTCGTGGTCCTCGGCAGCGGAGAGTTGGTCCAGTCGCTGATGCGGCGCAACCTCGTCGACGAGTACGTGCTCCTGATCCACCCGCTGATTCTGGGATCGGGGCGCCGCCTCTTCGCCGACGGCGGTGCATTCGCCGCTCTCCGGCTCGTCGGCATTAAGTCGACGACCACCGGTGTCGTGATCGCGACCTACGCAGCCACGCATTGAGTGTCAATCCTAACATCCTGAGAGCGGAAGCTGGAGAACTATTGGGTTTAGGCCTACCAGAGATGATGAACTTGGGGGCGGATGTAGGCATCGTAAACCTCTTGCACCCGGCACATCGTTTCATTACTGAGCGGAGGCAAGATAGCTGCACGTGCATTGTCTTCCGCCTTTTTCTTTATATTGAGGCAACCGCAGGACTTATTCCGGTATATGTAGAGTTCAGTGGCTCGAATGCAAGGCTGTTCGTGAAATGAAACACAAGTTTGTTCATGATGGGGACCCCAGAATCGGTTTCAAGGCCGGATAGAGTGCACGATAGGTTTCATAGGTTCGGGCATAGATGTGCTTGCTCTCTGGACGCGGCTCGGTATGTTCCACGATACGTACGGTGGAGTCACAGGCCTGCTGTATTGAATGATACACCCCACTTGCCACTCCTGCAAGCAAAGCCGCTCCAAAGGCTGGCCCTTCATTGGCGTTTGTCGTCACCAACTCCACTCCCAGCACATCGGCAAGGATCTGACGCCAGAGCGGGCTCTTTGCCCCACCTCCTGTTGCCCGCACCTGCTCAAGCTGGAGCCCTTGTTCTTGCAGAATGGCGAGACAATCTTTCAAGCTAAACGCCACACCTTCGAGGACAGCGCGTATCAGATGGCGGCGATCATGACTGGCCGTTAAACCAATCCAACCCCCACGCGCCCACGGATCCAGGTGAGGTGTGCGCTCGCCCTGCAGATAGGGCAGGAAGATGAGCCCTTCGCTGCCGGCAGAGACCAGCGCGGCCTCTCTGGAGAGCAGTTCGTAGGCGTCGATGCCCGTCCAGCGTTCCAGCGCGCTTTCCGGCAGGCCAATGTTGTCGCGCACCCAACGTAGCGAGAGACCCGCCCCTTGCGTGACGCCCATGAGATACCATGCCCCTGGCACGGCATGGTTGAAGGTATGTACGCGCGGCACGGGACCAGAGGTATCCACCTGCGGGGAATCGGCATAGGCCAGCACAACGCCGCTGGTGCCAATGGAGACGAGGCCAAGGCCAGGGCGCACCACGCCATTGCCGACCGCCCCGCAGGCGTTATCAGCTCCTCCACCAGCGACCGGCGTTTCGGCAAGCAGACCCGTCAGAGCTGCCACCTCTTCGGTAATCGTACCAGCCACTTCGGCAGCCTGCACAACAGGAGGCAAGAGCGTTGAATTGAGTTCGAGCGCCTCAAGCACTTCGCGGGACCAGGCACCGTGCTTGACATCGAGAAGGACGGTGCCAGCAGCGTCGGAGATTTCCATGACCATCTTACCGGTGAGCAGGTAGCGAATATAGTCTTTGGGCAGCAGCATAGTCTGGGCGCGAGCGAAGATTTGCGGCTCGTTGTCGCGAATCCATTGCAACTTGGGCGCCGAGAAGCCGGGCAGGGCAGGGTTGCTCACCAGTTCGATGAGGCGCTCGGCCCCCACGCGCTGGGTGATCCAGCGACATTGCGCTTCGCTGCGCTGGTCGGCCCAGATGATGCAGGGGCGCAGCACCTGTTGCTGCCCATCCAACAAGACGACACCGTGCATCTGGCCGGAGAGGCCAACGCCTCGCACATCAGCAGCCTGCACCCCCTGCTGCGCTCCCCCGGCCAGGCAGGTACGAATGGCGGTAATGGTGGCCGACCACCAATCGGCGGGATTCTGCTCCGCCCAACCCGGATGCGGGTGGTAGAGCGGATAATCAACGAAGGCGGAGGCTAGCGTGCGCCAATCATGGGCCGCAAAAAGGGCCGCTTTGACGCCCGTTGTCCCAAGATCGATGCCCAGCAGTGCTTGCATACGTATACTCCTAATCACAGAAATAATTTCCCTTACGCGAACCTGCTGCTGTGTGCGCTTGGGGTGAGGTCCGCTCTGACAAAGATGAAATGAACCAGCTAGCGAGTACCCAGTAGAAGTTCTATCGTGAGTTGATCGAGCTTCTCGTAATGAAAGCCGCGCTTTGCCACTGTCTCGATATCAAAGGTCGCTTCTTTCAATTTGCGGGCGGTCTCAGAGCCATATCCATTGAGCAGCCCGCCATAAGTCTGATCGCCACCGTGAATCTCGTTCAAGAGCGCCTGAATTTCCGGGTCAACATTGAAGCGCTGCACTTTTGCCTTGAGCATATTGTAGGTACGCATACAACCCTGGGCAAAATCCCAGATGCCCTCTTCATTCTCTGTACGATAGGCGTGTGCGTCAAAGTGGCGTGGGCCTTGGTACTGCTTCTCTTCCAGCAGCTTTATCAGGAAAAACATGCTCTTGATGTTCTCGCTGCCAAAGCGCAGGTCCTGATCAAAACGCGGGCCTCGCTGGTCATTCAGGTCAATGTGGAAGAGCTTGCCTGCATCCAGCGCCTGTGCCACCCCATGCACGAAATTCAAGCCTGCCATGTATTCGTGCGCCACCTCTGGATTGACCCCCACCATCTGCGGGAGGTCAAGCGTGTAGATGAAGCCGAGCATATGGCCGATAGTGGGCAGGTAGAGATCAGCACGCGGCTCATTCGGCTTCGGCTCTAAGGCAAAGCGCATGTTGTAGCCACTGTCAATGACATACTGGCACAAAAAGTTGATGGCGTCACGCATGCGTTGCAGCGACACCATAGGGTCCTTGCTGGCTTCCGTATCGACGCCTTCACGTCCGCCCCAGAACACATAGGTGCTCGCACCCAGTTCAGCGCCCAGATCAATCGCACGCATCGTCTTTTGCAGGGCAAAAGCGCGTACTGCAGGATCAATAGAGGTGAATGCTCCATCTTTGAAAATCGGATGGAAGAAGAGGTTCGTCGTTGCCATCGGGACGACAATGCCGTAATCTGAGAGCGCCTGTTTGAACTCGCGCACAATGCGGTCGCGCTCCGTCGGTGTCGCATCGAAGGGGACGAGGTCGTTATCGTGCAAATTGACGCCCCAGGCACCCAATTCCGAGAGCTTCTTCACGATGTAGACGGGATCAAGCGGCGGACGAACAAACTCGCCGAAGGGGTCGCGTCCCCGGTTGCCGACTGTCCAGAGTCCAAAGCTAAATTTCTCCTCTTTCCGGGGGGCGTACTCGTCGCTGGTCCCCTCGTGTGCTGCATTCTGCGGTATTGATGTTGTCATTAGCTCCTCCTTGTTTCATTTGATCGCGGTACAACTTCCACCTTCGTGTCCACAACCGCCCGCTGCCGGTACTCGACAACCTGGCCATCAAGTATCACGGTCTTCTCGGCTCGGATATCAGTCGAAGAGGCCCCAATGCTGAAGGTAAACGCGCCCGGCTCGGTGACGAAACGCATGTTTGGGTCGTAGAAGGCGAGCCGGCATGGATGCACAGTGAACGTGACTCTGCATGCCTGCCCAGGTGTGAGGGAGAGGCGTGCAAAACCGAGCAGCATTCGCTGGGGACGGGCAACAGAAGCAACCAGGTCACGGTAGTAGAGTTGCACTACCTCGTCACCTGCACATTCGCCGCTGTTACGCACCTCTATGGACACCTTAACCGGCTCTGCAATACTCCTCGCTTGCACGGTAAGATCATTGTAAGTAAACCTGGTATAGCTCAACCCATGTCCAAAGGCGAACAGCGGTGTCGTCGGCGAGTCGATATAATCGCCGAATAACATCGCACAATCACCTCCGGCACGCAACCCTACGTGGTTTGGGACCTGGCCGACCGAGCGGGGGATGCTCACCGGCAAGCGACCGCTGGGATTCACCTTCCCGGTCAACACATCAGCCAGACCACTGCCCCCTTCTTCACCTGGCGGAAACACTTGCAGGACCGCATTGGCTCTCTGCACGACGGAAGCAAGCGTGTGGACGCGCCCACTAAGCACTACCACCACGAGTGGGGTCCCCGTTTCGGCAACTGCCTCAACCAGTTCCTGCTGCACGCCGGTGAGGTCGAGAGAGGTCGCGTCGTTCCCCTCCCCGGAAGTGGCCGGTCGCAAGATGCCGCTACGACCGGCGACCACGACTACAGCCACATCGGCGTCGCGTGCCACCTGCACTGCCTCTGCAAAACCAGACCGGTCGTCGCCCAGCACCTCACAGCCTTTGGCATATCCTACCTCTGCGTCATTCCCAAGAGCAGAGCGCAGGCCCGCAAGAGGTGTGACGTGCGGAGTGAAATACGGGCCGGGCATGTAGTTACCCCTCGCCTGTGGAGTGTTCATTGCTGCGACTTCGATGTCCTGAGGAGCTGCATTGATGATTTCCAGATGAGCAGGGTAGTGGTAATCACCCTGTAGGAGCCGTTCATCGTCCGCACCAGGTCCAATGACCGCAATGCACTTGACAGTGGGAGCAAGGGGCAGCACCCCATCGTTTGTCAGCAGGATGGTCGACTCTGCAACGGCCTGACGAGCCAGCGCACGCTGCTCAGGAATCTGAAACGCGGCATTGGCGGCTGCCGCATCAACATAAGGGTTCTCGAAGAGCCCGAGTTGGAATTTGAGGCGAAGCACGCGCCGGACTGCCGTGTCAACGACTTCGAGTTGCACGCGCCCGGCCTCAATTTCGGCCTTCAGTGGCTCTCCGTAGCAGTCAACAGCAGGAAGTTCCATATCGAGTCCGGCGGTCAGGGCGAGCCTGGCGGCCTCTCCTCTGCTTGCTGCGACATGATGGAAGGTCATGAGATTCATGACGGCAGAATAATCCGCGACGACGACGCCAGAGAAGCCGAGTTCGTCGCGCAGCAGCCCGGTCAGGATGGCGGGGCTGCCTGCACAGGGGAGGCCGTCAACAGAAGCGTAGGAGTTCATCATTGTCGCAAGTCCGGCGTTGCGGATCACTGTGGTAAAAGGTTCGGCATAGACCTCACGCAGTTCTCGTGGGCCGCACTGCACGGGACCCCAGTTGCGCCCACCCTCAGACATGGCATAGCCAAGGAAGTGCTTGCCGGTGGCAGCAACGCCGTGCCGGAGGTCGTCGCTCTGAAGACCCTGGACATAGGCAGTGCCGATGATCCCGCTCAGCACCGGTTCTTCGCCGTAGGTCTCCTCTACTCGACCCCAGCGCAGGTCGCGTGCGATGTCGAGAACCGGTGCCAGCGCGTGTCTGGCACCGACGGCCATCATCTGCGTGCAGATAACCCCGGCCACCTGTTTGACGAGGCCCGGGTCCCAGGTCGCTGCAAGTCCAAGTCCCTGGGGAAAAACGGTCGCATCCCGGTGGCAGAACCCACCCGTGGACTCCTCGTGGAGGATGACTGGAATGCCAAGCCGCGTCCGTTCGATGGCGACTTTTTGGATAGCGTTAATGAGTGCGGCGCTCTCCTGCGGATGCAGGCCAGTTGAGGCACCGATGCGCGTGATCTCCCCGATGCCATGCGGCATCATCTCCGCCACGGCATTGGGTTCGAAGTTGCCTGTGCTCACGAAAGCGGTGCTCCAGAGACAACCGAGCTGGGCTAGCTTCTCGTCGAGCGTCATAAGAGAGAGTAAGTTCTCGACCCGTTCCTCGATGGAGGCGTCTGGGTCGCGGTAGAGCAGTGTAGACAAATGGAAACTCCTTGCTATCTTTCCTTTCTGATCATATTCAGTCAAATACCCTTCCGATCGTTTTTTTGCTGAAGGAAAACATCGCTTGCTGTAATGGCCCTCTACGGGCCTTGTGAAGAGATGTTGTCGTTTCCGTCAAAAAACTAGTGGAAGGTCGATAGGATCCTGGCTAATTCAGTGCGTTGTTCACAGTTCTTGAACTGGAAGGACTGCATCAAGGTATCGATGTCCTGATCATTCATGCCTTTGAAGAGTGCAGCGAACTCCTGCAGCAATGGCTCTGCAAGCAAGATGTGTCGCACTAATTGTTTAATCATCCATTGAGCGCCAAAAGGGTAGGGATGGTAGTCGGGGAACTCTATGGCGAAGGTCTCCTCCAGCGGCTGCATGAGCGGGCGAATGTGGGTATCGACGCTGCCCCATGAGTCGACGCCCAGGCGGGCCTTTTTCTCCAGCAATGGTTGCAGGAGCTTTCTCCAGGGAGAGTCGGGGGCCGTATAGACCACTCCCTGCAAGCCGATGTCCTTGTACGTCCACATGGCCCAGTTCGCTTGATAGCGGTCGTAGATCTCCAATTGGTCGCGCAAGACCTGGTAGCGCATGGCATCAGCGGCAGGATCTCCCACGTAGACCGGCCCGAACTCGCCTACCCAGATCGGTGTCCCCGTCTGCCGCATGTAGGCCGTGCGTCGCAAAAACGTCTCCTCCAGGACAGCCTTATCCACATACTCTCCCCGAGAGATGCCAGGATAAGGGCCCCCATCGATGAAGCCAGGGAGGGCGTAGTCATGCACGCTGTAAATGACTTGAGGCCACGTCTCCGTAAACATGTGGAATTCTGTCGAGTAACGATTGCCTTCCAGAAAGAGGATGTGATCGGGATCGACGGCCCGGATCGCCTGGTAGAGCCGCCGGTAGAAGGGTACTATCATCTCCTCAGTGGGATCACCCGGCTCATTGATAGGGTTGTAGCCAGCCACCCAGGGATTCCCCTTGTAACGATTGGCGATGACCTCCCAGAGGTGAACTACCCGATCCTGAAAGTGCTTATGCTGCCAGAATAAGGCTTTGTGGGTTGGGTTGTCGCTATGCCACGCCTGATTTTGATAGCCAGGCAAGGCGTGCAGGTCGATGATTGTGTATATCTGCTGTTCTCCACACAGGTCGATTACACGGTCCAGGTGCTTAAAGCCCTCTTCCTTGATGACAAACGGCTCCATATCCGACTCGAAATGGCGATAGTTGATGGGGAGCCTCAGAAGGTTGAGGCCAAGGGACACAACGAACTGAGCATCGTCGCGTTCGAAGAAATATTCCAGGAAGCGATCGAAGAAGAATTCATATCTGTCATTGCCAAGCACCTGGCGGATGGCCTGTCTCTGAGCTTCCTCATTGGCAGGAAAGCCCGTAATGAAGTTCTCCATGTTCATCCACCCGCCCAGACCAAAGCCGCACAACAAGACCTTCTGGCCTTTGCTGTCGACAATGGACGTCCCCTTTGTAGTCAAAACATTTGCTGGCATAAGCGGTTCCCTCTCGTTTTCAGCTTGCCCCTTCCCTTCGTGCGTAAAATCGTAGGTTACTTACTAAAGCCCGCCATCAAGCCCGCCAGTAACTGGCGTCTGCCAAAGATGTAAAGCAGGATGATCGGTGTGGCTGAAAGTAAGACAGCCGCAAGAATAGCCGGGACGTTGGTGGTAAATTGTCCCTGGAAGCTCCACAGGGCCAGCGGTAGGACCCGAACGCCCGGACTCTGCGTCAATACCAGCGGAAACAGGAAACCATTCCAGATCTGGATGGTTTCATAAATGATCACCGTGACCAAAGCCGGCCGCGATAAGGGAAGCACCAGGCTGCGTAAGATGTGAAAATGCCCTGCACCGTCCAGGTACATAGACTCGTGCAATTCGTTGGGGATATCTCTGATGTAGGTGACCAGTACAAGAACGGACAAAGGAATGCCAAAGGCCACCGAAGGCAGGATCAGAGCAAACAGCGTGTCGTAAAGATGCATTGCAGTAATCATGGCATAGATCGGGATGATCGTTGCCTGCAAGGGAATCGCCAGCCCGAAGAGAAACAGGCTGAATAATCCCCGCGTGAAGCGGTTACGGATGCGCTCATAGCGATCTCCTCTCTGGTGTAAACCCAGGAACAGGTGAGTTTCGCAGGCTCCGCTGCAATCGAGCGTACAGGGAGCAGATCCTCTCTGACTCACCATCTTCGTGTGTTCTCAAGCAGTTTCTCCACTCTCCTGTCGCACATTTGCCGCCCCGGCAAGCAAATACACGACAGGAAAGGGGAGTTGAGCTTTCAGGCATGTGAAAAGCTCCATGGCTGCTAGCCTACGATGTGCCGATGGTCTTGTTCATGTTGGTGGAAAACCCCTGTGGCGTGACCTGTTTCAAGAACAACTGATCAAGATTGGTGAGCAACGCCTGAGCCGGTTGTGGCAGTAGCGCCTGGTCCCAGGAGAGCTGGAAATGAGGAGCCTTCTGTACCATGTTGTAATTGTATTGCAACCACTCGCCGTTTTGGGCGCTCGCTAACTGCGACTCGATTCCCTGCACTGGCGGCACGTCGCCCACAGCGATAAATCTCTTGACCTCGTCATCGCTCAGTACGGAACTCTTGAGGTAGATAACACAGTTCTGCGTGGACTTAGCGGCCTTGGAGATGGAATAAAAGTTGGATGGGTTTCCTACGACATTCGCCACATCGCCACTGCCTCCCTCGACGCTCGGGAAGGGGAACCAGCCGTGTTTGCCACTTTTTACGAAATCAGGGTTGTTCGTCTGAAAAACGGGAAAGTTCCAGTTCCCCTGTAATAGCATCGCGGCTCTCCCCGTGTATACCAGTGCGGCATCCTGGTTCGTATCCGCGGTAACCGAGGCAAAAGATGAACCAAATGCACCTATGTTCACTAACTGCTGAATAGCCGTGTTTGCCTTGATAAAAGCATCTTGTGACCATGCATTCGCTTGATTGGCGACAACGGCATTAAATGCTGTCGGTCCGCCAATTCTGTCAACGAGATACTCCTCATACATCAGATACGGCCATTTGCTTCCTCCCGCGAGCGCAATCGGGATAACATTGTGTTGTTTCAACATATTGATGACCTGTAGTAAGTCATTCCAGGTCTGAGGAGGGGTCAGGTGATACTGGTTGAACAGGCCCTTATTGTAGAAGAAGAGGACCGGCTGTATCCCGCCGTTCGGCACACCGTATAACTTCCCGTTGAAGGTGACTGCTGTCAGAACAGAAGGGAGAAACCTGTTCTTCCAGGTAGAGTCAGCGTTGAGGTCGGGGGTCAAGTCGTAGACGTCGTTTGCGTCGATATAGGTCTTGAGGATGCCACCACCCCATCCGAAGAAGATATCTGGCGGGTTATGGGCTCCCATCGCCACCTGCAACTTCTGCTTGTATGGATCGTTCTGGAAGAAGTTGACGCTTGCCTGGATATTGGAGTGTTTCGCATTAAAATTTTGAGCGGTGGTCTGCACTATTTGCTGCTCTGTGCCTGTGCGGATATCCCAGATGGTGATGGAGGAGCCACTGCCTCCCGTTGTGCTCTGACTGCTACCAACGCCAAAGCAACCGGTGAGCGATGTTGTCAGTACAGTTCCACCAGTTACCCGGAGAAATGTGCGACGTGATATTCTTGTTTGCATCTCTCTGCCTTCCTGGCAACTCTGCCTGCCAGACTTGTTGTCTTGTCCGCATGAGCTTACAAGATGACGTACAATCAAGGGCATGACCTTGCTTGCTCATCGCCCTTCACAAATGGATTGCATCCATTGCAGTTCGCTCGTGACTATGGGTTCATGCTTTTCTCCCTCCTTTTCGTTATAATAGTTAAACCTGAGCGCCTGGTAGACGAGATATTAGCTCCCTGTATTCGTGAACTGCAAAGGTGCGCATGATTCACGAGCTATCAGCGTGGTCGTCAACTCGACGCGCTTACTATCAAGAGGCTCTTCCACTATCAGGCGCAATAACATCGTAGTAGCTACCCTCCCCATCTCCACGAGCGGTTGACGCACCGTCGTCAGTGCAGGGGTGATGATTGATGCGATTGGCACGTCATCGAAGCCCACAACACTCATAGAATCGGGGACACTAAGGCCGCGTGCTCGTAATGCTGCATATACGCCCATTGCCTGTACATCACTTCCTGCAAATATGGCAGTTGGAGGCTCCGGTAAGTCGAGCAGTGCGATGGTTTGCTCATATCCTGTCTGTTGCGCAAACCTACCGGGACGTATGAGTGCCGGATCAACGGGGATGCCGGCATCTTCCAGAACTGCACGATAGCCTGCAATTCGATCTCGGCTGCAAGGCAGCGCCGCATCCCCGCTGATAATCGCGATGCGCCGGTGCCCAAGCGAAAGTAGATGCTCTGTCGCCAAACGCCCACCGAGCCAGTTTGTTGCCGCTACGGAAGGAACATCGGGGCCCAGTTCTCCACGGTGATCAACAACGACAAATGGAATCTTATTTCGAAGCAGCATGTCCAGACGATTTGACTGACCATGTGCGAGAACAAGGATAACTCCATCGGTCGCTCCATCGATCACTTTGGCGAGCCATCGCTGCTCCAACTGTAAAGAATCATGTGTGAGCGAAAGCGCTAATCGTAACTCTGTACGCTCCAGCACCTCCTCAACGCCGCGCACGATTTCAACGGAGTAGAGATTCGTCAGACCCGGCACCAGCATGTCAACGATGCCGCTACTTTCTTTCAAGACATTCCTCACTCGACTCCGTATAAATCCGCTTTCTTTGATGACCTGTTCCACCCGCTCACGCGTTCCAGGTGCCACATCAGGTCGATTATTCAAGACACGCGAGACAGTGGGGATAGAAACCCCGGCTTTTGATGCAATCTCTGCAATAGTTCTGCGCTTGGGTGGAGATACATTCATTTTCTGAAAATGACCAACCTCTTCTAACAGGATATACAGTAGTATTCCTGAAGATTGCCCACATGTCAAGAGAAGCAAGAGATTGAGAAAAAGTTCATCTCGAGACGGAATGTTCCAGCACTCTCCCAATGCTCTACAAAATGCCATTCTTGTACACATGAGCTGATTCGGCAAGAGTAGGTCAATGATGCCACTCCTCTTTGTCCGTAAGGCATTCCTCACTCGGCTTCGTATCAATGCGCTTTCTTTGATCGCCGGTTCCACTGGCTAATGCCTCTCCTGGTATACGATCAGGTCGATTATTCAAGATACAAAGACGGTGGGGATAGAAATCCCAGCTTTAGTTACAACCTCTCAAATCGTAGTGCGTCTGGATGCAATTTGATATATTTTCTGAAAAGATCAGCTTTATTATCGGTATTTATTCTAAAATATTACCGGAAAATTTTCCATTTGTCAAGAGCGCGTTGTGCTAAGATTTCATAACCATCTCGACGAAATGACCTTTCAACCTCCCCCAATGCAAGCGCCGCGTATTCCTATCTGGGTCGTAGGAGCCTGGCCGAGCATGAAATCGATGCAGCGGGTGTTGCGTTACGATGGATACTCCCGACAAAACTCACATCTTCTGGGGCCATAGGGCAGTTAGAGCAGGTTCTCTCACTAGCCGAAAAGGGTACGTAGAAATTGGCAACGAGTAGCGTGCATTGTTTTTGGTGATATACTATTGTTACTGATGGGGCTAGTTTATATGTAAAGTTTTGTACGTGGGGAATTGGCGAGATCAGTACCGGTCTCCGGCTCAATCCTCACAAACACAACAAAACCACCATCCCCGTTTCGTTCTTAATATCAGAGATTCGTTCTTAATATCAGAAAGGAAACACCTATGTATGGAATAGTCAAAAGACTTGATATCGACCTTCAAAAACAAATCCTACAAGATTGTAGCAGCCTCCTCAGTGCAGCACCTCTCTACAGTAACTACGCGCCTCACAGAGGGATAGGCAGGCGAGACTGTCGAGGCACCTGTGAAACCTGTTTCACAGGCGGCAATGTGAGACAGTTCAAGTATAAGAACACCTCCTTTGGACCCTGGGGATACCATGTCCGCCCTTGCGGATCCAGATACGTCCAGGAGCATCCCACAACAGGAGAGCCATTTCCGCCCATTCCTGCAAGCATTTTAGATATTTGCCAGGTCGTTGCAGATGAGTACGGCTTTGATTATGAGGCACAGTCAGCCTATCTGTCTTACTACCCCCTTGGATCATCAATTGGACGCCACCAGGACTATGAAGAAAAGGTCAATAAGCCTGTCATCTCAATAAGCCTTGGGGAGGATGGGATCTTTGAGTTCGGAGGACTTGAGCGCTTCGGGTCCTACGAGGATATCATTCTTCATTCTGGAGATGTATTCCTCTTTGGAGGAGAGCATAGATACTGCTATCACAGTATCAGGAAAGTCATTCCAGATACCAGGCCTGCTGACCTCATCACGGAACCGGTCAGAATCAGTATCACCATCAGGCAATATGAATAATCCCCAAAAGAAGGGGGTGCAGGGGACCTCCCCTGCCGGGGTGCAAGGGGGGTCCCCTTGTCTTTCCCTCTTTCCCAAAGGGGTGGGGTGGTTATGCACTGGTGATACGCAATTCTAGAAAGGAAAGGCACAATGCTACAAGAACTCTACAACAAACTCATAGCAGCCCGGAACTTTGAACTGGTTGCGAATTTCTGGGACTGGTACATCCTACTCCGCATCAGCGGGGTCAATGGCAGGCCTTCCTGCTACTGGGATCATGATCCAGATGGCCTGGGATATAATACACCCGAGCGCCGTTGGGAGCTGGCAGACAACATCGATAAACTTGAGGAACAGATGCAAGGGCGCGGATGTCCTCTCACTGCCATACCTTTGGAGCTCTGGCGAGAAGACACGAGAGCAGACAAGGAGTTACAGCGGTTGGCGAAAGTGTTGAGCCAGCATCATGAGTGAACCAATGACACGTCTTCGGTTTCAATCGCGCCTTCTTCCCCTTTCGGTTCGGTCATCAATAACGATGAGCATCCCGATGTAGACCTGGGAGATATTCGCCAATAAGCGGATACAGAGATTCAGGTTGATCTGCCCACGGGCGGGGATGCTGCCTTCGACCGAGGTGCGGACCATGGTGCCGGGTGGATGTTGCATGCGCATAGAGTGGAGGACTCCAATCAAGCCCAGTTGGGGATGAATGCTAAACACGTCCTGGTAGCGTTGACCCAGGGCCCGAGATGGATCGAGATGAAGGATACTTCCCAGTGCAGCGTTCCATATCATGATCCTGTCTGAGGAGTCGATGATGATCACGCCCTCGCTGAGACACCCCAGGACGCTCTCGAAGAAGTGTTGTGTTAAGGGGACTGCCATTATTTGCTCCGAATTCCGTTGATCCCACATTTCTACTTTGGTAAAAGCTTCCAGTACACATTCTGGGCTACCCTCTGTACACGCTGGAAGGAGTCCGTTTGGTACATCGCTGAGCCATCCTCGGTAATATCCTTGATTTCACCCTCTGGGCCACCATCCATCAATATATGACAGGAGATGTCCACAAAGAGCATGTATACTTACATAAGAACAGGTAGAAGAGACGTCTATGCTAAGGCATGGTTCAAATGAACTTGACAGTGCCTCAAGCACCAGAAAGGTCCGGCCCTGTCATCCTGAGCGCAGCGAAGGATCTCCCTGTCAGACATGATGAGCTTCTGGAGCAATCACAGCAGCACCTTTCGTCCAACCAGAAAGGTCCGGCCCTGTCATCCTGAGCGCAGCGAAGGATCTCGCGGCCGGACATGGTGAGCTCCTGGAGCTATCACAGCAGCACCTTCTGTCATCCTGAGCGCAGCGAAGGATCTCCCTGCCAGACGCGAGAGACCCTTCGCTTCACTCAGGGTGACACAGTACCACTGTTCAATCGGTCAAGAACCTTTCGTCCACATTGAACCTTGTGCTAAGATTTCATAAAGGAGAGAACAACGATGCAATATGGTTTTATTATTCCCAGAGGTGATATCGAGACCATCCTAGAAATGACCATTGAGGCAGAAGAAGCCGGCTGGGATGGCGTTTTTTATTGGGATGGCATCTATATCGAGTCAGCCGGACCGATGTACGATCCATGGGTGGTCCTGGGTGCAATGGCATTGCAAACGAAACGCGTGCGCCTTGGAGCTGTATTGACACCACCATCGCGGCGTCGGCCCTGGAAACTTGCCCGTGAAACCGTGACGGTTGATCATCTTTCGCATGGGCGACTCATTGTGCCAGTTGGCTTAGGTGCCCTCGATGATGGTGGTTTCGCGAAGGTAGGTGAGGCAACGGATCGCAAAGTGAGGGCAGAATTGCTCGATGAAAGTCTGGACATTTTAACTGGCCTCTGGAGCGGGAAGCCGTTCCATTTTCAGGGCAAGCACTATCATCTCGACGAAATGACCTTTCAACCTTCCCCGGTGCAATCGCCGCGTATCCCTATCTGGGTAGTAGGAGCCTGGCCGAGCATGAAATCGATGCAGCGTGTATTGCGTTACGATGGACTGCTCCCGACAAAACTCACTTCTTCTGGGAACGACAACACGATAACGCCGGACGATATCCGTGCCATGAAAGCGTATATCGAGGACCATCGCACCCTCACAACGCCATTTGATATCGTCTGGGAAGGGGAAACTCCCGGTGATGATCGCGAACGCGCCGCTCAGCTTATTCAGCCCTTCATCGATGCAGGGATCACCTGGTGGACGGAATCTCGCTGGTTCACCGAGGATATCCAGGCTATTCGTACACGCATCAGGCAAGGACCGCCCCGTATCCAATAAAACCAGATACCCCTGATGCTCTCTCATCCTTGAGGGGTGGAGTTAAGGTTACTGTCACCAGCCGCAAAGTAAAAAAACAGTTCCTCTCTCCTCCTGGGAAGACGTGCGAGAGGAACTGTCACTCGCACGGCTGCTCGGAAACGAGCAAACATGTGCAGAGACACGTGGTTTTCCCGACGTGGGGCGCAGAGCCGTGAGAGCGCCGCTCGAGCAGATCGGGTCGTCACACCGAGAGGTATGCTCCTTGCCGGTGAGCCTCCTCTTTGGTATACTTCCTGGTGTTGGGAGGAATTGAAGGGTCGTTGGGAACAATGCACACACAGGGAAGGTCCGATGTCCAGAGCACCTCTTCATGCACTGATCTGGTCCAAAGAGCAGCGCCTCTACGAGTTATACACCCAGGGCCAGATTGAGCAACGTTTTCAACCAGCGGAGGAAGCCGCCTGGCTGGCCTGGCTCCACGGGATGTCCTCCTTTGCCTTCCACGGCGCAAGAGGCTCTCTCAATGTCTACCAGGAGCAGAGGCCACGTGGGGGAGCGTATTGGTATGCCTACCAGACCAAAGAGGGCCGCACCCGCAAGCGCTATCTCGGACGAACGGAGACCCTCAGGCTCTCGCGGTTAGAGGAGACGGCGCAGACGCTCTTGCATAGCGAGCAGAAACCCGCGCAGGCGCTCGACCAGGGGACGCTGGTGCTCTCGGGCCGGCTCGCTCCACCACGCTTGCCAAACGCGCTGGTGGAGCGCGAGCGCTTGCTCTCGGCGCTCGATGAGGCGCTTGCCACGCCGCTGACTCTGCTCTCTGCCCCGGCAGGCTTTGGCAAAACCACGCTGCTTGCCGCCTGGGCGAGCCGGCAAAAGACGCAGGTCGCCTGGCTCTCGCTGGACGAGCTAGACAATAGCCCGCCCCGCTTCTGGGTCGCGCTGATCGCCGCCTTGCGACGCTGCCCCAGCCTGACATCGAGCTTTGGGGAAACTGTACAGGCGCTGCTCGAGTCGCCCCAGCCACCGCCGCTTTCCACCACCCTGACAGCCCTGCTCCATGAGCTGGAAAGCCGCGAGGTGCATCCTGCTCCCATCGTGCTCATTGTAGATGATTATCAGATCATCGAAGAGCCGGCCATTCACGAGTCCCTGAGCCTCTTCCTGGAGCATCTGCCTGCCCACCTGCATCTGATCCTCTCCAGCCGGGTGGACCCGGACTTGCCGCTCGCGCGGCTTCGGGTGCGTGGACAACTGTCCGAGATCCGCGCGGACGAGCTGCGCTTTCGAGAGGTCGAGGCAAACCGCTATCTCGGCCAGATGCTCTCCCCCACGCTCTCAGCAGAAGAGGTGAGTCAGCTCGTGAACCGCACCGAGGGCTGGATCGCCGGCTTACAACTGGCCACCCTCACCATGCAGAAGCGTGAGGATCGTGCAGCCTTTCTCAAGGCGTTGACCGGCAGCCAGCGCTATCTGTTGGACTATGTGCAGGAGGAGATCTTGGCGCGCCTCCCTACCGATGTGCGCGACTTTCTGCTCCACTGCGCCATCCTCTCGCGCCTGGACGCCTCCGTGTGCCAGGCGGTGACGGCCTCACCCACACAAGCCGCCAGTCAGCGGATGCTCGTCTTCCTGGAGCGAGCCAACCTCTTCCTGGTGCCGCTCGATGAGGAGCGGCACACTTATCGCCTGCATGATCTCTTTCGCGAAGCTCTGCTGGCGACTCTGCACACCACCCAACCAGAGATGGAGCCGGTCTTGCACCGCCGGGCTGCCCGCTTTTATGAGGCACAGGGACAGTGGCACGAGGCCATTGCACACGCGCTTGCCGCCGCTGACTACTCCACAGCGGTGCGGCTGATGGAGCAAACGGTCGAGCAGTTCTGGCTGAGCAGACAGTGCGTGAGCACGCTCCCCTGCTGCTCACGACCGCCCTCTACCTGCTCCACACCGTCGGGCAGACGACCGAGGTGCAGCGGGCCAGGGTCCATCAGCAGGTGCGGCAGCTCATGGCGCGGGTCGAGAGCACCTTGCAGCCTCAGGTGGCCGGTTCCGGCCACCCGACTGCCGCCACAGGCACCGGTGCTGGCACCGTCTCTCCCCCCGAGGAAGCCCTGCTGCACCGTCGTCTGCGCCTATTACGCGCGGGCATGGGCTTGCATGAGGCGATAGCAGCCTTCGACTCTGAGCGCTTGAGTGCCCTTCATCAGGAGATGCAGGAGCTTGACCAGGACGAGGAGGTCATCTGGCACATGCTTCCGCTCTTTGGCAGCTTCATCCTCCACTACAGGGTCTGGGGAGAAGGAGCGAGGCTGGTGCCGCGGCTGCTCTCTGCCAAAGAGCGGGTAAGCCCGTCGGGAAGCCTCTTTGCGAACGCCAGAGTCAGGCAATGGTTGGCGATGGCAGCAGTGGAGGCAGGGCAGCTGCGCTTGGCCTATCAGGAGAGTCTGGCTGCCCTCGAGCTGATCGAGCAGATGGCAGGCTCTGCCCTGCTCAAAGGCTACGTTGAGGCCGCGCAGGTCGAGGTGTGGTACCAGTGGAATCGGTTGGAAGAGGCGCGGGGCAGACTGCAAACGGTCATTCAGGACGCCGCCACCTGGCAGCAGAGTGATTTGCTCCTGTCGGGATCCATAGCCTTGATGAAGGTCGAGCTGGCGAGTGGAGACCTGTCTGCTGTCCAGCAAACGCTGCACGAGTTTGAACAGTTAGAAGAATATCAAGGATTTGCAGACCATTGGCGCTGGCTGCCGGCGATACGAGCGCGCTGGTGGCTGGCGCAGGGGCAGGTGAGAGAGGCATCCGACTGGGCAACGGGCCTCGTCTTTCCTCAAGGAGCATGGGAAGCCAGCTTGTATCATACCTTCCCGGTTGTGATCCGAGTGTATTTTGCAGAGCTTCGTTGGACGGAGGCGCTGGACCTACTGAACAGCTTGCGCGAACACCTGGATCGGCCGGCCAACATCAGGATCACCATCACGTATTTGGCCCAGTTGCTGGTGGCGCTGCACCAGGCAGGCCAGCGCGATCAGGCCCGTGTGGTCGCGGCCCGTCTCTTTGCGTTGACGGAACCGGAGGGCTACCTGCGCGTGTACCTGGATGAAGGCGAACCGATGCGCCAGGCGCTTGAGGCGTTACTTCCCCCACATTCCCCCCAGCACGAGTTGGCTTCCTCCACGACGGCCTACATCTCACAGCTGCTGGCCGCCTTCGAGCAGGAGCAGCAAGGCGCAAGCATATCCCTGGTGGCGACACCCACCCTCGCGCCTGCACCCTCCCCGGCCCGGCAGGCATCAGTCATTCCATCCGCGCCGGGCGCTTCCCTCACTCAGCGTGAGCAGGAAGTCTTGCGCCTGCTGGCCACCGGGGCCTCGAATCAGGACATCGCCCGGACCCTGGTGATCGAGCTGCCCACCGTCAAAAAACACGTCAGCAACCTGCTCGGCAAACTGGGAGCCACCAGCCGCACCCAGGCGATTGCCCTGGCGCGTGCCCGCTCCCTGCTCTAACGAGATTCCTCCCAACAGGTGGCCTTCCTCCTCATACAACTACTCCCTTTGGCATACTTTTGACGACTGTGGAATGGCTCGCGTTCTGCTATGCTTTTCGTAGACGCGGTGTTCAGGAATGGTGATCTTCCATTGTTCGCCTTTGCGAGCACGGCGCGAAGGCTTGAAACGCGCAGCATGCGGAGGAGGCAGATGTACTACGCGATACGTGTCCAAGGACACCTGGGCCGGACCTTTCAAGACCGCTTTGGCGGACTCTGCATCGAGCAGCAGGAGACCGGGACGACGCTGCTCTCGGGGACGCTGCCGGATCAGGCCGCGCTGCATGGAGTGCTCCTACAGATCATCCGTCTCGGTCTGACCCTGCTCTCGCTTG
>WNGM01000646.1_pt1 | contig 34078 bp, 29 predicted proteins | sample 5400571 | NCBI WGS metagenome assembly WNGM01 (sample SAMN13153378, study PRJNA577476) | soil metagenome | isolation source: 100 cm soil or saprolite under Garry oak tree replicate 2 | place: USA:California | collected 2016-06-15 | reverse complement strand
TGATCCGCGGCCTCGACGTGCTGCTGCAGCAGGAGACGGGCCTGCCGATCCACCTCGACGAGGACCCGATGACCTGCGTCGTGCGGGGGACGGGGCGGATCCTCGACGATCCGGAGAAATACCGCAACGTCCTGACCACCTAAGGCCATGGCGCTCGGAGCGGACCGCTACGCGTCGCGGGCCGACACCCTCGTCTTTGTGGGGTGCGTTCTCCTCTCCGGCGCCGCCATGAGCCTGCCCGGCCGGCTGCGGGATCCCCTGGCGGGGGCCCTGCGCCGAACCGTGCTGGCGCCGTTCTTGAGTCTGCAGCAGCAGATCGAGCGCCTCTCGGCCTCGCTGGCGCGCTACGATGCCGTCGTGGCGCAGCGCGATTCCGCGGCCCTGGTCGCCACCTTTCTGCCCGAGCTGCGGGGGGAGAATGCCCGCCTGCGGAGCCTGCTCGGGTTGGGGACCCGGCTCGGCACCGGCTACATCCCCGCCGAAGTGCTGCGCGAGCCCGAGCCCACCAGTGCGCTCACGTTCATCGTCTCCGCCGGCAAGAAGCAGGGGGTCAAGCCGCTTTCGGCCGTGGTGAGCCCCGAAGGACTGGTGGGGATCGTGAGCACGGTGGACCAGCAGACCAGCGTGGTGGTGACGTGGGCGCACCCCGAGTTCCGGGCCAGCGCGATGGCAGCGGACGGGAGCGTGTACGGAATCGTCGCGCCACACGGGTCCGAGGGACCGCGCGTGTGGCTGCTCGAGCTCGAGGGGGTGGCGTATCGACAGCTCGTCCCCAACGGCACGCTGATCCTCACGTCGGGATTGGGCGGCGTGATGCCGCGCGGCATTCCGGTCGGCGTGGTGGTAGGCGTCGCGGGCGAGGCGGAAGGGTGGGAGCGCACCTACTTGCTGCGCCCCGCCGTGCATCCCGCCGCCGTCACGCACGTCATGATCTTGAGCGGCACGCCGACCCGGGGAGACCTGCGGTCGGTGTTTGAAGCGAGCGGGGAAGCGCCGTGAGGCGGAGCGACAAGTACCGCTTTTACGTGATCCTGGGCGTGCTGGTCGTGCTGCAATTCTCGGCGCGCCGCTGGCTCGGCGGCGACCGGGTCGCGCCCGACTTCCTGCTGCTCGCCCTCCTCATCTATACCATCCGGGCCCGGCCCGGGCCGAGTGCCGGGGCCGGATTCGTCGTGGGGCTGGTGCGCGACGCCCTCACCCCCGCCTCGTTCGGCGCCGGGGCGCTCGCCCACACGCTGGTGGCGTATCTTGCTTCCTCGAGCAAGGCGGTCTTCTTCGCGGAGAACCTGTTTGTGAACGGCTGTCTGTTCTTCGCCGGCACGTGGTGCCGCAATCTGGCGGTGGCGGTCGCCTCGGGGAAGCTCAAGGGCGGCATGCTCGGCTGGGAGCTGCTCGTCTGGTCGCCGATCCAGAGCCTGACCACGGCCGTCGCGGGCGTGCTCGTGCTCTGGCTCGTGGGGCGCCGCATCGCGGTGCGGCTGAGCGACGCGTGAGCTCGTTCCACCCGCACCTGCTCGATCGCCGGCTGCGGCTGGTCCGGCTCGTCGTGTGGGGGGCCGTGGCGGCGCTCGTGATCGTCTTCTTCCGCACGCAGATCCTCGAGCACTCCAAGTACCAGCTCCAGTCGGAGACCAACCGGTTGCGTCCGATCCCGTTGCCGGCGCCGCGCGGGATCATCACCGACCGCAACGGCAAGGTGCTCGCGGAGAACGTGCCGGGCTACACCGTCTCGCTGCTCCCGGGGGCGGACGAAGACTCGCTGCATGCCACCCTGCGGCGCATCGCGCCGATCGTGAAGCTCGACAGCGTCGGCATCGAGCGCGTGCTGGCCCGTTACCGGCGCACGCCCTACCTGCCGGTCCCCGTTCTACCCAATGCGACGTTCGCGATCGTGTCGGCGCTGGAGGAGCGGCGCCTGATTTTTCCGGGGCTGCTCATTCAACCAGAGCCGAAGCGCCACTACCCGGACAGCTCGCTCGTCGCCCACCTGGTGGGCTACATCGGGGAAGTGACCGAAGCCGAACGGGCGCAGCGGCGCCTGGCTCCGGTGCGCCTGGGCGGGCTGCTCGGGAAGGATGGCTTGGAGCGGGAGTACGACGACTCGCTGCGCGGCGCGGACGGCGTGCGATTCGTGGAGGTCAGCGCGCTGGGACGCGTGGTGCGAGACGCCGGCGCGGCCTCGACCCTGCAGCCGATTCCGGGGCGGGCGCTCTCCACCACGATCGACCTGGACCTGCAGCGCTACGTGGCGCGGATCTTTCCCGCGGGCCAGCGCGGCGCCGTGCTCGCGCTCAATCCCAACAGCGGGGAGATTCTCGCGCTGTACAGCGCACCGGGGTACGACCCGAACGCGTTCGTAGGCGGTGTCGATCCCAACTACTGGCGCTCCCTCAACACGAGCCCGGCGCACCCGCTGCTCGATCGCGTGATCAAGACGTTTTATCCCCCCGGCTCCACCTGGAAGCTGGCAATCGCGACCATGGCGCTGCGCCGCGGGATCGTCACCTTGCGCTCGCACATGCCGATCCCGTGCCGCGGCGGGCTGCAGTACGGCAATCGCTTCTTCCGCTGCTGGCACGCCGGCGGCCACGGCGACCTGACGCTCACCGACGCGATCGCGCAGAGCTGTGATGTGTACTTCTATCAGCTCGGGCTGAAGCTCGGGCTCACGTCGCTGCTCGAGGACGCGAGCGGGCTGGGGTTCCGCTCGCGCACGGGGATCGACCTCCCGGGCGAGATCACGGCTGTGTTCCCCGGCGGGACGGACTACTTCGACCGCGTGTACGGCCCGCGCCGGTGGACGTCTGCGGTGACGCTCAACCTCGCCATCGGGCAGGGGGAGAACGCGCAGACGCTGGTCAACATGGTGCGGTTCTACCAGATGCTGGCCAGCGATGGGCGCGCCCGGCCCCCTTACCTCGTGCACCCCGCCGCCGGCACAACCGCGAGCCTCGGGCTCCTCCCCGACCAGCTCGCCGGCCTGCGTCAGGCGATGGTCAGCGTCGTGGAGCGGGGCACCGCGCGCGGCGCCGGGCGCTTCGGCGGCAGCATCGCCATCGCCGGCAAAACCGGCACGGCGCAGAATTCCCACGGACCGGACCACGGCTGGTTCATCGGGTTCGCGCCCGCCGAGAAGCCCGAGATCGTGGTCGGTGCCATCATCGAGTTCGCCCGCGAGGGACCGTATGTGGCGCCGCTCGTCACCCGCGTGATCGGGCACTACCTCGGGGTCGATACAACAGCGGCCTCCAACGTCCGGATCGTGCTCCCCACCGATACGGCGCCACATCCGAGGCGCCTCCTCCCGGGCCCACCGTCAATCGAGGATTCCACGATCGTGCCGATCGCGCCCACCGACACGGGCGTCACACCCCCCGATACCGGCAATGCGACCCCCCCTCCGCGAGATCGATAAGCCGCTCCTCGCGGTCACGGTCGCGCTGGCGGCATACGGGCTCGCGGCGCTCTATTCCGCCGGCCAGACGGACGTGCCGACGTTCGTGACGACCATCTGGCACAAGCAGCTGATCTGGCTGGGGGTGGGGCTCGTGGCGCTGTTCCTGATGTACCGCACGTCGCCGCGGTTGCTCGAGTGGGCGACGCCCTACGCCTACGGGATCGGCATCCTGGTGCTCCTGATCACGCTCTCGACCGGGACCGGGGCCGGCACGGCGGCGAGCGAACGCTCGTGGATCTCGATCGGCGGGATACGCCTGGGCCAGCCGGCCGAGCTCGCCAAACTCAGCGTCATCCTGATGCTGGCGCGCTGGTTGGCCGAGCGCCGCGAAGCGCCGGCCACGCTGCGCGACCTCGTCCCGCCCTGCCTCATCGCCGGCGTGCCCACCCTGCTCGTCGCCAAGCAGCCCGACTTGGGAAGCGCCATCGTCTTCATCGCGGTGCTGTTCGCGATGCTCTACTGGGCGGGCACCAAGCCGTCTTTGCTGCTGCTGCTCGGATCGCCGGTGATCGGGTTGGTGCTGGCGTTTTCGACCGTGGCATGGGGCGCATGGATCGTGGTGCTGTTCGCGCTGCTCTTGTGGTGGCGTCCCTACGTCTGGGAGGGGCTCGGGGTGATGCTCGCGAACGTGGTCATGGGCGTCATCGCCGTGCCGTTCTGGCGCCGGCTGGCTCCGTACCAGCAGAACCGGCTGCTCGCCTTCCTCAACCCCGAGGTGGACCCGCGCGCCACGGGGTGGCACGTCATCCAGTCGAAGATCGCCATCGGATCGGGTGGGTTTTTGGGGCAGGGGTTCACCCACGGGCCACAGAAGCGGCTCGCGTTTCTCCCGGCGCAGCACACCGATTTCATCTTTCCCGTGGTGGGCGAAGAGCTCGGTTTCGTCGGGGTGATCGTGGCGCTGGCGCTGTTCACGGCGCTCGTGCTGATGCTGTTGCGCATCTCGCGCCGGGCGACCGATCAGTACTCCAGCCTGTGCGTGTTCGGGATCTCGGGCCTCCTGTTCACGCACATCATCGAAAACGTGGGCATGACGGTGAACCTGTTGCCGATCACCGGCATCCCCTTGCCATTCTTTTCATATGGCGGCTCGTTCATGCTCGCCTGCTCGTTGGCGGTGGGAATCTCGCTCCGGGTCGCATGGGAATCGCGCCAGTCAGGCTATGCCGAGCTGTGACAAGGAGTTACGCGAACGGGGCTAGCGCCGATCGCGACCCGCTCCCAAATTGTCGCCTTCTACCCCCCCTCTATGGCGCGCATGGCCTGGTTCAAGAAAGAGCGCAAACCGCGCACGTCGGAACGGGTCAAACTGGAGATCCCGGCCGACGCGTGGGAGAAGTGCGACGAGTGCGGCCATATCGACATCAAGGATCGGTTCGTTCGTGCCCTGAATGTCTGCCCCAATTGCGGCCACCATCGCCGCATCTCCGCTCAGGAATACATCGACCTCCTCGTGGACGAGGGCTCGTGGCACGAGCTCGACACCCGGCTCCGGTCCACCGATCCCCTGCATTTCGAGAACTACAAGCAGCGCCTGGAGACCGCGATCCATAAGGCAGGGCCGCTCGAGGCCGTCCGCACCGGCTACGGCCGGCTGGACGGGATACCGGTCGGCGTGGGCGTGATGGATTTCAACTTCATGGGTGGCTCGATGGGCTCGGTGGTGGGGGAGAAGCTCGCCCGGGTCGCGCGGCGCTCGGCCGAGCGACGGACGCCGCTGATCATCGTATCCGCCTCGGGCGGGGCGCGGATGCAGGAGGGCGTGCTGTCGCTCATGCAGATGGCCAAGACGTCGGTCGAGATCGCCCGGCTGCGCACGGCGCGTGTTCCGTTCATCTCGATCCTCACCAACCCCACGACCGGCGGCGTATCCGCTTCCTACGCCATGCAGGGAGACGTGATCGTGGCCGAGCCGGGAGCGGTGGTCGGATTCGCGGGGCCTCGGGTGATCAAGCAGACCATCGGGCAGGACCTGCCGGAGGGGTTCCAGACCGCCGAGTTCCTGCTCGAGCACGGCATGGTGGACGCCGTGGTGCCGCGGAGTGAGCTGCGCGACACCACGGGTCAGCTGCTGCGTCACATGGCGGGTCGGCAACCGGCGGAGGCTGCCGACTGAGCCTGTTGTCCTTCGAGGACGCCTGCCGCTTTCTCTTCGCACGACAAGGGAGCCGCATCAAATGGAGCCTCGGACCGACCGAGGGGCTCCTGCGCGTGCTGGGTCATCCCGAGCGCCATTTCCCCGCCGTGCACATAGCGGGGACCAACGGCAAGGGGTCCACCTGCGCCTTCGTGGCAGCGGAGCTGCGGGCCCGCGGCCTCAGGGTCGGGCTGTACACGTCGCCCCACCTGGTCTCGGTCCGCGAGCGCATCGAGGTGGACGGCGTGCCGATCGGCGAGGAGGCGTTCGCCGAGTGGACGAGCTTCCTGCAGCCGGAGATCGAGCGCCTCGATGCCAGCTTCTTCGAGGCGACCACCGCGATCGCCCTGGCGGACCTCGCGGCCCGCGGGGTGGACATCGCCGTCATCGAAGTGGGGCTGGGCGGGCGACTCGACTCGACCAACGTGATCACGCCGCTCGTGTCGGTGGTGACCAAGATCGCGCGGGAGCACACCGACTACCTCGGGACCGACCTCGCGTCGATCGCCCGGGAGAAAGCGGGCATCGCGAAGTCGGGCGTGCCGTTCGTGACGGGGGAGCGGGACCCCACGGTGCGACAGGAGCTGGCGGCCGAGGCGGGCCGGCGGGGCGCGGCGCCCGTGATCCTCGTGGACATCACGCGCTCCCCCACGCGACGCCTGGGGCTGCTCGGCCGCCACCAGCAGGCCAACGCCTGGGTCGCGCTCGAGGCCCTGAACCGGCTGCCACCCCCGTTCGGGCCGGTCGGCGACACCTGGCCCGAGAGCTTCGGGCAGGCGTATGTGCCCGGCCGGTTCGATGTGCGCGGCAAATGGATCTTCGACGTGGCCCACAATCCGGACGGGGCAGTGGTGCTCGCGGAGACCCTGCGCGACTGCAACCCGCCGCGTCCCCGTCACGCCCTGGTCGGCGTGCTCGGCGACAAGGATTATCTCGGCATGATCGACGCGCTCGCGCCGCAAGTCGATGCGTTCGTGTTCACCGTGCCCGACACCGCGCCGGAGCGGCGGCGTTGGGACCTGGGGCGGCTGGAGCGCGAGCTGGGCGGCCTCACGGTAGCACGTGCATTCGAGCCAAGTTTCGCGGGCGCGCTCGAGCGGGTGGCCGTGGGCGCGGCGACGGTGATCGTCACCGGATCGTTTCACACCGTCGGCGACGCGCTCGCCCGCTTGCCCGGCTTCGCGCCGATCGCCTAAATTGTTGCGATGCAAGGACAAGCCCTACCAGGGTTTCGTGATTTTTATCCCGAAGAACTAGCGCTCCGCAACTACATTTTCGCCACCTGGCGCGACGTGGCGCGCCGCTACGGCTTCCAGGAGTACGACGGGCCCCCACTCGAACCGCTCGAGCTCTACACCGAGAAGAGCGGCGAGGAGATCGCGCAACAGCTGTACGCGTTTCAGGACAAGGGGGAGCGCCAGGTCGCGTTGCGGCCCGAAATGACGCCCACCCTGGCCCGCATGGTGGGCGCCCGCGCGCAGGCCCTGAAGAAGCCGATCCGCTGGTTCTCGATTCCCCAGCTGTTCCGCTACGAGCGGCAGCAACGGGGGCGCCTGCGCGAGCACTTCCAGCTCAACATGGACGTGATCGGCGAAGCGGGGCCGGCGGCCGATGCCGAGATCATGGCGGCCGTGATCGACATCGCGCGAGCGTTCGGGCTGACGCCGGCGGACGTCCGCCTGCGGGTGTCCGACCGCCGGATTCTGGTGCACGAGCTGCAAGAGCGCCACGCGGTGGCGGATGGCGAGATGCTGGGGGTCCTGAGCGCCCTGGACAAGTGGGGCGACGAGCCGGCGTTGACCGAGCGGCGCCTGCACCAGGCGCTGGGCGACTCGCCTGAACGGAAGGGCTCGGTATCCGCGTTCTTGAGCCTCTTGGCCAAGGAGGACCCGGCGACGGTGGAGCGGCTGCTGGCGGCTCCCGCGGCGGAACCGCTGCGAGAATGCCGCACGCGGCTCGACGCGATGGGCTTGGGCGACTTCGTCGCGCTCGACTTCCGCATCGTGCGTGGGCTCGCCTACTATACCGGACTCGTGTTCGAGCTGTTCGATGCCAAGCGGTCGCTGCGGGCGATCTGTGGAGGCGGCCGATACGACTCGCTGATCCAGGAGATCGCGGGCGTCGATCTCCCTTGCGTCGGGTTCGGGATGGGAGACGTCGTCCTCGGAGAACTCTTGAAGGAGCACGGCAAAGCCGCCGAGGCGCCGAGTCGACTCGACGCCTTTTTGATTGCGGTGGGCGGCGAGGACGTGGCCCCGGTGCTCAAGCTCGCCCACGAGCTGCGCGATCGCGGCGTGGCCGTCGAGTACGCGCTGCGGGACGCCCCCCTCCGCAAGCAGCTCGAGCTCGCCGTGGCGCGGGGCGCCCCGCGCGCGGTGATCGTCGGACCCGACGAGCGCAAGGCCAAGGTGGCCGTGGTACGGGATCTCAAGAGCGGGCGGCAGCGCAAGGTGGCGTTGACGAAAGTCCGTAAGGGTGTGTTCAAGTGAAGGCCCAGGCCCAGAAAATCACGCCACGCGCGCAGGACTTCAGCGAGTGGTACAACGACGTGATCATGCAGGCGGAGCTGGCGGACTACTCGCCGGTGCGCGGCTGCATGGTGATCCGGCCGCACGGCTACCGCATCTGGGAGCTGATGCAGCGGGCCCTGGACGACCTGTTCAAAGCGACCGGTCATCGCAACGCCTACTTCCCCCTGTTCATTCCCATGAGCTTCCTGGCCAAGGAAGCCGAGCACGTGGAGGGGTTCGCCAAGGAAGTGGCGCTGGTGACGCACACTCGTCTGAAGGCCACGGGCAAGACGGGCGCCCAGGCGGTGATGCCCGATCCCGCGTCGGCGCTGGAGGAGCCGCTCGTCGTGCGGCCCACGTCCGAGACGATCATCTACGCGATGTTCGCCAAGTGGATTCAGAGCTACCGCGATCTGCCGCTGCTTCTGAACCAGTGGTGCAACATCGTGCGCTGGGAGTTTCGGACCCGGCTGTTTTTGCGCACCACCGAGTTTCTCTGGCAGGAGGGACATACGGCGCACGCGACCGAGGCGGAGGCCGAGGCCGAGGCGCGCCAGATGCTCGGCGTGTACCGCACGTTCCAGGAGCAATGGATGGCGATGCCGGTGATCACGGGCCTGAAGACGGAGAGCGAGAGGTTCGCCGGTGCGCTCCGCACCTACGCGCTGGAGGCGCTGATGCAGGACAACAAGGCGCTCCAGGCGGGCACGTCGCACAATCTCGGCCAAAACTTCGCCAAGGCGTTCGGCGTGCAGTACCAGACGGCGGCGGGCGGGCTCGAGCACGTGTGGAACACGTCCTGGGGCGTCTCGACGCGCATGATCGGTGGCCTGGTGATGACGCATTCGGACGACAACGGCCTGGTGTGTCCGCCCAAGCTGGCGCCGGTGCAGGTGGTGATCGTGCCGATCTGGAAGTCGGAAGAAGAGCGGGGTCAGGTGCTCGGGGTGGGGGACAAGGTGAGGGCCGAGCTCACGCTCGCCGGATTCCGGGTGGAGCTCGATGCGCGCGACAGCCTCAAACCGGGTGCCAAATACTTCGAGTGGGAGGCCAAGGGCGTGCCGCTGCGGCTCGAGATCGGCCCGCGCGACGTGGCGGCGGGGCAGGTGATGACGGCGCGGCGCGGGGGAGGCAAGGCGCCGGTCAAGCTCGACGGGCTGGCGCAGAGTGTCGCCAGCGTGCTCGACGAGATCCAGGCCGGTCTCTTCAAGGCGGCGCGCGACCGGCGGGAAGCGCACTCCGTCCGCGGCGTCACCAAGCAGCAGTTCCTCGAGTTCATGAAGGGTGTCGGCGGGTTCGCGTACGGAGGGTTCTGCGGCTCGGCGGCCTGCGAGGCCGAGATCAAGCAGGAGACGGCGGCCACCGTGCGCGTGCTGCCCGATGCCGAGTTCCGCTCGCCCGAGGCGCCGAGGACGTGCATGTGGTGCGGCAAACCGAGCGTCGCGGAGGCGGTGTGGGCGCAGGCGTATTAGGGTTCGATCCCGCGCTGCTCCGCTCCATCGCGGAGCGGGTCGGCACACCCGCGTACGTCTACAGCGCCAACCTGATCCGGGCCCAGTATCACGCGCTGCACGACGCGCTCAAGGACGTGCCCCACCGCATCTGCTACTCGGTGAAGGCGAACGGCAATCTCGGCGTCCTCAAGGTGCTGCGCACGCTCGGCGCCGGCGCCGACATCGTGTCCGTGGGCGAGCTGCGGCGCGCGCTCGCCGCCGGCTTCGAGGCGAGCGCGATCGTGTTCTCGGGCGTCGGCAAGACGGCGCCCGAGCTGGACGAGGCGATCCGGACGGGCGTCGGCTACCTGAACATCGAGTCCTCGGCGGAGCTGGACGCCGCCATCGCCGTCGCGCGGCGCGGCAAGCGGCGCGCCTCCCTGGGCATCCGGGTGAACCCGGACGTCGCGACCGAGACGCATCCGTATACCAAGACCGGCGAGAAGACGGCCAAATTCGGCGTCCCGTACGACGAGGTCGTGAGCGTGGCGCAGCGCATCGCCGCCGAGCCGCTGTTCACGCTGCGCGGCCTGGCGATGCACCTGGGCTCCCAAATCACCGATGTGGAGCCGTACCATCGCGGCACCGTCAAGCTGCTCGAGCTGGTGACGGCGATTCGCGCGTCGGGCATCGGCACGATCGACGCGCTCGACGTGGGAGGCGGATTGGGCGTGCGCTACCACAACGAGAAGGCGCCCACCCCCATGGCGTTCGCGGACGCCGTCGCGCCCCCGATCAGGCAGGCGGGGCTCGCCCTGATATGCGAGCCCGGCCGCTACCTCGTGGCGAACGCCGGCGTGCTGCTGACGCGTGTGCTGTACCGCAAGCACGCGGGCGGCAAGGAGTTCGTCGTGGTAGACGCCGGCATGACGGACTTCGTGCGACCGAGCCATTACAACGCCCATCACGACCTGATCCCGCTCGAGGACGGCACCCGGCCCGAGGAGGTGGTCAACGTCGTGGGCCCGATCTGTGAGTCGGGGGATTTCCTGGCGCTCGATCGCAAGCTGCCCGCCGTCGTGCCGGGAGAGCTGCTCGCGGTGCTCGGCACCGGAGCCTACGGCTTCGTGATGAGCTCGACCTATAACCAGCGACCCCGGCCGCCCGAGGTGCTGGTGGAGGGCGACCGCTACTACGTGGCGCGCCAGCGCGAGACCCTGGACGACCTGCTGCGGGGCGAAGTGCTCGAGCCGACCACCTGGTATCACGGTGGGCCCGCTGGCGGGAAGGGCACGGGATGAACCGCGTTCTCATTCTCGACTACGGATCGCAGTTCACCCAGCTGATCGCGCGCCGGGTGCGCGAGGCGCACGTGTACTGCGAGATCCACCCCGCCGCCCGCGGCACCGACCTCGGCTTCATCCGGCAGTTCGATCCCCGGGGGATCATTTTCTCGGGCGGGCCTAATTCAGTCTTCGATCCCGGCGCTCCCAGCGCCGACCCCAAGGTCCTCGAGCTCGGCGTGCCAGTGCTGGGGATCTGCTACGGGATGCAGCTGGTGGCGCACCTGGCGGGCGGCGAGGTGAAGCCGTCGCGCCAGCGGGAGTACGGTCGCGCCGACGTGACGGTGCGCGAGGCGGTGGGTCTGTTCGCGGGCTTCGAGCCGGAGGCGTGCATCACCGTGTGGGCGAGCCACGGCGACCGGATCGAGCAGCCGCCGCCCGCGTTCCGGGTCACGGCCTCGAGCGCCAATGCCCCGGTGGCAGGGTTCCAGCACGAGACAAAGCCGGTCTTCGGCATCCTGTTTCATCCCGAGGTCGCGCACACGCCGCGGGGGCGCGAAATCATTCACAACTTCCTGTTCCACGTGTGTGGGTGTACGCCTGATTGGACGCCGGGACACTTCATCGACCAGGAAGTGCAGCGCATCGCGGCGTTGGTCGGGCCCGAGCGCCGGGCGATCTGCGGGCTGTCCGGCGGGGTGGACTCCGCGGTGGCGGCGAGCCTGGTGCACCGCGCCATCGGCGACCGGCTCGCCTGCATCTTCGTGGATCACGGGCTGTTGCGGCAGGGCGAGCGCGACCAGGTGGAGCACACGTTCCGGGCGCACCTGGGCATGGATCTGCGGGTGGTGGACGCGGGCGCACGTTTCCTCGAGGCCCTGGAGGGCGTGGACGATCCTGAAGAGAAGCGGCGCCGGATCGGCCACACGTTCATCGATGCGTTCCAGGACGCGGCCCAGCACGTCCCCGGCGACGTCGGATTCCTGGTGCAGGGCACCTTGTATCCCGATGTGATCGAGTCGGCGTCGCCCTCGGGCGGTCCGTCGGTCACGATCAAGACGCATCACAACGTCGGGGGCCTGCGGCCCAATCTGCCGTGGAAGCTGATCGAGCCGTTACGCGAGCTGTTCAAGGACGAGGTGCGCCAGGTGGGCCGCGAGCTGGGCCTCCCGGAGGAGATCGTGGGGCGCCATCCGTTTCCCGGCCCGGGACTCGCCATCCGCGTGCTCGGCCCCGTCACGCCGGAGCGGCTCGAGCTGCTGCGCCGGGTGGACGCGATCTACATCGAGGAAATCCGCGCGGCAGGCCTGTACGACCAGATCTGGCAGGCCTTCGCGGTGCTGTTGCCCATCAAGTCGGTGGGCGTGATGGGCGACTTCCGGACGTACGATCATGTCGTGGCGCTGCGGGCGGTGACGAGCCGGGACGGGATGACGGCGGACTGGTACGCGTTCCCGACGGAGGTGCTCGGGAAAATCAGCAATCGGATCATTAACGAGGTACGGGGCGTGAATCGGGTGGTCTACGACGTAAGCTCGAAGCCGCCGGCGACGATAGAATGGGAGTGAGGCGTTGTCGGGTGATTCGTTGTCGGGTACTGCGTTGCCGGGTACTGCGTCGCCGAGTAGACGCCTCATCCGGCAACGCGTCATCCGGGAACGCCTCACCCGACAACGCCTCACCCTAGATATTCTTGTCCTCCAGCAGCTTGAGGAACTCCTGCGGGGTGCCGATCTTGGCGAGCTTGTCGGGTACGTCTGATTCTTTCGCGAACTGGGCGATCTTACCGAGCACCGGGAGGTACTGGTTGGACACTTCAAGCGGGGGGGCCACGATCAGAAAGAAGTAGTTCACCGGCTTGCCGTCGATCGCGTTGAAATCGACCCCCTCGAGCTTGCGGCCGAAGGCGACGCGCAGCCGGTTCACCGCGAGCGCGCGGCAGTGGGGAATCGCGATGTTGTGACCGATCCCCGTCGAGCCCAGCGTCTCGCGCCGCTTCAGCATCTTCACGAGGGTCTGCTCGGCCTTGTCGTCGAGACTGAGCAGGCCGACCAGCTCCTTCAAGACGTCGTCCTTGGTGCTGCTCTGCAGCAGCAGGTTGATCGCGTCTTGGGAAAAGAACTCGCGCAAGCGCACGTGCGGTCTCCAGTGCGTGAACGGCGGCCAAACGTAATGAGTGGTTGCTCCTCGCGCAACGCGTCATTACGTTGTGAGCCATGGACTTCCCGTATCGCACGGGACACGCGTTCCCGCTGTTCCTCGCGCCCATGTCGGGCGTGTCGGAATCGCCGTTCCGGCTGCTGTGCCGCCGCTTCGGCGCCGACGTCGTGGTGTCCGAGTTCATCTCGGCGGTCGGGGTGGCGCGCGGCCTGGAGCATCTGTTCGACGACATGCGTTTCGAGGAGGCGGAGCGACCGATCGGCATCCAGCTGTATGGCGCCGACGCCACGATCATGGCCCGTGCCGCCGAGATGGTGACCGCGGCCGTCAAGCCCGACTTCATCGACATCAACTTCGGCTGCCCGGTCAAGAAGGTCGTCAAGAACAACGGTGGGTCGGGGTGCTTGAAGGATCTGGGGCTGGTGCAGCAGATCATCCGGGTGGTGCGAACTGCAACGCACCTGCCGGTGACCGTGAAGATCCGCAGCGGCTGGGACGAAACTCAACGTGACCCGGTCACCATCGCCCTGCGCTGCCGCGAGGCGGGTGCCCAGGCCCTCACCCTGCACGCGCGCACGCGGACGCAGATGTTCTCAGGGCAAGCGAACTGGGACGAGATCGCCCGCGTGGTGGAAGCGCTCGACATTCCGGTGATCGGCAACGGCGACATCACGACCGCGGCCGACGTGATCGCCGTGCGGCGCCACACGAACTGCGCCGGCGTCATGATCGCCCGGGGCGCGTTCGGCAACCCGTGGCTGTTCGCTCAGGCGCGGGACCTCGTGGCGGGGCGGGCGCCGCGCCCGGCTCCCACGGCCGCGGAGCGGTTCGCGGTGGCGCTCGAGCACGCGCGCCTGGCGCTGACGCTCCAGGGGGACACGCGCAAGACCGCGCTCGAGTTCCGCAAGCACTTCGGCTGGTACACGAAGGGCGTGGCCGGCGCCGGGAGCCTGCGCGAGCGGCTGTTCCAGATCGAGTCGATGCGCGAAGCGGAGGCGATTTTCGCGGCCTATCTGGCCGGGAGCGCGGTGGGGCAGGCGGCGTGAAGCTCGACGACCTGTCCCGCTTCATCGAGCGTCTCCCCTTCGCCAGCATCGATCACCTCCGACCCCTGACGCAGGGGCACGAGGAAGTCATCTTGTGCCAGGGCAAGACCGCCGAGCAGGTCGTGGCGATCGCCGAGCGGCTCGTCGCCGCTTCCGGCAGCTTCCTCGCGACGCGGGCCGAGCCGCCGCATCGCGCCGCCCTGGCGGTCCGGTTTCCCAAGGCCGAAGTGGGGGAGCTGGGGCGCACGGTGTACCTGCCACCCGAGCCTGAGCCCGAGCCGACGGGGCGGGGCACGATTCTGATCGTCACCGCTGGAACGAGCGACCTGCCGGTCGCCGAGGAAGCGGCCGTTACCGCCCGGGCGCTGCGTAATCGCGTCGCCCGGCTCACGGACGTCGGCGTGGCCGGCATCCACCGCATCCTGACCCAGACCGAGCTGCTGCGCAGCGCCGCCGTGATCATCGTGGTTGCTGGGATGGAAGGCGCGCTCCCGAGTGTGGTGGGGGGACTGGTGCCGGTTCCCGTGATCGCCGTCCCCACGAGCGTGGGGTACGGGGCCTCGTTCGGTGGCATCGCCGCGCTGCTCGGGATGCTCAATTCGTGCGCCTCAGGCGTCACCGTGGTCAATATCGACAACGGGTTCGGCGCCGCCGCCGCCGCCAGCCGCATCAATCACGCATGAAGCTGCCCCCCGCGGGGGTTTGGGTCGGGCGCGGACTGGCGGCGCTCGGCCTGATCGCCGTCGTGCGCGCCGTCCAGGCGGCCGACGTGTGGGCACTGGTGGCCGCGCTGGGCGGGTTCGTGGCCGCCACCGGGCTGGCGCTCGGGCCGATCGTGCGCTCCTGGCTCGCCGACCAGCCCGTCACCGTGCCCTCGGACTTCGAGCACGCGCTCGACTTGCTGCGCCGGGCGCACGGCGCCAGCGCGGGCTGGGCCGTGGGACTGGCCGCCGGCGATCTCGAGGTCGGCGGAGCGTCCGACCTCGACCGCGCCGTGCGCGAGCGCGGCGCAGCGCTGGTGCAGCTCGCGTCGGCGGACGGCCGGGCGCACGTGGCGCGCGAACCCGCCGGCACCTTTGTGGCCGTGGGTGACTTCCCCTTCGGCGCGGGCCTGTTGCTGCCGCGGGGCGACGGCGGACCCCAGGTGGCGGCGGTCGCCGACGAGCTGCGCCGGCTGGTCGCGAGCATGCGGCTCGCGCAGCGGCACGAGCCGGGGGAGCAGCCCGGGCAGGTCGTGTCGCGGCAGCTCGCGGCCCTGGCGGGCGGAGCGCTGACACTCGAGGGCATCGCGAAGGCGGGCGTCGAGCTGGCGCACCAGGTGGCGCAACGCGCGGCGGCGATCGTGCTGCCCGCGGCCGGCGCCGGGCCCGGGGGCCGCGTGGTCGCGCTGTCGGCGGGCGCGGACGGGCGGCTCGATAAGCTGGCGGTGCCGTCCGAGGCGCCGGTGATGCGGGCGATTCATTCGGGTGTCCCCGTCGCCGCCCAGGGCCCCGATGACATCTTCGGCGCCGCCATTCCCGACCGCCGCCGCGCGGAGCGCGCCGGCACCGCCTATCCGCTGCGGGACGGACACTTCGTGATCGGCGCGCTCGTCGTCACCGGGCCGCCGATCGCGCCCGCCACGCCGGCGGCCGACGTGCTACAGCGACTCGTTGCGGACCTCGGCTCCCGGCTGGCGGCAGCGCGCGCGGTCCACGAGGCCGAGCAACGCGCGGTGCGCGATCCCCTCACAGGGCTCGCCAACCGCCGCGAGTTCGACCACCGGTCCGCCGTGGCCGCGGGCAAGCCGCCGGCGTTCGTCACGCTCGTGTTCGTCGACATCGATCACTTCAAGCGCTTGAACGACTCGCTGGGACATCAGGCGGGCGATTCGGCGCTACGCCACGTGGCCGACATCCTGCGTCGCGCGGTGCGCGACAACGACCTGGTGGCGCGGATCGGCGGAGAGGAGTTCGCGATCTGGATGCCGCACACGCCGATCGAAGTCGGCCTGGAGGTGGCCGGGCGCATCCGTGCCACCGTGGAGGCCTCGGCGTGGCGCTGGAGCGGCCAGGCGTATCCGCTGACGTTGTCGTGCGGCGTGGCGAGCTATCCCGATACGGTGCGCGACCTCGCCAACCTGCGAGGCGCGGCCGACGCGGCGCTGTACGCCGCGAAGCAGGCGGGCAGGAATCGCGTGGAACGGGCTCACGGAGCTGTGACGCGATAGACCGGATGGATCTCCCACAGGGCGCGCACCGATGCGTTGCAGCGCCCGTGCTCACCGTCGATTTTGTCGCTCCGTCGCCCGCCACGCCGGTGCTGTCCATCGAAGAACGCTGCTCCGCTCACGCGCGCCCGAAACGGTCGCGCGATGACGCCGCCGCGGCGAACCTTCCCGTCGCCGATCAGCGAGTCGAGCGCCGCCCGGGCCCGCGCGTAACGGAGGCTGTATTTCGGGGCCGGGATCTCGACCACGATGCAGGAGTCGGAGGGACTGTCGGACCGCTCCGTGAGCTCGACGTGCCAGTCGCCGTCGTCTTTGAGCTTGTCGACCCGACGCACCCACGCGCTGATGTCGTACACCTCGCGCTCGCGCTCCGAGCGAGCAGCGCACCGGTCTCGCGGCCCGAGGTCGGGCGGCGTCCAGGTCGCGAGCATCGCCGCGACCGAGGCCGGCCGTGGCGCGAGGTCCGCCAGTGCCGTGTCGATCTTCTGCGTCCAACGGTAGTGGGGCTCGCGGCACTGTTGCGCTTCCGCGGGGCCGCCATGCAGACCCACCAGCGCGAGCCCGATCACGCTCGCCGCGACGTCAGGTCGCAGCACCGGTCAGCGCGAGGAGGCGCTCCTGCGAGCCGCGGGGATCCGCGCCCGGCGTCGCCGTGCGGCGGCGATAGCCGCCGTCCGGCTCCAGCTCCCAGGCGGTCGGATCGGCCAGCTCGTCCTCGAGGATGCGGTCGAGCCGGGCGCGGCACGCCGCATCGAGCACGGGCGTGACCACCTCCACCCGCTGCCGGAGATTGCGCGGCCGCCAATCGGCGGAGCCGATGTAGTACTCGGGATCGTTCCCATTGGCGAAATGGTAGACGCGAGCGTGCTCGAGAAACCGCCCCAGAACGCTGACGACGCGGATGCGGTCCGACAGGCCCGCCACGCCGGGCCGCAGCGTACACACACTCCGCACCAACAGCGCGATCTCGACGCCCGCCTGCGACGCGCGGTACAACGCCTCGATGATCTCAGGATCGGCCAACCCGTTGAGCTTGGCACGAATGCGCGCTGCCCGCCCCGCCCGGGCATGCTCCCCTTCCCGGTCGATCAGCGCGATCAGACGCTTCAGCAGGTAGGTCGGTGACACGAGGATACGCCGAAACGGCGTCTGGGGAGGCTGCGAGGATCCCGACAGCTCGTTGAACAGGTCGTTCACGTCCGCGCCGAGGGCCGGGTCCGCCGACAACAGGCCCAGGTCGGTATACATGGCCGCCGTCGCGGCGTTGTAGTTGCCGGTGCCGATATGGACATAGCGCCGAATGCCGCCCGCTTCGCGGCGCACCACGAGGGCCGTCTTGGCGTGGGTCTTGAGCTCGACCAGACCGTAGACCACCCGGATGCCCGCTTCTTCGAGCTTGCGGGCCCACTCGATGTTCCGCTCTTCGTCGAACCGCGCTTTGAGCTCGACGAACACGAACACTTCTTTGCCGTGCGCGGCCGCGCGCACCAGCGCGTCGACGATGTCGGAGCGCCCCCCCGCGCGATACAGCGTTTGCTTGATCGCCAGCACCTGCGGGTCGTCGGCCGCCTCGGCCACCAGGCGCTGCACCGTCGTCTCGAACGCATCGTACGGGTGATGTACGAGGACGTCCCGGTCGGCCAGCACCGCGAAGATCGACCGGCCGGCCTCGATGGGCGCGCCGCCCTGGTGCGGCGCATAGTCGAGCCCCGGGAGCGGCAGGCGAGCCAACTCGCGCACGCTTCCGAGGTCCACGAAGTCGCGCGCCTCGTACACGTCGTCCGAGCCGAGCGGGCTCGTCGACGCCGCGTCCTCGTACTGGAGCTCGCGCAGCAGCAGCTCCCGTACGGAGCGGGGCATATCCGCCGCCACCTCCACTCGCACCGCCGCGCCGAAGGGTCGGCGCTTCGTTTCCTCTTCGATCACCTGCAGCAAGCTCGCGGCGTGGTGCTCGTCGAGCTCGAGGTCCCCGCCGCGCGTGACGCGGAAGGCGTATGCCTCCTCGACCACTCGCCCGGGATACACCATGCCGAGATTGGCACGGATGACGTCCTCGACCGGGACGAGCCCGCCGCCGTCCGCCAGGTTCACGAAGCGGGGCAGGGTGTCCGGCACCTTCAGGTAGGCGAAGTGCACCGGTCCGGCGCGCGAGTCCCGCACGAGGGCGGCGAGCGAGAGCCGCAGATTGGGCATGACCGGGAAGGGATGCCCGGGCGCGCGGGTCAAGGCTTGTGGCGTGACGAGCGGAAAGATCTGGTCCGTGAAGTACTGCCGCAGCGCTTCATGCTGCGTCGCGGACAGCTCGTCCCACCGGAGAATCCGAACGCCGTGCTCCGCGAGCGCCGGCCGGCAGACCTCGCTGAAACAGCGGGCCTGCCGCTCGAGCAGCGCACGCACACGGATCGCGATGGCGTTGAGCTGCTCCTCTGCCGCCGGTCCGTCCGCGCCTCCCAGCGTCGGCCCCCGGCCGCTCGCGCGCTTCAGCGCGGCCACGCGCACCATGAAGAACTCGTCGAGGTTCGCGCTCAGGATCGACAAGAACCGGATGCGGGCGAGCAGGGGTACGCCGGGATCATCCGCCAGATCCTGCACGCGCGCGTTGAACTCGATGAGGCTGAGATCGCCGTTCAGAAAATGATCCGGACCGGCCCGGTCGAGATCGGAGAGCGGAGAGCGCAACGCGAAGTCGGACAGGCGCACTCGTCGCTGGCTGCCGCCGGGCAGCGTCGCCGTAGTGAGCGTGGGGCGGGGCGCCCGCTCCGAGAACGCGTCCGACCGTGCGGCCACGGTGAGGGCGGCGAGGGTGCGCGGATCGCGCAGGGACGGCGAGCCCGCGCTGGCGAGCAGCTCGCCCAACGGCAGCCATTGCAGGCGGCCGTTGCGGTCGGCATCCCGCGCGCCGGAAACGCGCCGGGCCAGCCAGACCTCGAGGACCGGCCGCGTAGTCCCCGCGGGCGCCGTACCGAGCAGGCGGATCTGGCCGTCCGCACTGCCGAAATGCGCGCGCAAAACCTCGCGACACGTATCCTCGCCGCTACCGCCCCGGACGGGGAGCGTGAGCGCGCCCGCGTCCGCGAGCATTGCCACGCATCCCTCGGCCAGGACCACCACGGCCACCTCGCGGCTGCCACGCGCCACCTGCGCCAGGTCTTCGCCTTCGAGATCGCGGAGCAGCTTCTCGGCTCGGTCCACCTTTCCCACGAGCAGTCGACGCAGGCCGTAACGCTCCTGGAACGCCCGGGCGACACGCTCCAACCCAGGTCGTCCCGCCGCGAGCTCCCGCAGCTTCACCTCTTGAAACGTCCGTGCCAGCCGCCGACTGCGAACCGTCACGGCGTCGTACACGACGTCGTAGCGCGCGCGCGCAAACCATCGGGGATGGGTGTGCCGCAGCCGCCGCTCCGTTTCGAACGCGATCCGGGGAACGAGCAGGGTCGGCTCGATGAGGGCACGCAGGCGGCGCGCCGGGTCGGACATCCCCCGGAGTGCTTCCTCCCCTTCCAGTTCCGTGACGTCCGCTTCGAACGTCTGGGGCAACACGAGCGGCTGGCCGCCCTCCCACCGGCCGACGGTGCGCAGCGTGAGGATGCGCCGATCGTCGACGCGCGTCCGGAACCGGCAGCTCACGCCGCGGCGCCGCAGCGTCCAGTCGGCAGAATCGAAGTAGACATCCCGCTGGAACATCTGCTCTACCGGTCCGGCGTGGAGACTCAACGGCAGCGCTTCCGTCACCATCTGGTTCAGGAGCGCCAGGTTCGGCACGTCGCCCGTCCATGCGGACGTCATCGCTAGAACGGGAATCCCGCCCGCACGTACAGTCGCGTGCCCTCAACGCTGTGCGCCGCCGCCAGGGACACGGTGTTGGCGGTACTCAGGAACGCGAACCACAGGCCGCCGCCGGCCGCCGCGTGCCAGCGGTCCGAGGTCTCCCCGGACAGGTACACGCGTCCGGCGTCGCCGAGGCCGAAGACACCGAGCTCTCCCGGAAGCAAGAGAAAGAATCTCGCCACCGACAACCGCAGCTCTACGTTCCCATACACGGCGGCGTCGCCCGCAAAGCGATGCTCGACGAAACCGCGCACCGTCGTCGCCCCGCCCATATAGGCCGCTTCCTGCAGAGGATAGGTCCCCCACACCCGTTGCGCCGCGACTCGCACCGCGAGCGTCGGGTGCAACGGGATTCGCGCCGTGAGGTACGAGCGCGCTTCCGCATGCCCTTCGCCGAACGGCGTCGTGACGTCGAGCGCCTGCGGGTACCAACTCCCGCCGACCCCGAGCCACAGCCCCCGGCGCGCGGCACGCGGGTCGTCGCGCGTGTCGAGGTGGAAGTCCGCTGCGCCGCCGACCTGGCCCAGGTCCCTGACGCCATACGGCCGTGCGGCGTCGATGAACGTGCCCGGCTCGAGGTTGGTGTGGGCAAACTTGGCAACGGGGCCGACCGACAGGTCGACCGTAGACGACAGCGGAAAACGCAAGGCGGGGGCGAAGAGGTACTGCTGCTGTTTCACCTTATAGAAGTCGCTCGAGCCGGCAGTGGCGGTTTCGTTGCCGAAGCCGTAGAAGCGCAACACGTCAATTCCGGACGCGCGCAGCTGCAGCGTCACGACTGCGGGAGGCACGATGCCGCGGAACTCTCCCGCGAGCTCCGCGCGGAAGGTGCGGGCGGCGGTCGCGTACCCCGCCCTCACTCTCATGCGGGAGTTGTACGGGAGCCGGCGGAACTCGTACCCCGTCCCCAGAGCCCCGGCCCCCACGAACAGGCCCACGTCGGATGTGTAGCCCAGCCACGTCAGCGGCATCCAACGCGAGCCCCAGTCGCGCGGAAATCCGAGCGTCGAGGTGTCGCGCGGTGGCTCGTCGTAGTGGCGTGGATCCACGGACGTTCGTGGCCCCGTAACGAAACGGTTCTTCCCACGGTCGTCGTAGAACCGCGTCGTTCCCGCGCGCGAGGAGTCGATCAGCTCGTCGTCGCCTCCGCCCCCGATCACCCGGACCAAGGGCCCCGATCCATCAGACCCCCGCACGATGGCGCGGTCGTCCCCACCGTGCAGGAAGAGTCGGACTTCTTGCGTCTCGCGTCGGTCGAATGTCCGGCGGTAGTACGGCTCCCCACCGGCGCGGGCCGAGAGTCGCACGGCCAGTCGCCCGCCCCCGAGCCGGTCGACCTCCGCCAGGTCGGCCTCGTCGGTGGCATGAATCTCCACCACCCCGGCGAGCAGGGAGTAGTACCGGTCCGTGATCCGCGGCAGCTGATCCCGCCGTCGCCGCAACGCCCGGCCGAGCGTCGCGCCGTTCTTCGCGTAGTACTCCGGTGGCAGCCGTCGGACGGCCGCGTCGATCACCGAATCGGAGAGACGCGACTGCAAGGCCTTCGCCACCGAGTCCCACACCGGCTTCGCGAGGTCCACCAGGAGGCGCCGGTCGGGCACTTGGCCAGCGAAGGTGAGACGCCAGATACTGGGATAGTGGTCGGCGAAGCCGACGACTTGCGGCTGGTAGAAGCCCGTCAGCCACACGAGCACGCCGTCGAGGCGCGCGAACGCCTGGTCGCGGTCGCGCGGGATGGGGCGCCACCAATGAACGTCGGCGGAATCGAAGCGCGCCCAGCGCCATTGATCCTGGTGCCGGTCCCAGTCCCCGATGAAAACGTCCATCAAGCGGGCGGCCAGAAACGCGCGCGAGTCCACCCGGTGGCGCGAGCTCCGCTCGAGGTGCTCGAACAGCTTCCTGGTATTGGCGAGATCGACGGCCCCAGGGACCGTGGGCTCGTTGTCGGGTCCTTCGGCCGGGCGCTCTTCGATCATGCCCAGCTCGCCGGCCTGCGCGCAGGCGATACCGGCGAGGCGGCGGTCGTCCGGCAGGACGAACAGCCGCGGCTCCGCATTGAGCACGCCGGCGGCGTCGAGCAGCGGGGCAACGACCAGCGGGGCGCCGGGGTGGGCGGAGCTGATCTGATCCTGGATGATCGCGCGGACGAACGTGGCGCGCAGCTCGGGAGGGAGTGCGAGCGTGGGGTCCTTGTCGACGGAGCGGAACGCGTACTCGCGCCCATCCGCCCCCGAGAAGTGCAGTGTTTGCGTCTGGCGCCGACCGCCGCACCGTTCGGGTGTGAGCCCCCCGGCGTAGCGGGCAAGGTCGAGTACCTCTACCGCGAGGGGCGTCCCCCACAGGTCGCGGTAATGGGCGCCCAACAGGAAGCGATGCAGCCACCCCGCCTGGTAGCGCGCTCCGGCAACTACGGTCCGCCGGGCCGGCGAGTCGGCCGGGGCCGCCGTCTGCCCGTGAAGGCCGACGGGTGTGAGCGCCATCGCCAGTTGGAGCCCGATCCGCCACCCCGGCCCACTCAGTTGAGCCACAGCCCGAACTCCTCCGTGGCGTTTCCAGCGCGATCGACGACGATCACACCCAAGCGCGCGCGGCCGTCACGCAGGAACGCGACGCGCATGAACCCGCTGGCGCTCCGCGCGAACTGGGTGCCGTCGAGTGGGGTGACCCGGTCACGATGCCCGAAGATGCCCGCCCCGCTGACGAGCTCGTAGCGGGCGCTCGTCCCGCGGATCACCTGGAGCGCGTGGTCGTGCCCGGCCGCATAGATGAGCGGAGCGGAGCCCGCGAAGGCGCTGTCCAGGGCGGCACGCATCCGCTGGTACGCCGCGCTCGGAGCATCCTGGCTCGAGATGCCGCTCTCGCGGGCGATCGGATACACCGAGCCGATGAGGGGAAGGGGGAGCCACAGCCACGACTTCCACGCCCGCAGGGGAAACACGTGGTCCTGCCACCCGAAGTGCCCACCGTGGGGGCCGCCACTCAGCAGCGGGTGGTGGGCGATGACGACCACCCGGCGCCCGCCTGCCGTGCCCAGCGCCGCTCGCAGCGAATCGATCACTTCGTGCTCGGAGCGCGCGGGGCACGACGAGGCCAGGCCCTGCGGCTTGAGTCCATCTTGTAGCCACCACTCGGTGTCGAGTGCCACGAGGCGCACGGCCGCTCCGACGTCTACGACGACGGGCCCGGGGCAGCCGCCGCCCGGCAGCAACGCGGCGCGGGCGCCGCCCTGCGTCGCGACGAAGCGCTGCTGCCGCCGCACGGCATCCCATCCTCCTGGTCCCTGCCCGTCCCAGTCGTGGTTGCCGGGCACAAACACCCCGCGCGCACCGCTGGCTCGCACGACGCCGAGCTCGGCGCTGAGCCGACGCTCTGCTTCGGGACGACTCGCGGCGCCCGAGTCCGGGAGCCCGCGTGGGTAGATGTTGTCGCCGAGAAACACCACGACGGCGTGGGGCGCGGCGGTCGCCGCGGTCCGGAGCGCCGTGAGGACCGGCTCCGAATCGGGTGGCGCCGCCGCGGCGCCCGCATCGCCGATGAGAAAGAGCGTGACGTCCACCGACCCATCGGGCGCGGCGGGCAGCGCCACTGGAGCGGCGCTCACCTCCCGCGACACGGCGCAGCCTGGCCAACCGATCCACAGCGCCGCCAGCGCGGTGACGCGCAGCCGCGCGGTGCGTGCCACTAGTCCTGGCCCCCCTTCAGCCCCCGGAGCGAGCGGAATTCTGCGGCCACGATGTCCGGCGCACCATGGGCCTTGAGGGCGTCGACCAACGCCGCGGCAAGCCCGTCGTCTTTGAGCCGGATCAGGTACTCGAGCGTCGACGTCCCGCCGTGCGACGGGACGATTTCGGCGAGCTTCCAGCGCTTGACTTGCTCATCGAGCACGCCTTCGGCCACGCGCTGCGCCGGCTCGACACGGGCGGCTCGGATCAGCAGCGCGCCATTGAAGCGTTTCTTCCGCTTGTCGTCGGCCGCGGCCTGGAGGTGCGGCTCCAGCCTGACGGCGCGGTCCGCACCCAGCCGGTCCGCGTAGATGTTCCCGACGTTCAATCGCCAGAGCGCCAGGACGGTCGCGTTGAAGACGAGCGACATCACCGCGGCGACGATCGGGACATAGACTCCTGCCGCGAGCCCCACACCCAGGGCGAGGTAGATGTACACGACATCCTTGGTGTCCTTGAGCGTATTGCGAAACCGGATGGCCGCCACGATCCCGCCGAGTGCGAAGGCCAGGGCCAGACTGTTCTGGACGAGGATCAACGTTCCCGCAACCGTCATCGGCAGGACGATGACGGTCTGGACCACCGATTGGTCGTAGCCCCGCTCCTGCTTGGTGATCATGTAGACCCACGCCGTCGGGACCATCAGCGCGAGCGCGCCGATCATGGAGAGGAACGTGATGAGGGCGAGCGCCGTGGAGCCGAGGCTGGCCGGCCCGGGGGTCCCCGTCGCCTGTTCGAGCGCCTCTTTCTTGCCGACCGCGCCGTGGACGGGGGAGAGCTCCTGGAAGCGCTCGAACAAGTCGCGCAGCTGCGGAAAAGCCCGCACCAGCGCGATCGTCACGAGGCCGAGGACGATGTAGTACGCCGCCAGCCGCACGAAGGGGGATTTCCAGATCCGGCCCATAGCCCTCGTTTCGATTGCGAAATAGAAGGGCCGGTGCGTGGGTTGGCTAGATGCGTCGCTCGCCCGGCAGACGGGAGATCGCTAAGTTGCGCCCATGTCGGATGTGCTGGAGACCCTGCGCGCCAGCCTAGCGCCCCGCTACGACGTCGAGCGCGAGATCGGCGCCGGTGGCATGGCCCGGGTGTTCCTGGCGGTGGAGCAGCATCCGCGTCGCCGGGTGGCGATCAAAGTGCTCGACCCCGAGATCTCCACGCGGCTCATGCGCGAGCGGTTCATCCGGGAAGTGGACCTCTCGTCGAACCTCAGCCATCCGCACATCGTCCCGATCTTCTCGGCCGGCGAAGTCGACGGGCTGTTCTACTACGTCATGCCCTACGTCGAGGGAGAGTCGCTCCGACATCGGCTGTTGCGGGAGCGACGGCTGCCGCTCGAAGCGGCCCTCCAGATCGCGCAAGACGTCGCCGACGCGCTCGCGTTCGCCCATGCCCAGGGCATCATTCACCGCGACATCAAGCCGGAGAACATCCTGCTCTCGAGCAACCACGCGATCGTCGCCGACTTCGGCATCGCGCGCGCGATCAGCGCCGCGGGCAGCCTGACGCTCACCCAGGCGGGCCAACCGGTCGGCTCGCCCGGCTATATGAGCCCGGAGCAGGCGATGGCCCTCGGGGATCTCGATGCCCGCACCGACATTTACAGCCTCGGCTGCGTGCTGTTCGAAGTGCTGGCGGGGGAACCGCCGGCGCCGAGCATGACGGAACGCCGGGTGCACAACTGGACGGCATTGCAGACGACGCCGGCAATGCAGCGAGCCGCGCCCGACGTCGCGCGCGCCGTGAAGCACGCCATCTCCCGGGCCCTCGCCCCATTCCCAGATGACCGTTTCCCCACGGCGACCGAGTTCGCCGCGGCGCTCGGAGCACCGGCGCATCGCACGAGCGTGCCGACGCGCGGCATCTTCGCCGGCAGCCGGGGACGGAGAACCGCGCTGGTCCTGGGCGGCGCCTTCGTCCTGGTCGGCGCCGGGGCGGCGGTCCTCCTGCTGCGCCAGCGCGCGCCGTACCTCAACGACCGTCGCGTGGTCGTGGCGGTGATCGAGAACCACACCGGGGACCGCTCGCTCGACAACGTCGGCCACATGGCGGCCGATTGGGTCACGCAGGGCCTGGCCCAGACGGGTCTGGTCGAGGTCGTCCCGTCCGTGTCGGTGATGAGCTCGTCGCTGGTATCCGGCGAGCACGGACCCGGCCATCTCGATGCCGCCGGCATCAAGCGCCTGGCGCGCGAGACGGGTGCCGGCACGGTGGTGTCGGGCGCGTACTATCGGCAGGCGGACAGCATCCGGTTCCAGGTCCAGATCTCCGCGGCGAAGGACGGCACGGTGTTGCGCGCATTGGACCCGGTGGCGGGACCGATTGCGCAGCCGCTCGGCGCCGTCGAAGCTCTGCGGCAGCGCGTCATGGCCGCACTCGCGACACTGTTCGACTCCCGGCTCAGCCGCTGGGCGACCATGGCGAGCCAGCCGCCGAACTTTCAGGCCTATCAAGAGTTCATCGCGGGCCTGGACCGGTTCGTCCAGTTCGACATGCGGGGGGCGATCGCCCACTTCGAGCGGGCGGCCGCCGTGGACACCACGTTCCGGCTGCCCCTGATCTTTGCCGCGAACGCCCACATGAATCTGGGTGAGTTCGCCGCGGCGGAATCCACCGGCCACGCGCTGGAGCGGCACGTCGAGCGGTTCGCCCCACTCGACCGGTCGTACTTGGCGTGGGTGCTGGCGACGTGCCGGGGTGATGGGCCGGAGGCGCTGCGGGCCGCGCGCGCGATGGCGAATCTCGCGCCCGGCTCTGAGGCGCTCTACCTGCTCGCCGAGGACGCCATGGCGCTCAACCGTCCGCACGAAGCGGTGGACGCCCTCGAAGCCCTCGGCCCCGACCGCGGGTTCACCCGCGGGTGGTGGGTGTACTGGTACGACCTGACCACCGCGCTCCACCTGCTGGGCGACCATCGCCGCGAGCTGCAGCAGGCGCTCGAAGGCGTGCGCCGGTTTCCCGACAACCCGCAGATCCTGACCACGGAGGTCCGGGCCCTCGCGGCGCTGGGCCGGGTGGCAGAGCTGAGGCGCCGGGTCGCCGCGAGCGTGAACTTTCCTCCCGCGCGAGGCTGGGCGCCGGCGGACGTGCTGCTGCTGGCCGCCGTGGAGCTGCGGGCGCATGGCCACGCCCCGGAGGCGGACACGACGCTGGCCGAGGCTCGCGACTGGCTGGCCGCCCGTCCGCCCGCAGAGGCGGCCTCCCAGGCGCACCAGTTTCGCGTGGCGCTCGTCGCCTACACGGGCGGACGGCTGGCCGACGCGCAGCGCGGACTCGAGCGCCTCGCCGCCGACAGGAGCCCCGGCCGGAGCGACTCGCTCGCGGCCGTCGCGGTGATGGGCGACGGGTGGGACCAGATGGACTATCTCGGCTACCGGGGCGCGATCGCGGCGCGCCAAGGGAAGCGCGACGAGGCGTTGCGCATAGACCAACTCCTCGCGCGGGTGCAGCGGCCGTATCTGTTCGGCCGGCCCGCCGTATGGCGGGCGCGGATTCAGGCGTTGCTGGGCGAGCGGGACGCCGCCGTGGCCCTCCTGCGGGACGCGTTCGCCCGGGGGTACCCGCACGCCCACGGACTGCACGTCGATCTCGCGTTCGAGTCGCTGCGCGACTACGGGCCGTTCCGGGAGCTGCTCACACCCAAGGAGTAGGGTGACCCGCCCTTGCAGGCCACTGGCCCCGGTGCATATTGAAACCCCTCAGATGTGTTGATCCGCGAGGCGCCTTCGGTTTCGTCGCCCATACCTCGAGGGAGCAAATGGTGAAACCGGCTGAGCGCGCAATCGCTTGGCCGGTTTTTTTGTTCGCGCCTGCGCGGTTGTTCCGTTTCCGACCCGATTGGAAAGGAAGCACACATGTCCTTCGGCCTGAAGCGACTCGTCGTCCTGCCACTGCTCCTCGCGCCGAGCCTGGGCGCCGCGGTGCGATTGGGTCGACTACGAGATTGTGCTTTGACAGCTGCACTGCTGACGAGGCGCGATCCGGCGCGATTAAGGCTGGGGTCGTCCTCGGCGGAACGGCGGGGTTTCTGTTCGGTGGCGTCATAGGCGCGCTAATTCGGTCCGACCGGTCGAGCTCCATTAGCGTGGGTCCGCGTCTGCGCGACCCCGGGTTTACTGTGCAAGTCAGGTTCTAGTCGACCTGGCCTTCATGGCCGATTCGTTCCATCGCCGGAAGGAAGCCCTGGCCGAACGCTACGCGCTCGAGCGGGAGCTGGGCGCGGGCGGCATGGCCACCGTCTAGCGCACGACCCACGGCACAATCGCAAGTCGCCATCAAGATCATGAATGCGGAGCTCGCGGCCATCATCGGTGCCGCGCGCTTCCTCAACGGCGCCGCCTTAAAGATGGGAACGCCCAGCGGCCTGCGCGAACAGCGTATCGAACGCGGCCGCCACGCGCCGGCGCACGACATCCGCGGCATCGCTGGGTGCCCGGAGCGCCGCGCCCACCGGCTCGAGCGCGCGCCGCACCGTCCCCCGTGCCGCGTCGATGATCTGGACCTGGAACCGGACCGAGTCACCATGCCTGTAGTAGGAGCCCGCGACGATCGTCCCGGCGCCGGTCTTCTTTGCCAGTGCTTCGACCGCTGCCACGTCGAGATGCCCGGTCTCGGTCGCCGGCACCACCTCCACGACGCCGCGTCGGGCGAGCTCCTCGGTGACCCAATCGGCCGCGAGGTGACCGAGCGACGCAAGCGCCGGATCGCCCGTGAGGTCCTCGAACCTGGTGACGACGACCCGCCTGGGATCGATGACGCGTCCGCGGGTCGCGAAGAACGCGAACCCTGCGACGGCGAGCACGACGCCCGCGGCGCCCGCGAGCAGTGCCGCTCTGACACGTATCCGCGGGATCAAGGCTCCCTTCCCGAGCGGCCGGACCACGGAGCTCTGCAAGCGGGCTACAAAGTCGTCCACGCTCGCGAAACGATCCGCCGGCTGCGCCGCAAGCGCCCGGGACATGGCTTCCTTGATGAGTCGGGCGGTGAGCGGACTGGCGCCTTGGGCGCGCAGGCTGGTCTCGAGCGCCGCCCGTCCCGGTGCGGACCCTTCCGCGACATCCAGCAGCGGTGGCTCGCTGACGAGCATCTCGTACAGCACGCACGCCAGGCTGTAGACGTCCGTCCGAGCGTCGATCGCCCGGCTGCCGGCGAGCTGTTCGGGGCTCATGTACGCGGGTGAGCCGACCGGCTGACCGACATCGGTCAGGGTCCGGACGCCGGCCGCGCTGACCGCCCGCGCGATCCCGAAGTCCGCGACCAAGGCACTGTTCCCCGAAAGCAGGATGTTCTCGGGCTTGACGTCACGGTGGATCACCCCGTGCGCGTGCGCGTGGCTGAGCCCGTCCGCCACGTGGAATGTGATGTGAAGGGCTTCGTGGAGCGGCAGCGTCTTCTCCCGCTGGAGCCGGGCGCGCAGCGATTCCCCTTGGATGTACGGCATCACGTAGTAACACAGCCCGTCGGGTCCGTCGGGGACGAAAAGGCATTCGTCGGCCGCCAGGATCGGCACGATATTGGGGTGGGTGAGCTTGGAGGTGACCTCGACTTCGCGGATGAACCGCTCGCGGAAGGCCGGCGTGGAGACTTCGGGGTTCATGACCTTGATCGCCACCTGGCGCGGCGGATGCCGCTCCTGGGCCAGGTACACGCGCGCCATGCCACCGGTGCCGATCTCGCGCTCCACCGTGTAGTGGGGAGCCAGGCCCTCGCGCAGAGCTCCCAGGACGTCGATCACGCCGTGCAAGGTATCGCGTCGCTCCGCATCCGGCGACGGCGGCGGTCAGGACGGGTCGTTCCACCTCTCGAGCCCATAGCCCGCCTCGTGCCAAGCACGGATCCCACCGACCAGCACCGCCACGCGGTCCGGATCGTAGCCGCCCGCCATCAACGCTCGCGCCGCCCGGGCGCTTGTGGCTTCATCCTTTCACGCACAGTAGAAGATGAGGATCCGATCCGGCGGGACCGAGCCAGCTGCAATTCGTCCGTTGGCCGCTTCGATGTCCGATACGGGGAGGGAGATCGCGCCCGTGGCATGGGCGTTGTCATACAGGCGGCGGTCGCGCGGATCCACGAGCACCGCACGCCCGGCGTCGACCAGCGGGCGCGCCTCGGCGACCGAGATGCGTTGGACGAGGTCGTTCGGGGCCGGGCTCATACCACTGGGGTAAACCGCCCGTCGCGGCAAAAGGTTCGGATCGGTTCAGGGACCAAGCATCGTGGGATGAGCGATCGGCAGCGTTCGATCGCCGCTACCGATTTACGGATACATGGGTCAATCGGCGCGGGCGATGGCAGAAGCCTCAATTGCTTGCCATGGGCGACGATGCGTCCGCCACAGGGCGCGGGTGACGGGGGTCACCGGCACGTCCCCCGTGACGGCCCATGTTGCAGCGCGCCCCAGCGCTCCCGCCATTGCTGGAGGTGTTCCATGCACGACCGCAACGCCGTTTACAAGATCGCCGCCGTCGCGCTCGTTTCGGTAGCCATATTCGGGACGGCGTGCGAAGGGCCGGCCCTACTTTCGGCACCCACTGCACGGCTGAGCAGCGAACTCGCGCCCGCCGCGGACGCGTCCTACAGCGTGATCGGGGATTGCGCCCGGGCGACCATCATCGATCCCGGCAGCGTGACAAACGTCGCGGGCATGTTGATTCAGCGTGGCACCGTCTTCGAGTGCCCCCTCACCGGTGATATCGAAGGCGTCGCCCGCGTCGTTCTGAATCTCACCCTGAGAAACGTCGGGACGCCCCAAGTCGAGGGACGGGTCTTCGGCGAGACCATCTTTCTCGTGACCAAGTTCTTCGGCAGAACCGATCTCACCGGTACGTTCGAAGGGCCGTTCAACGGGAGTCTGGAGGAGGTCCGCTTCGGCGCCGCCACGACCAACCGGCGAGGCACAGGCGATTTTCAGGGTCTCGTGCTACACGGTGTCGCCGTGCAGAGTCCTCCCGGGTCTGGGACCGAAGTTGAGAATGGGCGGATCGTCGGACGCGACGAACCGTAAGCCGGATTCACGACGGCGCCGGCGCCGGCTCGATCGCCACGTCCACCGAGGGCCGTTACGTCTCCGAGCGTCTGTACGTTGCGGGGAACCGTGCGGGAACCGTTGAAAAAGCCGGTGGCCGCGGCTAGGTTAGCCTCGAGGGGGCGACAGGCTTCGACGGGTTTGGCGAGGCTATCGCCAATTCAAACCTGGCACTGGCTGCGTAAGCTTCGGCTTCACGCACCTGCGTGAGTGGCAGCCCGCCTGAGGCGGCGCTCACGTATCGCAAAATCGGGCTGGCGTGACCTGGGGCCCGAACGGGTCGCGTAAGAGTTTGCAAGGGCTCGTCGCTGCCGTGGCCGGCGAGGCGCCGCGGTGGCGAGACCACAAGCCTCGTCTACGCACGTAGGAGCGGTAGTGGAGTCATTCTCGGACCGGGGTTCGATTCCCCGCGCCTCCACTGAAAAACAGGTCGGGGGAGGTTGTGGAGGTTGGTGGAGGTTGGGGGAGGTTGCTCCGATGCAACCTCCCCCATGTTTTTCTCATTGCGTTCTCGCCACAGGTCCGGCGTCTCCACCTACTAAATAACTAGTTGACAAGCGGGGTGCGGCCCTCTATCATCTACTACAACACTAGTAGTTGGAGGCGGGGTGCGCATCAGCTTTACGGACCGAGAGCTCGACGTCATGAGCGTGCTGTGGGACGTCGGGCCGGCCACCGTCGCTCAAGTCCGCGAGCGCATTGGCGATGATCTCGCCTACACGACCGTGCTGACCGTCCTCCGTACGCTCGAGCAAAAGGGATATGTCGGGCACACCGAAGACGGCCGCGCGCACCGTTACAAGCCGCTGGTCAAACGGGAGGCCGCCGGTCGCAGCGCGCTGCGCCGACTCGTGGAGAAGGTGTTCGATGGCTCGCCCGAGCTACTCCTGACCCAGCTCGTTTCCGACAAGAATCTCAGTGACGAGGAGCTGCGCCGCCTGCGCAAGCTGCTGGCGGATCGGCTCCGGGAGAGGAAGCCATGATCGCCGCCTGGATGCTGTACTGCGTCGCCATCGCCGTCCTGTTCGCCGTGGTCGGCGAGGCGCTCGAGCGAGCGCTTCACCTGGCGCGCCGGGCCACGCGCTGGGCCTGGGTCGCGGCCCTCGCGGGCTCGTATGTCGTCCCAGTCGCGGCGTGGCTTCGGCCGGCTGCGTTCGGAGCGCTGCCGGTCCCGCTGGCGCGGGCCGTCGCCACCGGACCGATCACCTCACGGCCGGTGGGTGGCGTGCTTCCCGCGCCGACACGGTCGTTCTCGCTCGGCGATCTCGACCCCGCGCTCACGTGGGCGTGGGGCCTTTACCGAGGCTAGGTCAGCTAGCCGCGACCATTCAATCCCGTATATTGGGCGCCGTTCCAGCCGTCCGGGAAGGCGAACCTTTCGTGCGGGAGGGCCCGATGGGTGCGGTCCTGGATCTCGTTAAGGTGCTGTTCGAGCCGACGGCCGTGTTCGAGCGGGTGCGCGAGCGGCCGCGGTTCTTCGCACCGTTCGTCGCTCTCGCCGTCCTTACTGTGATCATTACAGCCCTGCAGCTGCCGTATACGAAGGCGGCTCTGGCGGCGCAGTTTGCGCAGACGCCCAACATGACGCCGGAACAGGCTCAGACTGGCATGAAGTTCGCGGCCGTTGGGATCGTGATCGCCCCGATCTTCTACGGGCTCTTCCTGCTGGTCAACGCGCTGATCCTGTGGGTGACGACCTCCGTTCTGGGTGGTGAAGGGAAGTTCACGACCCTGCTCAGCGTGACCACCTACGCGTCGATCACCTACACGCTGCTGCAGTTGATCGGCGTCGTAGTGCTGACCATGCGGGGCACGAGCTCGATCACGAGCATGCTGGACTTGCAGCCGTCATTGGGGCTCGATCTGCTGGCACCCGACGCGAAGGGCTTCACGTTGGGCCTACTGCGCGGCATCAACCCATTCACGTTGTACGGGGTGTTCCTGACGGCGACAGGAATCGCGGTGACCCACAAGGCCTCGAAGGGCGTCGCCTACACGGCGGCGGCGATTCAGTTCGTCTTTGCGCTGTTGATCGGGGCGGCGCTCACTAGGGGATAGGGACTCGGGGCTCGGGACTCGGGGTGCAGATCCCGAGCCCCGAGTCCCGAACCCCGTGTCCCTCTCCCGCAACAGAACGAGATGTGCGGCAACGAAAGGATGACACGTTCCGCGGTCGGGGGGCATGATTTGAAGAGCCCCTCTTGGGAGTTCTGTCATGGCGGAGCACCCTGCCGGGACTGCTCCAGTGCGAAGTTACCGCGACCTCCGAGTCTGGCAGCAATCGATGGACCTGGCTGAAGAGACGTATCGTGCGACGGAGCAATTCCCCGAGCATGAACGTTACGGACTCGTGAGCCAGTTGCGACGGGCGGCCGTCTCGGTCGCGTCGAACATCGCCGAAGGTCATCCCCGGTCTCGCCGCGACTATGTCCGCTACCTTGTCATCGCAAGCGGGTCACTCTCCGAGATGGAGACCCAGCTAGTTCTCAGCGCACGGCTAGGATTTCTCTCTCGGGAGCAGGCGGAACATCTGTTGGAGGTTTGCGACCACATTGGACGTATGCTGGGAAGCCTGCGGAGGAGTCTCCGAGCGCGTGCCCGAGCCCCGAGCCCCTAATCCCGAGCCCCTAAACAGTAGCTCTCGTCCGGTTGATCACCCCCTGCTCCTCGAGCGCGGCCTGCGCCGCGGCGAGCCGGGCAATCGGCACGCGGAATGGCGAGCACGACACGTAGTTCATCCCCACATGGTGGCAGAACTTCACCGACGCGGGCTCGCCCCCGTGCTCGCCGCAGATCCCGATCTTCAGCTCGTTGCGGCTGCCGCGGCCCAGCCGCACCGCGAGCTCGATCAGCTTGCCCACGCCGTCCTGGTCGAGCACCTGGAACGGATCGTCCTTGAGAATGCCGTGCTCCACGTAGAACGGCAGAAAACGACCGGCATCGTCGCGCGACAGGCCGAACGTCGTCTGCGTGAGATCGTTGGTCCCGAACGAGAAGAAGTCGGCCTCCTTCGCGATCTCGTCCGCGGTGAGCGCGGCGCGCGGCAGCTCGATCATCGTCCCCACCAGGTAAGGGACCGCGCGCCCCTCGGCCTGGAACACCTCGCGCGCCACCCGGTGCACGATGGCGGTCTGGCGTCGCAGCTCCTCGACCAGCGCGACCAGTGGGATCATGACCTCGACCGTCACCTTCTTGCCGCGGCTCACCACCCGGCACGCGGCCTCGAAAATCGCCCGCGCCTGCATTTCGGTGATCTCGGGATAGGTGATGCC
>WNGM01002576.1_pt1 | contig 34169 bp, 31 predicted proteins | sample 5400571 | NCBI WGS metagenome assembly WNGM01 (sample SAMN13153378, study PRJNA577476) | soil metagenome | isolation source: 100 cm soil or saprolite under Garry oak tree replicate 2 | place: USA:California | collected 2016-06-15 | reverse complement strand
CCTTGGCCGTCAACACGCGCTCCACCCGGGTGCCGCCCTCGAAGCCGATCACCTGGTCGTTCGTCACGAGATGGACCCCCTGCTCGCGGTGAATCGCTGCGAGCACGGCAGCGACCTCGTTGCCCAGGACCGTGGCAAGGGGTGCCGCTCCAGGGAGCACCGCGGTGACCTCCAGGCCCATCTGGCGCAGCGAGGCGGCCACCTCAGAGCCGATGAAGCCCATGCCGACCACCACAGCGCGCGCACCCGGCTGGGCGACCTGACGGATCGCATCACACTCCGCTAACGTGCGCAGCTGATAGACGCCCGGTAGGTTCGCTCCGGGCACCGCCAGGTGCCGGTTTCTGCCGCCAGTGCAGAGCACCAGCTTGTCGTAGTCCACCGTCTCTCCACTGGCGAGTCGTAGTTGCTTGAGGGCGGTATCCACCTGCCGCACGGTGGACCCGGTGCGCAGCTCAATGTCGTGGTTACCATACCAGTCGGCGGGCTTGACGTACCAGGCGCTGAGATCTTCCTCACCCCGTAGGTACGTTTTGGACAGCGGCGGACGGCCGAAAGGAATGCCTGACTCCGCGCCCAGGAGCACGATGCGGCCCCGCCATCCCTCTTCTCGGAGGGTCACCGCCGCATTGCCACCGGCGAGCCCGGCACCGACAATGACCACGATCTGGTCTCCTGTTGCCTTAGCATTCATCGTAAAGAATCCTCACGATCTCTCCTCGCAAAACAGACATCTGAAACGAAAAGATTTGGTTTCAGCGAACGCGGTGTCGCGTGATCAGATATAAGGGGTAAGCGCCTCTTGTGAAAAGATGGATGGGAACCCTCTGCGCCTATCCGCTCTCCTGATGCTCTTTGCACATGCTCAACCTTCGTAGTGTACCACATCGTATGCCGCCACGAGCATTGGATCGTACACAGAAAACTGTTCAGACGGACCCACTGCTGCACTACTGAAAGCATGACAGCAGAAGAGACAACGGCATCCACCTCTCTTCTAAAAGATTGCTTCCCCGGTCGCGGTCTCGAAGAGGTGCATGTACTCGTTGTCGACATGCAGGCGCACATGAGCGCCGGCTTGACTCATGTATCTCTCCTTCGTTCTTCAGAAATTGTAGACAAACCGGCCAATTCCTCCATGAACTTGATCATGATGGAAAAATCCTCATCCATCCCTTTTGCCATGGCAGCGGTATACATCTGCTGGGCAGCCGCCGTGGCCGGCATGGATACGGATACATCGTAGGCCTGGCTCAACACCAGGCTAAAATCTTTGTGCATAAGCGAGAGGGCAAAGTTCGTGGGATACTGCTCTCGCCTGACATTTTCCAGCTTAGACTTCTGACCGGTGGTGAGCACGGCCGTCTGCCCCAGCACGTCGAGCAGTAATCCCTTCTCTACACCCGCCTTTTCACCCAGAGCAATCGCTTCGGCCAGGGCTTGCATGCCCAGGCCAAGCAGGGTATTGACCACCAGCTTCATCGTGGTCCCCATGCCGCTTGCGCCCATATAGAAGCTGTTTGTCCCCAGCACGTCCAGGAGGGGTTTGCACTCCTGATAGGTCTTTTGCTCTCCGCCGACGAAGATCACCAGGCTGCCCTGTTCCACCTGTGGCACACTCCCCGAGACGGCAGCATCGATCATCGAGAGGCCTTTCTCCTTCGCCGCCTGGTAGAGACGACGTGAGGCGTGTGGAGAAACCGTACTCAGATCGATGATTATCGAACCACCATGCACCCCGGCGAGCGCACCGTCGGGACCGAACATCACGTCGTGCTGGGCCTCGTCATTCGTCACGCAGGCCATCACGACCTGGCCGTTGGCAGCCAGCTCTTTGGGCGTCTGGGCCACCAGCGCTCCCCGTTGTCCCACCTCCTGGGCCTTTTCTTCTGTACGATCATATACGGTCACCTGGTAACCGGCATCGAGCAGCCTCTGAGCCATATGACTGCCCATGTGCCCCATACCGATGAAGCCAATGCTCGGTTTCAACTTGTTGCTTTCTGTATTCATTACAATACCTCTTTCTGTAACAGAACCAAACGACACGCTATCGAAATGTGCGAAGCGCTGAGGGAAGACACAGCAGTTCCTCCTGGCTTGTTGAAACTAACGTGAGGCAATACATGGCCTTCTCCTGAAATACGATACTGTATAATGATTGCATTTCCCTGGCAGTCTGTCCACTCCCTCATCCTCGTTCTCCATTTTTGGATACCCCTGGCTGGAAGCCATGGGGTCCTTGACATATACTATCTTTAACGCGATGACTTAACACTGCAAAGGACAAGGTGCATCCGAGAAGGACCTCGAGAAAGGACGCGTGTACGATGGACGATCAAGTACTCCAGAAGGTCAAGCAATGTGCCGTCGACTATCTGGGCGTGAGAATGGATGATATTGTCTCCGTTTCTGAAATGTTTCGTGACGACACGACCCAGGGCTTTGAAGTCAGCATACGAGGGAGAGCAGTCCCTACCCCACAACGATGCATTGTGGTGGTGAAAGACGGGCAAGCAAGCATTTTGGACGAACCAGATGCGCCTCTGGCATTCCAACCGTGAGAGCAGCAACAAGCTGCTGCGGTGGAGAACCATGTATGACCAGGAGCAGAGCAATCGATGCAATACGGCTGGCTGCTGGCTCCTTCTGGAGCATGAGTCGCTGGTCTCACGCCGGGCTCATACCAGCGCCGTCTTCAGCACCCTCGTTGGAAAGATCAACGATTTTTTTGCCGGACAGGTAAGGTCAAATTTATGGTCCAGGCGATAGGAAAAGAATTGAGACAAATCACAGCCACGTAACCCACAACCGCTGCGCAGGCCCGTTCGTAGGGGCGACCCTTGGGTCGCCCGGTACCCTCTGCTACACTCTTACCTCTTCGTGTATCCACGAAGGCAATCTGCCCCAAAGGTTGAGAGCCATAGGGCGGGTATGCCAGAGACGCGGCGGAGTTGTCACGTCGCGGTCGTAATATTGTTGGAGCTCGGCGGAAAGCTCGATATGGGCGCCCTCAGTGTCTGCTATACGCAAGAAGAGATCGTGGCCGGCGCCATGTCGACCGGGTCCCCATAGCACAGGGGTCTGATAACGGCTCAGGTGATCGGCCCATGTCAATAGCTCTGGACCATTGAAGATGCTGTACCCCACGTGATCGACATCCATCTTTCCCTGGATAAGGGTGACTGTGTGGTGGTCATTGTTGCAGCGCAACCAGGCGCTTTCGCGCAACAACCAGTCCGAGATATCGAATCCCAGCGCCTCGGTGTAAAAGTCCACCATTTGCTCCAGGTGAGGAGTCTGGAGCGCGATATGTTGCAGACCCTGAGGGCGGAGCCGCGTCCGCCGTCCGCCAACTGACACAGAAGAGTTTGCCAGGGTGTCATCAGGCCTCACCGAGATTTCAATGGGATTCCCATCGGGGTCACTGAACCAGAGAGTATCGCCCGACTCGGGATCGCCGTCTCGTTCCGCCAGCCTGAGTTCAATGCCCGACTGGTTGAGGCGAGCCGCCAGTGCGGCGAGTTCTGCGTCAGTGTCAAGCTCGAAGGCCAGGTGGTGCAGCCGAGTGCTCTGGAAAGGGCTGCGTCCATTGCCGGTGCTGGGCCGCGTCTCGCTAAACAGTGCCAGGCAATGGTGTTCCTCGCCAAGAGAGAGAAAAACGTTCGCGTTCTCCAGGTCGATGTCCTGGTCAGTCGGATTTTCAATCGTGTTGCGCAGGTCGAATCCCAGGACCTGGCGATAGAAACGCGCCTGGGCGGCTACGTCACTTGACCACAAACCTACATGTGCCAATCGCTTTACTTTGACCTTCTGTATCTGCTGCTCACTCATTGCTTGCTCTCTTCTCTCCTGCTATATGCTACACCTCGCTGGTATCCATCAATATTAACGTGTATCATACACAGTGATGCACAGAGGGTCAAAGAAACTACCTAAAGGTCATACTAACCTGTCATCCCTGGAAAGCACATCGGCTGATGAGATGTGTCAACCAATCAGCGGCTTGGGATAAAATCTCATCATCGTCTTGTTGTGACTCAATGAGTGTCTGCTTTTCAGGTAGAGCCCAGATCAGGTCCCTGCGAAAATCGATCGACATTCGCCAAAATCGCCAGGAAACACGGATTCTCTGGTAACTCTTTGCGGACAACTCTTTCAAGCACTATCGAGATTCCATGCCTTCCTTACGTGAATGGCTGGCACAAAGAAAAGGAGTATAACCCATGATTGTAAGAATATGGCACGGCGTCACACCTGAATCAAAAGCTGATGCCTATCTCAATTACCTGAAGGCAACAGGCCTGAAGGAGTACCGTGCGACCGAAGGAAACCTGGGAGTGCAATTTCTCAGGAAGATCAGCGCGGGGCATGCGGACTTTCTCACCGTCTCCTACTGGGAGTCGTACGATGCCATTCGCAAGTTTGCCGGGGAAGATATTGATCAACCGGTCTACTATCCTGAGGACAAAGAGTATCTTCTCGAATTTGAGCCCAAAGTCGTTCACTATGAAGTGCTCGTCAGCGAATTTGACCTGGCCAAATAACCCGTCATCGAGAGAGAAGGTCGTCCATGAACCAGATAAACCCTCTAGGAGTTCAAAGGAGCTACATCCTTGCTCTCGGCAGGGTCGCGGATCACCTGAACCGGGCGACGCAGATCACGGATGAGTGCTACCGAAAGCCTCAGCGTCTGCCCAGGGTGGTCGGGTAAGGAGAGGGCGAACCGTGCGGAAGCTACCTCGCGCGTCACCATCCCGTTGCGCTCACGGCACAGCGGCACAAACGCGCCCACGCGATCAGCTTCGACGATCTTCTATCTCCCAGATGTGATCGACCACATGCCACGCCATGCGCCGGACCGCGTAGCTGGCGTTCCATCCCCCAGAAACCAGGGGCTCGCCAGTTGAGGGCTTGCTCAGCACGGCAGCGATCTCTTCCCGCATGGCTTTGAGAGCGCTGAGGTCGTTCACCTCGAACGGTTTGTGTCGCACCCCGATCTTGCGCGCATAAGCCCGTTCGGCTTCGATGATGTGGCACCGGATCTCGTCTCGGTCGCGACCTCCACCACGCGGACCTTTGCGCAGTTCCGCCGGCGAGGCCGCGACGACCTCTTCCAGCATGTCCCACGACGCGCGCAGGAGTGCCACGTTGCGCTGCGCGGTCACAGCATCGATTGGTCTGGTTTCGGCAGAAGCCAGAACCGAAGGCACTCCCCAGGAAGTGTTGGCATCGCCTGGTAAACGTTCAACAACCACGAGATCGCCAGGTGCAAAATCCAGCCCTGTCCGCTGCGCGATCAGTCGATAGCGCGCCTCGGTATCGATCAACGCCTGCACAGCCGCCTCCTCGCTCGTGCGAATTCGGCACCAACCGGGCCACTCCAGCGACCAAGCAATGGCCTTCTTTCCACCCAGCTCTATATAGATATCAGTCATACCTCTTTTCTCCTTCGGAGGATTCGTTGTGATGAGACACCAGCTGCGGTTCCCTCTTGTGGAGCAGCTTTTTATTCTAACACGTTTTGCTCACTCATCGTCATGCTCTGGTGTGACAGGATTCCACCAATTTCCCACTTTTCAACTCAGAATCTGCCCACCATTGACGCTTTTTACCAACGGACGCACAATATGTCTGACATGCGAAAAATCAGACTGGTACCTGTCCCAAAAAGGGCAGCTCAACCCTCTTTATTTGTGATGATCAAATGTGGTGGTCATCACGACAACGTATCTACTCATAGAATGAGAAGGAACATATGGAAAAAACATCTCAAGTCCCGTTTTATGTACGTCTGGGAAATGCTTTGACATTGACCCTGCTGCGCGCGGGCTTCAAGCTAAGAGGACCTTACATTTTCTTTGGGAACTACCCCATGTACCTGCTCACCGTGCGTGGGCGCAAAAGCGGGCTGCCGCGTACTGTCTCGATAGCGATGATTGAGCGCAATGGGAAGCGCTATGTGGGCTCCGTGTATGGAATCGTGGATTGGGTGCGCAATCTGCGAGCAGCGGGAGAGGCCATCCTCACGCGTGGGCGTCGTTCTGAAACGATCAACGTCAGAGAACTGCCCACAGGCGAGGCGGCCCTCGTTTTGCGAGAAGAAATCAAGGGCGGCAACCCCTTCGCTCGCTCCTATGGCGTCACCGCAGACTCTTCACTGGAGGAATTTGAGCGTGCGGTGCTCACCCATCCAGTGTTTGTGTTGGAAAGGAAATAGCACAGGCGCCCGCCCCGGCAGAAATGCCGGACATCTTCGTTTTGACAAGGCGTCCTCCTGGAAGAGAGGGCCTTGTCGCTCTCGTAGTGTAGAAGAAAGGCATCACTTTTCCATGACAGGAGGAAACAGAGTGGAATCCTTTGAAACCTATCGTCCCTACCTCTTTTCCATCGCCTACCGCATGCTGGGGAGTGCGATGGATGCCGAAGATATGGTGCAGGAAACCTACCTGCGCTCTCAGTCTACGCCCAAAGACGACATTCGCTCGCTCAAAGCGTATCTCACGACCATCCTCACGCGCTTATGCCTGGATCAACTCCAGCTCGCACGCAGGAAGCGAGAACAGTACGTGGGTCCCTGGTTACCGGAGCCGATCCTCACAACAGAGACAGCCGAAGCGGGCGACCCGGAAAAGCGTGTCGATATGCAGGAATCCATCTCGCTGGCGTTCCTGGTGCTGCTGGAGCAGCTCCAACCGTTTGAGCGAGCCGTCTTCCTGCTGCGCGAAGTCTTCGGCTATGACTTTGCCGAGATCGCCACCATGCTTGACAAAAGTGAAGCGGCCTGTCGCCGCTCCTTCAGCCGGGCCAGGCTCCATCTGCGTGCCCATCGGCCCCGCTTCCCTGCCTCTCCCCAACTCCACCGGCAACTGCTCAGCGGGTACTTCCAGGCAGTTGAGACCGGTGAGACGACCCCCTTGATGAACCTGCTCTCGGAAAATGTGACGCTGTGGACGGATGGAGGCGGGAAAACCAAAACCGCCGCGCTGCGTCCAATTCGCGGGCGGGATGCGGTGGCACGCATGAGCCTGGGAACGAAGCGCTTTTGGCCAGAGAACTCTCGCGTCGAGCTGGGGGAGGTCAACGGGCAAGCCGCCCTGATCATCCGCGCTGGCGGTCAAGTATTCTCCGTCCTGACCATTGAGGTGGAGGAAGGGCAGATTCAGACGATCCGCGTCATTGCCAACCCGGAAAAACTCACGCGGATCTGAACTTCATCGCTACACAACAATCGAGACGGCATCGAGAGAAGCTTCATGACAGCTTCTGTGTCACCATCCCTTTCTCTCTCGACTCCCGACGAAGGTGCTGCGGGATGTCCGTGACGGCGATGCCGGGGCGACCAAGCAATGCCGTCTTCAACTGGAATGCCGTCTGGTTATGCAGGGGATACTCCCACCAGTGGGCCACCACGAACTCGGGCAGAATCACGGTCAGGGTGTCCTCCGGGTACATCGCATGCACCGTGTCAATGTAGGCTAGCAGGGGGCGGAGGAGGGAGCGGTACGGCGACTCGATCACCACCAGGTACGTCTCCTCCTCTGGCGCGAGATGCTTTTGCAGCCGCTCCCACTTCGACTGCATCTCCTTCACTTCCTGCTCATCCATGGCCACATGCGCCGCCGTCACATGGGCAGCGATCGAGCGGGCATAGGCCAGGCTCTGCAGCGAAGGCCGGTCCAGTGCGGCAATCGGCACGATAAAGTGGTGGCGGATGTCCTTTGCTCGCAGAGCAAGCACGCTCTCCGGCGTCGGGAGCGTCAGATTAGACACCACGATCGCGGGCCGGAAGAACAACCTGGTCTTCAGTTGCAGGATGATGGGGGTGTGCAGCAAGCGTCCGAGCGGAGTGGCTTCGGCGATCTCCGGCAGCATGACCGTCAGTGTCTCGTTGACATACTGCAACTGCATCGCGTCGATGTAATCGAGCAGACAGCGCACAAGCGAGCGACGCTCTGGCTCGACGAGAGCGAGCTGCATGCGATCGCGTTCGGAGAGCGTGCTTTGCCACTCCTCCCAGGCAGCGCGCAGAGCGTCAGCCTCCCGCCGGTCACGCGCCACATGCAGCGCTGTCACCTCCTGAGTGATCGAGCGGGCATAGGCCAGGCTGCGCTTCGCCGCGGGATTCAGGTGCGCCACCGGCACGATGAAACGGTGGCGGATGTCCTTCGGGCGCATGGGGATCTCCGTGGTGCGCTCGCGCTCTACATGCAGGTAGTGCCGGTGGATTCCGAGGAACATGACAACCAGCAAGGGGATAAGGATGACGACGATCCAGGCCCCCGACAGAAATTTGGTGAAGGAGATCACCAGCGCCACCAGCAGCGTGGTGAGCGCGCCCAGCCCGTTGATCGCAAAGCTGCGCCACCAGCCCTTCTTCACGCTGCGCAGACGCCACCAGTGGCGCACCATCCCGCCCTGCGAGAGGGTAAACGACATGAAGACGCCGACTGCGTACAGGTTGATGAGGCTGGTGGTATCTCCCTGGAAGATGACGAGCAGCAGGCTGGCCAGCACCGCCAGGCTGACGATGCCGATCGAGAACGCCAGGCGGTCACCCCGAAAGGCGAACTGATGCGGCAGGAAGTGATCGCGCGCCAGCAGGGAAGACAGGCGAGGGAAGTCGGCGTAGCTGGTGTTGGCCGCCAGCGTCAGGATGAAGAGCGTGGCGAGTTGGAACACCGGAAACATGAAGAACAACGGTCCGGTAAACACCTGCTGCGCGATCTGCCCGATGACGGTGGGATTGCCGGATGGAATGGCTTCGATGTGATAGGACATCGCTAACACGGTCGTGCCGATGAAGAGCGTCCCCAGGATCACAACCATCCAGGTGAGGGTAATAGCGGCATTGCGCGCCTCGGGTTTCTTAAAGGCAGGGATGCCGTTGGAGATGGCCTCCGTTCCCGTTATCGCCGCGCAGCCAGCAGCAAATGACCGCAGGATCAAGAAGAGCGAGAGCGATTCGGTGGCAGCCACGTAATGGAAGTGACCGATGACGGGGTCGTGCTGGAGGACAAAGGATTTGAAGAAGCCCACCGTGATGAGCAGGAGGGCGCTGCCGATGAAAATGTAGGTGGGAACGGCAAAGATCGAGCCCGACTCGCGCACGCCGCGCAGGTTCACCATCATGATCAGCAGGACCAACGTCACATCGATGCTTACAATGACCAGCGTCGGGGAGAGGATGGGGAAGAGCGTGGCGAGCGCCTGCACACCAGCGGCCACGCTGACCGAGACAGTGAGGACGTAATCGATCATGAGCGAGGCGGCGGCAATCAGCCCCGGCACGGTCCCCAGGTTGTCTTTCGCCACGATATAGGACCCGCCGCCATTGGGGTAGGCCGGGATCGTCTGACGGTAGGAAAGCGCCACGATACCCAGCAGGCACACGATGGCAATAGCGATGGGGAAGGTCAACCCCAAATTCCCCGACCCGGCGACGATCAGGGTCGCTAGAATGGCCTCGGTCGCATAGGCGACCGACGAGATTACGTCCGACGAGAGCACAGCCAGAGCCTTGGTTTTGGTCAGCCGTTCGTGTTCTGCCCGCGAGGTGGGGATGGGAGTGCCGATCAACACGCGTTTGATGCGGCCCCACACGCTGTGAGGAGCCTGGGCAGCGGCTGTCGCTTCGAGAACACCCCAGCGGACGCGTCGCAACGTGGGCCGGCGCGGATACACAAAGCGGATGCGCTCATTGCCAGGGAGTGTCCCCGGACGCACTTCAGGGCGAACGAGCAGGCTCGGATCGGCTTCATCAAGCGCGTGCGGCTGTGCCTTTCGCACAGTGCTCTGCTGATAGCCCTCCAAAGGTGGCTGGTCTTTTTCAATCATCGTGTCTAATCACTTCCAATGCATACTCCTCTCGCCTGTGGCGAAAGAATCAGGGAGAGGGGGACGAGCGTGGCATGATGACTCGCCGCCAGGAGCACGGCGGCTTCGATGGTATCCATCTCTACTTCATGTGTGAATGGGAGCAGCAATCGCGTTGTTCTGGTCCTCTCTTCAAGCTCATCTGGATGGTAGACGCACACGTCGCTTTCGTTGTCTGAACCATAACCGACGGAGGCTCAAGGTGCGCTCAAGAAACAAGAGGGATGACTCAAGATTTGCTCAAAATCTGGTCGAAATAGGGGTTGCTAACAGTTGCGGAAAACCTGTAATTATGCTATGCTACCTACAAATATCTGTAGGTGGTTTTTTGTTCAAGTGAAAGCAGATGAACCGAAGCTGTTGCGGGTGAGTCGTGCGGCTCACGAGTTGGGATTGCATCCCTTCACGGTGCGCAAATGGATCAAGGCTGGCAAGATTCAGGCGATCTGGGTGGGAAAAGAAGCACGGGTGCCCCGATCCGAGATTGAGCGGCTGGTGGGGAAATCGGATGGGCGTTTGCTCGTGTTGTATGGGCGAGTGAGTGGGCAGGGGCAAAAAGGCGATCTGGACACGCAACTCGAACGGCTCCAAGCCTGGGCCAAAGAAGAACGAGCAGGCAAGCAGGTGCTGGTGCTCTCGGATATCGGGTCTGGACTCTCCACCACTCGTCGTCAATTGCAACGACTGCTCCGGTTGGTGCGAGAGGATCAGGTCGCCGAAATCGTGGTGACGTATCCCGATCGGCTGACCCGCTTTGGGCAAGAATATCTTCAGGCTCTCTTTGACAGCTTTAGCGTCACGCTCACGGTGCTTGATCCGGGCGAAGACAAGACCGCCGAGCAAGAACTGACTGATGATATGCTGGCATTACTGGCCTCCTTCTCTGGTCGGTTGTACGGAATGCGATCTCACAAACAGAAGGAACTTTTGAAGTGCGCACAAGCCGTGATCAACAATCCTTAAGTTATCCGCTACGCTTGCCGGACGAGATCCAGGCAGATGCGCTGCGGTTGCTGGATGTTTCCCGCGAGGTCATTAATCTCACAGTCACCGCCTTGTGGGATCGGCTTGACGAGTTTGCCACACGCACGAACAGCTATGCCTACAAACAAGTGGAGGAGATGATCGCCCCGCCAGTTGTCCATGGGCATCGCCAATGGCGCTGCGAGGCAGAGCAAGCGGGAAGGATTCTTCGTGGGCAGGCGGAGCGCAAGCAGCAATTCGCCCTGATTGTCCCTCTCCTTGAACAAGGAATGATCCAGCCGAAGACGGAAACCAAACGGGCAGGTAAGGACCGCAAGGTTATCAAGCAAGCGCTCGCCGATGTGCGCGAGGCCAATTCGGATGGAGGAAAGGCGGTTGAACTGCAAAGCTTGATCGAACAGGCATGTAATTTTTATCTCCACAACGGCTGTTTCCCGGACACCTATGAAGCAATGCAGCGTGCTCCTGTGCTCAAAGCAGGGGTGTTGCCCTATGCTGGCGACGATGGGCATCGGATGGGCCAGACCTACCGTCTGAGTTTTGATCTGGATCAGAAGACGCTCACGCTTGCTCTGCGTACTTCCGATGAGCAGGGAGCGTGGGCACGCAATTGGCGAGAGCAAACGATTCAGATGGCACTGCCGGAGATCGTCGTCGTTCGTGCTCAGGCGGGGAAGCCGTTGGCTCCCAGCTTGCGGGAGATCGTCGAGCCAGGTGGCACACGCTATGCGGTGCTCGACTTCGTCATCGAGGTTCCGGTCGAAAAGCAGGCCACCTTTGAGGAGATGCACACGGTTCTGGGCTTCGATTGGGGCATTCGAGTGCTGGTCACCGCCAGTGTCGTCGATCTCGATGGGCACCAGATCGGGCATCCCTTCTTTTTAGACACTGGCCCCTTTGATGGGAGGCAGGCTCGACTTCGCCGCCAAATTGATCAGCTTAAAGCGAAGGTTGCCCGACTGGAGGCGCAACGCGATCGTTTCCCAGTGGGTGATCCTCGGCGCAAACCCTCCGAAGAAGCTTTGCCCGTCTTGCGTCGGGAGATCAGCCGGTGTTGGCGCAAGTACGAGGCGAGAAACAATGATCTTGGGCATCTAGCAGCGAATATTCTGCTGGTGCTGGCCACTGTCTTCGATTGCAAACTGATCGCGGGCGAGTCTCTCAAGTCGATGAAGTCGGCTGGACGTGGGCGAGGAGCGAAAGGGCGCTGGAGAAACTGGCGGAATAACTCGCAGGTGCGTGGGGACTTGTGGCGAATCTTGCGCTACAAGTGCTTTCTTGCCGGGATACGCCTGGAGTGGCAACAGCCCCGCCAGACCTCACACGTCTGTCCACGCTGTGGAAGCCCCGCCAATACGTATACCTCCCCTTCGCATCGCGACATTCGCAACGATTGGGGTGCCTGGCTCTGCTGCTCGAACCTTGCCTGTCTGTGGAATGGGTCCAGAGACTACGCCGCATCCCTCAATCTTGCGCGCCTAGGCGCAGCGCTGATTCGTCACGCACAAACCACAGGAAAAGTGGTACATCCTTCCATCACGCACACTTCTGTTCAACCCGTCTCGTACATCGGGACGCGGGCGGCGCTACGGTTACCGCCGCCGGCCCCTCGGGGTCGCCTGATCGCATCAGGAAGAATCTACTGCAATGGCTGGTGTTTGTCCGTCCGTCTTCGTTCGTCGTATGCCACCCCCATCATGCTCCGCTTGTGTGGCTAAGACGAACGAAAGCTGAGGATAACATAGCTTAATAGTAGATTTAAGTAACGGTTGCTCGCTTTGACACATATGCTTCGTCATACAATCGTGATGTTTGTAGAGAGCTTTTAAGATTATTATGACTCGCCGGTAGAGCAGCAAATTTATGCATTAAATAGCCCTGGATGTCGGTGCTAGCCTGGGCATTCCTCATCTGGCAATCAAACATGATGAGCAATCAGGCAATGGGCCTGATGATGGGCATGAGTGCGCTCTTGTTCATTGCCATCTGGATTGTCATGATGGTCGCAATGATGTTCCCCACGGCAGCCAAGGCTTTGTTGATCAGCCCTGCATCTCGTTATTGAGACGCAAATGATCCCATCCCGTAGATAGCAATGGAGAGGGCTTTCCCTCACGGAAAAGGGTAATGGCTGACCCCATACAAATGGTGCCAATAGCAGTCGCTTTGACGCCAGTCGCGTCAAATAGCTCACGAGCGAGGGCATGAGCGCGATCCGTAGAGACGGTGAAGAGTAATTCGTAGTCCTCCCCTCCAAATAGTGCCAGGTTTTGTGGATCTTGCCCGGCGAGAGCAGCAACGCTAGCCGTCTCTGGCTGAATCGGGAGTGACTCGGCTTCAATCTGCACACCAACCCCGCTCGCTTCGCAGATATGGGAGATATCCGCAGCAAGCCCATCGCTCACGTCTATACCCGTCGTAACAGCATGCTGAGCGAGCCATTGGCCCGCCGCAACTCGTGGCGTCGGTGTGCGTTGTGCAGCTAGCACTCCAACCAGGTTCTCTGGAGCCACCTTTGCAGCAAGCTGCTCATCCTCTAATACAAGCAATCCAGCAGCAGCCGATCCCAGGCTACCCGTCACCATGACCATATCTCCCGGTTTAGCGCTATTCCGCCGTAGCAGTCTATTCCGCATGCCTGTTCCCAGAAGCGTAATATCAATGATCAGCCGCTCTGCATTCCGTGCAATGTTTCCACCGACAAGCGCCACATCAAATTGAGCGGCTTCTTCTCGCAATCCTGCGTAGATGCCATCGAGTACAGCTACATCTAACGTAGGGGGTACCAACAAGGAAATCAGAGCGAAACGTGGCCTGGCTCCCATGGCCGCAATATCGCTTAAATTCACCGCGAGTGCTCGCCGTCCGATGTCGTGAGGGGTTATACCGCGCAGTCGAAAGTGCGTATCTTCAACCTGCACATCACATGTCGCCACTAAGACATCGTTGCTCCCTATATCGAGTATGGCCGCATCGTCGCCAACTCCTGCAATGACATCAGGTGATGGAGGGAGGCCAGCCGTAAGACGTGCAATCAGCCCAAACTCGCCAAGTTCTGCAATTTTGGTCAATGTAGACCCTCGATTTATCGAGGGACGAGTAGTCAATGTAGACCCTCGATTTATCGAGGGGCGAGCGAAGCGAGGCACACTTTGACAAGCGGCGTCGCATAGCGCCTTGCCAACTCGGTCAGCAGCTGTACACCTGTGGCTGGTCCCGCATCAGCCTTGCCGCGTGTGGGGAAGATGGGGCCAACGCCCAGGTAGTCCGCGCCTCCTGCAACAGCCACCTCAGCCTCTTCCATAGTGGCTGCTGATACCCCCAGGATGCGATGTGGACCCAGCAGTCGCCTCGCGAGCGCAGCAGGCATGTCATCCTGGCCAACATGAACGCCGTCGGCCTCAATTGCGAGTGCCACGTCTACACGGCCGTTCACGATCAGGAGAGCACCTCGCTCTCTGGTCAACGCACGTAACGCCAGGCCTTCCTCAATGAGCACGCGAGTGCTGGCCGTCTTATCACGTAACTGGATAATTGTCGCACCGCCATCAAGCGCCGCTGTCGCCACACTGAGCATGTCGCGTCCACGCGACCATTCACGATCAGTTAACACATGTAGCATCAGGCAATGCTCACTTTCTGGCCGCGAACCATGGTTTCCTCATCCAACGCAGCTACAGCATCGAGTAGGTGAGAGCGAAAGGTGCCAGGTCCACCCGCCTTTGGGGCGGCCATTTCACCTGCCAGCCCCATCGCTACCAGGCCGGCAGTAGTCGCAAGCCAGACATCCGACTCGACAGCAAGGAACGCTGCCACCAGGGTCGTCGCCATACAGCCGCTCCCAGTGATAGTGGCTAGAAGCGGATGCCCATTCTCTACGCTGGCCAAACGTTGACCATCGGCGATAACGTCGCGTGCACCAGTAATGGCAACGGTGCAACCAAACTCACGCGCTGCACGGCTGGCAACCACCTCGCGATCTTCGGAAAGAGAGATAGAATCAACCCCCCGGGTCTCGGCAGCTACTCCCACCAGTGTGCCAACCTCGGATGCATTTCCACGGATAGCAGAGATGTGTAGTTCACGCAGGAGACGCAGGGCACTTTGGGTACGCAAGTTGGTAGCCCCTGCACCCACCGGGTCGAGTACAATAGGTACGCCAAGTTCGTTCGCCCGCTTCCCCGCACGCACCATCGCCTCGATCTGCTCGGGCGTTAGGGTTCCAATGTTGAGTACCAGTGCCCTGGCCAATTTGACCATCTCCTCAACCTCTTCGAGCGCGTGTGCCATCACTGGTGAGGCTCCAACGGCAAGGGTAATGTTCGCTGTATCGTTCATTACCACCATATTCGTGATGTGGTGGACGAGAGGCCGTTGCTCGCGAATACGACCAAGCAGGGGTGCCAGAGATGCTAGTGTCTGATTCTTCTCGCTATTACTCATCTAATTCTCTCTCTTCATGATAGCTGTGTGGCTTGTCAGGGCTTAGACAGTCCTAAGAATGTAGCGTCCACAACGCCACACAGGCAAAGCTCACACTATGTTTGTTGCCATTGCCAAAAATGTCCGACGGGGCCGTGCCCACTTCCTAAGCCGGGAGCATGTCGGATGGCTTCAGTAATGTAGTGCTTGGCACCGGCGATGGCGGCATCCACAGACAAACCACGCGCCATGAAAGCTGCGATAGCAGCGGAGAAGGTACAGCCGGTACCATGGGTATGGCGTGTCTGGATACGCTCCGCACGCAGTTCAGTAAAGCGTTCACCGTCGAAGTACACATCGACAGGATCAGCAGCACGATGGCCTCCCTTTACCACAACGTGGCGGGGACCCAACGCATGAATGGCTTGTGCCGCCGCACGCATATCGTCCAGCGTCTCAATCCGTTGTCCCGTCAGCACTTCGGCCTCGAACAGATTGGGCGTAATCACTTCGGCCAGTGGCAAGAGCACAGTAGAGAGTGTCGTGACCGCTTCGGGCTGAAGCAGCGAGTCTCCACCTTTGGCGACCATCACCGGGTCTACCACCAATCGCACATTCCATCTCGAGATGCACCTGGCAACCGCTTCGATGATGGCCGGACTGGAGAGCATGCCCGTCTTGGCAGCATCAGCACCAATATCTTCAAGTACCGCGTCAATCTGTGCCTCGATCAGTTCTGGCGGAAGGTCCTGGACAGCACGCACTCCCATGGTATTCTGTGCCGTGATGGCGGTCAAAGCTGAGAGCCCATAAACCCCCAGGGCTGCGAAGGTTTTCAGGTCGGCTTGGATGCCAGCGCCGCCCCCTGAGTCAGAACCCGCAATCGTCAATGCCCGCGGGATGGCGGATTTGCCTTGCGACGTATTTCCACTCGTACTCATCATGATGGCCACTCCTCCAGACGCCAGGCCATTTCCCAGAAGAGCCACTCGTAGCGCGTACTGATCAGGAAAATTTCGTGCAAGCGCGCTTCCTCTTCAGGGCTGAGGGAGGCAGCGCGTGCATCGAGCCGCTCGCGTATCCACCTGCCTACAGCGTCGAAGTCTGGCGAGGCATAGGTAGCCAGCCAGTCCACGTAGGGATGATCAGGTGCAGGAGGAGTATTCCCAACAAGATGACGCCCAACCTCGGCATAGATCCAGGCGCAAGGGAGAATAGCAGTGAGTAACTCAGGCAATGTTCCCGTGGTGGCGATGGACAGCAGATGACGTGTGTATGCGTAGTTTGTCGGAGCCATTCGGGTGGTAGACATCTCACCTGGTGTGAGTCCAAAGCGCTCACCATAGCGATGATGCAGGTCAGCCTCGACGAGGAGCGTGTTCAAGAGAAATTTGCCAAACTGCTCCATCTCCTCATGGTCGGTGGTCTTGGTCGTCGCATAGGCAAAGGTTTTCGTCAGTTCATCAAGGAAAAGCGCATCCTGGCGAATGTAGAACTCAAAGTTAGCACGTGGTAGAGAGCCACTACCCACTGCAACCACAAAAGGATGTTCCAGCTGGCGCTGCCAGAGCGAAAACACACTCTCGCGCAGGCGTTCACTCAGTCTCTGCCTCGTGATCTCCGGTACTGTCGGAATAGTTTCAAGTGGCATACTCGACCTCCAGTGTGCAGAAGCATGGGGAGTTCAAGCATAGGGGCAGTCGACGCTTTCCCTTCGCTGGCATTATCCAGATCAAGTTGAGGGTCCACCACACACTTCGGTGGTGCTCTCAGCCCGGCTGCACCGAGCTCCCCTAGCGGACGATATGTAATTGTACAACATAGTATAGTACATAGGAGCATCCATATGCAACAAGCGGGAAGTGAGTGCAGGTTTTTTGCGTATGCCCACCTCTTTCGCAAAAAATAAATGAAATGATGGTGAGGGCTGGTTCTCCGTGGCTGTGCCAGGAGAACCAGCCCTCACTCCTTGATATTATCCTGATATTATCCTATGTTGACAGCAAGTGCGGGTACCGCATTTCCTTGCGAAGCGAGTTGGGGAGCAGCGCGGTCAAGTATCTTGTTGATATCGCCTATCTGCCGTGTAAGCCAGGTATTGAGATCATAGCGTTCCACGACTTGTCGCGTCATTTTTGCCTTGGTCGCCCTTTCTTCATCGGGCAGCATTAGCGCTTTGTACAGCGCGTGTGCAGTCTCTGTGACATCTGTAGGTGAAGTGGGAATAGAGGCCTTGCCAAGTTGTTGGAATGCCCCGGCTGTGCGCGAAAGTACTAGTACGCCTTTGCGCTGGTTGACCACCGGACCTTCTTTGGCGACCAGGTTCATGCCGTCGATAATCGGATTCACCAGGAGCACATCGTACCATTGCATGGCAGCCAGCGCTCTTGTACGGTCATTTTCACAGAAGGCCTGGATGGGTTTCCATTCATCCGTGCCGTATTTCAGGTTGATTTCGTCAATGATTTTTAACACGTCCGCGTTGTAACGTTGATACACGGGCAGAGACTGGCGTGAGGGAACAAGAAAGGCCAGGAAATTTACCTTACCCAGCAGTTCAGGGTGTTCATCGAGCACCTGGGCATACGCCTGGAAGCCCCGTAAGATATTCTTGGTTGGCTCAATGCGATCCACACGCATAATAGTTTTTTCGCCCAACAAAGGCTTAATTTTTTCAGACGCGCGTCTCCCTGCCGCGCTTTCTATGATGCGGCGTTCTCCGGTCACCGAAATGGAGATAGGGTAGGCACGTGCCTGTGTCCGGCGTCCTTGCCACCAGATCGCTCCCTCCTCGAAATCAACAACAGCGCCTTCGAGCAACGTGCGCGCTCCATCTAAAAAGTTACGAGCATCACGCTCTGTCTGGAAGCCAACGATATCGTTGCCGACCAGGCCACTATAAATGGCATGGGCAATGTTGCTGGGTAAGAAATGCCAGCAGCGGATATCTGGCCAGGGAATGTGGATGAACTGCTGCATGACAATGGACGGGTGATGCTTGCGAATCATCGCTGATGCCAGGTAGAGGTGGTAATCATGCAGCATGACAACGGCGGAACTGTCTTCACGCGCAATTTCTGCAATTACGGCGTCGGCAATGGCCTGATTAGCGACACAGTAGCCGTTGGTCCAGGAATCTTGAATTCTACGAGTAACTGCGGAAGAATCGGAAGGATTGAAGAGGTAGTGCTGTAAAAACCAGAGGATCTGGTTGCTGAATCCTTCGTAATGTTTGCGGTACGCCGATTTTGTGAGCGCAACATAGCGAAGCTGCATCTTCTGGCCGCGCAGTGGTGAAGTGAGTAGCCCATCATTTTGCTGCTGCGCTTCCTTCAATGCAATGCGATCACCCTCGGTCATAGCCGTTGCTACCCAGGTTACCTCCATACGGTTTCCCGCATCTATCAATGCGGTTACCATGCCTCCTGCGCCGCGCCGGTATTTCAAGGTTTTGCCCTGACTCAAATAGTATTCGACAGGGCCCCGATTTGAAGCAATAATAAGGCGGTGGGCATGCATCTGTTGTGGTTGGGAATGTGCAGGTGTCGGTTGTACGTTTATCTGCGTATGCATAGGTTGCACGGGTTCATCCTTTCTTAACAGGCGCGTACTTCTCTTGTCTTAAGGCGGTATGACGTCCATTCCGGCCATTTCATCGCAGACCCTCAAACTAACATTGGTATGGCCTGATACAAGAAAATAATAAAACGCGCATGTTGATGTATAAAAAACCCTTTAGTATCATAACATATCCAGGGGGCAATTTGGAAAGGGTTGGTAGGTTACAACTCCCAAATTAGTACCAATTCTTGTGTTTCTCCCTGTCGGTCCTTGCCAGCCTCCATGGTTTTGCGCCCCATACTCTCCAGTTGTTTCACGTTTCTTCAGGTCTTTTGGACTCAAGTATTCTTTACTGATGACCTTCATGCAGAGCGCCGTCCTGTCATGCTGAGCGCAGCGAAGCATCTCGTGCGCCATGCGAGAGAGACCCTTCGCTACGCTCAGAGCTTGCCCTGAACGAAGTGAATGGGGTGATACCAAAGGGAAACACGAGTACATTGAGGCTGAATAAACCCCATGAGAAGCACCAGCCAGGTTGGGCGTACACCAGCAGCGATTAGCATGGACATGTTTCCGCCTCAGTGTACTGGTAGGCTCTTGCGAACTGGCCTGGGAAGGGACTTTATCCCGTAGAAATAACACAGCCATGCTGGACGCTGGACGAAAATCTGAGTATAATAGTATTGGTTAGCGCTTGTTTTATGAGAGCGCAATGCGCACGTGAGAGACATATCGAATTGGAGTGGCAGTATCTATGCAACAGCAACATAAAAGGATTTGGTGGATGGAAACATCACGAGGTGTCATCACCATCACTTTCGCCATTCTGTTTCTTTTTGTACGCGGATTCTCAGTTCGCTTGTTAATCTACTTACTGGGATTCTATCTGATAATCGATGGCTCTATCGATATTTATAAAATTGCAACGAGAAAGCGCATCTCCAACCACAAAGTTATTCATTATCTCGGCAGTACCATCAGCATAGTAGTCGGCCTGATTAGCTTTGTGTTGCCCACCTTGACCATATTCCTCCTGATTCTCATGCTGGCTATCCGCATTTTTATCCGAGGAATTAGAGTATTCAATGACGCGAGAAGGATACATGGAAAATCCGCAGGTTTAACCTGGCTGTACGGAGGCCTGCTGGTGCTATGCAGTCTTGCTCTCTTAATCAGACCGACTTTCACGTTTCTCTTCCTGGTCTATTTTATCATCGTTTACGCCCTCTGCGATGGTGCCTATTTACTGTCAAGAGGTCTGCTTCTTCGCTTTGCCCCGTATGTCTTTACTGCGCGCTACAAACCGGGTTTAGAAAAACTCCTGGATTTGCCCGGTGATCTTCCTGCAACGACACGGAGGGCGCTGGTCTTCGTCCGGCGTACAGGCGCATCTGGCCTGGGCCATATCTCCTGGGCCTTTGAATGGCCAAACGGCTGGTTTAACGCCGGGTCGGTCGAGGACATTGAAGGGAGGCCTTTTGCAAAGCCGGATGAGATGGGATTCTGGAACCTGCATACGCTGGACCCTATCGGAGCAATGCAGAAACAACAATTCCCTTACGACGAGTACAAGGTTTATTATGTGCAACAGCCTCTAACGAAAGATGCCTGGAAAACAGTCGTATGGGAAAGCCGGGAACCATATTCTCTCTTACGCCACAATTGTAATGATGTGGCCTATGATATACTACGAGCATACGGTGTTACTCAGCTACTCGATCCGGCAAAAGAAGATGTGCCCAATGACTGGTACGATGCCTTACCTGGCACATCCTTTTCGATCGATAAATTTCCAGTTGTTCCGGTGCACCTGCACAAGATGTCGCAGCGCGAACTGGCGACAAAGGAGATCAACATCGCTATCCCGGCCCATATTGTGGGAACCCCACCGGCGTGGCGCGAACAGGGCTTCCGTGCCATAACAGAAATTACCGATGCCTGGGATAAGATGCTTGCCGACGTGGGTGGGCTCTTCGTCTCGGCAGAGAAGACTGTGGTGAGGCGATAGATACTTCCGCCTGCTGAATACTTCTGAAAATTATGGAGCAATTTCCGCGGTATTTGCTCGAAATTCGCGCGCACGTGCAAAAGTCCCACTTTTAGAACCCTGAGCGCTTATCTGTATTTGCCTTGTAGTACAATACCTTAAGAAAAAAGGCTGAAAGAGGATCATTGTATGACACGGATTGATGGACGCCCCCCAGATCAGTTGCGACCACTGCGCTTCACCATCGATTTCCTGGATTATGCCGAAGGATCGGTGTTGATAGAGACTGGCAAAACACGCGTTCTCTGTGCCGCCAGCGTAGAAGAGAAGGTCCCCCCCTTTTTAGAAGGGAAAGGACAGGGCTGGGTTACAGCCGAGTATAATATGTTGCCGCGCGCAACCCATACGCGCACTGCTCGCGAGCGCAGCGGCAAGGTGAGTGGGCGCACGCAGGAGATCCAGCGCTTGATTGGGCGTTCCCTACGTGCCGTTGTGGATATGCAGGCGCTGGGCGAACGCACCATCACCCTTGACTGTGATGTCTTGCAAGCTGATGGAGGAACGCGTACTGCCTCCATCACCGGCGCTTACGTGGCTCTCTACCACGCCTGTACTCTGCTGCTGCAGCGCGGTTTGCTGACGGTACACCCTATACGCACGGCGGTTGCAGCTACCAGTGTCGGGGTTGTCGATGGCGAAATTTTACTGGACCTGTGTTATGCCGAAGATTCGCGTGCCGAGGTGGATTTTAATGTGGTAATGACCGCGGAGCGTGAGTTTATTGAAGTGCAGGGCACCGGCGAAGGCGGCGTTTTTAGCCGCGCAACAATGGATAGTATTATTGACCTGGCGGAACAGGGCATCGCAGAGCTATTAGAGGCGCAGAAACACGCTATGTAATACTGTAAGCTCAATCCCCCATTGCTTTTGTAGACGGTACCAAAGTACCGTCTGCCTGTAGAGAATCTGGTACAATACGTTTTGGTAATTGAGAAGTAGCGTAGTTTAGCAACATAACCCATTATTACCGGAAAGTTTGCAAAACTTGCACATGTACAGGGCTCATGTTAGAATTTCCCTTCGAGAACCTGTTATGTTATTGTCCTGTCGGACCAGCGGCGGGGTCGAGAGGAGCTCGTATTGAAAACGAAGATAGACCGAAGATGGTTTTGGCGCATCGTGGACTTTATCAATCCATTACGTGACCCGAGCCTGACCGTAGCTGTCGTTCTAACGTTTATTGAAGAAGCGGGACAACCCCACGATACCTGGTATTGGATCATTATCATAGGGCTGGTGAACTGGCTGGCCGTGCGAGGGATAGTGTGGTTGGTAGTGAATTTCACCTTTGCCAGTACATTTATTGCTCGGCGAGTCTGGTGGGCTATCAAACATCCTCGCCTGGCCTGGCGCATCCTCGATGCTGTAGGTCACGAAGAAATCGTGATCGGTGGTTTGCCCAATTATTCCGAGAGTATGATGCTGTCCGACGGTACCACCGTATTGGGTTCAATGCTGGGCGCCAGCGGTATCCATGTGCTGGGTGAGTTGCCGGCAGGTACGGAAATACCCATGTTGGGAATGCATAATGGGCAGGTAGCGCCGGATTTCGCGGCACTGGCCGGCTCAGGCATTTTCCCAGGGGCCACATCGGGAATGTATCCCCAGCCTGGTTCTGCAGCGTATCCCGGGTTGGCTGGCTATAATAACAATCAGCCAACGATGGGTTTCCCACAAACTGGTAGCAATGAATTTGTCAGTCAGCAATCTACTGGCGAGCTTCCACAAACTTTCCCGCAACGTCCTTCGGATGAAGAAGAGCGCCTCCGTCAACAGCTAGCAGCTTATTCGCGGCTCCTGGATGACTGGACACAATTCACAGAAGAAAAATGGCGTACTGTCAGTGATAGCCAGCTTGGGTGGAAGCCTTTGCGCGGCAGGTGGTCCGGGTGGGAGGACATTTTCCAGGATGCTTATGCCGCCAAGACCTCGGATCCTATGGCGCAAGCGGCGCAGGACGCCGGTGAGGCAACATCCAGGCGTTTTGAAAACTCCAGGGAAAAAGGTTCTGCCGCCTCCGCGGTAGCCTGCTTCCTGCGAGATATGATGACTCTGCGTCGCGGCTTAGAGATGATGCAATCTTCATCAGAGCGCTTGCCTGAGACCACTGCTGTCCAACCCGCTGTACAATCACCTCAGAAGGTGAAGTTTTCAGGCAATGGGGGATTGCTGCACCACAAGGGAACTGGTTCTGGGAATTCTTCCCAGCGTAATTCACTCATTCGTCGGCCAGCCCCAATCTATGTAGATGCCGGCGCAGATAAATAGGACGCTTCATGAACACGTATATTCCGCGCAATGTTCATGTACGCCCGGAACTAGACCGCATGGCCGAGTATATCCCTGGCGAATCGCCTGAAGCCTTCAGCATTCGCACGGGGATAGCTGTTGATTGTTTGATTAAATTAAATAGCAATGAAAGTCCATACGGTCCTTCACCGTCCGTACTTAGCGCATTAAGCGATCATAGATGGTACAATAATTACCCCGATACGAATGCAACTGCTTTACGCGGAGCGCTCTCTGCTTATACAGGACTCGATGCACGTTATATTGTATTAGGTCATGGGAGCATGGAGGTGATTAGCCTCCTCTGGCATATCTTTCTTGCTGTTGGCGATAATATCATTTGTTGTCCCCCTACGTTCTCTCTTTATACCTCTATCACGACACTCTGTGGTGCCTATGTCTTAGAAGTGCCACGTACTGCTGACTATGAAGTAGACGTCGAGGAAATCCTTGAAGCTCTGACCCCTGAAACAAAAATGATTGTCTTATGCTCACCGAATAATCCTACAGGTAATCCTGTTGCTAAAGACGACGTACTGGCTCTGCTTGAGACAGGGCGTATAGTGATAGTGGATGAGGCGTATGTTGAGTTTTCTAAACAACCTCGGGGACTTGCTCATCTGGTTCCGCACTATCGTAATCTCGTTGTCCTGCGGACATTCAGCAAATGGGCGGGGCTGGCGGGTCTGCGTATTGGCTATGGCCTGTTCCCCGAATGGATTGGTGAATATATGCGGCGTGCGCAATGCCCTTTCGAGGTCAATGTCGCGGGCCATATCGCAGCTATCGAAACGCTCAATGACCTGGAGTATGTCCTTGGCAATGTGCGCAAGATTGTGAGAGAACGTGATCGTGTCTTTAACGTGCTTGCTGGCCAGGTGTACCTGGAACCAATTCCATCACAGGGAAATTTTATCCTGGCTCGTATCTCTAGCGATGAAGTAGACATTCGTCAAGTTCGTATGGTAGTCGAATCGTATGGTATCTTGTTACGCTATTTTCACCATCCATATCTGCGCGACTTTGTACGTGTAACGGTGGGTTTGCCGGAGCATACGGATAAGCTGGCCTGCGCGCTGTCAAAGGTACTGGCCTGAGCGAGCAAGTAAGTAATAGGGATGCTGTCTTTTACTGGCAGCATCCCTTTCGCTTGTTTATGGGGTCTGAACCTTGCTCGAATGTCCTCATAAGAGATACAATAGTTCAGGAAGTATTTATCATAGTAGAGGAGCTATTTTTATGCCAAATACCATAAATGGGACAACCACAATTGAAGACGTAGTCGCACGCGAGATTCTGGATTCCCGCGGTAGCCCCACCATAGAAGTTGAAGTACTATTGATGGGGGGAGAACGTGGAGTAGCGGCGGTGCCCTCTGGCGCATCAACAGGAGTCCATGAAGCGGTGGAGTTGCGTGACGGTGATAAGAGTCGCTATGGCGGCAAGGGCGTGCTCAACGCCGTTCGCAATGTGAATGATACCATCAGTGACGCAATCATCGGACTTGATGCCACTGACCAGATTATGCTGGATGAAGTGTTGATCGGGTTAGATGGTACCCCGAACAAGGCGAACCTCGGGGCAAACGCGATCCTTGGTGTCTCCCTGGCGGTGGCAAAGGCGGCAGCCAATGCACTGCAAGAGCCGCTTTACCGCTATCTAGGCGGCGTTTCAGCTCGCACCTTGCCGGTACCCATGATGAATATTTTGAATGGGGGCAAACACGCCGATAACTCGACCGATATGCAGGAATACATGGTTCTCCCGGTAGGTGCATCAACGTTTCGTGATGCGCTGCGCATGGGTGCCGAAGTGTATCAGGGTTTGAAAAAAGTACTCCATGGGAAAAAGCTCAATACCAATGTCGGCGACGAAGGCGGTTTCGCGCCGTCACTCAGCTCCAACCGCGAGGCATTAGAGGTTATTGTGGATGCCATAGACGCGGCTGGTTATAAAGCGGGCGTTGATATTTTCCTGGGGATGGATCCCGCCGCCTCGGAGTTCTATGAAAACGGTAAGTATGTGCTGGCGCGGGAAGGACGAACGCTGAGTTCCAGCGAGATGGTCGACCTGTATGCCCAGTGGATTTCCGAGTACCCAATCATCACTATCGAAGATGGTTTGGCTGAAGACGACTGGGAGGGGTGGAAGCTCTTACGTCAACACCTGGGCAATCGCATTCAGCTGGTTGGAGATGATCTTTTTGTGACGAATACGAAGCGCCTGAAACGCGGTATCCAGGAGCAGTCAGCAAACTCGATACTTATCAAGCTGAATCAGATTGGTACCCTGACCGAGACGCTGGAGGCCATTGAGATGGCAAAGCGTGCCTCTTTTAGCGCGGTTGTGTCCCATCGTTCAGGCGAGACAGAGGATACCACGATAGCCGACCTGGTGGTTGCCACCAACGCTGGACAGATAAAAACGGGTGCCCCTGCACGCAGTGAGCGCGTCGCGAAATATAACCGGTTGCTGGTGATCGAGGATGAACTTGGCGAAGAAACTGCACGCTATGCCGGGTTCAGTGCGTTCTACAACGTGTCTTCTCTCTATGCTAAGGCGTAGGGAAGAATGGCCTGATATAACCAGGAATGCAGGCGACTACAAGGATCCCCTCCCAGCCCTACCTTTAGCCTGCTCCTGGGGGATATCCATTGCTCTCAAAAAAATACGTTGACGAGAGGTTTGTATGATAGATAAGAGTGTGTCAGAGGTTAGCAAATCTCAGGAACGACAGGTTGCTCATGTGATTCACTACAACATGAGCTATGTTGTTCAGGGGGCAGAGTACGGAAACGATGGAGCCATTGTGCTGCTTCATGATATCCCGGCGGGAGCCTTTGCATGGGCAGATAGTATGCCCCAGCTTGCCGCTACTGGCCGGGCCGTCTATGCCATTGATTTGCTTGGTTATGGGCAATCAGATCAGCCCTGGCCCGCTGATACTTCAAACTGGGGTCATGCTGATGGGCTGAAAATCTTATTTGACCAGCTCAATCTCACAAATATTGTGCTGGTGGGACACGGTCTTGGTGGGAGTGTAGCGCAGGTACTGGCTACACGCTTAAGCCGGGAGCGCGCTGCCGCGTTAGTGCTGATCGATTCAATCTGTTACGAGCATAGTTTTGCGGAGAACTGGCCCTTATCGGAAATGAAGAAACGCCAGGATACTAATGCTCCCAAAGAGACAAAGCTCGAAGATATGATGGCAGACCTGCGTGAAACACTTCCAAATGGTTCCGCCAATCCACAACGCTTCCGGGACTTCATGGCGGAGTATATTGATCCATGGGATAGCGAACTGGGCAAGGAGCTGCTTTTCCAGCACGTGCGCCTGCTGCTTCCCAACTATTCGAACTCAGTAGCCTCTGATCTCAAGGTAATGGGAAAGCCCACGCTGATTATCTGGGGCGAAAAAGACCAGCAGATGCCTTTGAAGCTGGCCTATCGACTCAATCGTGACATTCCAGGGTCGCGCCTAACGGTCATTCCTGACGCGGGTCACCTGGTACTCTTTGATGCGCCTGCGGCAGTGGCGAGTGCATTAGTGGATTTTGTTGGAAGCTTATAGTGGCTGTTAGTGGTCTGGTCGTAGCGTAGATTTTCGCTTTCCAGGGTAAAGGAAGATGGCTGGCATGCCAACCATCTTCCTTTGCCTTTCTAAAGGCTTGCCGATGAGACGCGCCTTGAATAAGCGATGTGATACAATTCTTGCACATCATTTAAGAGGAGATCACTGTATGTCAATAGCCATTGTTGTCCATGGTGGTGCCGGAACCATTACGCCTGAGCGCGCTGAGATAGCTCAGGCGGGCTGTAAAGAGGCCGCGCAGATAGGATGGCGCGTTTTAGAAAACGGCGGCTGCGCACTGGATGCCGTTGAAGCGGCTGTTCGGGCACTTGAGAATAATCCCGACTACAACGCGGGAACAGGATCTTGCCTGACCGCGGACGGTAGAATCGAATTGGATGCAGGAATCATGGAGGGAGAGGGGCTACACGTCGGAGCAGTCGCGAGTGTCGAATTCATCAAAAATCCTATTTCACTGGCGCGTAAGGTTATGGATAGTCCGCACGTCTTGCTCGTGGGCAAAGGAGCACAAACATTTGCGCAGGAGCAAGGGATGCCCCTATGTACCTTTGAAGACCTGCTGACAGAGCGCCAGTATCTGAGATGGAAAGAAGGTCAAAGCGAGGGGGCTACCTCAGAAGAGGAACCACGCTACCACAGGCGTGAGGTGAACGCGAGACCTGATCGAAAAGAGAAGCATGGTACCGTGGGGGCTGTGGCCGTCGACTCCAAGGGGATTCTGGCTGCCGCTACTTCGACAGGAGGAATTCCCAATAAATATTCTGGTCGGATAGGTGATTCTCCACTGGTAGGCTGTGGCTTCTATGCTGATGAGAATGCCGCGATCTCCTGTACTGGTGATGGTGAAGAATTTATACGCCTGCTCATCGCTAAGCGAGCAGCTGATTTTGTGGCCTCAGGCATGACTGCACGTGATGCTGCCGGAGCAGCGATAGCCGTGCTTGGGGCGAAAGCTGAGGGTACAGGTGGGCTGATTGTTGTTGATCGGCTAGGTAATGTCGGCTTTGCCTGGAACAGCGAAAATATGGCTCACGCCTTTATGACAGAGAATCTTGAACAACCCGTTACTGGTGTGTAAAGAGGGTAATGGCTATGAGGACCCTGCGGGATATACAGCAAGCAGTAGATACACTGATCAAAGAAGAATGGCATAGCGATTATTGGGCGCCACTCTCGAGCCTGGCGAGACTTACAGAAGAGGTGGGGGAGCTTGCCCGCGAGATTAATCACAACTATGGTGAGAAACCGAAGAAAACCAGTGAAGGAGAGGGAAGTGTCGCGACCGAGATGGGCGATATCCTCTTCATCCTTGCTTCTATGGCGAACTCCATCGGCGTTGATCTTGACGCAGCATTCGAGCAGGTCATGACGAAATACCAGCGCCGCGATGCCCACCGCTGGCAATAGAATCCCCACGATACCCTCGTGGTCGCCCAATTGCCGGACGACATGTGGTCGCCCGTCCAGTAGGGGCGACCCTTGGGTCGCCCTGTTCCCTCTAGTGAGGCCCCAGTAGCGTAACGCCATAAAAGCCTATGGCGAAACAGATCGCGAAAATAAGCAGGCCAAGCAGCAGGAGCAAGATGAGTGAAGAACGGCGCACTTTAGGAGTGGCTTCTGTGTTGGGGGAAGATTGTAGGGGACGCGCAATGGCCGGCATGAGCGAAGGGTCGGCTACAGTTAAGGCTGATGGGTCAGCGGTTCCCATAGGGGTCGCAATCGGATTTTCGAGCTTGAAAAGCAGGATTATTGACTATTGGGATGGCTGGTTCTAGTATCTCCGCTAGTATTTTCAATTCATCATTCAGCACTTCAACGGAATCTATATACTGGGGATGGCTGCGTATCACCGTGCGAGCAACCACGTCACACAGTTCCGGGGGGGTATTGTTGCGGAAGCGCAAACGTCCATCGGTGGGTGGCTCAACCATGTTGCTACTCTGAGGGCGTCCTGTCAGCAACTGGTAGAGAAGTATGCCAACTGCGCGTGTATCGTCGGCGCGGCGCCCCTGGCTCTCAAGGCCCCAGGGGAGGTTTCTATCAGAGAGAGGTAACCCCTCACCACCAACGTCACTCCATGCGGTAAAATAGCTCACATCACTTGGCAGGGCAAAGTTATTGACGCGAATCATCCCTCGTCGATCACGCATAATCGCGGTGGGAGTGAGATCACCATGGCAAGTTCTGCGAGAAGGGCTAGCGGAGTAAAGTAAAGCCTGGCAGATCTGGTGTCCGTAGTCGGCAACTTCGTGGGGCTGAAGGTGCGATTGTAATATCGTGGCAAAATCGTCGCCATCAATGTACTCTTGTATGAGATAGAGCCTGTCCTGTTCGAAAACAAGATCATAGAGGCCAACCATATTGGAGAAAGTAAATTGAGAGGTTCTACGAACGGCTGCTCTATAGACTGGGATCTGGGCGTTATCTACAGCCTTGACAGCCACAGCACGCTGAAATGCCTGGTCGACTCCCTGATAAACGGTGGCATACTGACCCTGCTTGATCAAACGCTGTATCAGGTAATGTCCGCCAATGACCCTGCCTATTTCCACAATTTGCCTCGCAATTAGTAAGAACCTAAACGTCCTGTAGGGCCAGGGTAACTGCCCCTATGATATTTGCCTCTGAACCATGCTTACTTTGAACGGGCCAGAGCTATGCCTAAATAGGTATGAACATCCTCAACGATGCGCCGCGCGATTGTATCACCTGCTGCGGAGAGTTGAAATACCTGTTCGGCAGTAATACGTTCGGCTCTTGCTTCTGTGACCCTGCGAATGGCATCTTCTGTCTCAGGATATTCTACAGAGAGTCCGATCATCGCACGTGAAATTGCATGAGCAGATGCAATAGCCTCGAGGTGGCCAAAGCCACCACAAGAACATTTTGGTCCATTTTCTTTGACCAGCATGTGTCCTATTTCGCCAGCAGTACACGTCGCGCCATGATAAATCTTGCCATTCACCACCAGACCACTCCCAATCCCGCGGCCTAATCCAACATAAAGCACGATGCGTTCGGCTCTCCTGGCGCCTCCATCTAGCACAGTAGGAGAGGCTGCACCAGACTGTACTTCTGCCAATGCAGCTGCATTAGCATTGTTATCTATTATACAAGGTACATCAAGTCTCTCGGTGAGATAATCTTGCAGAGGGAAATTATCCCAGCCATGTGCATGGTGCAATGTGCGTACTACGCCAAGAGAAGCATCGACTAATCCGCCAACGGCGACGCCTACGCGTAAGATGCGTCCGTCATCTAGTCTTTCCGGTGCCGTAACCTCCGCGAGCATATCATCAAGTAGTCGCAAGACAGTTTCGGTATCGGGGATATATTCAAGAGGGCGGCGCACCTGGTAGAGTATGTTACCGTTCAAGTCTGCCAATGCAACAGCCTGTCGCGAGCCGCTACCACTAATTTCCACACCAATCACATAACCCTGTGTCGCTAGCAGTTTACCTGTCGTTCTCTGCCTTTCCATTTCATTCCCTCCTATGAGATGATGTAATGACAACGACTACAGGTTCCAATTGTCCAATTGCGGTTAAACCCAATGGAGACAGCGGCATAAGTATATCATATACACAAGGATACGCAAAGTGATATAGGAGGTGGCGCTGAATGACTAACTTGACAAAGGGGGTAATCCAAATTATATTCTTACCGTTTAGCATTCCACAAGGTAGTACGTGCATCCATGCTGGATGTTTTGCCAGCTTCAACCATAGTGCGCCGCAAGAAGTAACCACCTACCAGCACGCACAGAGAAATGAGCAAGCCGCCGCCCATGGCGGCCCGTTTCTCAGCACGATGACCTAACAGCAGAAACAGGGACTGCAAGAGCCAGGGCAGTACCAATCCGCCTCCAAACATAAAGCGCCAGAATGTTGCTCCATGTTCTCCTGGCCCATTACCCACCAGTGGGCGGGCGGCACGTCCGGAGTTACGCAGGAAGGCCAGTAATTCGGTCATTTCCACCAGCATGGCCGTCCATTCCAGACGCTCCAGCTTATGCAATACCTTCTCTGGTGCGCCTATTAACCGCAGTACTATTGAGATCAATGCTGTACTGGTAGAGAGGGCCGAGGTGATAAAAAGGGCTCCCATCAGTTTACTGCGCGACCAGAGGGGAATGCTGGTGGCGGACAACAATACACCAGTATAACCTGCCACAAAAGCGGCAGACCCCATTCCTGGTAAAGCGAGTAGTTTTTGCGGCAGTGCTGCAAGCAGCCTGGCACCCCACCACTTTCCCAATATTCCATCTCTTGCGGCTTGAATAACCGCTGCAACCCCGCTAAACAATGAGAACATGAACAGTGCCCACGATCCCATAGACATCGGCGATCTCACTTTGATGATACGTAACATATTCAGGAAGCGTTCTGGATGCCCCAGATCTTTGATCAGGAGTGGGGTGCAGGGCAATAATGCCAGCAATGAGAGATAGTAGCCTGTGCGTACGACCACCCGGTCGTCTCGTGAGCCGAACAAGGAAGCAATGCTGGCTACGACATACATGCCTGCCGCCAGGCCTCCGAAAAAGAAATACCAGATAATCTCCCAGCCCCAGAAAGGTCGCTTGAGTACCGGATAATCATAATAGGACGGCTCTGCCTGCTCTTTCTCCACATTGGGACGGTACCCTGTAGTCAGCACTGCCAGCCGCTCAAACAGACCTGCTCCTGGCAATGGCTTGACAATGGTGTGCGAAAACTCTTTTACTGTCACCTCTGGTGTAAACTCTGTATCTGCCATCGACAATCCCCCTTTTCTTTCTATTCGTGGAAGAAGAATATCCCCATCAATCCCACGATCATGGCTGCCACTATCGTCCAAAACGACGCTGGTACCACATTATTTGAGGGACGTAAGGGATTTTCTGGAAGGTTATACACTTCTGGCTTGTCCAGCAGTAAAAAGGATGAGTTCAGCCCACCATCCAGGATGTTATCATCTACTCCATATAAGCGTGCCTCTTGCACTCCTCGTTCGTGCAGGATGCCCAGGCGTTCGCGTGCGTGCGCTTTCAACTGTTCCACCTCGCCGAACTGAATCGATTCGGTTGGACACGCCTTTGCGCAGGCTGGTACCAGACCATCCTTCATGCGGTCATAGCATAGCGTGCATTTGTGCGCCCGGTGATCTCCCTGCTCGTCGCGTGCAATCACTCCGAAGGGGCAAGCCAACGTACAATAGCCACAACCATTGCAAATGTCCTGCTGTACATAGACCGTGTCAAACTCTGTACGGATAATGGCTCCTGTTGGGCAAGCTTCGTGGCAGGGCGCGTGAGCGCAATGTTTACATACATCGCTGCGCATCAGCCAGCCATCTGTGTTGAAGAAGGGCAATGCTGTTCCGGGTGCTGTCTCTGGAATACTGCCATTCTCTTTGGCCTCGGCGATGCGGTCTTCAAATAAGGGCAACGAAGGTATAACCTGAACCTTTTCGAATTTCTCAATAAACTGTACATGTCGCCAGGTAATGGCACTTAACCCTTCTGTATTATCATAGCTTGTCCCCGTCCAACCCGGTTGCTTGGCAGGCAACTGATTCCATTGCTTACAAGCCACTTCACATGCCTTACAGCCAATACACAAACTCGTATCCGTAAAAAATCCCATCTTTGGCTGAGGTGACGGAGCTGGCTCCCTGTTGAGAATGCCTAACATGCTCTGCTTGTAGGCACGCAACGCTGTATTGCCTTTAGAAGTTTGAACCGCCATACGCATGCTCCTTAACATACAGGCTTTTTGTACCAGCGTATTCGTCTAACTCAATGGGCAGACTGAACACGTTGGTACAAATTTACCTACGGCAACCGTCCAGGCCGCACATTACAGGTAAACGCTTTGGCCTCTTCGATACTCACATTTGGCTCCAGCACCATGTGTGTAAGATCGTTGGTAATGCTTCCCGTACTCTTGCCCTGGAAGCCCCAATGGAAAGGCATCCCGATCTGATGTACCGTACGTCCACTAATACGCAAGGGCCGCATGCGCCGTGTCACCATGGCCCGTGCTTCGATCTCGCCACGTGGCGTACTCACTATCAGCCAGTCGCCATTCTTAATGCCACGTTCAGCCGCCAGTTCAGGGCTTAGCTCCACGAAGAGTGCCGGTTGCAAGGCATTCAGCCAGGGCATCCAGCGCGTCATTGGCCCACTCACATGATGTTCCGTCAACCGGTAAGTCGTGATGACCACGGGATAGCGTTCGTCACCGACCTCTGCCAGACGGTTATCCGAGCGGTCGCGGAAGTACTTAGCGGCTGGATTGCTCTGTTGCCTGTAGATCGCATTATGCACAGGGGACTCTGCCGCCTCGTAGTGAGCCGGTAGTGGGCCATCCTTTAGCCCTTTAGGCGCAAACAGCCATGCTCTGCCGTCTGGCTTCATGAGGAATGGATCACTACCCGCATGGGCATCAATGCCACTTGCCCCCAGTTTTGGCTGAAAGTCGGGTGGTTGTTCCTCATCCCACCAGACATACTTCTTGCGCTCCGACCATGGACGTCCCTGTGGATTTGCCGAGGCGCGGTTGTAGAGAATACGCCGGTTGGCAGGCCATGCAAAACCCCAATCCAGAAACGTATATCCCTCCCCATTGCGGGAAGCGGCACGGTTCTTCCCTGGTTCTGGATAGACACCACTATAAATCCACGAGCCACAGGCTGTGCTACCATCACCCTTCAAAGCGGCAAACGCCGGTACATGCGGTGCATCACGCAGACTATAGACCCCTTGCTCTCCTTGCTTTTCACCATCTGGTTGTGGCGGACGCACATAATAGCCATTGATCTCTTTCAAAACCAGTAGCACATCGGGTTCATCGAGAATGCGTGAGCCTTCCTCTGGCTCCTCACGCTCATAATCCCATGTCAACGCCTGAATGGCACGATCTCTTGGCTCTGTACTATTGGCATAGAGTTCTTGCAAGCGTTTGCCTAGATGGTATGTGAACCACAGGTCAGAACGTGCATCACCAGGGGGATCAATCGCCTTATCGCGCCATTGGATAAGTCGCTGGGTATTGGTGAAGCTGCCTTCTTTTTCTGTTGAAGCTGCCGCGGGGAGGAAGAATACCTCTGTCTTAATCGTGGCTGGATTGACCGCGTTGGGATGTGGTACTGGTCCTCGATGCCAGAACGCTGCCGTCTCTACCTCGTAGAGATCGCGTACCACCATCCAATCCAACTGTTTGAGGGCCTCGCGTTGCATCGTCGCATGAGTACTGCCTGCCGCTGGATTCTGTCCAAAGAGCAGGTAGCCCTTGACTTTGCCGTCGAGCATGGCGTAGCTGGTGGCTAGATGCGAGTGATCGCCAATAATCTTGGGCAGCCAGCGATAACTGACGTTGCCATCCTCCTCATTCGCAGCTTCGCCGTACCATGCAT
>WNGM01000417.1_pt1 | contig 34170 bp, 33 predicted proteins | sample 5400571 | NCBI WGS metagenome assembly WNGM01 (sample SAMN13153378, study PRJNA577476) | soil metagenome | isolation source: 100 cm soil or saprolite under Garry oak tree replicate 2 | place: USA:California | collected 2016-06-15 | reverse complement strand
GCGGCAATCACCACCGGATAGTCGTCCGGATCAACGATCACGATCACGTCCTGGTGGTTTTTCGCGGCCGAGCGGAGCATCGAGGGGCCGCCGATGTCGATCTGCTCGATCGCCTGCTCGAAGCTCACGCCGGGCTTGGCGACCGTCTCGCGAAACGGATAGAGGTTGACGGCCACCAGGTCGATCGGGGTGATGCCGTGCTCCGCCAGCGCGGCGCGGTCGCCCGGGTGCGCGCGGCGGGCGAGCAGGCCACCGTGCACCTTGGGGTGGAGGGTCTTCACGCGGCCGTCCATCATCTCGGGGAAGCCCGTCACACCTTCAATGGGGATCACCGCGAGGCCTGCCTGGCGCAGCGTCTCGGCCGTGCCGCCGGTGGAGACGAGCTCCCAGCCGAGCGCCGCCAGGTCGCGGGCGAACTCGACGACGCCGCGCTTGTCCGAAACCGACAGCAGCGCTCTCACCAGCTCTCGGCGATGGCCCGGACCAGGTCCGCGAGGCTCGCGACGTCCTTCAGGTCTATCACCTCCGCGGGGGAGTGGGAGTAGCGCAGCGGCCAGCCGAGCGCCACGTCCACCACGCCGTAGGGCGTGAACATGGAGCCGTCGTTGCCGCCGTTGGTGGTGCCGACCTGCACCGCCACGCCGCGCGCCCGCGCCAGGCGGAGCAGGGAGTCGACGTAAGCCGCAGGCGTCACCGACGAATTGTCCAACGCCCGTGCCACGGCGCCGGCGCCGATCGGCGCCACCGCGAAGTTGGGGAGCTCGAGCGGCGAGTCGGCGGAGACGAACGTGTCGATCGCGTGGACGCGGCGCGGAGCCGTGCCGAGCGCCGCGGCCGCCACGCCCGCGCCCTCGAGCCCGATTTCCTCGCGCACGCTCCAGATAAAGATCACCTGGTGCTTCAAGGCCGCGCGGTCCAGGTGCCGCAGCGCGATGATCTGGGCGGCGTCGCCGACGCGGTCGTCGAACGAGCGGCCCGTGGCGCGCGTGCCCGCGAGCCGCACGTACTGCTTCGGCATGCTCACTGTCTGCCCGGGGCTGATGCCCCGGGCCATGGCCCCGGCGTGCGAGGTGGCGCCCACGTCGACGCGCAGTGGAGGCGGCGTGTGACGCGTGAAGCCCGAATCGCGCGGGATGAACACGCCGGCCACGTCGCCCTTGTCGGTATGCACCAGCGCCGGCTGGCCCTCGAACAGCGACGCGATGAAGCCGCCGCGGGGCTCGAGCTCGAGCGAGCCATCGTCGCGGACGCCGGTCACGCGGAATCCGATCTCGTCCATGTGCGCCACGAACACGACCAGTGGGTTTCCCTGACCGAGGCGCACCCACAGGTTGCCCGCCGTGTCGGTCTCGCTCTTCGCCCATGCCGGCAGGAGCCGCTTCACCGTCTCGCGCACCGGCCCTTCCGCGCTGGAGACGCCGTAGGACTCGATCAGCGGCGCGAGCACGCTCTGCGCCTCGGCGATCCGGGAGGAATCCTGCCCGGAAAGCCGGAGGGGCAGAAGGGCGAGCAGCGCCGCTGCAATCGCGCGTGCCCTCATCGCCCCTCCATCCATTGCACCATCTCTCGCGCCAGCTTGTCGACGTCCGCCAGCGCCACCGTCTCGACCACCGTGTCCGTGTAGCGCGTGGGCAGGCTCGCCGTCTTGATGTCGTCGAAGGGCCCGAGCTGCGCTTTGACGCTCGCGAGTCCGGCGTTGCTCGCGTACAGGCTCTGTACCGTGAACGCGACGACGATGGTGCCCCTCACCTTGGGCTTCGCCTGCACGGCGGCGGCGAGGGCCGCGCACGCGCCACGCCGGCCGGCGCCGGGCGCGGCCAGCAGCCGATCGCCGTAGGGGAGCGGCCGTTTGGCGAGCGATATCGGCGCGAGCACGTCGATGCCGAGCGCCCGTGCCTCGGCGGCCGTGGCGGCGCCCAGGTCCACGTAGGCGTTGTCGACAGTGAACACCGGGTCGGGCGCGCCGGTCGCGACCCGACCGCGTGTCAAGTGCGTCGACTTCACGGCCACCACGCCGGGGACGGGACCTTTGGTGCCGAACACGGTCACGCGGTGACCCTCGAGCTGCTGGTCGAAAAGCGGATACGTGGTGCGCGCCCCCACGCGCCGCAACAGCAGGTACCCCTGGTCCGTGATGTTGCCGACCACGTAGCCCACCTCGTCGAGCGGACATTGCAGCAGGCGCTTGGGTGCGCCCTGGCCGAGCGTGAGCGTGACGTTGCCGGCGCGGTCGTGCGTGCTGCCGGGGAGCAAGGCGAGGAGCGAGTCGGTCATCGCCTGCTCGAGCCCTGTGACGGCGGTCATGCCCGCGAAGCGCAGGGCGATTGCTTCGAGTGACTGGGCGGGTAGGCGGTTCGACGGATAGACGGTGAGGAGAAGCACCGCCAGCGCCCCTCCTCTAACCGTCCTGTGAGAACGTGATCTCAATCTCGTCTCCGGTGACGAAGGTCGAGCCTTGCGTGGAGAGTCGCACCCGCCGCTCCGGCACTCCCAGCCGCGCCAGCGCCAGCACCACGGCGGGTAGCAGCCGATGCTCCACCTCGAGCACGCGCGCGGCGAGCGAATCCGGCGTGTCGTCGGCGCGCACCGGGACCGGCCATTGCGCGAGAATGGGGCCGCGGTCGTAGTCCTCGTCGACGTAATGCACCGTGGCGCCCGAGAGCGCGGCGCCGCTCGCGAGCACCGCCTCGTGCACGCGGCGTCCGTACATCCCGTCGCCGCCGAATGCCGGGAGCAACGCCGGATGGATATTAATCAGGCGCCAGCGAAACCGCGCGACCGCGACGGGCGGGACGCGCCTCAGGTATCCGGCGAGGATGACGAGCCGGGCATCGCCAACGGCCCGCACCAGCTCGGCCGCGTCCGCGGGATCGGCCAGCACCTGCACAGGCACGCCGGCGCGACGCGCCCGCTCGAGCGCGCCCGCGTCGCCCCGGCTCGACACGACGCGCGTAATACGTGCGATAGGGGAGTCCCGCAGGGCGTCGAGCAGCGCCTGGAGGTTGGTGCCGCCGCCCGACACCAGCACGGCCACCGGAACCGGCGTCACCGCGTGCAGGGGGCAAGCGCGGCGGGCTTGGGGCCCGCGGTCACGGTCAGCGTGAACGCGCCGGTGGCGCGCCGCTCGCTGCTCGTCGCCACGATGAGGTAGTCCCCGGTGGTCGGGAGCCGCACCGTGAGGCGCGCGTTGCAGCGGCCGCCCGAGTCGTCGTCCTGCGGTGGCTTCGGGCTCTCATTAGGGCCGAGCAGGAAGAGGTAGGCGTCGAACGCGGTGGACGCGAGGTCGATCGTCACTGTCTCGCCGGCGCGGCCGCGTAGCCGCCATTGCTGCGCGTAGGTGCTTTCGGCCGGGAGCACGAGATCGTGTCGCGTGAGGGAGTCGCGCACCGTGTCGCCCACGGCGATGGTGCCGCGCGTTGGTCGTTGCGCGACGAGCGTGAGCAGCACCACCGTCTCTAGCCATATCCAGGACTCCATGGCGCCGCAATTTGCGGGCGCTAGGCGCCGCGCACAATCTCCGCTGCCGCGGCCGCGAGGTCCGCGACGACCGGAAAGCCTATGGCCCGCGCTCCAGCGGCGTGCTCTCCGCCCCGTCCGGTCGACACGAGGAGGCCGTGCCCGTCGGCGCCCAGGGTGCGCGCCGGCTCGATGTCGCTCACCCGGTCGCCCACCCAGTAGCTCTCTCGGAGGTCCAGGTCGAGCGCGCTGGCGGCATCGCGGAACAGCCGCAGGCCGGGTTTTCGGCAGTCGCACGGTCCCGTGACGTCGGGGTGGTGGGGGCAGAAATACGCGCCGTCGAGCCGGGCGCCGTGCGGGGTCAGGAGCTCCACCAGGCGGCGCTGCACCGCGGCGTAGGCCGCGGCGTCGTACAGTCCACGCGCGATGCCCGATTGATTCGAGACGGTCACCACGAGCCATCCAGCGTGATTCAGGCGGCGGATCGCCTCCGCCGCGCCGGGAAGGAGGTACACCTTGCCCGGCTCGTGCAGGAATCCTGGGTCTTCTACGATGGTGCCGTCGCGGTCTAAAAAGACAGCGCGGTGGCCGTGCTTAGACATCGAGCGCGGACCGCACCGCGCGCGCGACGGTTTCGACCTGATCGGGGAAGATGGTGCGGGGATCGAGCAGCACGCGGTCGTCGCCGATGCGCGCGATGATGGGCGGATCGCTCGCGCGCAGCCGCGCCGACAGGGTGTCAGGGGTCAGGTGTCGGGGGTCGGGGGTCACGCGAACGAGCCAGGTCGGCAGCTTGGCCTCCGGGAACGAGCCGCCGCCGACTTCTGATTCACCTTCGACGAGCTCCGCAGCAGCGCCCACGTCTTTCTGCAACGCCTCTCCCCGCCGACGTATCTCCGTGACGTCTTCAGTGAGCATACGTAATACCGGTATCTCAAGGCGGGCCCGCACCGGATCTCGATAGAGGACGAGTGTTGCCTCCAGAGCAGCGAGTGTAAGCTTGTCCGCCCGCACCGCCCGGGCGAGGGGATTATTGCGACACGCCTCGATCGCCGCCCGCGAGCCGAGCAGGATGCCGGCCTGCGGACCGCCGAGCAGCTTGTCGCCCGAGAATGCGACCGCGTCCATGCCGCTCGCGAGCGCCTGCGGCACGGTGGGCTCGCCGGCGAGGCCCCACGGCGCGAGATCGAGCAGGAGCCCGCTGCCGAGATCGTACAGGCTGGCGACGCCGCGCCCGCGTCCCAGCGCCGCGATCTCCTGCGCCGAGACCTGGGCGGTGAAGCCGGTGACCTGGAAATTCGACTGGTGCACCTTGAGCAGCAGCTTGCTCGCCGGCGTGATCGCACCTTCGTAGTCCTTGAGATGCGTGCGATTGGTGGTCCCCACCTCGACGAGCGTGGCGCCCGATCGGGCCATGATGTCGGGGATGCGAAACGCACCGCCGATCTCCACCAGCTCTCCCCGCGACACGATCGCCTCGCCGCCCCGGGCCAGTGCCGAGAGCGCGACCAGCACCGCGCCCGCGGCGTTGTTCACCACCACCGCGTCCTCCGCCCCGGTCAGCTCGACGAGCAGATCGCGACATAGCCCGTGGCGTGAGCCACGGCCACCGCGGAGCAGGTCGTATTCCAAATTGGAGTAGGTCGCGCCGACACGGGCCAGGGCGGCCAGTGCCGGTTGGGCGAGCGGAGCGCGGCCCAGATTGGTGTGCAACACGACGCCGGTAGCGTTGATCACCGGTCCGAGCGACGGAGCGGCGAGCCGGCGCACGCGGGACCGGATCGCCGCGCTCCAGCCCTCGGGCGGCGCGCTGCCGCCGTTGGCACGGGCGGCGTCGATGGTGTCGCGCACCGCGCGCACCACGAGACTGCGCGGCCCGGCGGCCGCGAGCGCCGCGACCTCGGGCTCGGCGAGCAGGGCATCCACGGCGGGCAGGCGGCGGCGCGGGTCCGTCATGGTGGCTTGGGGCGGGCCTTGCTGGTGTCGGTGGCAGGCGGGGCTGGCTTGGGCACCGGCACGACCAGCACGCCCTGCCCATCGGCCGCGACGCCGCTCAAGTTCGTGGCGCCGCGCACGCGCACGAGATACTTGGCGCCGGGCGCGAGCGGCTGGGTCGTCTGGACAACGAGGCGGTCGTAGGGGACGGGGCGCTCGCTCAGCAGCTTGCGGACCCGGGCGGTGTCGAGGTGGACGGAGGTGTCTCGCGCGGCGCGACCGACGCCCCCCGGAGCAGCGGGTGCCCGCTGGGCTGCTGCGGAGGGGGGCGTCGGTCGAGCGTGCGTCGTGTCTCGGTGCGTCGTATCGCGCAGCCGCTTGAGCGAATCGGCTACCGCCCGGGCGCGCGCCTGAATCGAGTCGAACCGCGCTGGCGTGTAGAGCGCCCGCACCGCGACCGGCGTCGAATCGGGCAAGGTGAGCACCCGCACCATGGCCGTGTCGAGCGCGCGGCGCGGGTCGAGCGGCGCGGAAAACGCCACGCGAAAGTCGACCGAATCGATCGGCTCGACCGTGCGTACCCGTGGGCCCACGGTGTCGTGCACGAACGCCCACAGCAGCGCGCTCGCGGTCGAGTCGACGGTCACGGTCACGGTGTCGAACGCCTCGCGGCGGTCCTGGCGTCGGTTGTTGTTCTCGTCCTGGATGGCCCACACGCGGTAGCGCCCCGGCGGCACGGCGGGAAGCCGGAAGTTGCCTCCTGAGTCGGCGAGCGTGACGTAGGCGACCGTATCGGGGAGCGGCGCGGCGCGGATCACCGCCTGCGGCAGCGTGCGCTGGTCTGCCCAGGCCAGCACCGTGCCGGTGAGCGTCGCGGCTGGAATCGCCGGGCCCGTCGTGAACACGATCGTCGTCCCGGTCTTGGTCACGTTGCGCCGCAGGTCGGTGATCCCGGGGAGCACCTGCAGGTGGTACACCCGGCCCCGCTGCCATCCCTCGTGCGGCGACACGTGGATCGAGCTGCGGTGCCACGAGACCTTGACGTCGCCTCCCACGGGGGAGAGGACGATCTTCTGGGCGAGCCCGCTGATCGCGCCGGCGGCGGCCCCGCGCGACGGCATCTCGTCGATCACCTCGTCGAACTGGACGACCGCATCGCCGTGCAGGTCGGGGACCACCTTCCCGGACTCGGGGACCGTGCGCAGGATGGCCGGGGCGGTGGTGCGGAGCGGGCCGCCGGGCGGATCGCCCTGGCTCGCGCACGCGCCCCCGCCCAGCACGGCGGTCAGGAGCAGCCCAGCGACCTGAGCTTGTCGGCCAGCGCCTGCCGCTGGTCTCGCCATGCCCGCTCCTTCTCGCGTTCCTTGGCGACCACCTCGGCGGGCGCCCGCGCGACGAAATTCTTGTTGCTGAGCTTGGCGTCGAGCGCCGCCAGCTGCTGCTCGAGCCGGGTGAGCTCGCCCGTGAGGCGGCGACACTCCTGCCGCACGTCGATCGCGTCCGCCAGGGCCACGAACACCTCGCTGCCGTCGGCGAGCACGGCGTGGGCGCCTTGACCACCCAGACCGTCATCGAGTCGCAGCTCCGACAGCTGCGCCAGCCGGACGATGGTGTCTCGTTCTCCGTGGAAGGCGACTCGGATCGAGTCGGTTCTCGGCTTGATGGCCGCCGCGAGGCGGGTCTTGGGCGCGATGCGGTACTCCGCGCGAATCGCACGGATCTTGGAGACCGCCTCCTGAACGCGCGCGAAGGCGAAGTCCTCGAGCCGCGAGAGCGCGGCCGGAACCGTGGGCCACGGCGCGACGGCCAGAAGGTCGTCCGACTGCCTGCCGGGGAGCTTTTGCCACAACTCCTCGGTAATGAACGGCACGACCGGGTGCAGCAGTCGCAATACCGTGTCGAAGCAGAAGGCCAGCACCGCGTGCGCGGCGACCGCAGGAGGGGCCGCGACAGCCGCCGAGCCGGGCGGGCCGCCGGCCGGAGTGGCCCCTGCTGCGGCCGCCGCCAGACGCGGCTTGACCGCCTCCACGTACCAGTCGGCGAGATCATTCCACGCGAACTCGAAGCACGTCTTGGCGGCCTCGTCGAGCCGGAAGGCCTCGAGATGTTCCGTGGCGGCCACGATTGTCTTGTGCGCCTGGCCGAGAATCCAGCGGTCCGCGAGCGTGAGCGTCCCGGAGGCGAGGTCGTCGATCGCCGATACCCGCTCCGGCAGCTGCGCCAGGATGAACCGCCCGATATTCCACAGCTTGTTCGCGAAGTTGCGCCCGGGGGCGAACGTCGTCTCCAGGTCGTTCGGGTCGAGGATCACATCGGCGCCGAGCGAGCTGCCCGCCACCAGGGTCCAGCGCAGCGCGTCGGCGCCGTACAGCCGCACCACGTCGAGCGGGTCGATGCCGTTGCCGAGCGACTTCGACATCTTGCGGTGCTGGGTGTCGCGCACCGTGCCGTGCAGGTACACGGTCGTGAACGGCAGCCGCCGATCCATGAAGTGGTAGCCCGACATCAGCATCCGGGCCACCCAGAAGAAGAGAATTTCCGGCGCCGTGACGAGCGTATGCCCGGGATAGAACCGCGCCAGGTCGGGAGTGCGATCGGGCCAGCCCAAGGTCGCGAACGGCCACAGCCACGACGAGAACCAGGTGTCGAGCACGTCCGGGTCCTGCTCGACCGGGCCGCCGCATTTGGGGCAGCGCGCCGGGTCCTTGCGGTCGGCCCACTGGTGATCGCACTGCGTGCATTTGAACACGGGAATGCGGTGCCCCCACCACAGCTGGCGCGAGATGTTCCAGTCCCGGATGTTCTCCATCCAGTGCTCGAAGGTCGCGTGCCAGCGCTCCGGCACGATCCGGAACCGCGCCTCCCGATAGGCCGCGAGCACCGGCTCGGCGAGCGGCTGCATCTTCACGAACCATTGATCGCTCAAGCGCGGCTCGACGATCGTGTCGCAGCGGTAGCAGCGCCGCAGCGCGTGGCGGTGCGGCTCGATCTTCTCGAGCAGGCCCCGCTTCTTCAGCATGTCTACGATCCGCTCGCGTGCCTCGAATCGGTCCAAGTCGGCGAGCGCCTTGGGCACGCGGGTGGCGTGCGCCATGCGTCCGTCCTCAGTCATCACCAACGGCATCTCCAGATTGTGTCGCAGGCCGATCTCGAAGTCGGTCGCGTCGTGCGCCGGGGTCACCTTTACGAACCCGGTTCCGAACGCGGGATCGACCGCCTCGTCCGCCACAATCGGAATCGGGATGTCGGCAATCGGGAGCCGGGCCACTTTCCCCACGAAGCCGGCATGGCGGGTGTCCTTGGGGTTGACCGCTACGGCCGTGTCGCCGAGCAGTGTTTCGGGCCGCGTGGTGGCGACCGTGAGGAAGGGCGCGGGTCCGCCGTCCACGGGGTAGTGGATGTAATAGAGCTTGCCCTCCGTGTCTTTCGATTCGGCTTCCTCGTCCGACAACGCCGTGAGGCAGTGGGGGCACCAATGGATCACGCGGTGGCCACGGTAGATGAGCCCTTCCTCCCACAGCCGCACGAACACCTCGCGCACCGCGCCCGAGTACGCCTCGTCCAGCGTGAAGCGGGTGCGGCTCCAGTCGCACGAGCAGCCGATGACCTTGAGCTGCTCGAGGATGGTGCTGCCCGTCTCGCGGATGAACGCCCACACCCGCTCGACGAACCGGTCACGCCCGAGGTCGAATCGCGTTTTCCCTTCCTTTGCGACCAGCCGCTCGACGACGTTCTGGGTGGCGATCCCCGCGTGGTCGGTGCCCGGGAGCCACAGGGCCTCGCGCCCGCGCATGCGCTCGAAGCGGATCACGACGTCCTGGATCACGTTGTTGAGTCCCTGGCCCGTGTGCAGGATCGCCGTGACGTTGGGGGGAGGCATGACGATCACATACGGCTCGCGCGCTGACTCGGCGCGCGCGGTGAACACGCCGCGGTCGAGCCAGCGCTGGTACAACGGGCGCTCGACGGCGTGCGGATCGTACTGGGGAGGAAGCTCGAAGCGGGGGCGCGGCATTCCTTATAATAGACAGGACTGTGGAGGTTAGAGGAGGTTCGGGAGTTTCGGGAGGTTCGGGAGGTTCGGGGAGGTTAGGGGAGGTTCGGGGAGGTTGGTTCGCTCGCGTCTCAACCTCCTCTAACCTCCCGAACCTCCTCTAACCTCCCAAACCTCCTGTACCCTCCCGAACCTCCCCGGTCCTCCCCCATCCTGCTAGAATTCCGTCCCATGCCCGACGACGCCCCGGAGCTCCCCACGAGCCGCCTCGCTCGCTGGATCGCGATCGCGGGGGTGATCGTGGTCGCTGTCGCGCTCTACTTCCGCGACGGGCGCCGGCTGCCGCCGCTCACCAGTCCGGCCGCTGCCGCCGCCGCCCAGCCGGCTCCCTGACCCGATGGTCGCCGCCGAAATCCGGGTCACGCTCCCCGATGGGAGCGAAAAGCGCCTGCCCCACGGGTCCACCGGGGCCGATCTCGCCAAGGCGATCGGGCCGGGGCTCGCTAAGGCGGCGCTCGCCGTGCGCGTCAACGGGAGCGTGTGGGACCTCACGCGCCCTCTCCGCGACGGCGCCACCGTCGCGATCCTCACCGACAAGGACCCCCAGGCGCTCGACGTGCTGCGGCACTCCTCGGCCCATGTGCTGGCGACCGCGGTGCGGCAGCTCTTCCCCCTCGCCAGAATCGGCTTCGGGCCGCCGATCGAGGACGGCTTTTACTACGACTTCGAGGTGGGGCGGCCCTTTGCGCCGGAGGATCTGGAGGCGATCGAAAAGAAGATGGTGGACGTCGTGAAGGCGGACTACCCCTTCGTGCGTGAGGAGGTCTCGCGCGCGGAAGCCAAGATCCGCTTCAAGGACGACCCGCTCAAGCTCGAGCGCATCGATGACCTCGGCCCGGATGAAGTGATCTCCGTCTATACCGACGGCCCGTTCGTCGACCTGTGCCGCGGGCCCCACGTGCCGAGCACCGGGCGGATCAAGCACTTCAAGCTGCTGCACGCGGCCGGCGCCTACTGGCGGGGCGACGAGCGCCGCCAGATGCTGCAGCGCATCTACGGCACGGCGTGGTTCACCAAGGACGAGCTCGAGGGCTATCTGCGGCGGCTCGAGGAGGCCAAGAAGCGTGATCATCGCGTGCTGGGAAAGCAGCTCGATCTGTTCTCGATTCAGGAAGACGTGGGCCCGGGACTGATCCTGTGGCATCCCAAAGGCGCGATGCTCAACTTCCAGCTGCGGCGCTTCATCGAGGACGTGATTCTGGAGCGCGGCTATCAGCTGGTCTACACGCCCAACGTGACGCGCGAGGAGCTGTTCCTGCGCTCCGGGCACCTGCCGCTGTACGCCGATAACCAGTTCCCGCCGATGGCGGCGGGGGAGGGTGAGGCCGAGGGCGTGCGCTACCGGGTGAAGCCGATGAACTGCCCGATGCACATCCTCATTTACGCGTCACAGCAGCGCAGCTATCGCGACCTGCCGATCCGGCTCGGCGAGATCGCCAACGTGTATCGCAACGAGCGCTCGGGGACGCTGCACGGCATGCTGCGAGTGCGCGGGCTCTCGATGGACGACGCCCATCTGTTCCTGCGCGAGGATCAGATCGAGCAGGAGATCTTCCAGCTGCTCGACATCGTGGAGCTGGTGCTGGGGAAGACGTTCGGTCTCTCCTATCGGCTCGATCTCGCCACCCGCCCCGACAAAAAGCTCGGCACGGACGCGACCTGGGACCAGGCGGAGCGCGCGCTCGAGCAGGCGCTGAAACACCGCGGCGCCACCTACCGCATCGATCAGGGCGGCGGCGCGTTTTACGGACCGAAGATCGACATCAAGTTCACCGACGCCATCGGACGCGAGTGGCAGGGCGCCACGATCCAGCTGGACTTCGAGCAGCCCGAGCGCTTCAAGCTCGAGTACACCGGCGAGGATAACCGACCGCACCGGCCCGTGATGATCCATCGGGCGATCTATGGGACGCTGGAGCGCTTTGTCGGATTCCTGATCGAGCACTTCGCAGGAGCGTTCCCCCTGTGGCTCGCGCCCGAGCAGGTGCGCGTGCTCCCCATCTCCGCCGCCCAGGCGCCCGCGGCCCGCACTTTGCACGATCGGCTGCGGGCGGCGGCGATCCGGTCGTCGGTGGACGAGCGCAGCGACACCCTGAATTACCGCATCCGCGACGCGGAGCTCCACAAGGTGCCCTACATGGCCGTGGTGGGGCAGCGCGAAGCCGAATCCGGTAGCGCGGCGGTGCGCGCCCGCGGGGAAGGGAAGAAGCAGGTGGTGCTACCGGTAGACGAATTCGTGGCGAAACTGGGTGAGGAGATTCGCACCCGCTCATTGGCCCCGTTAGTTTGAGAGTGATCCACGGGCTTGGACCCCGAGCTTGAACCCCGGGCTTGCGCCCGGGGTCAGCTAAAACCGCTGCACACTGACCCCGGACGCAAGTCCGGGGTGGGAACGACGGCCAGATGAGCACTAGCGACGAAACCACCCCAGTGATCCTGTCCGCCTGCCGCACCCCCGTCGGCAAGTACCTGGGGGGTCTGTCGACGCTCCCCGCGCCGCGCTTGGGCGCGCTCGTGATCCGCGAGGCGGTGCGCCGGGCGGGCGTCGAGCCGGCCGCCGTGGACGAAGTGATCATGGGCAACGTGCTGCAGGGCGGCGTGGGCCAGGCGCCGGCGCGCCAGGCGGCAATCCACGCCGGCCTCCCCGGCACCGTGCCCGCGCTCACCATCAACAAGGTGTGTGGCTCGGGGCTCAAGGCGGTGATGCTCGCGGCGCAAGCCATTAAAGCAGCCGACGTGCAATGCGTGGTCGCCGGTGGCATGGAGTCGATGTCCAACGCGCCCCATTACGTGTACGGCATGCGCGGTGGGATCAAGCTGGGTAACCGGGAGCTCGTGGACGGCATGATCCGCGACGGCCTGTGGGATTCGTTCTCGGACGTCCACATGGGCAGCCTGGCCGAATACACCGCCAAGAAGGCGGGCGTATCGCGCCTGGAGCAGGACCGCTTCGCCCTCGCCAGTCACCAGAAGGCCGCGGCCGCAATGGCGGCGTGCCGCTTCAAGGCGGAGATCGTGCCGGTCGAGGTTCCGGGGAAGGGCATGCCGACCGTGATCGAGAAGGACGAAGGGCCCCGCAAGGACACATCGCTCGAGGCGCTTGCCGCGCTGAAACCGTCATTTGAGCCGGGCGGCACCGTCACGGCGGGCAACGCGCCGGGCCTGAACGACGGTGCCAGCGCGCTCGTCGTCGCATCGCTCGCGTTCGCCAGGGCTCACGGGCTCACACCCCTGGCGCGCATCACCGCTTACGCCACCGGCGGCGGCGAGCCCAAGGAGCTGTTCTTCGCGCCTATCGTCGCCGTGAAAACTCTCATGGCGAAAGCCAACACGACTATCGACGACTACGCGCTGATCGAGGCGAACGAGGCGTTCGCCGTGCAGGCCCTGGCCGACGGCCGCGCCCTCGACTGGGACTGGGAGCGCGTCAACGTGAACGGCGGCGCCATCGCGCTCGGGCATCCCATCGGCGCGTCGGGCGCCCGCGTGCTCACGACGCTGCTCTATGCTCTGCAGGACCGGAAGCAGACGACTGGACTCGCCACCCTGTGTCTCGGGGGCGGCAATGCCGTGGCCCTCAGCGTGGAGATGCTCTGATGCAGGCGCAAACCGCCCTGGTGTCCGCTCCCTCCGTCACCGCGCGACGCGCCCTCGCCGTGCCGCTGGGCGCCGCCCTGGTGGCGATCGCGGCTCAGATCGCGATCCCGCTCCCCGGTACTCCCGTCCCGATGACGCTGCAGCCGCTGGCCGTGCTGCTGGTGGGCGGGTGGCTCGGCGCCCGGCTCGGCGCCGGCGCACTGATCTTTTATCTCGCGCTCGGCGCCGCGGGCCTCCCGGTGTTCACGCCGTACGGCCTCCCCGGCATCGCCCGGCTGCTCGGGCCCACCGGCGGGTATTTGCTCGCCTACCCGGTCGCCGCGTTCGCGGTCGGAAAGCTCATCGCAGACGGCGCGCGCTGGACGCGGATCACCATCGCCGTCTTCACCGGCCTGGTCCTGATTCACCTCGGCGGCCTGGCCCAGCTGTTGATTCTCACCGGCAGCGCGACGGGGGCGCTGCGACTCGGTACGCTCCCGTTTCTGATCGGCGACTTGGTAAAAGTCGCGATCGCCGTCCTGGTCCTGAAGCCAACGGTGACTCCCCTCCGCGCGCGCCTATGACGGCGCGCGTTTCGTTTGCGCACCGGGCCCGAGCCCCGGCCGTCGCGGTCGTGTGGATCGCGGCGTTCGCCCTCGTGGGCGCGGCGGCAGGCTACGGTTTGACGCTCGTGCCGCTGGCCCTGGAGGTCGATGCGCGGTGGGCGCTCGCCTGGAGCTCGTTGCCCTGGGCAGCCGGCTTCGCCCTGGCGACCTGGCTCGTGGGCCGCGTGCTCGAGCGGCGATCGTGGGAGGAACTGGGCTGGCGCCCGCGCACCGGCATGCCCCTGGCTCTGCTGGGCGGCACCGCCCTCGGCGCCACCATGGCGGTCTGCGCGGTGGGCCTGGCGGTGATCGCTGGTCGCGCCGCGATCGCCGTTACGGCCGACGGCGGCGGGTGGAGGGCCGCAGCCATGCCGCTGGGCGTCGGATTCCTGGTCGCGGCCCTGGCCGAAGAGCTGGCCTTCCGCGGCTACCCGCTCCGTCGCCTCGCCGCCGCGACGGGCCCCGTTCCCGCCACCGCCGTCACCGCGCTCGGCTTCGGGCTGTTGCACCTCGGGAATCCCGGCGCCACGGTGTTTTCGACCGTGAACGTCGCGCTCGCGGGCGTGTGGCTCGCCGCCGCACTGTTCTCGCCGGGCGCGATGCCGCTCGCCTGGGGCGCCCATTTCGGGTGGAACGCGACCCTGGCCCTCGGGTTCGCGGCGCCGGTGAGCGGCTACGCGTTTCCGCTGCCGGCGCTCGCGTATCGTCCGGGTGCGCACGCGTGGATCGACGGCGGGGTCTTCGGGCCGGAGGGCGGCGTCGTCAGCACGCTGGTGATGCTCGCGGGCAGCGCGGCCCTGGTCGCGTGGAGCGGGCGCGCCCCGCGCGTGGAGCGGGAGACCGCGCTGTGAGCCGGGCGGCGGTGGTGGGGGCTGGGACGATGGGGAACGGCATCGCCCACGTGTTCGCGCAGCACGGGTGGGACACGGCGCTGATCGACGTGGCGCCCGGCCTGCTCGAGCGGGTGATCGGGATCATCCGGGCGAACCTGGAGCGTCAGGTGAAGAAGGGGACGCTCACCGCCGAGCAGCGCGACGCCGCGCTGGGGCGCATTCGGACGGCGTCGAGCCTCGACGCGGTGGCCGACGTGGAGCTCGTCGTGGAGGCCGCAACCGAGCAGCCCGACGTCAAGTTCCGGATCTTCCGCGACCTGGACCGGCTGGCGCCGCCCACCGCGATCCTTGCCACCAACACCTCGTCGATCTCGATCACGACGATCGCCGCCCAGACGCGGCGGCCCGCGCGGGTGATCGGGATGCACTTCATGAATCCGGTGCCGGTGATGCAGCTCGTCGAGGTGATCCGGGGGCTCGAGACGGACGACGAGACTGTGGTGAAGGTTGTGGAGGTTGTGGAGGCGTTGGGCAAGACCGCCGTCCTGGTCAACGACGCGCCCGGATTCGTATCCAACCGCGTCCTCATGCCGATGATCAACGAGGCCGCGTTCTGCGTGATGGAAGGTGTGGCGACGCCCGAGGCGGTCGACACCGTGATGAAGCTCGGCATGAACCATCCCCTCGGGCCGCTGGCGCTCGCCGACCTGATCGGCCTGGACGTGTGTCTCGCGATCCTCGAGGTGCTGCAGCGCGACCTGGGGGACGACAAGTACCGTCCCGCGCCGCTGTTGCGGAAACTCGTCGCGGCGGGGCGGCTCGGTCGCAAGAGCGGGCGCGGCTTCTATGTCTATCGCGATTGAGCCCGCGGGTCTCTCGGAGACGCAGCGCCAGATCATCGAGCTGGCGCGCGAGTTCGCGCGCACCCGCATCGAGCCGTTCGCGGCCGAGTGGGACCGCACCGCCCACTTCGCTCGTGACGTGATCAACGCGCTCGGGGAGCTGGGGTTTCTCGGGATGTGCGCGCCCGAGGAGTGCGACGGCATGGGCCTCGACACGGTGACCTACCTGCTCGCACTGGAAGAGATCGCGGCGGCGGACGCGAGCATCGCGGTGTCGCTCTCCATCCACAACGCCATGCCCACGACGATGCTCGTGCGCCACGGGACGGCGGCACAGAAAGAGCGGTTCCTCAAGCGGATGGCCCGGGGCGAGCTGCTGGCGGGGTTCGCGCTCTCGGAGCCCGAGTCCGGCTCCGATGCCGCCGCGCTGCGCACGCGGGCGGTGCGGGACGGCGACCACTGGGTGCTCTCGGGGACGAAGGCGTGGGCGACGAACGGCGCCACGGCCGACCTCATGATGGTGATGGCCCGCACGGAGCGCGGCATCTCCGCCTTCATTGTGCCCACCGACACGCCGGGTTATCGTCCGGGGAAGCCCGAGGAGAAGATGGGCCTGCGCGCCTCCAACACGGTCGCGCTCGCGCTCGAGGACGTGCGCCTGCCGGCCGACCATCTGGTGGGCGAGGACGGGGCGGGGTTCGGGTACGCGATGGAGGGTCTCGACGCCGGCCGGCTGGGGATCGCGGTGCAGGCGGTGGCCATCGCGCGGCGCGCGCTCGAGCATGCGGTGGCGTACTGCGACGAGCGCAAGCAGTTCGGCCGGTCGTTGCGCGAGTTCGAGGGCGTGCAATTCAAGCTCGCCGACATGGCCACGCGGGTGGAGGCGGCGCGCGCGCTGGCCCACCTGGCGGGGGCGCGTCGCGACCGGGGCGAGGATGTCACCACCTCGGCGAGCATGGCCAAGCTGTTCGCTTCCGAGACCGCGATGTGGGTCACGACGCAGGCGGTGCAGCTGTTCGGCGGGTACGGCTACATGCGCGACTTCCCCGTGGAAAAGCTGTTCCGGGACGCCAAGGTGACGGAGATCTATGAGGGGACCAGTGAAATCCAGCGGATCCTCGTCGCCCGCGGGCTCTATCCCCGTGGCTGAGGCGATCCTTGCCTGAGCGGATTTACGTCGGCGCCGACCACGCCGGCTTCCAGCTGAAGGGGCAGCTCGTGGATGAGCTCACGCGGCTCGGCTACGAGCCGGTGGACGTGGGGCCGCAGACGATGGACCCGGCGGATGATTTTCCCGACTACGGCCGCCCCGTGGCGGAGGCCGTCAGCACCGGGAAGGCGCGGCGCGGGGTGCTGACCTGCGGCACCGGGCTCGGGATGGCGTATGTGGCGAACCGGTTCCCGCGCGTGCGCGCGGCGGTGGCCTGGAGCCCGGAGATCGCGGAGCTGGCGCGCAAGCACAACGACGCCAACGTGCTCGTGTTGCCTGCGCGGTTCGTGAGCGAGGAGGAAGGGTTGCAGATCCTGCACACATGGCTCGACACCGCCTTCGAGGGCGGGCGCCACGAGCGGCGCGTGGCCAAGATCGAGTCATGATCGACCGGCGCACCTCGCTCGCCAAGGCCGACCCTGCGATCGCGCAGCTCATCCGCCGCGAGGTAGAGCGGCAGGAGCACGGCCTCGAGCTCATCGCGAGCGAGAACTTCGTCTCCGTCGCCGTGATGGAAGCAATGGGCACGGCCCTCACGAACAAATACGCCGAAGGGCTGCCCGGGAAGCGCTACTACGGCGGGTGCGAGGTGGTCGACGAGGTCGAGCAGCTCGCCATCGACCGCGCCAGGGCTCTGTTCAAGGCGGAGCACGTGAACGTGCAGCCGCACTCGGGGGCGCAGGCCAACATGGCCGCCTACCTCGCGGTCGCCAAGCCGGGCGACACCTTGCTCGGCCTGGCGCTGCCGCACGGCGGCCACCTGACGCACGGCGCGGCGGTGAACTTCTCGGGCACGCTATTCCGGGCGACGCATTACGGGGTGCGGGAAGAGACCGGCCGGATCGACTACGACTTGGTGCGTGAGATCGCCCGGCGCGAGCGCCCGCGCCTCTTGATCGGTGGCGCGTCCGCCTACGCCCGGGTGATCGACTTCGCGGCGCTCAGGAGCATCGCCGACGAGGTGGGCGCCGTCTTCGTCGTGGACATGGCCCACATCGCGGGTCTCGTGGCCTCGGGAATCCATCCCTCGCCCGTGCCGCACGCGCAGATCGTCACGACCACCACCCACAAGACGCTGCGGGGCCCGCGGGGCGGTCTGATCCTGTGCCAAGAGCGGTTCGCGAAGGACGTGGACAAGCAGGTGTTCCCGGGGCTGCAGGGTGGACCGCTCGAGCACGTGATCGCCGCGAAGGCCGTGGCGCTGGGCGAGGCCATGACCCCCGAGTTCAAGCGGTACGCGCGGCAGGTGGTGCAGAACGCGCAGGCGCTGGCCCAGGCCCTGGTGGAGCGCGGCTACGCCATCGTGTCGGGGGGAACCGACACCCATCTGATGCTGGTGGATCTCCGGCCCAAGCAGGTGACTGGGAAAGAGGCCCAGGAGCTGCTCGACCGGGCGGGGATCACTGTGAACAAGAACACGATTCCGGGAGATCCGCAGAAGGCCTTCGTCACGAGCGGGATTCGCATCGGCACGCCGGCCGTGACCACTCGAGGGTTCACCGAGACGGAGATGCATACCGTGGCGACACTCATCGACACCGTGCTCACCAGCAAGGACGACGCCACCATCGCGCAGGTCAAGGCGGCGGTGCGCGAGCTGACGGAGCAGTTCCCACTGTACGCGGCACCGGCCCGCGCGACCGCGGCGGCGCCCCATGGCTGAGACCGGCGGCTCGTCGGGGGGGCAGCGCCCCTCGCGCGGCTCGGGCTCGCTCACGGTCCATCCGGCCGAGGAGCTCGAGGTCTATTTCAACGAAGTGGCCCACGGCCGCCCCGTGGGCTTCGTCGCCTCCGCCAAGTGGAAGCCCCCCACCGACATCTTCGAGACGGACGAGGCGCTCGTGGTCTACATGGATATCGCGGGCATGCGCTCGGAAGACTTCAGCGTCGAGTACGTGGACGGGATCCTCACGATCGCCGGGGAGCGCAAGGCTCGGCGCAACGAGGGGAAGCCCCACTACCACGCGATGGAGGTGCAGGTCGGCCCGTTCGAGCGCCGCTTCCGCCTGCCCGTCCCGGTCGACCCCGAGAGCATCCGCGCGAGCTACGAGCAGGGCTTCCTCGAAGTGTGGCTCGCCAAACTGCCGGCGCGCCTTTCGGGGCCGGCGTCGGTCCGGGTGCAGTAAGTGGATCGTCTGCCCGTCCTGCCGCTGGGGCGGCTGGTCGTTTACCCGCACGTCGTGCTGCCGATGGCGCTCACCGACCCGTTCGCCGTGCAGCTCATCGACGAGGTGGTGCAGGGTAACAAGCGCCTGCTGCTGGGCGTGGTGAAGCCGCTGGGTGGGACCGAGCCACCCGAAGGAGCCGTCATGCACGCGCGGGCCGACGAGCTGTACGAGGTCGGCACGCTCAGCACGGTCGTGCGCATGCTGAAGCTGGGCGATGGCTCGGTGCGCGTCATGGTGCAGGGCCTGGAGCGCGCCCGGCTCCAGGAGATCACCCCCGCCGAGCACTGGCTGGTGGCGGCCTATGAGACGTTCGCTGGCGCCCAGCCGGAGGATGCGCGCACCGAGGCGCTCAAGCGCACCGTGCATGCCCAGTTCTCCCGGGTCATCGACATCGCGCCCTATCTGGGCGAGGAGCTGCACGAGGTGCTCGTCGGCATCAACGACGCCGACAAGCTGGCCGACTTCGTGGCGGCGAACCTGGACCTCGCCCTCCCGGCCAAGGCCGAGCTGCTCGCCATCGACGACGTCAATCGCCGCCTGGAGCGGCTGGCGGAGCTGCTTGGCCAGGAGCTGCAGGTGCTGGAGGTCGGCAGCCAGATCCAGGAGAAAGTGCGGACGCGCCTGGACCAGAACCAGCGCGAGTACGTGCTGCGCGAGCAGTTGCGCGTGATCCGCCAGGAGCTGGGCGAAGAGGACGCGGACGACGAGCTGACCGAGCTGTCGCACCGACTCGACGCCGCCGGCCTGCCCGAGGAAGCCGCCAAGGTGGCCGAGCGCGAGCTGAAGCGGCTGCGGCAGATGTCGCCGCAGTCGGCCGAGTACCACGTCGCGCGCACCTACCTCGAAGTGTTCGCGACCCTGCCGTGGACCCGCACGTCCGAAGACCGGCTCGACCTGAAGGCGGCGCGCGACATCCTCGACCGCGATCACTACGATCTCAAGACGGTGAAGGAGCGGATTCTCGAGTATCTCGCCGTGCGCACGCTCAACCGGGCGGCGCGCGGCAGCATCATGTGCTTCGTCGGGCCGCCCGGCGTGGGTAAGACGTCGCTCGGCCAGAGCATCGCGGAGGCGCTGGGCCGCCGCTTCACCCGCGTGTCGCTGGGCGGCGTGCGCGACGAGGCGGAGGTGCGCGGCCACCGCCGCACGTACGTCGGCGCGCTCCCGGGACGCATCATCCACGCGCTGCAGCGCTGCGAGACGCGCAACCCCCTGCTGATGCTCGACGAAGTCGACAAGATGGGTGCCGACGTGCGCGGCGATCCGACCGCCGCGCTGCTCGAGGTGCTCGACCCGACGCAGAACGGCGCCTTCGTGGACCACTACCTCGAGGTGCCGTTCGACCTGTCGGGGGTCATGTTCATCGCGACCGCCAACAGTCTCGCCCCCATCCCCGACCCGCTGCTCGACCGCATGGAGGTGCTCACCTTGCCCGGGTACACCCCGGGCGAGAAGCTGGCGATCGCCAAGCGCTACCTGCTCCCGCGCCAGCTCGTCGAGACGGGCCTCACCGCGGAGCGGGCGGGCATCGCCGACGGTGCGCTGGAGCGGCTCATCGCCGAATACACGCGCGAAGCCGGCGTGCGCCAGCTCGAGCGCGAGATCCAGGGCGTGCTCCGCAAGGCCGCGCTGGACGTGGTCGAGGGACGCGCGGCCACGGTCAAGATCACCGCCAAGAACATCGAGAAGTACGCCGGCCAGCCCAAGGTGCAGAGCGAGGTCGCCGGCCGCACGCCGGAAGTGGGCGTGGCGACCGGACTCGCGTGGACGCCGGTGGGCGGCGACATCATGTTCATCGAGGCGATTCAGATGCCGGGCAAGGGGCTGATCACCCTCACCGGCCAGCTGGGCGACGTCATGAAGGAATCCGCTCAGGCGGCGTGGAGCCTGCTGCGCGCCCGTGCCGGTCCGCTGGGGATCCCGCTCGAGGCGTTCACGCAAACCGACGTGCACCTGCACCTGCCGGCCGGTGCTGTGCCCAAGGACGGCCCGTCCGCGGGGATCGCCATCGCCACGGCGCTGGCGTCGCTCTTGTGCCGCCGCCCGGCGCGCCACGATGTCGCGATGACCGGGGAGCTGACGTTGCGCGGCCGCGTGCTGCCGATCGGCGGGCTCAAGGAGAAGCTGACGGCGGCCGCCCGCGCCGGCGTGAAGACGGTGCTCGTGCCGGCCCGGAATCGGAGCGACATCGTGGAGGTCCCGGACGAGGTGAAGCAGCTGCTCCAGATCACGCCCGTGGAAACGATCGACGAAGTGCTCGACCTGGCGCTGCTCGAACCGCGCCCCGCCCGGCCCGTGGCCGTGCGGGCCCGGCCCTCGGGGCCGACGGAGGCCCGGCCGTGAGCGACTTCGCCACGCTGGAGGAGGTGTTCGCGCGCATCGGGCAGCAGGAGGGGCGCTACGCCGAGCGCGGCTACCTGTTCGTGCTGGCGGCGCTGGAGTACGCGCAGGGCAAGCTCCCCGAACGGCGCCACCTCTCCGGAGCCGAGCTCGCCTGGGCCTGCCGCGACTTCGCGCTCGACCAATTCGGCCTGCTCTCGCCGACCGTCCTCGCGCACTGGGGTATCACCAGCACCGACGACCTCGGCCGCATCGTCTTCACGCTGATCGATGTCGGGCTGCTGGCCCGCCAGCCGAGCGACAAGCCCGAGGACTTCGAGCGGGTGTACGATTTCGCCGAGGTGTTCCGCACCGGCTACCGCTGGCCCGGCGTGGAAGGTGGGTAGCAGGGGTCGGATCGGGCGAAGGGGGGTGCCGCATGGAGGACGTGAAAGAATGGCCCGCCTGCCGGAAGTGTCAGCAAGGTCTCCTGATCCCGTTGTCGGACTACGGTCGCGACGGGGCGCCGATTACGTACAAGGCCTGGGTCTGCACCAACCCGGACTGCGGGTTCAACATACGCATCGATAACGGAGAGATTTCCTTCGGTCGGGCGATCGGGCAGAGCTTCAAGTAAGCTTGGACGCCGTGCGCGCGCCCGCCGTGAGCGGGCGCTTCTACCCCGGAGTGCCGACACAGCTCGAGCGCACCGTGCGGGAGCTGCTCGAATCGGTGCGTGACGCGCGGCCGGCGCCGGCGCGCGCGGCCGTCGCGCCGCACGCGGGCTATCTCTATTCGGGGCTCACCGCGGCGCACGTGTTCGCGCGCCTCGAGATCCCGCCGCTCGTCGTGATCCTCGCGCCCAATCACACGGGCGTGTGCCGGGCGCGCGGCGGGGCGTCGCTGTGGGAGGCGGGCGCGTTTCGCACGCCGCTGGGCGACGTGGGCGTCGACGAGGAGTTCGCCCGGGCGCTCGTCGCCGCATCACCCCTCGTGGGACCCGACCACGCGGCCCACGCCGCTGAGCACGCCGTCGAGGTCGAGCTGCCGTTCCTCCAGCAGCGGCGCGCCGACGTGCGGATCGTGCCGCTGGTGCTCGCGTGGGACGCGTGGGAAGGCTGCCGCGAGCTGGGCGAGACGCTGGCGGGGCTCGTGGGACGCTGGCCGCAGCCCGTGTTGCTGCTCGCGTCGAGCGACCTGAATCACTATGAGCCCGCCGCCGTCTCGGAGCGCAAGGACCGGCGCGCGCTCGAGGCGGTCGCCGCCCTCGACGGCGCGGAGCTGCTCGCTCGCTGCCGCCACGAAGCGATCTCGATGTGCGGCCGGGCGCCCGCGGCCACCGTGCTCGTCGCGGCGCGGGCGCTCGGCGCCCGGGCGGCCGAGGTGGTGCATTACAGTCACTCCGGCATGGTGACGGGGGACGAGGAGGCCGTGGTGGGCTACGGAGGGGTGGTGATCCCGTGAACCCGATCCCCGTGCTGTCCGCGACCGAAGCCGCCGCGTGGGATGCGGCTGCCCGCACTCAGTACCGCATTCCGTCGCGCGTCCTGATGGAGGCCGCGGGACGCGCCGTCGCCTACGTGCTGCTGCACGAGTACCCTGCGGTGCTCGCCCGCGGCGCCCTCGTCGTCGCCGGCGCCGGCAACAACGGCGGCGACGGCTGGGTGGCGGCGCGAGCCCTGCACGCGGGCGGCGTGCCCGTGTGGGTGGCCGCGCTCGACCCCAAGACGGACGATGCGATCGACAACCGCGCGCTGGCGCGCGTGGACGGCGTGCGCGAGATCGGGCGCGATGAGCCGTGGCCCGCCACGGCCGTGGCGGTGGACGCCCTGCTCGGCACCGGCGCGTCGGGGCCGGCCCGGGGCGACGTGCTCGCGCTGGCCCAGCGGCTCGTCACGTACGGTGCGCCCATCGTCGCCCTCGACGGGCCGACGGGGCTCGATCTCTCGAGCGGGGAGGCGCACGGTCCCGTGCGCGCCGCGCTGTCGGTCACCTTCGGCGGCGCGCGCCGCGGGCATCTGCTGGCCCGGGACTGGTGTGGCAAGCTGATCATCGTGGACATCGGCTTCCCGCCGCCCGATCCCGCCTGGCCCGTGCTCGTGAGCGATCTCTGGGCCGGCGCGCGGCTCCCCAGGCTCGCGCCCACGATGCACAAGGGCGACCGCGGCCGGGTCACCGTGGTCGGCGGCTCCAACGGGATGACGGGCGCCGCGCTCCACACGGCGCGCGCCGCCCTCGCCGCCGGCGCGGGACTCGTGAAGCTCGTCGCCGCGCAGGAAACGATCGCCGCGGCCCGCGCCAGCCTGCCCGACGTCCTGACCGTCGAGTCCGCTCTCGGACCGGAGCTCGAGGCCGACGCCGCAGACGCGCTCGAATGGGCCGATGCCGTCGTGGTCGGGCCCGGGCTGGGGCGCGAGCCGCCGCGGACGCCGTTCCTGCAGGCCGTGCTGGGTCGCCGCCCGGTTCCGACCGTGCTCGACGCGGACGCCCTCGCGCTGTTCCACGGCCCTCCCCCCGAGCGACCGCTGGTCCTGACCCCGCACCTGGGGGAGTTCCGGGCGCAGTTCGGCGATCAGCTGGCCGATGAGGTCGCCAACGACCGCTGGGCGGCGGCGGCCAAAGCCGCGCAGCGGGTGAAGGGGACCGTGGTGCTGAAAGGCGTGCCGACCGTGATCGCCGACCTGCGCGGGCCGGCGCACGTGGTGGCGAGCGGCAACCCCGGGCTCGCCACCGGCGGCTCGGGCGACCTGCTCGCCGGCTTCATCGGCGCGTTTCTGGCGCGCGGCAGCGCAGGGCCCGAGGCGGCCGCGCTCGGCGCGCACGCCCTGGGCCGCGCCGCCGAGCACGGCGCCCGCCAGTGGACCGCGCGCAGCCTGCGGCCCGCCGACGTGCTCGCCGCGCTCCCCGAGATCTGGCGAGCCTGGGCGAGCCCGCAGCCGCCCGGGGGGGGGCCCCCCGTCCTGGCGGTGCTGGAGCCACCGGAGACGGCGTGAGCGCTGGGGAGCGGGCGCTCCGCCTGGGACCGGGCGGAGAGTTCGACCGTCTGCGCGCCATCTACGCGAGCCTCGGCGCCGTCGGTCGCGGGTTGGGAGACGACTGTGCGCTCGTCCGCATCGGGTCGCGCACCATCGCCCTCAGCATCGACCTTTCCCTCGAAGGCGTGCATTTCCGGACCGAGTGGCTCTCGTTCCGGGAAATCGGCTGGCGGGCAACCGCCGCGGCTTTGTCCGATCTGGCGGCCGAGGGGGCGCAACCACTCGGCGTGCTGGTGTCGGTGGGACTGCCCGGAAAAGGCCGGGGAAGGGGGCAGGGCCGGCGAGATCCTGCGACCGAAATCATGTCGGGCGTGGGCGCCGCCACGCGGAGTGTCGGAGCGAGCGTCCTCGGGGGAGACCTGGTGCGCTCCTCCCGCTATCTGGTGGATGTGTGCGTGCTCGGGCTCGCGGCCCGGCCGGTGCGGCGAAGCGGCGCGCATGCGGGTGACGGGCTGTGGGTGACGGGCCAGCTGGGGGGCGCGGCGCTCGCGCTCGCCGCATTGCGCGCTGGCCGGCGTCTCGCTGCCGCCGTGCGGCGCCGGTTCGCCCGCCCCGCGCCGCGCATCGCCGCCGGGGTCTGGCTCGCGCGGCGCGGCGCGCACGCGATGATCGATGTCTCGGACGGACTCGCCGCGGACGCGGGGCACGTCGCCGCGGCGTCGGGCGTCCGGATCGAGATCGAGCTGGAGGGGATGCCGTGCTGGCCCGGTGTGACGCCGCGCGCCGCCGTCCGGAGCGGAGAGGAGTACGAGCTGCTCGTCGCGCTGTCTCCCCGGTTTGGCGAGCGCGACGCCCGGGCGTTCCGGCGCGCGACGGGTCTGCGGCTCACCCGCATCGGTCGCTGCGTGGCGGGTCGGGGAATAGGGATGACGGATCACGGGCGACCCACGACCCCCCCGGCCGGGTTCGACCACTTTCGCGGCGGATGATCCGCACCGCCTGGTTCGCCCTGGTCCTCGTGATCTCGAGCGCGATTCACGCCACCGGGGTGATCGTGGCCGCGCTCGTGGGCGTGAAGCGCCGGCCTGGCGGAGTCTACGACTGGGGCACGAACGACTGGTCGCGCGACCTGCTGCGCGCGGCCGGCACACCGGTGCGGGTGGTGGGGCTCGAGCGCGTGCCCGCCGGTCCCGTCGTGTACGCGTCGAACCACTCGTCGATGTTCGACATCTGGGCGCTCGCGGCCACCCTCCCCGGCTCGGTCCGGTTCGTGGCGAAGCAGGAGTTGGCGCGCATCCCGCTGTTGGGCCCCGCCATGATCACCGCCGGGCACATCATGATCGACCGGGCGCACCCCGCGCGGGCGATCGAGGCGTACCAGCGGGCGGCGGCGGTGATCGGCAGCGGCATCTCCGCCGTGGTGTTCCCCGAAGGCACGCGCAGCCGTACCGGCGAGCTGCTGCCGTTCAAGAACGCCCCGTTCGGTCTCGCGATCGCGGCGCGGGTCCCGGTCGTGCCCGTCTACGTACGCGACACGTTCACCATCATGCCCAAGGGACGTTTTTTCCTGCGGCCCCGGCCGATCCGCATCGAGATCGGCGAACCGATCTCCACGGTCGACCTGACGCTCGAGCGGCGCCAAGAGCTGCGCGACCGCGTGCGCGCGGCGGTGGTTCGCCTCAAGGCGCGCGTTGACGCGGACGGCTCCGACCGCTAGTGCCGTTCCAACCACGTGCATTCACGACGCGCTGACGGTTGCGCTCGGGTTGGAACGGCACTAGGGTACGGGCCATCATGAGCACGATCATTTCGGTGCACGCACGCGAGATCCTCGACAGCCGGGGCAACCCGACCATCGAGGCGGACGTCACGCTGTCGAGCGGCGCCGCCGGCCGGGCCGCGGTGCCGAGCGGGGCCTCCACGGGAGAGCACGAAGCGGTCGAGCTGCGCGACGGCGATCAGAAGCGCTTCGGCGGCAAGGGCGTGCTCGAGGCGGTGAAGAACGTCAACGAAGTCATCGCGCCCCGGCTCGAGGGCATGTCGGCAGAAGATCAGATCGTGGTCGATTACGCGATGCTCGATCTCGACGGCACGCCCAACAAGAGCCACCTCGGTGCCAACGCCGTCCTGTCCGTCTCGATGGCCGTGGCGCGGGCGGCGGCCCAGGATGCCGGGCTCACGCTGTACCGCTATCTCGGCGGGCCGGTGCGCAACGTGCTCCCCGTGCCGATGATGAACATCCTCAACGGCGGGGCGCATGCCGCCAACAACGTCGACTTCCAGGAGTTCATGATCGTCCCGATCGGCGCGGAGTCGTTCGCCGACGGCCTGCGCACCGGGGTCGAGGTGTTCCACGGACTCAAGAAGGTGCTGGCCAAGCGCAATCTCTCGACCGCCGTGGGAGACGAAGGCGGCTTCGCGCCCAATCTCCCGAGCGACGAGGCCGCGCTCGAGGCGGTGATCGCCGGCATCGAAGGCGCGGGCTTCGAGCCCGGGAAGGACGTGGCCATCGCGCTCGATCCGGCCGCATCCGAGCTGTATCAGGACGGCGCCTACGTGTTCAAGAAGAGCGGGGCAGGGTCGAAATCGGCGGACGACATGATCGCGCTCTACAAGAGCTGGATCGACCGGTACCCGATCGTCTCGATCGAAGACGGCCTGGCGGAGGACGACTGGACGGGGTGGGCGAAGCTCACAGAGGCGCTGTCGGCGCGCGTGCAGCTCGTGGGCGACGACCTGTTCTGCACCAACGTCGAGCGGCTCGACCGCGGCATCGAGGAAGGGGTCGCGAATGCCATCCTCATCAAGCTGAACCAGATCGGGACCCTCACCGAGACGCTGCAGTGCATCGAGCACGCGCGCTCCAACGGATACGGCGCCGTGATCTCGCACCGCTCCGGCGAGACGGAAGACACGTTCATCGCGGATCTCGCGGTCGCGACCGGCGTGGGTCAGATCAAGACGGGCAGCGCCTCGCGCTCGGACCGCGTCGCCAAGTACAACCAGCTGCTGCGTATCGCCGAGGACCTGGGGGACGCGGCCTACTATCCCGGCCGCCACCTGTACGGCCTGTGACCCGGACGCGTCTGATCGGCCTCGGCGCCGGGCTCGTGCTCGCCGGACTCGCCTTCCAGGCCGGAGAGTACAGCACGCTCGACTGGCTCACGCTGCGCCGCCAGCGGACCGAGGAGCGTCGTGCAGTGCGCGACCTCGAGGTGGAGCTCGACTCGCTGCAACGTCTGGCTCGCGGACTCGAGGAGGACCCCGCCGCTCAGGAGCGCGCGGCGCGGGAGCAATTCGGGATGATCCGGAAGGGAGAGCTGCTGTATCGCCTGGTGCCGCCGCCCTGACGCTCGTCAGGGGATGGCGATGCCGCCGGAGAGCGTGATCGCTTCCATCGTTTCGTTCCCCCCAGGCCCCCCGAGCAGCGCGTCGTCCATCCGGTAGGAGAGGCGCAGCCAGACACGCTGCTGCGGCGGCTGGAACACGACGCCCGCTTCGCCCCCCTGGATCCGGCCGGCCCCAGTGGGCAGGTTCACCTGCGAGGCGAGGGCGCGCCACACCTCGAGATAGGTCCCCAGCTGCCCCACCACGATGGGCGCGTCGACACGCGCGCGCGCCTGCCAGAACACCCAGCGCTCCGTGGTCGAATCCGTCACGTACGCCCGCACCACGGGCCCGGCGGTCATCTCGAGCCAGGGCAGCAGCCGCCCGCCCACGAACACGGTTCCCTGCACGAGGTCGAGCTGTGGCGCCGCCCCTCCGGAGGCGCCCGCGGGCTTGAGCTGGCCTTCCAGCAGTCCCAGGCCGAACAACCAGCCGTTGACGGCGATCCGCCCCTCAGCGCCGAACCCGGGACCGCGCAACGACGCACGCGTGACGCCCGTGTCGCTGTGCACCCACATCATGAACGCATCCCCTCGCAGGCCGATGCTGGGGCGGCGCTGCGCGGGAGCCGCTGTGGCCGCCAGCAGGAGCGCGCACGTCGCAGCGAGTGTCCTCACGGAGCCCGCTCGGCGACCGTCACCGGCCCGGCGCGAATCAGCAGGCGCGCCGCCCCGCGGCGCTTGGCGTTCTCGGTTCTCACGGCGTCGACGCGTCGCTGCCACTCCGTGCGCGCCGGCGCGTTGGCGCGAATGTTGGCCTCGATCGGCCGGGGTTGGTGTGCGAAGAATCCCACCAGCCCTGCGATGCTGACGGCGGCGGCCACGGCGAACCGGGCCCCCGTGGCCTCGCCACTGCGGCCGAACAGCGAGGGGAGCGCCACCACGGCGCCGCCCGCGACGGCTCCCGTGGCCAGCGAGCCCAGTGCCGGCGTCGCCGATGTACGCTCCGGCAGGAGCGCTGGCGCGGTCGGCAGCGCCGGCCAGGGGAGCGTATCGGGCGGCACCTGCGTGATGTCGAGCGTGACCTGGAGCGGACGCGGCCCGTCTTCCAGCGGCGGGCGCGGGGCCACATGCAGCACGTAACGGCCCTCGTCCGGGAGCGTGCCGGCCGCCGTGAGGCCGTCCCATTTCACCGCGAGACTGTCGGCGACCGGTCCGTCGTACAGCATGCGCACCAGCGTTCCGTCGTCGCGCGCCAGCGTCGCCGTCACCGACTGCACCGACGTCGTGACCAGACGCGCGGTGAACCACTCGAGGCGGGCGTGCAGCTCGGTGACGGGCGGGACCTGCACGCTCAGGACCTTGGTCGAGCGACGCACTTCCTCGTACAGGTTGGTGACCTGCGGGGGGAAAATGAGCTCGTCCGGCCGGTAGCGCGGATCGAGCCGCACCAATGCCCGAAAGGCCGCGGCGGCGGAATCGCGCTGCTGCTGGAACAGCTCCGTGGCCGCGAGATACGACAGGGCCCGCGCTCGTTGCGAGTCGGGAAGCGCGCTGGGCTCCCGGCGCAGCAGGCTCTCGCGCAACAGCGCCACCGCGGCATCGTACTCGAGCTTTTGATAGGCGTGGACGCCCTGCTGCAGCAGATCGCCGGCCGACTGGGCCGGCAGCCGTACGGTGGCGGCGACGAGGAGCGCGAGGGCCAGCAGGGCACGGGGCACCGTCAGCGCTCCACCAGGGCGATGTCCGTGATCCGCAGCCGCTGGCCGGCGGCCAGCTCGATCATGCGCTCATACGGACGGAACCCGTCGCGCTCGACTCGCAGACGGTGCGATCCCGGTGGCACCTGAAGATCGATCTGCGGCGTGTTGCCCACCGGTTGGCCGTCGATGTACACGCTCCCCCAGGGAATCGAGTTGACCGACAGCAGGGCCGGCTCCGAGGGTCGTGGCGCCGGCCGCGCGACGCGCGGCGGCGCCGGGGAGACCGCCGGGGTGGTGCGCCGCACCACTGGTGTCCGTTTGATGGGCGTGGGCTCCGGGCGGCGCGCCGTCTCGCGCCGGGGCTCGGGCGGCGCTGGCTCGACGGCGCGCGGGGCCGGCGCAGCCGCCGGGGGCTCGCGCGCCGCGATCCCCGCGGTGTCGACGCCGCGGCGCTCGGGTGCGGGCGAGGGCACCGACTCGGCCGCCGGAATGCTGGCGTCGTAGGTGCTCGTCTGGGAGGCCGGCGCGGACGACGTGCCGAGCCAGACCGCGCCGCCCAGGACGATGATCACGCCGGCGGCGACGATGAAGCGCCCGGTGTGACGCGTCGGCGCAGGCGGCGGCCGCTCCATCTCGTCGTCTTGCTCGTCGTCGTCGGCGACGATCACGACCGGCGAGCGCGGGCCCCGTCCCCGCTGCTGCGGCGTCGCTTCGAACCAGGACGCCGCGGGCGCGGCCGCCGGCGCGGCAGCCATGGGGCCGCCCAGGGCGGTGACGAAGTCGAGCACCGTGGGAAACCGCTCGGCGGGCCGGCTGCTCAAGGCCCGGCGCAGCGCCTGCGACACGTGCAGGGGGATGTCGCTGCGGCCGTCCAACAGTCTCGAGAGCGGGGGCGCGTCGCGCACCGGCGTTCCCGTCAAGCACTCGTACGCGAGCGCCGCCAGCGCGTACTGATCGGCGCGCGGCCCGGGCTCGCTCGCGCGTGCTTCGTCGGGTGGAACGTGCAACACGCCTCCGACCAGGAAGTCGCTCACCTGCACCCACTCGTTCGCGCCGACGTTGACGCAGTCGGAGCGCAAACCGCCGTGCGCCAACCCCCGGCGGTGCGCGTGATCGAGCGCACTCGCTACCTGCTCCAGGATGCGGACGCAGGTCGCGAGCTCGAGCGCGCCCACGGTCTCGAGCATGCTCTCGAGCGACCGCCCGTCCGCCCGTTTGGTGGCGTACCACAGAAAATGGTCGGTGCAGCCGAAGCGAGACGGCGGGAGGATGTGCGAGTGCTCGAGCTGCATGGCGGCCTCGGCGGCGCGCGCGAACCGATCCGCCGCCGCTCCCAGCTGCTGGCGCGCGACGGCCTTGAGCGTCAACGGGCGATCGGCTTCCCAGGCGAGATACACGATCGGCTCGGGCGACCCGCGCAACAGCGTCTCGATGCGAAACTCGGCCGCCAGCTCGCGCCGCGCGTCGAGCTCGGTCGGCACGAAGTCGGGCTCCTCGGCCACGGCTGTCGGGGCCTGCGAGCCGCGCGGGTCGGTCGGCGTGGCGCGCCGGCCGCGAGCGGAGCGGGCCGGGGGCGTGGGCTGGGCACCCTCACCGGTCGCCGCCAGCGCGTCGGGCGCATAGCCGCACAGCACGCAGGCCCGCGCGCCCTCGGGGATGTCGGCGAGCAAACAGCGGGGACAGCGCATTACGGCACCAGGACCGAGAAGGGGGCGCTCTCCATGGTACCCAGTTGAGGATTGGCGGCCCGCAGCGTGTAATAGTCGGTCCCCGCCTGGTCGATGCTCAGGTCCGTGAAAATAGCGACGCCGTTCACGGCGGGTTGGAGCAGCGTACCGCCCAACGTACCTGGCTTGAGCAGGCCGCCGTTATGGCCGATGGCGATCGTCATGCTGCCGCTGAACGTGGTCACGATATTGTTCTGGTCGTCCACCGCCGCGACTCGCACCGGCGGCGAGATCGTCGCGCCTGGCGACGTGTTGGTCGGCTGTCCCACGAACGCAAGCTTGGTGGCCGGGCCGGGCGTCGGAGTCGCCGTGATGTCGAACGCGTCGCTCGTATCCCCCGCGAGCGGGGTCGCCGTTGCGGTGAGTGTATACCCCGTGCCGATCTGGTCGATACGTAAGTTAGCGAAAGTCGCGACACCGTTCACTGCGGCGACGGTGGTCGTACCGGTCAGGTTCGCACCCCCCAAGACGGCTCCGTCGTGGCCAATGGCGACCTTCACGTTCCCCGTAAAGCTCGTCACCACGTTCCCGGCCGAATCGAATGCCGTGACCTGCACCGGCGGGATAATGCTGTCCTTCATGGTGCTGTGTGGTTGGGTCGTGAACGTGAGCTGGCTGGCCTGAGACCCCGCGCGCGATGCGCGCACGCCGCCGGAAGGCTGGAACAGCTTGTCGAAATGACAGCCGAGAGCAACGGCCGCGAGCAGCGCCAGGTGCAGTGTCTTCATAGCGCTTGGGGGCATGCAAGCGTCGCACCGCGTCGGCGTGGATGCTGTACCGGCCTGTAGGGAGATTTCCGGACAGCTCGCAGCGGTCGTGTGGCCTCGACGCAACGGGTGCGGCGAAAACACAACGGCCGGCGTCGATTGGACGCCGGCCGTATATGCTTTGGCTACGCCTTCCTTACGGAGTCACGTTGGCGAAGTCGATGAAGCTGGCGCCGCTCCCGTCTATGAGCGTCATGGTGTACCCGAACCCGCTCGGGCACGCAGGCCCGTCGGCAGGGAAGGTCTCGCGCCAGTTGGCCTGCAGGACTTCGCAGACCGTGTAGGTACCGGCCGGAAGGCCCGTGAAGACATAGTTCCCTGAGGCGTCAGTCAATACCGAGCCCGACACCGTGCCGCTGAGCTGGATGCACCAGCCCTGGAGGCCACTCCATGGCGCGAAGTCTTGGTACACCTGGCCATCGATCGACACCGTTCCACCGCCCGCCGGAGCGCTCCCGCACGCTGACGTGGGGGGCGGAGGCAGGGGCGGGGGCGGGGGCGGCGGCAGCGTCCCCGGGTCCGTTACGGGATCAGGACACTTGTTGATGGTTTCGCCCGGGCGCAGCTCCGCACGCATCGCGCAGTGCGCCGCGTCGTGACCCAGACCCGGATTGTCGAGCGACCCGGAAGCGCGGTTTGCGCCGCTCTTTGGCTTGATCTGGCGCGTGGGTCGATCCTGGGCCACGCCCGCGACCAGCGGCGCGGCGACCAAGGCGAGAAGGACCACGAATACTCGGTTCACAGTGTCTCTCCTAGCTCAGTAGGGCTGAGGAGGGGCGCTGCGCCCTCAGCGAACAGCCAAGTGGTGCGTATTTCCCTAGAACCACCCGGCACGATGAAGTTCGCGCAGACTGGCCTGGAGGGCTGTGTGGCGCATCACGCGGTCGCCTAACGTCAAGTGCGCCGGGCACTTGGATGGAGCAAGCTCAATTTGTGCTGGGACAGGCCGGCCCTGCCGCCGCGGCGTGTGCTACGCTAGGTTGTTCTGCTGCACTTACGGCGGCGTAGCTCAGCTGGTTAGAGCAGCGGAATCATAATCCGCGGGTCGTCGGTTCGAGTCCGACCGCCGCTATTTGTCACACAACGACTTAGCAGCACCCTCGTCCCAGGGTTGGGGTGACAGTGGGACAAACCGTGGGACGGCTCAGGCCGTCGCAAGCAGCACCTCCGCGAGCGCCTGGGCGTTCTCGCCCCGCTCCCGCTGTTTCGCATACCGCCGCGTCATATCCGCCGTCGCGTGCCGCATCGTGGTCTGCACACTCGCCTCCGACCGCCCGGCGTTCACCAACGTCTGCGCGGTGAAGTGCCGCAGATCATGGAGCCGCACGTCGCCCGCGCCGACCGCCGTCCGCGCCCGCACCCAATACTCCCGCAGCCACTTGTAGGCGAGCGGCGCCGGCACCGCGCGCGTCACCCAGGGCCACATCTCCGCAGCCACGGGCAGCGTCGCCACCGAGCTCGCCGTCTTGGTGCCTGGGACGCGCACCTGCTTCGTGGCCGGGAGTAGGTCGGTGTCCCGCAGCCGCAGGTATTCCCCGACGCGCAAGCCAAGATAGGCGATCGTGACGTAGGCCGCGCGGACAAACTCGGGCGTCTGATTCACGATCCGCCAGAACGTCGGCACGTCGAGATCCGGCACCCGCTCGGCGGCCTTGGCGAACGGGAAGTTATCCGTGTCCATGACCGCGACGCGCCAGGGATGGTGACGGCCCTTCTTGGGCTTGCCCTCGCCGAGCTGCACGGCGAGGAAGTGCGAGACGGCGGCGCGGAGGTGGAACCAGTCGCCGTCCGACTTCGGCCAGCGGGCTTTGAGCGCGTGCCAGTCGAGCGTCCCGAGCGCCTCGATCGTGACCGACTCCGCGAGCTCGGCCCGGGCCTTGAGCGCCTTGAACGAGACGGCGTAGCGCCGCTGCGTCGGACCCGGCTCGGTGCCTTCCCATTTCTCGGCGGCCTCGCCCCACAGCGGACGACCGATCCACTCCTCCACCGCGTGCCACAGCGGCCGGTTGAGGATCGCACGCTCGCCCGTCAAGTGCTCAAGCCGCTGCTCGCGATCCGCGGCGTACACCTCGGTCATGGAGTACGTCCCGGCTTGAATGGCGCGCAGCAGGTCGAGGCGTCCCTGATTGTAGAGGCGCGTGAGGAGGGCGTCGCGGTTATGAAACTCGGTGCGCGTTGTGGCGCCTGAGGCTTTGGCAATCCGCCCGACGCCCGGAAACGTGCGGTCGAGGCGGTAGGTGCCGCCGCTACTGGTGCGATGCATGGGAGCCTCCCTTGAGGTAAGCATCGACGGCGGCCTCAATCAGTTTCCCGAGCGGCACGCCGCGTTTCACCGCCTCGAGCTTCCAGCGTTGGTGTTTCCGCGCGGGGACGCGCACCATCAGTTGCTTCACGGGCTCGGCCACGGTCCGCTCCATGAGTGAGTGATAGCATTATAGCACACTATCACGCTGGCCGCTAGCCCGCCGCGCCTCGAGCCAGGCCCGCACATCGGCGGCGTACCACCGCACCGTCGAATGGCCCAACACGACCTTGGGCGTGACGTGGCGTCGCACCCACCCCGGGGAGACCGTGCCGCCGAGCAGCTCCGCAGCCACCTGGGCGGCCGTGAGCAGACGTCCGCGGTCCGGGGGTGGGGCGGACGGCGCGGCATCCGGTCGCAAGACGTGCACGT
>WNGM01000415.1_pt1 | contig 34196 bp, 25 predicted proteins | sample 5400571 | NCBI WGS metagenome assembly WNGM01 (sample SAMN13153378, study PRJNA577476) | soil metagenome | isolation source: 100 cm soil or saprolite under Garry oak tree replicate 2 | place: USA:California | collected 2016-06-15 | reverse complement strand
CGGGGTCTCACCGAGGTCGGTGACGACGCCCAGTCGATCTATTCGTTTCGCACGGCAACCGTGCGCAACATTCTCGACTTCCCCAGCCAATTCAATCCGCCGGCCACCATTGTCACGCTGGATCGGAACTACCGCTCGACGCAGACCATTCTTGCCGCCGCCAATGGCGTCATCGAACTCGCCAGTGAACGCTTCACCAAGAACCTCTGGACCGAGCGAACATCCTCCACCAGGCCGCAGCTCGTGTCGGTGCGCGATGAGGCCGACCAGGCCCGCTACATTGTCGAGCGGGTGCTCGAGAGCCGCGAGTCCGGGACCGTCCTCAAGCAACAGGCGATACTGTTCCGCACGTCGCATCACAGCGGCCCGCTCGAGGTCGAACTGACCCGGCGAAATATCCCGTTCGTGAAGTTCGGCGGGCTCAAATTTCTCGATGCCGCGCATATCAAGGATATGCTGGCGATGCTCCGCTTCGTCGAGAACCCGCGCGACCGCGTCGCGGGATTTCGGCTGATGCATCTTATTCCCGGCGTTGGGCCCGCGTCGGCGCAGCGCGTCCTCGATCGCATGGCCAAATCAGCCGATCCGACGATGGCGCTGGCCGAAGCACCCTCTCCTCCCCGCGCCGGCGACGACTGGCAAAACTTCGTCGATGCTGTCACTGACCTGTGCTCAGGCCGCGCCGGCTGGCCGGCCGAACTGGCGCGTGCGCGGCTTTGGTACGAACCGCATCTCGATCGAATTCACGAAGACGCCGGCACCCGTCGCGCCGATCTCGTTCAGCTCGAGCAGATTGCCGGCGGTTATCCGTCGCGCCAGCGCTTCCTGACCGAACTCACGCTCGATCCGCCCGATGCGACCAGCGATCAGGCCGGCGTGCCGTTGCTTGACGAGGATTATCTGATCCTTTCGACCATCCACTCCGCCAAGGGACAGGAATGGAAATCGGTCTTCGTCCTCAACGTCGTCGATGGCTGCATGCCATCGGATCTCGGCGCCGGCACATCGGCCGAAATCGAGGAAGAGCGCCGGCTGCTCTATGTGGCGATGACGCGCGCCAAGGACGATCTTCACCTCGTGGTGCCGCAGCGTTTCTTCACCCACGGCCAGAGCGCGCAAGGCGACCGGCACGTCTACGCCGCGCGGACGCGCTTCATTCCCGATCGGCTGCTCGGTCTGTTCGAAAAGACAAGCTGGCCGCGCTCGGCAACCGGGACCGCGGCCCGCGCTGCGAGCCAAGGTGTTCGCCTCGACGTCGGCGCCCGCATGCGCGGGATGTGGCGCTGAGATCCAATACCCTCTGATTGTAACGCTGCGTCGCGCCTTTTCTTTAGGCGGAATATTCTTCCGAAAGCGGCACTTGCAGATTGACGATGCCGTCACCGCGCTGATCATCGTGACGGCTTGCATTGGCGATCAAAGCGCGCGAACATCGCCGGCAAAAGAACAAACAAGAGCAGCCGGGATGGGAATCAGGAGTTTCGGGCAGCAGGGAATTGTGTTTGCGGTTTTTGCGGCACTTTTCGCCGTCTTCGCGCTCATCCTCCCCGGCTTTCTTACCACCGCGAATATGCTGACGCTGCTGCAGAACGTGGCGGTGCTCGGCATCCTCGGCCTGGCGATGGCGATCGTCGTGATCGGGCGCGGCATCGATATTTCGTTGATTGCAGCTTTGGCGGTGCCACCGGGGCTGGTGCTGCAGATGGTCCAGGACGGCCACTCGCTGCCGATCTCGCTCGCTGCGGCCTTCGCATTGACGGCCGTGTTCGGCCTCGTCAACGGATGGCTGATCGCCTATGCCGAGGTGCCATCGCTGTTCACGACACTGGCGTCCGGATTATTTCTCGCCGGCCTCGGCCAGGCCGCGCTGTTCAAGCTCGATGTCGTGCAGTGGAGCCCGGGGCTCGACGGTTTCGAGCGCCTCGGACAGGGCAATCTATTGGGCATCCCGATGTCGATCGTGATGTTCGCCCTCTCGTGCCTCGCGGTGGCGTTCCTGCTGCGCCAGACGCGGCTGGGCGCCTACATCTATGCGATCGGCGACAATCCGTATGGCGCGCGGGTCACCGGTATTCCCACGCGTCCGATCATCGTGCTGCAATATGTTCTGGCGGCGATGATCGGCTGTGCCGCCGGCCTGATCCTCGCCGCGTCGGTCAACAGCATGCCCACCCGCATCTTCAATTCGACGCTGATTTACGACGTGATTCTGGTGGTCGTGCTTGGCGGCATCGGATTGTCCGGCGGACGCGGCGGCGTCATCAATGTCGTGATCGGAACGCTTCTGATCGGCACCATGCTCAACGGCATGACGATCATGGATGTCTCCTATTCCGGCCAGAACCTCATCAAGGGCGTGGTGCTTTTGGTCGCCGTGATCGCGGATTCTTTCCTGAACCCGCGCAACGAGGAGACGGCGCAACAAGGCGACATTTGAACCGCGGCATAACAGAGCAAACAATAAACGGGAGGACGATATGACTATATCTGGCTGGACGACACTCAAGACGACGCTGTTCGGGATCGGTCTGATCGCCGCGGCGACACCGGCGCTCGCACAGAAGGGCCTCGACGAACCATTTCAAGGTGCCTTCAAGGAATCGCTCCGCGGCAAGACCGTCGCCTACGTGCCGGTCGCAATGAATTTCGATCTGACCGAGGGCTGGCTCGCGGGCGTCAAGAAGGAACTGGAGCCCTACGGCGTCAAGGTGATCGTCCGCGATCCGAACTGGAGCACCAACGCCGGCGCGCAGGCGGTGACGACGCTGATCTCCGAAAAGCCGGCGGCGATGATCATCCACAATCCCGACGTGCAGACCTACGCCAAACTGCTGCAGCGCGCCGAGAACGAAGGCATCTATGTCGTCCAGATCAATATGGGATCGAGTTATCGCAGCTCGGCTTTCGTCGGCGCCAACTGGATCGAAATCGGCGAACGCGACACCGAAGCCGTCGTGAACGCCTGCAAGGGCAAGTCGAACAAGATCGCCATTATCCAGGGCGCGTTGTCGGCCGCGGCGAGCGCCTACACCCTCAAAGGCGTTGAGAATATCCTCGCCAAGAATCCGGACATCAAGGTTGTCTCGAGCCAGGCCGCCGATTGGGATGCCGCCAAGGCCAAGGCCATCACGCAGACCGTCCTGAAACAGAATCCCGATCTGTGCGGCATCGTCGGTTTCTGGGACGGCATGGATATCGGAACCGCGGCCGCGGTGAAGGAAGCCGGCCTCACCGGCAAGGTGTTTGTAGCGACCTCCGGCGGCGGCGAGCGACGCGGCGCCTGCGAACTCGTCAAGTCCGGCGCCTTCGACCTCAACCTCAGCTACGACGTGCCGACGCAGGCCGAGCAAATGGCGGGCATGATCAAATGGCTGGTCTCGTCCGGCGTCAAACCCGGATCGGTGAAGGGATCGATGTACACCACCCTGATTCCGATCACCAAGGAGAACGCAGCGTCTGATACCGCCTGCTGGAATCTCAGCGATCTCAAGAAATAGATCGTCGCCGCGCTGAACGGACGAGCGGCCACGCATGGCATGGCCGCTCGCAGCAAGGCGCGCTGATTTCATATCGATCCCGCTTCCTCCTTCCCGCCAGGCCGCCGATGCAAGACGCACTTCTTCGTTTGAGATATCGCTACTGGCCAGACCATCTGCTCGGCGAAATTCTATCCAAGCGTTGGACCGAGACCGCGATCCCGGTCATCGTTCTCCTGATCATCACCATCGCGCTCAGCCGCTCGATCGATGGCTTTCTGTCGGTCGGCAGCCTCGCCGACACCGGACGACAGGCCGGCGAAATCGGTTTCGTCGTGCTCGGCATGGCGATCGTCGTCATCGTCGGCGGCATCGACCTTTCGGTGGGATCGATGTTCGCGCTGTGCGACTTCTGCGCCCTGTTCTGCCTCAACGTTCTCGACTGGCCGGTGCCGGCGGTCATCGGCGCGACGCTGCTGTGCGGCGTGGCGCTCGGGGCCGTCAACGGCCTGCTGATCGGGTACCTGCGGCTGCGCGCCTTCATCACCACGCTGATTACGCTCATTATCTACCGGTCCGCCTACGACCTTCTGCTGTTCGACTATTCCAACAAGATCGCAGCCGCCTTCCCCGATACTCCCTCCTGGAATTTCCTGGGCGGCGGCGGGATCGCGGGCGTGCCGAGCGTCGTGCTGGTCTATATCGTTGTCGCCGTGTTCGGACATGTCTTCCTCACGCGTCTGCGTCCGGGATGGCATGTCACCGCGATCGGCGGCTCGCGCCGCTCGGCCTACAATTCCGGCATTCCGGTGCGGCGCACGATCGCGTTGTGCTACACCGCAAGCGGCGTGCTGACCGCGATCGGCGCGCTGTTTTTTGCCGCACGGCTCGGCACCGTCGGCGGCGACGTCGGCGTCGGCCTCGAAGTAACCGTCTTGACCGCGACCGTGCTGGGCGGCATCAGCCTCGGCGGCGGCAAAGGCTCGGTCGCCAAGGCGCTGGTCGGCACGCTGATCGTTCTGTTCGTGATCAACGGCCTGACCACGCTGTCGGTCAGCGGTGGCGTCAATCGCATGGTGCTGGCCGGCGTCCTGCTGGTCGCCGCCACCATCGATATTCGCTGGCTGAAGAACCGGACGCGCATCATCAGCAAGGTCTATGTCAGCCCGACCTTTCATGGGCTGGCCGCGGCGGCGTCGACCGAACCGGGCAGCGGGCCATTCGCGCAAAACGACAAGTTGCGCGACGTGACGCTGATCGGCCTCGGCCGCATCGAGGCGCCGGAAGATGTCATTCTCGATCGCAACGACAATCTCTATGCCGGTTCGCGCCACGGCGACATCATCCGCTTCCTGGCGCCCGACTACCAACAGATGGAGGTGTTCGCCCATATCGGCGGCCAGCCGCTCGGCATGGCGTTCGACCGCGCCGACAATCTCTATGTCTGCATCGGCGGCATGGGTCTCTACCGCATCACGCCGGATCGAAAGGTGGAGAAGGTCACGGATGAAACCAACCGCAGCCTTTATTCCGTCAACGACGACAGCCGGCTGCGGCTCGCCGACGATCTCGACATCGCCGACGACGGGCGCATCTTCTTCTCCGAAGCCACCGTTCGCTACGAAATGCACGAGTGGCCGGTCGACGGATTGGAGGCGCGCGGCAACGGCCGGATCATCTGCTACGATCCGAACAACGGGACCACGCGCACGGTGCTGCGCGGATTGAAATTTCCCAATGGCATCTGTATCGCCAGCGACGGCAAATCGATCCTGTTCGCCGAAACCTTCGGCTGCTCGATCAAACGCTATTGGTTCGATGGCCCGAAGACGGGCAAGGTCGAGACGGTCATCGACAACCTGCCGGGCTATCCCGACAATATCAATCTTGCATCCGACGGAAACTATTGGCTGGCGATGGTCGGCATGCGCAGCCCCGCGCTCGATCTCGCCTGGAAGATGCCGGGCTTCCGCAAGCGAATGGGCAAGCGGGTTCCGATCGACGAATGGCTGTTTCCGAATATCAACACCGGATGCGTCATCAAGTTCAACGAGCGCGGCGAAGTGCTCGACTCGCTGTGGGACCTCCGCGGCGTCAATCATCCGATGATCACCTCGATGCGCGAGCACCGCGGCTATCTCTATCTCGGCGGCATCGCCAACAATCGGATCGGCCGATACAAGCTTGCCGACGCCGATCCCGACTTCGTCCAGTATGAACGGCGCTGGAGAACAACCCAATGATGCCGGCATTGAAGGCCTTTGCCGATCGCTTTCTTGGGCGAGGCGACGCCACCATCACGGTTCCGTCGTTCGACGGCGCGTTGAAGCCCAACCAGATTCTCGAAAAGGCCGAGACCATCGGGCAATTCGATGCGCCCGAGGATCTCGCTACCGACGGCAAGGCGCTCTACATCGCCGATGGCAGCGCCGTTCTGCGGCTCGACGGCACTGTCGCCACGGAGGTCAGGCGTTTTGACCGCAACATCACCGCGCTATGCTGCCTGCCGGATGGCGGCATCGCCGCCGCGCTTGACGGGCGCGAGGTGCAGGTGTTCGCGACGCCTTCGGCGTCCACCCCCCGGGCGGCCATCTCCGATCCAGCGCTGAATGCGATCAATGCGCTTTCGCCGGGGCCGCAGGGAACGCTGATCGCAACGGACGGCTCGACGGCGCGACCCTATCGGCAATGGGTGTACGACCTGATGGAACGAGGTCGCAGCGGAAAGGTTCTCAGCCTCGACATCGCAAGCGGGAGCGTACGCCCGATCGCCTCGGGGCTGTCTTTCGCATTCGGCGCGTGCGCCGCCGGCGAGGACGTCTTCGTCAGCGAAAGCTGGCGTCACCGCCTGGTCGCCGTCGCGGCGGATGGAAGCCAGCGCGCCGTCCTCGACAATCTGCCGGTCTATCCATCGCGGCTTTCTCCGGCGGCGTCGGGTGGTTTCTGGCTCACGGCGTTCGCCGCGCGCACCCAGCTCGTCGAATTCGTGTTGCGCGAAAATGCCTACCGGCGCCGCATGATGACGGAAATCGACCCGGAATACTGGATCGCGCCCAAACTGAAATCCGGCCAGTCGTTTCTCGAACCGATGCAGGGCGCCCATATCAAGACCATGGGCGTCGTCAAGCCCTGGGCGCCGCCGCGGTCCTACGGCCTTGTCATCCGGCTCAATGCGAACGGGGTGCCGCTCTACGCCGTGCATAGCAGGGTCGACGGCGTCAACCATGGCGTGGTGGCGGCGGTCGAAATCGATGGATCGCTGTTTGCACTGGCCAAGGGGCCGGGCCGGCTGCTGCGCATGCCGCTGAGCATGATCGAGCAGGAATTGCGGGCATGAGCGACATCATCCTCGCGCTTCGCAACGCGACAAAGCTTTATGCGGGCGTGGCCGCGATCGAGAACGTCGATTTTGAACTTCGCCGCGGCGAAATCCATGCCCTGGTCGGCGAGAACGGCGCCGGCAAATCGACATTGACCAAAGTGATGGCCGGCGTCGTCACACTGACCTCCGGCACGATGCAGGTCGACGGCGTTGAAGCGGCGCCGCGAACACCGCTCGAAGCCCGTCATCTCGGCATCGCAATGGTGTTTCAGGAAAACAGCCTGGTTCCGACCATGACGGTCGCCCAGAATCTGTTTCTGGGGCAGGAGCGTTTCTACAATCGGCTGCGTGGCATCTACATCGCCGCCCAACAGTTCCTGCAATCGCTCAATTTCGACGTCACGCCGACGGCGACGGTCGGACTTCTCGGCGCCGCCAAGAAGCAGATGGTCGAAATAGCCCGCGCCGTCCTGCACGAAGCCAAGGTCATCATCTTCGACGAACCCACCGCCACGCTGACGCCGGAAGAAAAGAAGTATTTCTTCGACCTCGTGCGCGACTTGAAGCGCCGCGGCGTGTCGATCGTGTTCATATCCCACGCGCTCGAGGAGGCCCTGATACTGGCCGATCGAATTACCATCCTGCGCGACGGCAAGCATGTCGTGACCGACGACGCCGTCAACTTCGACCGCGCGCGCATCGTGCAGGCCATGGTCGGACGCGATTTGTCGAACACGCTCTATGGCACGCGCAAGTCGACCGTGCGGCCCGCCGGCGCGCGGGTGCTCACCGTGCAAAATCTCAAGATGGCGCCGATGGTGCGGAACAATTCGCTCTCGGTCTTTGCCGGACAGATCACCGGCGTGTTCGGCCTGGTCGGCGCCGGCCGCACCGAGACATTCAAGGTCGTCGCCGGCGTTCTGAAGCGGGATTTCTTTCACGGCGGCGAGGTGATCCTGCATGGCAAGCCGGTGCGTTACCGCGTTCCGGCACCCGCGGTGCGGGCCGGCATCGCCTACGTCACCGAGGACCGGAAGGTCGAAGGTTTCTTCGAGACCATGTCGGTCGCCCGCAACATCTATCTCGGGCTGCTCGCCAAGGTCCCGGGAGGCCGCTTCTTCCTGTCCCGGCGCGAGGCCGACAAGGCCGGCACGACATGGGTCGAGAAACTCAAGGTGCGCGCCACCGGCAATGACATGAAGGTCGTCGAACTGTCGGGCGGCAACCAGCAGAAAGTGGTGATTGCCAAATCGCTGGTGCAGGATCCGGATCTGATCATTTTCGATGAGCCGACGCGCGGCGTCGATGTCGGCGCCATCGTCGAGATCCACGAACTGATCCAGCGGCTCGCCGATGAAGGCAAGGCCGTGGTGGTGATCTCGTCCTATCTGCCCGAGATCATGGCGCTATCCGATCGCATTCTGGTGTCGCGGCAAGGCAAGGTGGTCGAGGAATTCTCTGCGCTGGAAGCGACCGAAGAGAAAATCATGTATGCGGCGGTTCACTAGAGCGGGATGACTTTTCTTCGAATCGTCATCCCGCTCTATATCTTTTTGTTTGAGCATTATCTTTTTCGGAAAACCGGTACCCACTTTTCCGGATCATGCTCCAGGCCGGAACCATAAATGCGCTGTTCGGACTGACTGCCCAAAGTCCGCTTTGTCCCCGATGGCCGACGAATCGTTGCATCGCAGCGAAACGAGGCGATGTGACCGCGGGTCTTGATCGTCATCAAGACAATTGAAACGGCAGCTGTCTTGGCCTGCCATGATGGTGTAGCAGTTGTAGGATTTCATCCGCTACCTGGCCATCCGATCCATATGTCATTGACCCTGATAATTGTGGCAGCCATCGCCGTCATCTGGTTTGCGGAGCGCAGCGTTGAGCACCTTAAATTGGCCATTGCCGCGCTGTGTTTCAGTGCCGCGGTGCTGCTGTTCGTCGTTGCCGATTTCGAAAGAGCTATACTGCTGTCGTCGATCCTGGCGGCGGGCATTTTCGGAGCGTCAAAGGTCAAGCATGATCATAGCGGGCTGAAACTGACCGTGACGGATTTGCCGCTGGCGTTTGCAGGGACCGTTCCATTTTTTGTCGTGCAATACCCGCTCGCGGTAATAGCTGTTCTCGCGGGAGGCATCGCACTCATTCTGGCCGCAGTCGCGGCTCTGCTCTACATGGCCGGGCCGCCCGTTTCTTTAGAACTCCGAGTTCTCTTGTTCAGCATTGCATTTATTGGTTTGGCAGCAGCATACAGGGCAAGCGGCGGGGCCGTTGCTTTCCAGCGGATCGCGGCCCTGCCGCGGTATTTTTTTTCGACCTTCATGGCCTCCCTTCTCAGCCCGCTTTCCTGGCGGCAGTTCGGCAAGCTCGCCCTGAGCGATATAGCCAAAGACCCCTTGCCGCTGATGGCGGCCGTACCAGCGCGCACCCTCGACTATCCCGACATTATCGTTATCCAGCACGAATCCATCTTCGATCCGCGCGTGTTTGGTCTCCCGGTTGAGCCAATTGTCGAAGCATTTCTGTCCCCGAAAAATGGTCGCTATGGAAGTCTTAACGTCGATATTTTTGGTGGAGGATCGTGGCAATCCGAATTTAGCCTGCTGACTGGCCTTTCAAGCGCAAGCTTCGGTTCAAGCGCCTATTTTCTTTTTACGAGAGGCGTCGGCCGATTCCACAACAGTCTTCCAAATTCGCTGACTGCGCTTGGGTATCGAACAATGCTCACATCGAGCTGTCGTCGCAGCTTTCTGAATTACGATGAGTTTTACCGTTCAATCGGTATCAGCGAACGTATTTTCACCGATGATTTTGATCCGCCCTTCGACGTCGATCGATTCGAAACGACAAATTCCGATGCATTGTTTCTGCAAGCAGCCCTCGGTGTTCACATGAAAAGGATCGCGGACGATGCAGCACCTCGTTTTCTATATGCGCTGACCAACTTCAATCACGGCCCTCACAACCGAAGCCTGGTGGCGCCTGGACACTTTGAGAGCGAGCGTGCCTTTGCTGCCGCAAGCCTCCCCGATGCTCACTATGCGGAGTACTACGCCCGCCTCGTCGAGACCGCTGTCACATGGAACAGGCTCAAGTCCGAGCTTTCAACCCGTTTTCCCAGGCGTCCAACGCTGATTGTACACTACGGAGATCATCAACCCGTCATGGCTCGGCGGATCGAGGCAAAGCTCAAGCTCCCCATCAACGCGCGGCGCCAGTTCCGAACGTTCTATGCCATGGAAACCTTGAATGACTGCTCTGATCGACTTGTTTCCGGGCGGGGCCCGGACCTGGATATTGCGTTTCTTGGGACGGTCGCTTTGCAGCAGGCTGGCCTGCCGCTTGATGAGATCTTTGCCACGCGCGCGAGCCTTCTCGAGCATTGTGGCGAAGCCTACTTCGCATCGCCCTCGGAACGGAAACGCCGCTTCCACCGCACACTGGTAGATCTAGGCATCATCGACGTAGCGCCAACCGTGCGGCATCAATACTAGGTCGACGTTATCGGGGCGCTCGTGCTCATAAGTTGACACCAGAGCGGGATGGACGCGCCTTTGGCGGTTTCGCCTGCAGCCTCAAACCTCCTTCATCTCGCCTTTGGCCCATTGCTCGCGCAATTTGAACTTCTGGATCTTGCCGGATCCCGTCAGCGGCATGGCCTCAACGACGAACCAGTGGCGCGGGGTCTTGTGCGGCGCGAGATGCGCGCGCATGTAATCGTGCAGTTCGTCCTTGTCGATGATCATGCCTGGCGCCGGCCGAATAAACGCCGATACGACTTCGCCCCATCGCTGATCCGGCAATCCGACGACGGCGACGTCGCCGATCTTGGGATGGCGGAACAGCAACTCCTCGAGCTCGCGCGGATAGATGTTTTCGCCACCGCGAATGATCATATCCTTCAGTCTTCCCTCGACCGTGCAGTAGCCCCTTGCATCCATCGCTCCGAGATCGCCGGTGTGCAGCCAGCCCTCGGAATCAACGGCAGCCCTGGTGGCGGCTTCATCCTCGAAGTAACCGTGCATGACGTGATAGCCACGCGTGCATATCTCACCGATCTCGCCGACCGGAACGGTCTGTCCGGTCTCCGGGTTGACGATCTTCACCTCGACGTTCGGCATCGGGGTGCCGATGGTATTGGCCTTGTCGGTGATGGTATCGGTGGCCCAGGTCATCAAGGCGACCGGCGAGCACTCGGTCTGGCCGAACACGATGGTGAAAGGCGCGCCCAGCCGTCGTTCGAGATCGGCAACGATCGTGGCCGGCACCGTCGAACCGCCGGAATAAATCGCCTTGAGCGAGGAAAGATCGGCTGCGGCAAACGACGGATGCTCCATCATCGCCACCAGCATCGTCGGCACGCCCAGCATCGCATTGCAGCGATAGGCGTCCATGAGTTCGATCACCAGCCCAGGATCGAAGGCCTCGACCAGCACCTGAGTGGCACGCTTGGCGACGGCGCCGATCACACAGCAGACACAGCCGCCGGTGTGAAACAGCGGCATGGTGGTGACCTGCACGGCGCCGTCGGGGATGCCGGCGCGGTCCGCCGTGTGCGCGCCGTTGTTGACCAGTCCGCGATGGTGCAGCAGCGCCCCTTTGGGGAAGCCTGTTGTCCCCGACGTGTACTGGATCATCACGGCATCGGTCGACCGCACCAAGGGAAGCTCGGGGTTTGCAAGGTCGCCCGATGCCAGAAACTCATCCCATCGATCGAAGCGAATGATCTCGCGCAATTCGGGACAGTGGGAGGCCAGCGCCTGAACGGTCGCCAGCATCGGATTGCCGCGGAATTCCGGTACCACCATGACGCCCGCCGCGCGCGACTGCTTCAAGACATATTCGACCTCGCCCGATCTCAGGCCCGGGTTGACGGTCACCAGAATGACGCCCGCCATGGCGGCGCCAAACTCCACCATGATCCACTCGGGAATGTTATGCGCCCAGACCGCGACGCGTTCGCCCGGCTCAAAGCTGGCCCGCAGCGCCCGCGCGGTTCGCAACGCCTGCGCGTACAACTCCGCGTAAGTCCACTGCCGGCGATTGTCCGGATCGGGAACGCCGGCAATCAGCGCGATCCGGTCGGGCGTGGTTTCCGCCGCCCATTGCAGCAGCCCACCGAGCGTGATGTCGCGAACCGCCGGCTCGTTCGCACCCGCAGCATGGGATATGGTCAACATGATCGCCTCCTCCACGAGCCGGCCGTTAACCGGCAAGGTAGCGCCATCGGACATCGCGCGCGCGTCAAATGTGAGGGAATGCCGGCACTCTCAACAGGCTGTTTCGCCAGGAAGGCAATATCCAACCCCGATAAGGCGCACCGGCAATACCCACTGGAATCCTCCATTCCGTATATGTGGAATTTTTTTGCATCTATTGGCGAGGCGCCGGCTCCGGAATTGTAGTATTTGCCGTTGAAATGGACCTCGCCTGCTTGGAGATGGTGTACGCCTCGACATAGATGGCCGGCGCAGCGGCGTCGAATGATGCTCGCTCATGTGGTAGGTGCGAAATCCGGCAGCATCGTAGAACTCGATCGGCTTCAGACGGTTTTCGTATTGTTCGCCGAGCGGATAAGGCCCGCGGTCGTTTTGATCGAATATGCCGAACTGCATTGTACCACCTGTTGATTACATCCGCCGCCTGCCGCGTATTTTGGAATGTCGGTCGGATGCATCGCCCGCCCAGCCAATCAGCCCACGCCAATGCCCGGCTTTCACCCGTTTTACGCATGTGCTAGCTTGGCTCACAACAAAAAACAAAAGGGAGGTTTCGGTGACGATATCCGTTTGCGATGGTCGCCTCATCAAGATGACGGTCGCGACCGCTTTGTTGGCCACGGTAGCGCAGCCGGGCTTCGGGCAGGACCTGAAATATAAACCGATCGCCGTGAAGACGCCCGACGGTCTGACAATATCCGCGCAGGAATGGGGTAACCCTGCGGGTGCGGAAATCCTGTTCATCCACGGTTTCTCACAGAGCTATTTGTCGTGGATGCGCCAGGTCGACAGCGACCTCGCCAAAGAGTTTCGCATCGTGACTTACGATCTGCGCGGCCACGGCAATTCCGACAAGCCGCTCGATCCGGCGCGCTACCGGGATTCCAAGGCCTGGGGCGACGAGGTGCAAGCAGTGATCGACGCCGCCGGATTGAAGCGCCCGGTTCTGGTCGGATGGTCCTACGCGGGGCGCGTTATTTCCGACTATGTTGCGACCCATGGGGCAAGCCAATTGGCCGGCATCAACTTCGTCGACGCCGGTATCAAGGCCGATCCGACGCTGGCCGGCGACAATCTGAAAAATCTGCCGATCATGGCGTCGGAAGATCTCGCCACCAACATCGCAGCGACACGCGCTTTCGTGCACGGCTGTTTCTCCAAACAGCCAACTGCCGACGATTTCGAGATCATGTTGTCGTTCAACATGATGGTCCCGCCCAAAGTTCGCGCCGGGCTCGGCGGCCGTCCGCTCGATGCGACCGAGATCATGTCCAAGTTGAAGCTGCCTGTCCTGGTTACCCACGGCGCGGAAGACCGCAATTCCAAGGTCGGCGCCGCGAAGTACACCGCCTCGGTCATCCCTGGCGCCAAGCTTTCGATCTATGAGGGAATCGGCCACGCCCCGTTCTATGAGGACGCAACACGGTTCAACACCGAGCTCACCTCATTCGTGCGAGAAGCCAACAAGACCAATTGATCCCTCTTGCAGAAGCGACGTACGACCGGGAGAACACCACTTTCTCCCGTCTCGTCCGCTGGCGATCTGCCGATCGCGTCACCATTTTGATGGTGGTGGGGTCAGTCGGATACGAACCGTTCTCCCTGCCATTTTGTCAAAACCGGGCGATTGTGAAAAGCAAGAGACGGAAACCGTATTATGGCAGGATGATTCAGGCGGGCCCGCCGTCAAATCGCCAAAAATGCGGATCGTGCTTGATCGATCGGAGCGCGGCGACAGCATGGATCAGCGCTCGGTTTGTGCACGGCTTGTGATGACAAGGTATCTCGCACTGTGTCTCTTGCCTGGTCTCTTGCTTGCGACGAGTGTTTCTGTTCGCGGTTCCGAGGCTGAGTTTTATCGCGATACGGTTCCGATCGTGAAGGTCGGGCTGGTGCTCGAGGAGTCCAGCGCCTCGCCTGCCGAAGCCACCGCGGACGAGGCAAAATCCTGCGAGCGCGTGACGTTTTCCCGCAGCCTGAAGTATGGCGAAGACGATCTCAACGTGCTGGACGTCGCGACGGTGGCATCCCAGGATTCCCCGCAACCAGCTTCGCGTCCCGTGCTCTTGTTCGTGGCGGGCGAAAGTTTCGCCGGCGAAAGCGGAGTGCCCGATATCGCGGGCACGATGCAGGATGCGGCGATGTGTTTTGCCGCGCGCCACGAAATGGTCGGCGTGAAAATGACCTACCGGCTCGCCCCCGCAAACCCGTGGCCCGCCGGAGCCAGGGATGTCGCGGCAGCAGCCTCGTGGGTCCGACAGAACATCGACCTGTTCGGAGGAAATCCCGATGAGATCGTGGCCGTCGGCTACTCGGTTGGCGCATTTCATGTGGCGAGTTTCCTGGCTCACCCGGAATTTCAGGCGCGCGATTCCGATGTCGCCGGGGTGGTGCTGGTGTCGGGCCTTTACCGTCTAAGCGCGGATGCCGACGCGGCGGAAAAATCCTACTTTGGCACGGATGCCAGCAAATACGATGAGAGGTCGGCATTTCCCGGCATCCTGAACATCGATACGCCATTCCTGCTCGCGTGGTCCGCGACCGACCCGCCACACCTCATCACTCAAGGCGAAAAGCTCAGAGAGCAGCTGTGCAACTCGCCCGCCCATTGCCCACACCTAACGGTGCTGAGGGCTCGCGACAGTCTCGCTTCGGTCTTTGGGCTCGATGCCTCCGGCGGCAGTCTTGCCGAGCAAACCCTGGAACTGGTCCGGGAAATCGAAGCAAGAGGCCTTCCCTGAAGTGTCTGAAGGACGACGGCCCACGCGATGGCATCAACCTGCGCGCGCCTCGATGACGCTGAAGCGGCCGGCCGGATGAACGGCGACTGGACGAAAACCGGATTCATTCAGCAGGTGACGGTATTGTTGTTCGGTGCGCTCAAGACCACCGGGCCCGCGCAGCATGTTCAAATCGCTCATCGCCTGAGCCCTGTCCTCGTCGCTGGTGCCGGGCGCTTCGGGCATCATTCGTTCCACCAGCAGCAACGTTCCATTTTCCGGCAGGGCGCGACGGCAGTTCTGGAGGACCACCGAACTGCGTTCATCGTTCCAATCGTGAATGACGCTTTTGAGGATGATGGCGTCAGCGAGGTTTGGAATGGCCTCGAAGAAATCGCCGGCGACGAAATTTGCCCGATCACTGACGCCAGCCCGTTCCAGATGACGGGTCGCGGTTTCGGCGCATCTGGGAAGATCAAAAACGATTCCCTGGATATGCGGATATTTCCTGGCCACGGCCCCGATAAGTTCGCCGGAGCCGCCCCCTACATCCATCAGGCGATCGATGCGGCCGAAGTCGTAGGCATCGAGCACATCCGGCGTCACGAAACGCGTCAGGTCGGCCATCGCGGCATTGAACATGCCGACGTTCGACGGCGTGCGGGCCATCAGGTCAAAGCTGTTGCGCGCGCCGAGAAGGTGTGCGGCGGTCTTGCCGGTCATGATAGTCTCCAGCAGGCCATGCCAGGACTTGAAAAGCATGTCGCCTTCGAAAATCGCCCATGCCCTGAAAGATTTCTCCGCAGCGCCATCCAGTGCTGCGCCAATTTCAGTCAGTGAATACCGATCCGCATCGACCCGCGAACACAAGCCGACGGTCGAAAGCGCGGTGAGCAGACGTCCCAATGCTTGGCGATCCGCGCCGGTGGCCTCGGCGAGTTCGTCGAGCGATTGGACGCCGTCACGTAGCAGCTCGGCAATACCGAGTTCGGCCGCGACATAGATCACGGCCGTCACACGATGCGACTGTATCAGGTCAAAAAGTCTGAGGGCTGCCGCGGAGGAGGACATGAATGGCTCCCAATCGCTTGCGCTACTGCGCGTTCCGGATGTCGATAAGTTTGGTGATCTCGCTGACCCATATTCGTTGCTTTGCGATTCCCGCTTTCAGTTCCTCGGTGGTACCGCCGAGAACGTTATGCCCGCCCGTCGCCAATTTGCGGCGAACGTCCGGCTGCTGACAGATCGCAGCGACGTCGATAGCGATTCGATTTCGCAAGGCGTCGCTGATGGCCTTACCGCCGAAAATCCCGCCCATTCCGTCAATTTCGAGTTCGGGGTAACCGAGTTCGCGCGCGGTTTGAAGATCGGGCAACACGGCAGCGCGCGTCGGGTTGAGGACTGCGAGAAAGCGAGCCTTTCCACTCTGCGCCGGAGAGGACGACGCCGCCAGAGACGTCACCAGGACCTGGATCCGGCCTTCGCCGAGATCGGCCTGCGGCTGCGACGCGTCACGATAACTCACGAAGTTCATCTGCAAACCGTTTCGCTTAAGAAACGCAGCAAAGACATACCGAGGCAAGGTCGGCCCGGACGTCCATGCATATTTGCCCGGATTCGATCTTAATACGTCGATCAATTCCGGAATGCTGCGAACGGACAGATCGTTGCTTACGGTGAGAGTCAGAACGATCGCCGTCGTGGCTGCGATCGGCTGCAAATCCCGCTCGACATCGTAAGCCAGCTTGTCGATCAACAACGGGGCCACCGTTACCGATCCGCCGACGGTGTAAAGCAAAGTATGGTCATCCTGGCTTGAGACAAAGGATCCCACCCCGATGGTGCCTTCCGCGCCCGGCTTGTCCTCGATCACGACCGGCTTGCCCCACTTCTTGCCGAGCGCATCGGCGAATATCCGAGCCGCCGCGTCGTTGGCGCTTCCGGGCGGGAACGTCACAATCAATTTCACCGGGCGTTCCGGCCACTCGGCACGTGCAGCCATCGGGAAAGCCAACACCGCGCTGCAAGCCAGGACCACGATCAGGCAGAGCGTTCGCCGTCCGGCGCCCGCACTCGGCTGTTCTCGGCGGGATTTCCCATCGGAAAAAACGATCGGCGGAATTGCGAAGATCGACTTGCGGCGAAACATCATCATCGTCGCGCTGCCTGATCGGCCGGCCGGGAATCGGATGTTCGACGCGGCTTTCGGCGACCGTTGCCGGGACGAGCATAGGAATCGTTGGCTTCGATCACCCGCACCAGCATATCCAGAAGGGCGCTGCGTTCTGTTTTCGACAGTGGCGCCAGCAGGCGCTCTTGCGCTGATAGCAGCGAGGGGCGCAACCGGCGGCGCAAGTCAGTGCCGCGTCGTGTCACGTAGAGCTGCCGTGCCCGCCGGTCGTCAGGATCGATCTGTCGTTTGATCAGGCCTTTTTGCTCGAGGAAATCGATCATCTGGCCGAAGTTGACCGCATCTACTCCCATGCTGTTCGCGAGCTGCCGCTGGCCGCTTCCCGGCTGCTCCAGCACGGCGGCCATCACGCCCCAAAGCATGGGCGTCAAATCCTCATGCAGGAGAATTTCCGCCGTGACGCCAAGACAGATCTGATGAAACCGGCGGGCCAGGTGCGCGGGCACCCGGTGCGAGGGCAGCACCGGGGATTTTTCAGCTGGCACAAAGCGGGGGTCGGGCATAGTACACCTTAATAGTAAGACTTATAATAATAAGAATACTTACTATATGGTTTGTCAATGGGGATCGGAACGTTTGGTTCAGTCAGGAAGGCTGCCAAGGCAGCGATCGAAGACCGTCTGCTGACCGGCTGATGATGTTGATGGACGCACCAGGTCCCGCGTGAAAATTGCTCGCGTCTGGTGACGATTATCGAAAACGGAGATGTTGCGGCGGGACCACCGAAAAAACAGCTAGTCCTGCATATGCCTGAGCTCGTCGACAAGCACCCTGATGTTTTCGCTGTAGTCGATGGGGACGGTGATCAAGTGCAACCCGCCCGCGGAAAATGCCTCCTCCAGCGCCGGGGCCAACCCCGACGCCGTCGTGACCCGCCGGCCTCGCGCGCCATAGGCGGCGGCGTAGGCGACGAAGTCGGGATTGTCGAAGGTCAGGCCCCAATCCTTAAAACCATCGACGGCCTGCTTCCACCGGATCATGCCATAGGCATGGTCCTCGATGATGAGAACCACGAGATTGAGCTTCATCCGCCGCGCGGTTTCAAGCTCCTGGCTGTTCATCATGAACCCGCCGTCGCCCGCCACCACCAGCACGCGGCGCTTCGGATAGAGCAGTGCCGCCATCATCCCGGAAGGCAGACCCGCTCCCATCGTCGCCAGCGCATTGTCGAGAAGAAGCGTGTTTGCAACATCGGTGCGGTAGTTGCGCGCGAACCAGATCTTGTACATCCCGTTGTCGAGCGCCACGATGCCGTCGGGCGGCATGACTTGCCGGACGTCGTGCACGATGCGTTGCGGAGTGAGGGGAAAGTGATCCTCTTCCGCACGATCAGTGATGTGATCCAGAATATCCTTGCGTAAAACGGCCCAGTCCGGATTCGTCTTCAGCCTGCCTTCCAACTGGCCGGCGAGCAGATCGAGGCCCTTGGCGATGTCGCCGATGACTTCAGCCTGAGGAAAATACACCTCCTCGACGGTCGCCGACACGAACCCGACATGAATGACCTGATGTCGTCCCTGCGACATCAGGAACGGCGGCTTCTCAACCGTCTCGTGCCCGATCGTCACGATGAGATCAGCGCGATCGATCGCCTTGTGGACGTAATCGCGTTCGCTCAAGGCGGCGGTGCCGAGATAGAAGTCCGACGCGCCGCCGACGGCGCCCTTCCCCATCTGGGTATTGAAGAAGGGAATGCGAACGCGACGAACGAAATCGGAAAGCGCCGGTGCCAATTGAGGGCGGCTTGCGCCCGCACCGAACATCAGCAGCGGAAACTTCGCGGCCAAAATCAGATCGGATGCGTGCTTGATGGCTTCCGGCGACGGCACCGGCAGCTCCGCCGCGTGGGCCGGCACCAGCGGGACATCGCCCGCTTCCTCCGCGGCCACGTCTTCGGGCAATTCGAGATGCACCGGGCCGGGACGCTCTTCGGCGGCGACGCGAAAGGCGTTGCGGACCAGCGTCGGAATGCTCGATGCGCTCACGATCTGTTGCGACTGTTTCGTCAGCGGGCGCATCGCGGCCACGACATCGACAATCTGGAAATGCGCCTGTCGGCTTTGACGTATCGCCTTCTGACCGGTGATCAGCACCATCGGCATGCCACCCAGAAACCCGTATGCGGCGCCGGTGACGAAGTTGAGCGCCCCGGGCCCAAGCGTGCTGAGCGCGACCCCCGGTTTTCCCGTGAGCCGCCCATAGGTGGCTGCCAGGAAAGCCGCCGGCTGCTCATGGCGGGTGACGACGAGCTCGATCGAGGATCGCCGAAGGCTTTCGACGACATCGAGGTTCTCCTCACCGGGCACCCCGAAGATTCGATCGACGCCCTCGTTCTCGAGGGCCGCAACGAGAAGATCCGATCCCTTCATGTTCGATCCCCGCTGTACATCCAAAGAGCCCGAAAAGTTCCACCTGGTCAAAAGCCACCTTACGCTGACGAAATTTTCGCTGTTTGGGCGAGAATTACAAGCTAGGGCTGATGGGAACGGTGGCAGAGCAATGCCACCTTTGCAAATTGCCTGTTCGGAGATGTCATGACCGCCCTCATCATCCGCGATGGCACGGTCGTGAACCATGATCATTCGCGCCGCGCGGACGTAATCGTTGACGGCTCCGCGACGATCCGCGCCTTTTCGGGCGCATCGTCATCACTATATTATCATATAGAGAGAAAGGGAGGGAGGTGAGCATCTTGCGCATTCAACATTGGCAAGACGTCGCAAGCCTGTTGCTGGGCGTGTGGCTGGTCTTGTCGCCATTCGCCCTAGGCTTCGCCGGGGCGGCTGTCTGGATAACCATTGTGCTTGGGTTGTGCGTCATTCTGTTTGCCGTAGAGGGATTTGTCATTCCGTCCTATCTGGAGGAATGGGGAGAGGTTCTCTTCGGTCTGGCTCTGCTGGCGGCACCTTGGACGGTCGGCTACGAGTCGGTATCGGCCACGATAAACAGTATGGTATCGGGCATACTGGTGATCTTGTTTGGAGCCTGGGAACTAAAGACCGATCGCGATTTCATCACCTGGTGGCGCGATCGCTGGCATCACCCAGCCAACTGAGAAGGGTGGTTGCCTGGACCCTTAGCCGACCGTTATCTGCTCGCGGTCGGAGGAGAGAAATTGTATCGGCGGCGTGGATCATAGGTCGCCCCCTTTACAAAGGTTTGACCTTCTCCCTGCTGAGCCGTCAGAAAAGTGTGCAGGGCCTGGCGGCCCCACACATGGGCGATTTTGTTACGATGCGATTCTAGGCTCTATCGGTTGCCAGATGCTGATTTTACGAGTCTCCGGCATTAGGAAGAGGGCGAGCACGAAGCACACCGCGGGAACCGCGATCGGGTAGATCAGCGCGTAGCCGACGCTGCCGGTGGCCGCGAAAGCTGACGAAGTGATGAACGGCACCAATCCGCCACCCCAGCCGTTGCCGATGTGATACGGCACCGATACCGACGTGTACCGAATCCTGCTGGGGAAGTATTCCGCCAGGAACGCCCCGACCGGCCCATAGACCATCCCGACGTAGCAAACGAGGATGAAAATGATGAAGATCGCGATCGGATAGTTGATGTTGCCCGGCTGCGTGACCGTTCCCAGCCACACATACAGCGGATAGTAGGTGATCGCGGCGAACAACATGCCTCCCAAGATCACCGGCTTGCGGCCGATCTGGTCCGACAGCCAGCCAAAAAAGATCAAGCTCGGCGTTGCAATGAGCAGCGCGGCTCCCACGATGTAGGAGGAGGTCAGCGAATCCACCTTGGAAACCTGCTGCAGAAAGTACAACGCCCAGAACTGACCGCTGTACCACACCACTCCCTGCCCGATCAGCACGACGGTGGCGATTAGTATGTATTTGACGTTCGAACTGAGGAAGGCCTCCCTCCAGGGGTTCCTGGTCATCTGCCCCTTGGCCTTGATCTCCTGGAAGATCGGCGTCTCCTGGAGCTGGAGCCGGATATAGATTGCGATGGCCACCAGCAGGAACGAAACCAGGAACGGAATGCGCCACGCCCATTCGTCGAATACTTGATTACCGAAATATGTGCGCGTCGCGATGATTACGGCCAGCGACACCACGATCCCGAGAGTCGGGGAGGTCTGCAGCCAGCCGGTGTAGTAGCCGCGGCTTTCGTCCGGCACATGCTCGGCAACGTAGGTGATGGCGCCGCCATACTCGCCGCCCAGACACAGGCCTTGGATCATCCGCAAGCCAAAGAGAAGGAACGCGGCGGCCAGACCGATCGACTGGTAGGTCGGGATCAATCCGATCGCCCCGGTGCCCAGTCCCATTCCGCTGAGCGTAACAAGGAACGTATACTTGCGTCCGACCCGGTCGCCCATCCATCCGAAGAGGAACGCCCCCAGTGGACGGATCAGGAATCCTGCGGTGAACAGCGCAATCGTGCTTAGCAGAGCTGCGACCGGGTTGGATTGTTCAAAGAACTTGACCGACAGAACCGCGGCCAGGCTGCCGAAGATATAGAAGTCATACCATTCGATGACGTTTCCCACCGACGCAGCGACAATCACGCGGCGGAAATCCCTCGGGATTTGAATTGCCATGTGTGGCTCCTATTATTTCAAGGCATTGCTCACCCATTTTTCAATGCTTTATTTTCTCGCGGAGCAAAGTCCATCCCCGACGTTTACAGGCGCGACAACCGTGGACGCGTCCGCAACGCCTGAACCTCAGGGGAGCTTTTAACCACCCGAGGAGAGCTCCAACGGCCTTCGATGCCGCAAGCCACCGCTACCTCCTTCCCGTCTGCCCGGGAGCGAAAGCATGGAAAGCAGTGTAATCCTGATAGGACGGCCACCTAATAAGACTTTTGGCGCAATCGAACTGAACCATGCTCATGTCCGGGGCAGGCCTTCGCCGGAACCTGCGCTAGATGTCGTAATAAAGATGGAACTCGTGCGGATGGGGGCGCAGGCGGATGGCATCAATCTCATTTTTTCGCTTGTAGTCTAGCCAGGTTTCGATCACGTCGCGGGTGAACACATCGCCGCGCAGCAGGAACGCATGATCGCGTTCAAGCGCGTCAAGCGCCTGGTCCAGCGATCCGGGCGTCGATTTCACCTCCTTCGCCTCGGCGGGCGGCAGGTCATAGAGATTCTTGTCGATCGGGCTGCCCGGATCGATGCGGTTGTTGATGCCGTCAAGGCCGGCCATCAGCATCGCGGCGAAGGCCAGGTAAGGATTGCACGAGGGATCCGGCGAACGGAACTCGACACGTTTCGCCCGCGGGTTCGGCGAATACATCGGAATCCGGCAGCAGGCCGAGCGGTTGCGCTGGGAATAGACCAGGTTGATCGGAGCTTCGTAACCCGGCACCAGACGCCGATAGGAGTTCGTGGTCGGAGCGCAAAGCCCGCATAGCGCCCAGGCGTGGGTCAGCAGCCCGCCGATGTAGTAGCGGCCAAGCTCGCTCAGCCCGGCGTAGTCCGCCTCGTGGTAGAACAGGTTGGTCTCGCCCTTCCACAGACTCTGATGAACGTGCATTCCCGAGGCGTTGTCCTCGAACAACGGTTTGGGCATGAACGTCGCGGTCATACCATGCAGCTGGGCGGTGTTCTTGACTACGTATTTGTAGATCATCAGGTTGTCAGCCATGCGGGTGAGCGTAGTGAAGCGCATGTCTATTTCGTTTTGGCCGCCGGTCGCGACTTCATGGTGATGAGCTTCGATCGCAATCCCCAGCGACTCCATCGTCAGCACCATTTCGGTGCGGAGAGCCTGCATGCTGTCGGTCGGGGGAACCGGAAAGTATCCCTCTTTCGGGCGCGGCTTGTGGCCCAAATTCGGCGCTTCCTTCTTGCCGGTGTTCCAACTGCCCTCGCTGGAATCGATTTCGTGGAAGGCATAGTTGATGCCCTGTCCGTAGCGCACGTCGTTGAATACGAAGAACTCCGCCTCCGGGCCGAAGTAGCTCGTATCGGCGCGGCCGGTGCTCTTCAGATAAGTCTCAGCCTTCTGGGCGATGTAGCGAGCGTCGCGGCTATAGGGTTGACCGGTCATCGGGTCCCTGATGTTGCAGGTCAGGACCAGCGTCGTTGCGGGGGTGAACGGATCGAGGAAGGCCGTCGTCGGATCCGGGACGACCAGCATGTCGCTTTCCTGGATCTCCTGGAAACCACGGATCGATGAGCCGTCGAATCCGATGCCTTCGTCGAGGGTGTTGGCATTCACCGCGCTCGGCGGGACGGAAAAATGCTGCCACACCCCCGGCAAGTCGGTGAACCGCAGATCGATCATCTGGACCTTCTCGTCCTTGATCGCCTTGAGGACATCTTCGGCTGTCGCACAATTCGGAACCATGGCTTCACTCCTGTAACCGAGAGCGGCGCCTTGAAGATTGCGTTGCCGTTCAGCCGCGGCCAGACGGCTTGGGGCGGATTTTAGTCCACGTTCCACCTCCGCGCCGCTGCGGCACCGGCCTCGATCCGGCATGGCGGCGCTCGCATTCGGGCACGCCTTGTCACGCGCGAGCCGGCAGCTTCAACTCTGGTGCGGCCCGCGCATAAGCTTCATGGCGTCTTCGATATGCCGCCAGTCTTTGGCCAGTTCCACCTCGCCCTTTGCTTCAAGGTCGATGGCGTTCTGAGCGGCCTCCGCAATTGCCTGGGCACCGTGTGCTTCCAGCAACTGCCGCGCATAGCTGTGAATTTCGATTTCTCGCATGGCGTCACTCTCCTCTTGTTCAGTGCGACCGTGATTACCAATCGGGCGCCGGAACCGTAGACGTTGACACCTATCAAGCCCTCACAGTCTGCATCCTGGCACTGGTCGTTTGCAAGAGCCTGTTCCGGGTCAATGCTGTCCGCGGCAAGGTCGATTGCCTCTCAGGAGGCGCGCCGATGGCACTCGAAATCGAACGGCTTTTTTTAGATGCAGAGACAGGCGCCAAGCGGTGTCTTGAGAGAACCGTTACATCCCGGAAAAAGTCCGGAAATAGACCGGCGCAGTCCCGGCAGAAGGTCCGATTCTTGATCGGGGGCGGTTTTGGTGAGACCGGATGGTGGGCGCGACAGGGATCGAACCGGTTTTTAGCCCAAAAAGCCACCCTGCCGATTTGCCAAGGACCGTCTTGTAATCGCAGCAGTTTTTGCGCTATGCTTTTGAAATCGTTTATTTTAGCGCGCTAATCACCTTCTAATCTGACTCCGCCAAGGACCACCACGAACCGCCAGAGACCGCCATGATCCGGCGTTTGTGTGTGGACGAATGTGTGGGCGCGACAGGGAATCTAAGTCCACCCATGAGTAACAAAGCCAAGAAGACCTCCAACCGGCTGACCGTCCTCTTCGTCAATTCCAACAAACTTGCTCCCGGCCTCTATGGCGACGGGAACAACCTCTTCCTTTCGGTACGGCCGTCCGGCAGCCGAAGTTGGGTATTCCGATTTCGCGAGCGCGGCGGCAACCGTATACGAGACATGGGGCTTGGCACCGCCGGACCGGACGGCGTGCCTCTTCAGGCCGCCCGCGACCGGGCGGTGGCGCTGAGGGCCGATCTTCGCGCCGGGCGTGACCCTATCGCAGACAAGAAGGCAGCCGCCGCGGCCCCGGAAGCGCCCCAGAAGACGTTCGGTGACTACGCTATAAACGATTGGCTCCCCGTCTACGCCATGGGCTTCAAGAACCCCCGGAGCGCAAAGGAACTGAAGCGGGTCTTGGAAATCAACGCCGCGCCCCTCTTTTCGCTGGCGCTGGACGCCATCGGCAAGCCCGAAGTGCTCTCGGTGCTGACTCCCATTTGGACGACCAAGGCAAAGACTGCGCGGGAGTTGCGGGCCCGCCTTGAAACCATTCTGCAGGCAGCCACCCCACAACATAGGCTGGGTGAAAACCCGCTGGCGCGGCAACCTTGATAGCGTTTTCGGCAAAGAGACGAAGGCTAAGCGCAAGCTGCGCATTCGGAAGCACCCTGCTGTCCCCTACCCCGAACTTCCGAAGGTTGTGGCTCAACCATCACTGCGGCTGCCAGGATGATGGCAAATATTGCCACCGCAATGCGGTGGCTGTTCCGGTCGTTACTCATGACAGGCGCTCCTACGCTAACGGGTAACGTTGGGCGGTTGGGCTGGTTTCCTAGCCCGAGCCATGTTGCAGGAACGTGATTGCCAGTACGGCAAACGCTATCAGCGTCAACACCACCATCACGTTGACGTACCTTGGGTCGGGCATCGCCTGCGCTCCTATCACAACGTTACGCCCGTATTGCAGCTATTTCTACATGCAGCGCAGCATAGGTAGGGCGCCCTCGATACCTGGCGGCGCGATGGGGCTTTCATTTTCCGAATGTCCGCTTCTCTATTCGGCCGCCGGGGGTCAAGCGTTTTCAGACTATCCACGACTGCAGTGTCGAGGTCGCTCGCGGGCTCGTGCTTCTCTTCATCGGCTCCAAAAGCCCTTCCGTTATGGGATTCGAAGACGAGGTGGGACAAACTTTGCGATGACGACAGGTCCAAGCGGACATACGAACTCACCTCATCCATCGTCCGCGAGGGACATCATTCCACTGCTCAGTGGAGCTCGATTTCCTCCTATCGTATTTGATCCTGGTGGCTCCGAGCCTCTACAACTCCCCGGGTCCACTGGAACTCAGTGCCACCAACCCAGATGCGGTGCGTGATCACGGCCAACCGACGCGCCAGCGCCACGATCGCCTTCTTCATCCCAAGGTGTCTGGCGATCTTGATGGCCCAGGCCTTGAGCCATGACCACTTGGTAGTACGCACCAGCATGATCCGAGCCGCTTCGTAGAGCATGACCCGCATCATCTCGTCCCCGCACCTCGATATCGCGTCGATTCGGTTGATCTCGCCTGATTGATACCTGGGAGGCGGCAGCCCGAACACCGCGCCGACCGCCTTGGAGTTCCGGAAGCGTGCAGAAACGTCGACGGTGGCACGATAGGTCAGCGCTACGACGGACCAACACCCGGGATGGTCATCAGTTGCCGGCACACCTCATCGTCTCGCACGATGGCCAGCAAACGGCGGTGCAGGATGGCGAACTGCTCGCGCAGTACCCGCCGTACCATGAGCAGCGGTTCGACCAGAACGGCTAGATCCGGCAGGTTCTCGATGAGCTCCTTGATGCGCGCCTCGAACTTCACCGTTCCCACCACGCCCACCTTGAGGCGGAAGTTACGCAAAGTCCCGCGCAGGTCATTATCGATGGCGATGGCCTTGGACTGGATCAGTTTTCGATGGGTTAGCAGCATTCGCAGTTTCTGACTGCGCAGTGTCTTCACATGCACTGGGCGATAAAGTCCCACCCGCATCATCTGCGTTATGCCGCGCGCATCGTTTTGGTCGGTCTTGTTGATTCTGCGCCTGCAGCACCGCCCGCATGTGGGCCGCGTCTCGACACAGATCACTGGCAAGCCCGCTTCGGCAAGGCGCACCAAAAAGCCATTGCGATAAAGGCCCAGCTTCCAGTCCGATCCGCTTAAAGAGGTAGATGCAGCAGAGCTTCTGGCTCGCTTGCTGCCTTCACTTCCCGCACGATCTTGCCCGTGTCGTCCACAATACAGACGCTGGTCTCCTTGACCGACACGTCCAATCCAGCAAAATGCTCCATGCTGCGCTTTCTCTGATACTTGAGGCCGTGACCACGGACCTCGTTTCACCATCAGTCAGAAGCGCAGCACCCAAAATCTTCAGCTATCCACAAGCTGAGCTACCCCAACTTTTGCGCCACAAGCGGTCATTCAACAACTGATAAGCTTTTGCTGAAAACTTATACAGTCGATTCAGACGCTGGTGGAAAACAGATCAGGTTGATTTCGCCCGATAGAGGTGAGCCAGTGCGCCAACTTGATGAGTCAGCGCAATATGTTGAGAACATTAGGTGTTTTGACAAACTGCACCAAAATCCGCGCATTACCTATCAAAGGGTTGCAGGCAAAATACAAACTGTCGAAGAACCGGCGTGGGGCGGGTCATGTTCGGACTGCAGGTAGGTGCTGTCTTCGTCCCGCCATCTAAAGCAGCCAGCCCCGTTCGCCGAATGCAGATAGGTCAACTCCAGGCGGCGCATACCACCCCTCGGAGCCATAACGGGCGCCGAGCTTCAGAGCGACTTCGTTGTTGCCATAAGGAATCCGCAGTGGAGTCCTGATCGAGTTTGCTGGCACGGAAGCCAACAAAGCGGGATCGGTGTCAACTTTTTGTTTTCGAGACCTCTTCGGCGGCGCAGCCTGGGGTGCAGCCGACCCTACCGGCCGGTTGGACGTTTTGCGATTAAGCTTGCGGCGTTTTTTAACTCGATTCGTATCAATCCACGCAGACATTGCGGCCGAGTTGGTCCTTGCATCATCGGGGATGACGAGCCCTTTCCCCTGCGCCAGCTTCCTGGCGTACAACAACTGTGCCGGACTTACCGGTTTGGGGTCGAGCTTACCGGCCGTTTCACCGCCAGATTTTTTAGGCGCGTGTTCGCTAAGGAATTTGCGGCAGATCGATATCGACGTCTTATAGCCGGGCGGTGGTTTGATGCCCTTTTGCCGGACGAGGCTGTCAGCGAAGCGTTTCATCGCAGGCGTCGGTGGATACGTTCCTGTGCCATTGCCCCCTGCGCTACCAAGCAAAGAAGGTCTTCCCGCGATAGCACCCTCCTTCAGCTTGCTGATAATGCGCTCAGCGACATCGCACACGGCGTCAATCGCGCCGACCATCTCCTGTTTGCCCACAACGACGTCGTCGAGCAGGCATTCAAGTTGCGCTGTCACGCCCGGATCGACTAGCGCCGGATCGGCTTGTTTGAGAACGCCGAACAATGATAGGCCGGTCTCGGTCGGCACAATATTCTTTCCCTGGGCAATCAGGAAACCCTGCTTCTTCAGCCCACCGATGATCTCGGCTCGGGTCGCAGGCGTGCCAATACCCTTGGCTTCCTTCAAGCGATTCCGCAGAATCTCGTCATCAACAAAACGCCAGGCATTCTGCATAGCCTCAATCAGAGTGCCTTCGTTATAACGCGGCGGCGGCCGGGTCTCCCTGTTCTCAATTTTTGGATCTTGCAGTTGCGCGGTCTCGCCGTTGCGCAGCGGCGGCAGCAATTGCGCCTCATCGCCCTTTTCGTCGGCGGGTTGCCACTCCGGGAATGCTGCTCGCCAGCCGAGATCAATGGGCTGGCGACCGGCTGCGCGGAATTCGAAGCCGTGCACATCGAGCGTTGCGGTTGTCTGCCGGTAACGGAAGTCGGGCATCAGGGCGGCCATATATGCCCGCGCGATTACGTCAAAGAGTTTCTTCTCGTCAGACGACAGACGAGGCCAGACCTCCGACAGTTTGTCGATGGCGTTGACATTGGGAATGACGGCGTGGTGGCTCGCACCCTCCAGCCCCTTGTCGTAGAAGGTGCCACTGGCACCTCTACGAATCACCGGCGGCTCGGGTACAGGGATCGCGCCAAACGATTGGCCCACCCGCAGTTCAGCTATGATTCGCGGCACGTCCGATATCAAGCTCTGCGGCAGATAGCGTACCTCTGCCCGAGGATAGGTGACAATCTTCTTGCCCTGGCCGTCATAAAGCTCCTGCGCCACTTCGAGCGTTTTGCTGGCTGACCAGCCGAAGCGCGAGCCGCAGAGTTTCTGCAACGATGGTAAATCATGCAGCTTGGGTGGCCCTTGCCGCTTATCTTCGACGCGCACGGCAAGCGCGCTCTCGAAGCCTTCAGCCGCCTTGACTACGTCCCGGGCGATCTCGCGCTTAACAATTCGGTCCTGCGGCGCGTGCCGCATCTGGAATTGCCCACCCGCAACTTTCGCGGTGACGACAATTTCAAAATAGGCAAGCGGCACGAAGTTCCGGATTTCCAACTCGCGCTTGCATACAATGGCTAATGTCGGCGTCTTAACGCGACCAACCCCGATCACTCTTCGCGCGCCTTGTCCCAGGATGACGGTTGCGGTGCGAGTGAGTGACAGGTTATAAATCTGATCGGCCTGTCGGCGCGCAACGGCGGCGGCGTAAAGGCGGGCATATTCGATATTAGGTTTTGCACGACCGAATGCGTCGCGGATGGTCTGCGAATCCTGTGCGGTGAACAGCACCCGCATCACCTGACCGCGATATTCGTAATGCTCAAGAATTTCCTGACCGATCAGCTGACCCTCGCGGTCACAATCGGTGGCAAGCCAAACTTGTTTGGCGGTGCGCAATGCCTCGCGAATCGCCTTGAGCTTAGCGGCCTTGTTGCCACCCTCTGCCGGGCGAGTACCGTAAAGACCTTCAGGCCGTAGAAGTATCGGGGACCATCGCTTCCAGGCCGGAACAACGTCCTCCGGTTCGAGGAGATCGAACAAATGGCCCTCAGCTGGAAGAACATCACCGTAGCGAGAACCAATTGCCGCGCGGACGTCTCTGGCCTGGCTGGTTTTCTCCGTGATGACGATCTGATCTGCCATGACGGCTCACTTGGGAGGAGGTATTTAACGGCACGTCGCTATTAGAACATATCATGAACACGATAGATGTGCAAGTTATACTGTATCCAAATCCTGATAAGGCTCTGTCGCGATGGGATGCAAGTCCGCAAGCTGCAACGACCGCTATCGAATGGCTCTTTGAGTGAGACGCGAGCGGGCCCCTATAGCAGGAAGCCACCGACGATGGTGCATGGCCGCACGGACAACCTCACACCCTATTCAGAAACGGACCGGATCACTCCGAGGCCCGCAGCGTGCCGGGGTACATGCGCCCGAACAGCATCAGGCTCCAATTTTCGTGATAGGCGTCCCTGCTATCAAACGTCCAGCTAGATGCTTTGGCGGATCGACAACAACGCCCTCGCAAACGATGAAGTTCGCTGTTTGCCCGTTGACGCAGGACCGAACCATTTTGAATTCGAGCGTGTCATATACGGGCAGGATCTCGCCGGACTTCGGCGGCAACAACTCGGTCCGTCCTTGAATATTTAGCGCAGTATGTCCGGCACCGTGAACATCGGGGTTCCACATTTTGATCCCGGTCTCTGTCCAACGTCGGCGAATTAGCTTTTCTCTCTCGGACTGGTCATTCGTTTCCGGTACTGCAATCGCATGGTCGCTGGACGGCTGCAAAACAGCGGCATGCTGATCAACCGTGATTATGGTGACGTCGGACGCTTCGCCGAGAAACTCGCTGGCGAGCGGCTCGCCGCTCTCCTTGTTGCGCAGCAACGCCTCAAACTTTGCAAATACCAACCGCACCGCTGGAACACTCCGCAGCATAGCGGCCAGTTTCGTCAAGAATGCTAGCGGTGACATCGACGACACTCAGGATATGAAGGGTGCTCCGCACTCGCGCTGTTGTCAAATAGCAGCGTCCCGATGAATGTGAACGGGTTGGTCCGGCTTCGGTGGACCGTCATCAAAGCGGAGCGGTGGCTGGGTTTGCGCCCTTTCTGGCGGCGGGTTTTCGCGGGCACGAACTCCTGATGGCTGGCGAGGACCGGGTTCTCTCTTCCGCCGTCCGCAAAACCCGCTAGGCTGTGTGAAAGAGTTTGGAGTCCACTATGGACGACAACAATCACATCGATTTTAATGCTCCTGCAACTCTTCGAAAATGGCCTTCGATCAGGAATGAGCGCGCTAGGGCCGCCTACGGCCCTTATTTAATAGTTGACGGCACTCTGGATGATTGCATCTGGCAGTTCATGGCGAAGCCTACAAGTCAGCATCACCTGTATGAAATACATACTGCTCCGCAGGGCGAGTTAGTCAGCGCCGTCTTGTCAGCGATACATATTCTTGAAATTGTTCGGTTGCGGGATTTTCTCTAAGCCGAGGAAAGCTGAGAAGTCGCCGTCCAAAAGCAAACCCCTGCTCGGTTTGCGTCGAGCGGCGGCTGTGCAACGTGGATAATGGATTGGAATGCCCGAAGGGCACGGTGAAACAGCCTTCGGGTGACCGCGCGTTTTCTGATGAAGTGGCTGAGCCGGGTATAAGCGAGGAAGATGCCACCAGGCTCCAAATCGGCTTCACGCGCGGAAAGGTTATTTCCCGATTCGGAACCGCATCAACCTGCTTCATGTGAGACATGTGAGACTACACACACGTTCTTCTCAAGCAAAATCGCACGGGAAAAATCGCAAGAAACACCCTATTTGCAGCGCTATAATGCGTTTCGCGACAGAAACTAGCTAGCGGGACGACGAGTCGCAATGTCGTGGACCGCATACTCGATAAATTTCAAAGCATCGACGCCGTTTATAAGACCGACAAATAATTCATGGAGACCAAACAATTCCTGTCCTACCTCGAAGCGTACATCAAAACACAGACCGGTATCGAGAGCAGTTGGAATGGCGAGGACGACAGCTATACACATGAAGGCGAGCTGTATCACGAGGATGACGCACACATTGCAGGAGAGCGCCGTCAGGCCGCAGAGGATGATGCTGTTTGCCATCTACACCCAACCAGAAAGCGCATCGGTCCGCGGCGAAATCTTTCAGTCCAAAGTGATTTGCTCGATGTAGTCTCGGTGCAACGACACCGGCAAGACGGAAAGCCTGATGCTCCAGCTGAGCGTCGCGCGAGGATGAGCGGCTACTCTGCCGGGCCAGACGGCTTGCAAATGGGGCCCTACGATCCGCATTCTGTGATGAACTATTGCAATCCGGTCTTTCTCAACAATGGCGTATTGAGCGAGTTGGATAAGAAAGCGGTCCGCCTGCTGTATGGAACACTGTAGGCCCGCTTCGGATCATCAGCAGACATCCGACGCCTAATACAGGCTCGTCCGACAAGCAAACATTGCAGCTCGAGATCGTGCGATCAGCATAGCTCGGCCTGAAGCGCGATCTTCAGAGTTCGGATTCGGAAATTAGATGTTATGACACAAGCCGGCCAGCGGCCGAGCTAATCTGATGTCCCTGGAGCCTCTCAGATCAGTGAGTAATGGGAGCAGCCGAGACCTAGCCTGGAAGCGCGGAGCAATTACTTCCATCCGGTGCAACACCAACTCCCGTTTGGAAAGTAGTCGCTGCCGCTACGGCGCACGAAATCGTCCGAAATCGTAGGTTAGCGTACAAAATCGTGTAAATGGCGGAGAGAGTGTCAGTCAATCCCTATTGATGTACAAACTGTTTTTCATTCCAGCACGTGGGAACCTACGGTCCAGGCTACCAGCAATCGGCCTATTCCGTGGCTGCGTCCCAAGCCTCTGCGCGATCTTCCGTCGATCTGGACGCGCCGCCGGCCAGGCCATTTCCGCCTGCAGCGGCGACGCTCCGAAGACGCTGAACGGGTTGATCGCAGCCAACGACTTCTTGAGGAGCTGAGGGCGGCGGTATTGAACGGTCATTCTCGCGGTGGGCTTCCGCAGGTCCGCCGGCTCAAGGATGCCCTGCGAGGAAAGACCTGCTGTTCTTGCTTCTTGTTCTTCCAAGCTAACCGATAGGTGACAGCGGCGTACCAACGGCCGCTTTGCGCCAGATGCGGTCACTCCGCAACGGCTCTTTCGGCGATTCGTCACCAGCCAAAAAGAAAGAGCGATCCAAGGTAGCCGCTCAGGGGTCCAATCGAGGACACGCAATTACCCGATGCCGACATTCGTTGACCCAGACCGATCGCCACTTAGCCGAAGGTGCAATTCTTGGCTTCGAGAACCTTGCCGATGCCGGACAATTCGAGGATGTCGCCACCCGCCTTGAGCGCCTTCATCACGCCCGCTTCCTTCTCCTCGCGTGCGGCCGACTTGGCGCAAACGTCCGCAATATTCTCCTTGGGCACGATCACTACGCCGTCATCATCAGCACTGACGATATCGCCGGGCCGGACGGCGATACCGCCAATGACGATCGGCTGGTTGATATAGCCGAGGGTTTCCTTGACGGTTCCCTTCATGCACAGGCCGTAGCAGAAAACGTTGAAGCCGGTGCCGCGCACCGCCGGTCCGTCGCGCACGCCGGCGTCGGTCACAAGGCCGACAATTCCCTTGGCGACACACGCCGTCGACAAGACTTCGCCGAAGCCGCCTTGCTCGGGATGGTCGCCCGCGCTCACCACGAGGACGTCGCCCGGCTTGGCCAGCGAGATCGCGGTGATCAGCATCATGTTGTCGCCCGGATGACAGCTGACGGTCAGGGCCGGTCCACAGGCGCGCATGCCGGGGTAAATCGGCTTGATCAGGGAGGTCAGCGCACCGCTCCGGCCCTGCGCCTCGTGGAGGGTGGATGGCGGAAACTGCTTGATACGTTCAACGAGTTCGCCAGCGGGCCGATCGAATGTCCTGATCACGTGAGCCATAGTACCTCCAACGGCCGCCATTTGCGCTAGCCTGCAATAGTCGACCATCTCGGGCTGGACAAATTCAGATTTCAGGATTGCCGCATCGCATTTCGTTATAGGTCGCCCTCGCCGTCGCTCAGAGGTGCCGACGCGGCGCCGTAAGTGACGTCACCTGAAGGCAGCAACGCGGCCGAACTGCCCCAGGTCTCTGCAATTATCTCGAGCAAGATCTTGTAAACGGCGAACGCGGCATCGGACAAAGCCGCATTGTCGGAAATGCAGAGCGACATTTGCAGCGACGCTGCCGGCGCATCGATCCGCCGGACACAGAATTCTTCCTGGTTCGGCAGTACGTTCGCAATGGAGAGTGGCAGCACGGTAGCACCCATTCCGGCTGCAATCGCGGACGAGAGGGTCGATTGCGAATGGATCTCGGCGACAATGCGCGGACGGAGTCCGACCTCGGCGCAGACCTTCTCTATCGCCTGCCGCAGGAAGGATTCCCGATACGGAAGAACAAGGTCAAATTGCACGATCTCCGCCGCCGAGACGCTTTCCGACTGCGGCCGCTCCGAAAACATGCTGCGCGGCGCGACGAGAAAAAAGGGTTCCCGCATTAGCGGCTTGTAATCGAGACCGGTCACCGGACGATCGCCGTAAAGTACAGCCATATCCATACTGCCCTTCAGCATCATCTCGCTGAGCACGATCCCGAAACTGTCGTAAATGTGCAGCACGATGCCGGGAAAGCGTTCGCGTACCTTCATGAGCAGCGGCGTCGCCAGCAATGTAGCCGAGCTGAGCGGCGCCAGGCCGATCGTCACGTTTCCGGTCAATTCCGGCTTGTTGTCCAGAATGCTGCGGCGCGCCTCGTCGATCTGCCGCTGGATGGACTTGGCGTATCGATAGAGGATTTGTCCGGCCTCGGTCGGCTTGACGCCGCGGGCGCTGCGGACGAGCAGCTGGCGCTTGAAGTCCGATTCCAGGCTTGCGATCTGCTGGCTCAAGGCGGGCTGCGCGACATTGAGCAGCTTCGCGGCACGCG
>WNGM01000538.1_pt1 | contig 34370 bp, 27 predicted proteins | sample 5400571 | NCBI WGS metagenome assembly WNGM01 (sample SAMN13153378, study PRJNA577476) | soil metagenome | isolation source: 100 cm soil or saprolite under Garry oak tree replicate 2 | place: USA:California | collected 2016-06-15 | reverse complement strand
GCGGACAGTTGCCTGGGTCGGCTCGAGGGTACGGCAATAGCGCACGGGAAACGCGTGAAATCCGGTTTGTTTCTTTGGCTGACAAGCTCTTTCTATCGCCCGGAATAGCATTCGCAAAACCGCAGGACGAGTCCCAGACATCTACTTCGTCCATGTGAGGCCCGTGAAGCGAGTCGAATTCGATCGTCAAACGGCCGCCCGAGGCGATCCTGAAGAACTACGGCGACACGCAGCAACAGTCCTAAGGGAGGGAGTCGTGATGGAAAAATCGCTTTGGAGCCGTGAGGCGCCAGAGGTCTACAGCCGCCCGGAGTCGTGCTTGTGCTTCTCCTGACCTTCACCGCGAGCCCCTCAGCTCAGGACAAGGACCAAGGCGCGACCCGCTACGCGCAGTTTTCCCTCTTCTACAACTATCGAAGCCTGCCTGAAAATCGCCCTGCCCTACGGAAGTACATGGACACGGCTGGCGCTGCGCAGTTCGAGAAGTGGAAGTCGGAAGGCGTCTTCAAGGACTACATGATTCTCTTCTCATCGTATGTGCACTTAAACTCGGTGCCGTGGGACATGCTGATTCGCATTGACTTCGATCGCTATGCTGACACAGACAAGTGGAGGGAGATCGAGCGAACAATGCCTGCGGGACTGCCCACGCAGATTCTGGCTCTTGCTTCCCCCGAAAACCTCAATGTGGGCGAAACGCTGGCAGCATCCGGAATGGGGTCCCGAGACGCTGCGAAGGCGATATACGACGTCTCGTATTACAGATTCAAGGTACCGTTGGACGCCGGCAAGGACTTCATACAGGGCTACGTCATGCCACAGCTGAATGCCTTCATGCGTGAAAAAGTTTTCGCCGGCTACGGCCTGTACCTCAACCGGTATGAGTCCACTGATTGGAGCTACCTCATCTTGTCTGAGTACGCGGATGCGACGGCGTTCGACCTCCGCGTGTCGAACAAATCGAAGATTCGCTCGCTTCTGGACCCGGCCTGGAAAACTCTGCACGACATCAAGACAGAGCACATTCGCGATGAGCCGCATGGGTTCATCGCGGTGCGGATCGTTCCGCGCTGATCCAGCAGAAGGTACCTTTCAGGAGTGACTGGACTTCCCGAATGTCCGGGTTGTGCTTTCCCTTCGGCCCACTGAATCAAAGACTGTCTTCATGTAACAGCTCGCGTGGGCCCTAGTCTTAGTTTAGTCTAGGGTGGACAACTGATGGCCGACCACTTCCTGTGAGCGGCCTGCCAGCGTCTTCATCGGCGGCCGGAACCTGGCGCTGGGTCGTTGCGATTCTCGCGATGGGCACTTCGTCGCCAGAGCAAAGATTGGAGTCAACGTCGATACTGCCGCCTTCGATCCAACGACAGGCCGCATACGAGCTACTCCAGCTTCCGTAACTGGTCGCGAATTACGTCCGCAGTTAGAGGCAGGTAGGAACCCTCGCGAAGCACGGCCTCCTGTCCGTCGCGGCTCAGGATGTAGCGGAGGAACTCCCTCACCTTGGGTTCAACAGGCTTGCCGGGAGCCCGATTGATGAAGACGGTCGTGAACCGGGTGATCGGGTAGGTCCGCTTCCAGACATTCTCTTTGGTAGGCTTCATGAACGGCCCGCCGTCCTTGGACGCCACAGCCAAAGTTTTAACGTTGGCGTTCATGTAGCTGACATTGGAATAGGCGATGCCGTAGGGGTCTTTGGCGAGGGCGTCAAGTATCAATTGGCCTGAGTCGATGTCTGATCCATCCGCGGCCTTCGCGTTGTAGAACTCCTTCATCTCGGAGTTCCACCTGTAACTGTCATTGAGTACCAACATTCGGAAAAAGCGGCCAAAGCCGCTGTCCGCGCCATAACCGTAAACATCAAGCGGTCGGCTCGCCCACTCACCGGTGAGCCCGAGTTGGCCCCAGGTGCGCATGGGTCCCTTGCCGCCCGGTGTAGGCTCGCACCCAATGATGCCGACGATCTGTGCCATCGTAAGCTGGGAGAGAGGATTGTCCTTGTGAACAAAGATCATCAAGGCGAAGGTCTTGTGCGGGTTGTCGTAGCTCCCTGTGGTCACTTCGATTCCGACGGGCTTATACCCGAACCACTCCTCGAAGGCCTCGTTTTCCGGTTGATAAATCTCGCGTCCCAAGAAGCCCAGGTCGGCTATCCCGCTGTACAGCCCGGCGATGGCCGTCTCGCTTCCATTCAGTGTGGTCTCAAAACGCACGGTGGGATGATGTTTGAGGAACCCTTCCTCCCAAAGCTTCATTAGGGCAATCGTGTAGTTGTTTCCACGACTCCGGATAGTCCCGGTCACGGTCTGTTGCGGCTGATAGGGGTCGAGCCCAGTAAGAGAATCCAGATCCTGCGCGAAGGCAGTTTGGAACGTAAAGACAAGGAGAGCCACGAGGGCCAGAAGGCAGCGTATCATTCCAGCTTTCTCCGTTCCGCCATCGCGACGACCCCGTTCAGCGGGAGATAGCCTCCGTCCCGAATCACAGCTTCCTGTCCTTCCCTGCTCAGGACATACAGCAGGTATTCTCTAATCTTGGGATCAATCGGCGTGCCCGGAGCGCGGTTGATGAAGATGGAGACTGCGCCCGTGAGCGGATAAGTGCGCTGAATGAGGTTCGCTTTCGTGGGCGCGTAGTAAGGACCGTCATCCCGAGGAGCCGATAACTTCCGCACCGGATGCTTGTACATCTCAATTGAGTACTCGATGCCATAGAGATCCTTTGCCATCGCGGGCGCTAATGCCAGTGGTTTTGCCAGGGGATTTTTGTACAGCAGCCTCGAATAGGCGATGCCGTAACGGTCCTTCGCCACGGCATCCACAATCTGTTGGCCAGCCTCGCTCAGCGACCCATCGGGTTGGCGAAGGTCGCTGAACCCCTGCATATCACAATTCCACTTGCGGCTGCCGACCATCACGGCGTCTTCGAAAAACCGTGCGAATTCCCGGTTGGCGGGGCTGAAGCCATAGGTGTGAATCGGCTCGTCGGCCCATTTACCTTTGAGGCCCAAGTCGCCCCAGGTGCGGATTGCCTTGGAACCGCGCCTAAGGTCACCGCCGAAAATGGCATCCAGCTGCGCAAGGGTGAGATGTGACAGAGGATTGTCCTTGTGGACAAAGACCACCAGGGCGAAATCTCGGTCGCGGGCGTCACGGCTTCCGGTAGAAACTTCGATTGCAAACGGCTTGTACTGAAACGTTTCTTCAAAGCCATCGATGTCAACAGGCCACGTATCGCGGCCCGTCAACGCTATGTCCGCCGCGCCTGTGTAGAGGCCGCCGATTGCCGACGCCGTGCCCCGCAAGTTTGTTTCGAAACGGACGTCAGGATGGTACTTGCTAAAACCATCTTCCCAGTGCTTCACGATTCCCTGCATGTGCTTGTTGCCCCAGATCCGGATGGTCCCGGTGATCTTTTTCTCGGGCTGGTAAGGAAGGAGTGATTTCAGCAGGACGTTGGGATCCTGTGCGAAGGCACCGATCGCCCAACAAGCAGAAGCGAGAAACACGATGTGGAGTCTTCGCCTCGGCGTGCGGGAGAGCCTGCACAGTAGCAAACCGCAATTCTGGCCGAAGAGAGACATTTGCGCTCGCCGCATGGAACTACGGGCATCAGATCATTTGTTGGCGTAGCTCATCGCACGCGCGAAGTAGTCGCGATGTGAGCCGGCCACGACAACGGCGTCAAGCCCATAGGGCGTCAGCCGTTGAAGACACGTAAATAAGATAGACAATGTTGGGATCCATCGTGTGCATTTCGCCCGAATCAATTTCATACATGTTCACCAAGCCATCGACAAGAAACTGATCGTACATAGGCTTCTGGTACTTGTCCCACCACTCCCGCCATTGGTCCTTCTTCCCCGGCTGGATTAGCGTTGAGTTGAAGTATAGGTACCCGTTTGTCCCGCTGGAAGCTTTGCTTCGGCGGAGCTCATTACGAAGGAGAAGGTCGTGTTGCTTCGTTGCTGAATTTCCAATATTGCTAGATGGCACCTTGGCAAGCTCGGCCAGCACCTTTTCCAGGGCTGCGTGGTTAGGTATCTCGAACCAATACCCGTTCGTGACGCCATCGTCTTCCTTGATGATGGTGATATAGGTCCCGTAGTCAAATACAGTTCCGTCCTGCATCATCTTCTGGAGAACAGGCCGTACTGTCTTCTCCACTTCTACTGCATAAGCTCCGGCGTCTTTTCGGGCAACCTTCCACTCGGAGATGTATCGAAATGTCCGGACTGGCATCTGCTGAGAAAGCGTGGAAGGCACGATGAGCATCCCGACGCAGATAATCCAACCAAGAATTCTCTTGGGCATTTGTGTCCTCTCCAATCGCGAAAGCGCGCGCCGACCACTATCCTCCAATGCCACTGCTCCAGCAATCCAGGGCATTGCGGGAAGTCCTAAATTCCCAGGCAGTCCAAGCAGAGCCTACTCGCGCCAGAGAAGAACAAACAATTAATTTTTTTTAAGTTTAGGCTCGCCCAGCCGTGTTCCGCAACTTGCATGCGATCTTGTATTCGCGGTATCTCGTCCGGCGCTCGGTTTCACGAAGTTACGAAAACAAAGAGAGGATTCGCGGGAAGCCTCTGCTTCAACACAGGTGAAATAAGGATTAATTTCCATTGAGGACCGGCACGGGTAGTGCCAACTGAAGTACACTCCGGGCTGGACCGCAGGAATTCGGGGAGGCATGAGATGCGTATTTTCACTGTGATAGAGGGTGTTGCTCTGTTGACCTTGTCCTACTGTGCCGCCGTAGCGCAGGATGCGACGGTCGCCGCACCGAATAACTACAAGGTTGAATTCGAAAATGAACTCGTTCGCATTGTCCGCGTCACCTACGCACCGTACGAAAAGTCGCCGATGCACGAGCACCAAGGCAATCCAGCTGTAATCGTAGTCTTGAAAGGAGGCGGCAGGATGCACTTTGTCTACCCTGACGGCACCACTTCTGAAGGTAAGCAGGAGGAGACGGGCTCGGTGCGGTTTGTGCCTACGCGCGCGCCCTTCAAGCATGCGGGCGAAAACGCAGTAGATAAGCCGATTGAGGTTGTCCGCGTGGAGCTGAAGACGAATCGGCAGACCAAACCATGCGCGGCCCAATAATCACGCCCAAAACTAGTCCGAGAAGTCATTTGATGCAACCCAATATCTTAGATGTTCAAGCAGTCCAACGAACTGGAGGGATAGGATGAAACTCTGGACCAAGTTTTGGTACACAAGCCTTGCGATGTTGGCGGGCACATTGGGATTGATGGCGCAGGAAGCGACGGCAACTAAAGAAAGAGACACAGGGCCAAAGAAACTCGTGATCACATATCGATGCACATCGGCCAAACGGCCCGCTTTCCGTCAGTATCTGCTGAAGATAGGTATGCCCCGTTTTCAAAAGTGGATGAAGGACGGCGTCTTGGACGACTTTCGCATTTTATATAACCGCGTTAACGACGACGCGACCTGGGACGCCATGGCTGTCCTCTCTCTCCACGATTATGCCGACGTGGATCGATGGCGGGATATTGAAGCGATTGCCCCGGGTGGCCTGACCGAAGAAGGACTAGCGCTCGCGAGCCCAGTCAACACATATTCAATGGACCTGGTCTGGCACGGATCGTCAAATTCTCCAGTGCCGCGCGGGAAGACTGTCTTCTTTCTCATTCCTTACGACTACTACCCCCATACAGTCGAGGAATACGTCAAGTACGTGAATGCGTACGTTATCCCCCAAATCGATGGCTGGATGCAGGCAGGCATTCTCGCAAACTACGGGATCTATCTGAACCGATACCCGACGTCGAGACCCTGGAAGGTTCTGTTTGTGCTCGAGTACAAGGACACTCTGTCGTTCGGTGCTAGGGAACGGACCATGGCCCAGGTGCGCGCTGCGTTGAAGGAAAACCCGGAGTGGAAGTCGCTCAGCGATACGAAGCTGAGCATGCGCGTCGAAAAAGAAACGGTAGTGGCGGACGAACTTCTCCCGGTTCCCTGACGGTGGACCCGGGCGGAGAACGGATTGCTATGAGGTTCACGCCGATCTTCTCAAACAAGCTGCTTTGAATGAGGCGTCGGTACGCTCGCGAACATCGTTTGGGAGCGCATGATTGAAGAACTTTTTGTCGGGATGGGCCCCCACCATCCCGGCAACGTTGCTCTTCCTCCAGAGTGATTGCTCACTTCCAGAAGAATCAAGCGATATCATAAACCGCGGCCCTAGTTGCACGAGGACGACTCGAGCTCTCGATGCCTTACGCAGAGAGAACAAAGCGTCGAAATTCAGGTTGTTGCCATCCCGACTCCACCCGGTCTGAATCACAAGTCCTCACTTTTCGCGTGCGCTCGCTTGCCCCCCGGAGGGCGGCCTATACATTAAAAGAGCTTAGAGTAAGTCCAGAGGACTTTCAATCCTGGGCTTCGTATACCCACAACGCAGCCCCTTGGTTCGCACGCCCAGGCACAGCCAGGTAGAGGCGGTCCCGCTTTTCATACCAGAGACCGGTGCGCGCACCGACCGCAGAGGGAATTTTCCCCATTGCCTCGAAGTGGTCACTATCATTCTGCCGGAACACGCTGATGAATCCTTCGCCGCCAGGAACATAAATGCGCTTCCGACTCGTGTCGTAGTACAAATCATCCATATCACCAGCGCAGGGGAGGTTCGCTACTATTTTCCCAGTGGCAGTGTCGATTGCTACCAAGCGCGCAGGTTTGCGAGTACCGATAAACAGCCGATGATCGGCTTCATTCAGGGCCATTGGGAAGTTCGCCTTTAGACCAGGCAAGGACCAGTCGGTCACTTTCTTCGTGTTGCGGTCGATGACCGAAATCTTCTCCTTGGAAGCTATGTTGACGAAGATCCGTGAGCCGGATGGTTCCAGCTGGAACGATTCCGGATGCGAATCAAGCTTTCCTGCATCATCCAAGCGCTTGTTTGTAGCCGCATCCACGACGCCGATGGCAGACTCGTTGTCTTCACCATATCCGACATACACACGCTTTGCGCCGGGGTCGTACCGGAGATTGTCAGTGTTCTCGCCAAAGTCCAAGGTTACGGCCAGGTTGAAATTCTTGCCGTCGTAGATGCGCAACTTGCCATCTCCGGCGTTGGCCACAAACAGTTTATTAATGTCACCACCGACGTAGAGCACGCCCTGAGGTTCAGCCAGGCCGGTGATAGTGCGAACGACCTTGCCGGCGAAAGCATCAACGATCTCCACACTGTCGTTGCCGAGCGCCGAACCGATCACCCATCTGCGTTTCGTGTCCACGGAAAAATGGTCAATGCGACCGACAACGTTGGGCAAGGGAATTTCCTGCACTATCCGCAGTGGGGCACTCTCCCTCTCAGTGGAATTCTGCCCAAGGCTGGCAACTGACGCCACACCTGTGAGGAACATGGCTAGCCCAAATCGCGATGCTCGATTCATGTGTTTCTCTCCTTTACGAGGTCTAAGCCTCAAAAAAACAATGCAGCCTGTAACCTGTCTACTCCGAAAGCTGTTTCCAGCTCTCGGAAGCTTACCGCCTCAGAAACTCAACATTCTTCATGCCATCTCCTTTTAGAAGCGCGCCCATGCCTGCAGCGGCCATCTCACTCTTTGCCTATTCAGTGTAATTACGGCCTTCGGTATGTATATTCAAAGCTCTCCTGCACTGAATTAAAAGCAACATCAGATGCCGTTTAGATAGAGTCCGGTATCCGCGAATCGGTAGATACAAATGTCAGGGAACCGGTTCGTACACGCGGATTTGGGCGTCGCGGTCATCCTGCTTCGGAATTGCCACATAGAAACGATTCAGTTCGGGGACGAATAGGGATGTACGCGCGATCGGCGTCGTCGTAATTCTGCCCAAGCTCTCGTAGTGGTCAGAATCACGCTGTTGGTATACGGAAACGAATCCTTCGCCGCCCGACACGTAAATACGATTGTGGGCAGGATCGAAGGACACGCCGTCGATGAGCCCCACGCTTTCCAGGGCAGCGACAACATTCCCAGAATTGCTGTCAAGGACGACAAATTGGGGAGGTTTCCTCAAACCTACAAAGAGCCGGTGGCGCGTTTCATCGAGGGCCAGCGAAACGGGCTGCTGCGCCGCAGATATCGGCCACGTATTCACGATCTTCTGCGATTTCCGGTCGATAACCACGATGTTGTTGCTTTCGGGAATAGTCAAAAAAAGACGCCTGCCCTTCTTTTCCATCGCCATGCCGCCGGGATGAGCACTCGTCTGGATGTCGCCGATGTGAGTCTCTTTGGTTGTGTCAAGAATAGCGACCTCTCCATAATCTTTCCCGTCATCCCGCCCACCGTATCCGACATAGAGCACCTTTGCTTCCGCATCGTAGTCCATCAAATCAGCTCCCAGCGAAAGCCTGAGGGAATCCGTCAATCTTGCCGGCGTACCTTTCAACACCTTGCACGTCCCGTCAGTACCGTTGGCAACGAATAGCTTCTTCATGTTTGGCGCATAAAATACGCCCTGGGGTTTACTAAACCCTGGAATGCTCTGGGTCCTCTTCCCGGCCTTCAGATCAATGACTTCTAGGGAATTGTTTCCTAGCCCTGCCACAAATAGACGCCTGCCTTTGACGTCGACACCCAAGTGGTCCAACCGGCCTTCGACCTTGGGCATCGGGATGGTTTGAACCAACCGGAGAGGGACATTGTCTTGCGCAAAACAGAAAGGAACACAGCTCAAAAGCGCAGCCAACACGAACACCTGAAATTTCTTCATATGCGCGCTCCCGAATTGAATGGTGTCGAACGAGCCCAGACGAAAGGGTCTCGGTCACACAAACACCGAAACTCTCGGCTAATCTACTGTGATCCCGCATGTGTAGAATTAAAACGGACATTAATTGTTATTCATGATCTGTCTATGCACTTATTTCGGCAGTAGGCGCAGCCGGGAGAAGCACCGAGAAAGTGGAACCGCGTCCCACTTCGGTTTGGCAATGAATTGTGCCTCCCAGAGCCCGCGCGATGGCCTGCGCGATGGCCAGCCCAAGTCCGCCGCTGCGGGTCTCTCCTCCATTTGGCCCGGCGCGATAGAATCTCTCAAAAACGTGCGGAAGATGTTCGGGAGGGATACCCAACCCTTGATCGTGAACGTCGACCCGAATTGCGTGATCGTCGCGATCCAGCTTGGCGCGTACACAAGTGTTACGGGGTGAGTACTTCACAGCATTGTCGAGAAAAATGAGAAAAAGCTGCCGAAGGAAGGCCTCGTCGCCCACGTATAACATCTCGGGTCTTATGTCACGTTCGATGGTTATGCCCTTGGGTCGAGCCAGAGCGAGGGCGATCTCACAAGCTTCTTCCAAAATTTCGTCGACAAAGACTTCCTCCTTGGCCAGCCGAAGTTGTCCGGCATCGGCCATGGAGAGCGTAAACAGGCCGTCGACGATGCGTTCCAATAGCCTCACTTCGTTCTCAATGATTAAGAGTGCTGTTTCGTACTCCTCCGGTGTGCGCTTCTCCGAGAGGATCAGCTCGGTCTCGCCACGCACGACGGCCAGGGGGGTACGAAGCTCATGCGATGCGTCCGTAACGAACTGTCGGAGCTGATTGAGGGCGGCTTTTACATTGTCGAACAAGAGGTTGAATGTCTGCGACAGCCGTCCGACTTCATCATGGGGATGGGTTATGACGAGCGGCGTATGGCGTACGTGCTTTTCTGGATGGGCCAGCGCTTCCGCGAGTTGCGCGGCGTTTTGGGTGAGGTTAACAATGGGACGGAGACTCCGACTCACGTACCAAAGAGCTACCAATCCGATGAGCAGAAGGGTCGCTGGCCACAAGATGATGAGCGTGTGGCGAAATGTCTCTAGCGCCTCCTCCGTGTCCCTTCTCGGCACAGCGATCGCCAGATACATCTGCGTCTTTCCGAGCAAGAAGGGGACGACGGCCATTCGAAGACGCCTGTCGTTCTCAGGCATGACTGTTCGAAACACTAACTTCGAGGAATTCAGCGGCGTATCATCCATTTCCAGGAGCTTGCCCTGCAGGTTTTTCGAAGATCGGAGGACGTGTCCGGAAGCATCGAGCAGTTCAAAATACTCGTAAGGGAGGTCAAACTCGAATACATCTTGTCTGCCCGGATTAGCAACGAGATCGGCAACGATGGGCTGAGCAGCCTTTCGCAACCCTCGATCTAACTGACCTTCGATCTCCCTCGAAAAAACTGAATAAATGATGACGTAAGTCCCCGCGAACAAGACACCCACCACCAAGCAGAACAGAAACATCATTCGAAAGCGAAGAGAGCATCCTCTCATGACTCAGGTGGGCCAAAACGGTAGCCAAAACCGCGGATAGTGTGAATCAGCTTGGGTTTGTTCTCGACGTCGAGCTTGTGTCTCAGCCGATTGATGTAGACCTCAACCAGATTCGTCTCACTGTCAAAAGAGCCCGACCACACGTGTTCGACGATTTCGCAGCGAGTAGTGATCTCGGGAGAACGGATCATCAGAAGCTCCAGAAGCGCTAGCTCCTTTGATGTGAGAGCAATCTGCTCTCCTCCGCGAACGGCAATGCGGCGATGACGGTTCAGCTCGAGATCGGCGCAGTGGAGCGTGGCTCCGACTTTGTAGAATCCGCGACGGGTCAGAGCCCGGACGCGGGCGCGGAATTCGGCCAGCGCGAATGGCTTCGTAAGGTAGTCATCGGCACCAGCGTCGAGACCTTCGACGCGCTGATCGACCAGTGTACGTGCAGTTACCATCAGGATCGGAGCTTCAAGATTCATTTGCCGCAGTTCGCGGCAGACTTCGATACCGCTGGTTCCCGGCAAACGAACGTCTAGGACAACAGCATCGTACCTAACGTTGGAAGCGAGCTTGAGAGCCTTCTCTCCCGTGTCAGCCACGTCCACCGAGTAGGACATTTCGCGCAAGGCGCGCGCGATGAAACTGGCCACCTTGCGCTCGTCTTCAACAAGCAGCAAGTGCATCGACGCAAATATACACCTCTTTGTTGAGGAATTGTCAATTGCGGCCAGACCTTAACAGAAATTAATTCTGCGTTGACCCTGTCTCAATCGATCCGATCTCTCAAGAACCTCTCGGCTTTCACCCGGTGGGGATAGTTTTCCCGGCGGTCGACCTCCGATTTACGAGTGTGGCTGAGGTTTGGAAGATGAATGGAGCGTGCGATGAATCCGCGTCTGATCGCCTCTCTTTACAAGCCCGGCGGGCTCCCATAATCAGACAGATGAAGAACTGGTTCATAGGGATTACTATCAGCCGACCGGAAGCTCGCCAGCTTGACTCCAGGCTACGTCTTCGTAGCTTCTCGACAGCCCGGCTGCCGCCACGCAGGTTTTAAACCTTACGGAAAATTAACTCTCTATTGTACTTTTCTCCGAGTACGCTCTCCTCGCTTTGGTGCACAGCCAGAACCCGCCTCCGAAATTGGGGCTGCTTTCGACTATGGCATGTGCAGGAGGAAGAGCGCCTTGAGAACGTTATTCGCATTCCCCAGAGTTTCCCGTCTGGTGATTTTTAGTCTTTTAATCGCTGCTATCGCTGTCCAGGCTGACACAATCAAGAAGCTATATGCGGTTCACGTGAACGGCAAGCGAGGCTTCATTAATAGCAGAGGTCGTATCGTAATTCCAGCTAAGTTCGATGATGTTCTTCACTTTCAGGATGGCATTGCACCGGTCAAGGTGGGCGCCAAGTGGGGATACATCAACGAAAGCGGGAGCTTCATCATCGAGCCTCGATTTGATGATGCTCGCAACTTCCTTGTTGGTCTTGGCGCTGTGAAGGTCGGTGAACGATGGGGCTTCGTCAACACCAAGGGAGAGTTCAGGATTCCGTTGCGCTACGATTTTGCACGAGCGTTTGCCGACTCCGGAAATACTCCAGACGAAAAACTGAATACCGCACGCGTGAAGCTGGATGGCAAATGGGTGCTCATCGATCCGCACGGAGAGGTGTTTTTGAGACCCCCTGTGGACGAGCTGGGCCCACTGGAAGAAGGTCTCGCGCCTGTGAAACTCGGAGGACAGTGGGGATACATCGACCGAACCGGTCGCATGGTTGTTCAGCCCCAGTTCGAGGTGGCAAAAGGATTTGGCACGGATTACGCAGTGGTTGAGCAGAAAGGCCGATGGTGTTTTATCGACAAGAAAGGAACATTCGTCGTTCCCTGCCAGTTTGAGGGGGCCGACGAGTTCACCGAAGATGGGTTGGCGCCCGTGAAACTCGGAGGAAAGTGGGGCTACATCGATCGGAACGGGAAAGTAGTGATCAAACTGCAGTTTGACGGCGCCAAACCTTTTGAAAACGGGTTAGGCGAAGTCCAGAGTGGCGATGGATTTGGGTACATCGACAAATCCGGAAAATTCGTGTGGAAGCCCAGCAATTGAGGCTGTCCGCGCCCACTTTCACGATTGAGGGAGGGAACTGATGCTCGCGAGAATTCTCCTCGGTGTGCTCGGCACTGCATTGTTCGTGACGCCCTCCGGCATCTCACAACAGGCATCGCCACGTACATTCCGATTCGTCTCCGAATGGAAAGTTCCCCCGCAAAACGTCGCCGCTTACTCTGCGGACCTCGACAAGACTGTGCGCCCCACGCTCGAAAGCCTGCTGCAAGAGGGAGCTGTCTTGGCTTACGGACTCTATGTCACTACGGTAAACGAGGATGAGGGCATCACCAACGGATTTTGGTTCGAAATTCCCTCGCTCGTAGCGATGGAGAAAGTGCAGGACAAGCTCGCGAAACTCATGCCAAGTACCATAGTAAACTCTGCCATTCGGCACCATGACTATCTCTTTCGCGTGATCCTGCGCAACAACCGATCGGCCCGGGGATCGAACGGCTACTTCTATGTGAATTCGACTTTGCTCCAGCCCGGCAAACGTGACCAATGGCGGGAGTGGTGGCACAAGTACCAAAAACCCATGTATGACCAGTTTCTAGCCGAAGGGCTGATCACCTCGTATGAACTAGACAGCGGAGAGATACACACGATGGATCCCAACTGGATCTATCTGGCCTACGTAATTCCCACGGCTGAGGCCTTAGATAAGATAAACAACGAGTTCCGCATTCGAGTGGAAAAGCGCTCCACAGAAGAAAATCAGGCGATTAATTCAGCCCTTGAGGTTTTGGTGGTTGCAGGTTCACACCGCGACTATCTCGCGCGTACGACAAATTACGCGACAAAGTAACAGAAATGGAGACGCCGTCACGCCAACCTCAATCGGGCCACCTGACTGCCTCTAGTTTCACAATCGTAGAGGAAGACTACTGGAGCCTCTGACATCCGCCGACGTCTTCCCCTTCTTCTCCTCCTGCGTGACTATTTCTTGCACGCCTAGCAACCGCCTGGTCGAAAGAAATTCTCCCACCCTTCTCGCGACATCGGTCTATCGGGAAAACGAATAGCATTAAGAGAAATTAATGATGCATTTCTGATTTGACGCCATATACTCGCCGAAATTTTCGCGTAAGTTCACCCTGTCAGCTGGAAATCATTGGAGGTGACGCCGTGAATTCTCGGAAGCCTACGTTCCGCGTAGCTGCGTTTGCATTTTTCTTCCTGGGTCTTTTTCTCAACTCCCAAGTTGCCGCTCAAGTCACCGGAGGCACAATTCTCGGAACGGTCCGTGACACGAGTGGCGCGACTATCGCCGGAGCAAAGGTGGTCATCCAGAATACCGGTACAGGTATCACCACAATAGTAATGACCAATGAATATGGTCTCTATCGCGGCCACAACCTGATCCCTGGGACGTATCAGGTCGTCGTTTCCGCCAGTGGTTTCGCCGCTCTCGTGGAAAAGGATCTTACTTTGGAAGTCGGAGCCGAGCTGCCGGTAAACCTGGTACTCCGGGTGGGCGGGTCGAGCGAGCGAGTCGAAGTCAGCGGAGTGGTATCAGACGTGACGACGTCGAACTCCACCGTCAGTGCCGTCGTAAATGCAAGAACTGTTCAGGAACTGCCCCTCAACGCCCGCGATTGGACACTGCTCGCAAATCTGGAGCCCGGTGTTGCGACCGTGCGCACCATGGTCGGCTTGAATGCGAATCCGGGAAGGGTTAATCGCGGCTGGGGCACTGAACTCACGGTTGGAGGTAACCGCCCTCAACAAAACAACTACAGGATGAATGGGGTGAGCATGAATGATTATGCCAACGGGGCACCCGGTAGTGTCCTGGGCGGTGACCTGGGCGTCGATGCCATCCAGGAATTTTCTGTGGTGACGAGCAATGCTCAGGCCGAATACGGCCGCAGTTCAGGCGGCATCATCAATGCCATTACCCGATCCGGAACCAACGCCTTTCACGGCTCAATCTATGAATTTCTCCGCAATAGTGCTCTCGACGCACGCAATGTGTTCGATATCTTGAATGGGCAGCCGATAAAGCCTCCCTTCAAGCGCAATCAATTCGGCGCGACAGGGGGTGGTCCGATCTGGAAAGATAAAACATTCTTCTTTGCCGATTACGAAGGACTGAGACAGCGCCTGGGCAACACACAAAGATCTGTCGTTCTCTCTCCAGCCGCTCGTGCCGGTAATCTCGCTAACGGAACAACCGTCGTGGTCGACCCCAATGTGGTGCCATATCTTGCCTTTTACCCTCTCCCGAACGGCGCCATTTCCGGAGATCGAGGAAATTTCATCGTCGTTAACACGCAAGTCGCCACAGAAAACTTCTTTACCACGCGCTTGGACAATCAGTTTTCGACCGCTGACAGCCTGAACGGCACCTACATGTTCGACGACAGCAATACGAGTGCACCAGACCTGCTGCATACCATCCTGCTGGGCACGATTTCGCGGCGACAGCTCGCCACCGTGGAAGAGACCCATACGATTAGCCCTAATTTTATCGACACCTCACGCTTTGGATTCAGTCGTGTCGTGGCCGTAGCTCCCAAGACTCTGGGAGCGCTAAACCCGATTACCGACGACCCCTCGCTTGGGTTTGTGCCTGGGAGAAATGTTGGGGGAATTAGCGTTTCCGGACTCACGTTGTATCAGGGAGGAGTTGGCGCTGTTGGCGAATACGATTTTCATTTTAATTCCTTCCAGTTCTACAACGACGCATTCCTTACCAAGGGAAAGCATTCGTTGAAGTTCGGTTTTGCCGTAGAGAGAATCCAAGCGAATCAGATTGGCAGGTCTCTGCCCAGTGGACAATACGCTTTCGGCTCCATTCAGAACTTCCTGACCAATAAACCAAAAAGCTTCACCTCCGCGCTCCCGGGAACGATCACACCGCGTGATCTTCGGCAGGTGGTCTTCGGGACCTATGTTGCGGATGACGTCCAGCTGCGCCCGAATTTCGTCCTCAATCTTGGCCTGAGGTACGAGATGGCTACGGTACCAACCGAAACGGCCAATCGACTGACTAACCTTCATAGCATTACGGATACTCAGCCAGTGCTTGGGTCGCCGTATTTTTCCAATCCTACGAGACGCAATTTCGAACCAAGGATAGGATTTTCGTGGTCGCCATTTCACAATGCCAAGACTGCGGTCCGCGGGGCGTTTGGAGTCTACGACGTACTCCCCTTGACCTACCAGTTTCAGCTCGTTTCGATCTTGTCGGCCCCGTTCTTTGAGTCCGGATCGACGAGTCTGACCCCGAACACGTTTCCCAAGGGAGCCATTGGCTTGTTGGGTCCGAACAAGTTGCGCTATGTCACGATCCAAACCAACCCGTCACGAAACTACGTGATGCAGTGGAACTTGAACGTCGAACAAGAGATCATGAAAGATCTGACCCTCTCTGTGGGCTACGTCGGCTCCCACGGAGTTCATCAGCCCTTTCGTGTCGACGACGCGAACATCGTCCTGCCGATCGCGCATCCGGCGGAGGGCTATCTCTGGCCAACCCCGGTAGGCAGCGGTACCAAGGTCAATCCCAATCTCGGCCAGATCAGCCTCCTCTCTTGGATTGGCTCCTCTTATTATGATTCCTTGCAGGTGCATGTTTCTAAGAGAATGAGTCACGGGCTGCAGATGGGTGGATCATATACTTGGGCCAAGAGTATGGATTCCGGTTCTTCTACCCTCGCCGGAAACGCGTTCGGCAACTCGATCTCGAGCTTGTTTTACTTCGACGCCAGGCTCCGGCGAGGTCTTTCCGATTTCGATATTCGCCACAACTTGGTTATCAACTCTATTTGGCAGATCCCCACACCGCCCTCGCTTTCCGGTGCTGCTCTCTGGGCGTTCGGTGGCTGGCAGCTCGGCGGAATCTATCAGGCGAGCGCTGGACTGCCATTCACGCCTCTTATTGCGGGAGATCCCTTGGGCATGAACAGCTCGGGTGAGGACACCTATTCTTTCCCCGATCGCATTTCCGGTCCTAGCTGCGGGACGGCCGTGAATCCGGGCAACGCTAACCACTACATCATGACACAGTGTTTTGCCGCTCCAAATCCCATCAATCGACTGGGAAATGCAGGTCGTAACTCCCTCATAGGTCCTGGGTTATCGAACCTTGATTTTTCGGTCGCGAAGAACACCAAGATTTCGAAGATTTCTGAAACCTTCAACGTTCAATTCCGATTCGAAGTCTTCAACATATTGAACCGAGTGAATCTGGCTCCTCCGATCGCTAACAGCTCGTTGTTCGATACTTCCGGGAATCCAATTAGTACTGCCGGTCAAGTCGATCAGACGGCCACAACTTCCAGGCAGCTGCAGTTCGGGCTGAAGCTGATCTGGTAAGAAAACGGCGACTAAATACACTTGAAAGGAACGGAAAGGGCTTCAAGCGATGAGAAGAATTTCCGCGGTGCTTGCCTTGGCCTCTCTGTGCGTCGCGAATGTTGTCTCGCTAGCTCACACACAAACAACAAGTGGAACGGATGTCTCTGTAGCGCAGATTTTCTTCGAAGTGCCGAAACCAGGCAGGGTCGAAGAGTACGAACAAGGGGTCAAGAGACACATCGCATGGCGCAAAGCAAACCATGACAAATGGGCATGGCAGACCTGGGAAGTAGTTACCGGAAAAAATACCAGCAGTTACATCAGAGCCACCTTCGGCCACCGCTGGGAGGATTTTGACGATCGTGAAGAATTCGATGCAACCGCTCGCACGGACCTCAATAAGAATGTGTGCGCCTCGATGAACTCATCCTCCTCCACCTTCTATGTTCTTCGGACCGACTTGAGCCTTTCGCCTGAACCTAAGGAGCAACCCAAGTACCTGCAGTTGAACATTTTCGCCGTACGGCCCGAAGGGGCACGAGAATTCTCACAATCCATCAAGAAAATGAACGCCGCACTCAGAAAAACGAATTTCACGAGCGAATCGTTTCTTTCCCCGAATAGCGCGGGAGGACACTCGCGTTGGTATTTCATGACAAATGGTGGCGAAGGGCCCCAATACGTGCTGGTAACGGACCGCAATAGCTACAAAGATTTTCGCCCCGTGGAAACATCCTTGGACGAAGTCATGGAGCAAGTGTACGGAAAGGAAGAAGGAGACGCGGTCATGATTAACGTGCGGAAGACATTCACGCATGTTTACAGCGAGCTCCTCCGATACAGGCCAGATCTGAGCTACAGCCCGTAACCCATTGTCAGCTTCGCAAAAGACGAGGTCGCGTGATGAATCGCAATAGGTACTCTCTTGGTCTGTTTGCGGTGGCAGTTCTGATTGCGTGCGGCCTATCAGCCCGCGCTGAATGGTCTCAAGTGACTGGCGGCAGCAATCTCGGCACGATCATCGATACTTCCGGAGCCAGCGTTCCGAAAGCAACGGTATCAATCAAGAACGGCGGAACCCGCTCCGTTCGTGAGGTCATCACGAACGTCGACGGCCTTTATCGCGAGCCCGACCTGTCCCCGGGAAAGTATGATATTGCCGTTGCTGCTCCTGGCTTCTCTCAACGCCGATCGTCTCGCCCCCGGTGGCCCGGAAGGCGCCCGCCGAATCGGCAGGGGCCAATTGCTCACTGCCGCCGTCTGTCCTAAGAATCTCGACAATCGCGCCAACGAGAGTCCCTCCCGTTTGCTCTTGCACGGTTCCAGAAATCACCGTGCTCGTGGAGGAACTCTGTGCCAACGCACCCTGGATCAGCACCAGCTTGACCGCTACCTCCCAACGTCAGAAACAGGCTTTTCGGCATCAGAAGGTGAACCACGTTTGTAGTTCAAGACGCCGGTTGTTCGCGCTCTCCGAGAATACTCCACCAGAGCCCGCGGGCTGGTTAGCTTGGCCGAAAAGAGGCGACGTGATGTTGCCGAAGATCGGACCTGGGTTATTGTGATTGGTCAGGTTGCGGATATGCATCGAGATCGTAAGGCTATAACGTCGATTCGCCGACGAGGCGCCACCACCCTGGCCTCCGCCGCCCATGGAGAATGGACTGCTCGGAGCACCACGGCCGCCACGCCCGCCACCAGGACCACCACCTCCAGGGCCGCTGCCCCCAGATAAAGCCGAACCAGCTTCGCGCGCAGATCCAAAAGCAAATGTCCTGCCCACCCGCATGTTCAACATGATCTGGCCCGGCCCGCGCCCGAAATTGCGAGAGAGCAGCCTCTCCCCCTGCGTCGGGTTCGGATCGAGCAGACCGTACCTGGTAGCAACCACTCCGGGCTTGCTCGCATCGGTCGCGATTCCTGGCCGTCCGTTGAACAGGCCATCGCCGTAGAGATCCTGTCCGGTGGTTATATCGAACGGCGGGCCCGTATTCGCTATGAGCAGTGGGTTGAAACGGACACCCCATTTTACAGTAACGGTGCCGGCCAGCGAGAAGCGGTGATGTATGTCTGTCGCGGCTGGACCGTACTCCCCAGCCACGCTATATGGATTCGCAGGCAACGTCCCGAGACCGTCCGTGTTGCTCATCGCACGGTTGTACATATAGGACCCGGTAAGCGAGATGTCCCTGTTTACCTTAGAATTCACGTTCAGGATCAATTGATTCTGGTTATACAGCCCTGCGGATTCCATGAGGAGAACTTGACCTGGTCTTCCGAGAGGGAACACGCCGCTGCCTGGAATTGCCGGTATGTAGGTCCCTGGCAGCGGGGCGTTGATGTCCTGTGAGCGCAGCAAGTGCAACCCGTGCGAATTTGCGTAGGTGATCGCGATTGTCGTGTTCAGCGGCATCTCGCGTTCGAACGCAACAGCGGATTGCACGAGGTAAGGAGCGCGCAATGTGGAACTGATCTCCTGTATGGTGCTGGCGGGAACCGGTCCGGACAGGGAAGCGGCGGCCGGTACCGTGGGGAAAAAGTCGGGATTTGCGATTATGTATTGCTGCTGGACTATGCCGTTGTAGCGCTGCGCAGTGAGAATGTTAGCGAGGCGGAAGCGATCGTAGAACATGCCGAATCCAGCGCGGATCACGGTCTTGGGCCGCAACTTTCCGGATACCGCACCCGGCACCCATGCCACGCCAATTCGTGGAGCAAAGTCGCGCCAGTCGTGAATATTGTTCTGGGTTTCGTAACGCAGGCCAAGATTCAAGGTCAGGTTCGGCCGGACCTTCCAGTCATCACCTACGAACGCCCCCAGATCGAACTGGCTACCCGAAATCAACGGGTTTCCCGCGCTGATGTTGAACTGCGAGGCGCCACCTCCGAGCTGTCGGATTCGCGAAGCCGGCAACCCCATCTGCTGAAACAGCAGCGTCCGGCGATAGCTCTCGATCGAGCTGATGTTTAGTAGCGCAGGCTGGCCCGAAGCATCGAGCACGGGCATATTGTTGGCACCCAATTGCGGCGCCACGCAACCGCTGAAGGTGAATGTGCCGCCAAAATTCTGTGGCGAAACGTTGGCATCGGTCGCGCCACGCAGCCGCATGCCAAACCTCCACGCATGGACCCCTCGAAGGACGGACGTATAGTTCTGAAGCTCGTAGCTGTTCTGCGTGTCGGTTGTGTGTCCCAGTTGGGCGCCGCCACCATTAAAGGCTCCGAGTACTTGCAGGGCAAATCCGGGTGTATTCGCCTCAGACAGGTTCGTGGGCCGGTAGTATTGGAAACGAATCTCATTGATGGCCCTTGCGCTCAAAACTGTCGTTTCGGTTACCTGCACAGTCTGGCTGTTGGCTACGTTGTGATAGCCACGCGAGACCAAATTGAGTCCGCCTACGCCGGCGTTCTGAACGTCATCGCGATTGAAGGAATAGCGAACCGTCAGAGTGTTGTTGGAATTAAGTTGATAATCGACGCGGGGGGTGACCCCGGTTCGGCTCAGGGAGGAGAGGAAGGTGTCGGTAAAAGGGCCGGCGACCAGCGTCTGAGGATCGAGCGTCACTCCGTTGATGACGCTGCCGTTGTCGACCCACTCCCGGATGAGGTTGAGATTAAAAGACGCGCGCTTGTTGATCGGCCCACTCAAAGTGCCGCTCAGCTCGTTCAAATGGAACGGCGCCTTTTGCGCCGCATAAGCATTGCGGGAATTCCATAAATCGTTGGCGAAGTTGTATCCGATAGAGCCCCGGAATTTGTCGGTGCCGGGCTTGGTGAAAATCTCGATGCGGCCAAAGCCCAGCCTGTCGTACTCCGGCGAAAAAGGATTCTGGTTGATCCGAATCTCGCGAATAGCGTTTTTTGGCGGCAACTCGCCACCGCTGAATCCATCGATGAAGATGGAACCACCATTCGGCCCGGCGGCCGGCCCGGCGAGAGCCTGCAGATCCCCCGCGAGGTCGGCGGGATTGTCGGAGAGTGCATCCAAGTCCGTTCCGCGCAGGACCACGGCGCTGGCGTTACTGGCTGGATCGGTGCTGACGGCAGGCACGGAGTTCTACTGCACCGAGACTTCTTGCTTCACGGCAACGACACTCAATTGCAGATTCAGCGTCTGGACACCTAGCTTGACAATGACCGTTACGGGGTCCGGCAGCACGAGGTTTGGCGCGGCGGCCTGCACAGTGTAGTCGCCGGGAGGCAAATCGCCGAATGAGTATGAGCCGTCTTTCGCCGCGATTGCAGTCTTGGCTAGCCCGACCGCACCGCTAAGTGTGATTTTGGCGCCGGGAACGATTGCTCCCGTCTGGTCGGTGATTTGGCCTTGCAACGTCGCTTGACTCTGCCCGATCAAGGAGGCCGAGAGCGACAACAGAATCCAGAGGCCGATGGCGAGTTTTCCGCGAGCGGTTGAAGCCAGAATCCCCAATGTCCTTTTCATTGCGAACCTCCTTTTGACGGACTTGGAGACGAATATTTCGCGAGCGGCAGAGAGACTCGAAACGTGCTGCCGCGGCCTTCTTCGCTTTTCAGAGTTATGTCGCCGCCATGAACTTCGACAGCCCAACGCGTAATGGACAGGCCCAAACCAGCACCACCCCATTCCCGTGTCCGCGCTTGATCAACGCGGTAAAAGCGATCAAAGACATACGGCTGATGCTCGCTAGGAATTCCAGGTCCTTGGTCGACCACGTCTAAAAACACTTGTTTGTCTCCCCCACTCTGTACCCGGACGAGAATCTGCCTTCCCGGGGGCGAATACTTAATGGCGTTATCCAGCAGATTGACGATGGCCTGACGAAGAATCAGCCTGTCTACGGAGACGACGAGGTTTGCGTCACCCTCGAGGTCAATCTGTTGTTGTTTCTCCTCAGCCAAAACTTCGACGACCGAGCTGGCTTCCTTTGCCAGGCGCACAAGAGGATTGTCTTCACGCTGAAGCTGGACGTGCCCAGCATCGGCACGAGAAAGCGCCAGCAAGCTCTCCGAGAGCCGCGTCAGGCGATCTACCTCTTCCAGCATGCTTCCGATCACATCTCGATACTCCGCCGGACTCCTCTGGTCCTGTAGCGAAACCTCGCCAACGCTCCGGATGGCAGTCAACGGTGTACGTAGTTCGTGGGAGGCGTCAGATGTGAAGCGGCGCAGTTGATCGAACGCTGCTTGCAATCGCCCAAGCATATCGTTAAAGACGGTCCCGAGCTTTCCTAATTCATCTTGAGAATTCTCGATGGACAGGCGGTCACCCAGCCGTTCGGCAGATATTCTCTTTGCCTGGTTAGCCATCAAGTCAACGGGTGCGAGTGCTTTTCGTGCAAGGGCGTAGCCCACGAAACCCGCAAGTAACACCGCAATCGGAAAGCCGAGCAACAGGACTTGCGCGAATTCGCCTAATTCACGCCACAGCTTTTCCTCGCTGTAGGCAACTCGGAGAACGACGCGCTGTTCTTCCAAGTGATAGACGCTCCTCGCTAGCCTGACTCGGGTGCCATTCGGAAGCCGGGTAGTGGACGGAGTTGGATCGTGCAGGCCTTCGTCCAGGCCAGGGGGACCGCCTAATGTCTGGTCTTGCAAAGCCGCGCTTCGATAAAGGAGCGAACCCTCGGGTGACCACACTTCGATGAAATGGCCTATTCTTGGTTCAGCCGCGTCCGGGTGGCTGGAATGAAGAGACACGAGTCCGTTTGGTTCCTTCGCGAGCATCCCTTCAACTGTTTCGACGTCCCGGAGTAAGTTCTGATCAAAGTCCTCGCGCAAGCTCAAAAACAGGAATAAGGAAGCAACTCCCGCGTACAAAGCCAAAAGAGTAGCAAGCACGAGCACGTACCAGAGCGTCAATTGGGAACGGACGTTTCGCGGCCTGAATTTCATTCTTCCTCTCGCAACACGAATCACCCACTTCCCTTTTATTTTCATGCCTGGTCCTGGGAAGCAAGATCCCGACGTGCCTCACTCATGCCGCAGCGCCTCAATGGGATCGAGTAGAGATGCCTTCCTTGCAGGGTAATACCCGAAGAACACGCCGACGGCGCCGGAGAAGAGAGCCGCTACGACGAACGCTTCGAGAGACATCTCGATGGTCCAATGCAGCGTCTGCCCAATCAGATAGGAGCCAAAAATTCCGAAGAGAACCCCGGCGGCACCTCCGACGAGGCTGAGCATGATGGATTCTCCCAAGAATTGAAGCTGGATGGCTTCTTCGGTCGCTCCGACCGCGACGCGCACGCCGATCTCGCGCGTACGCTCCGTCACGGAAACCAGCATCACGTTCATGATCCCGATTCCCCCCACGATTAGGGAAACCGAGGCAATCGCGATCAGCAGAATAGTCAGAGTTTTGCTGGCATCGAGTTGCGCCTGGATGATGTCCTCGGGATTGCGGATGTTGAAGTCGTCTTCTTCTTCGGGGCGAAGATGATGCCGGTCCCGCAGCACAGCGGTCACTTCCTGTCCCGCTATCTTGACCGCGTCCTGCGATACTGCCGAACAGAGAATGTCGTCCAGCCAGGTAGTCCCTTTGATCTTCTTCTGGGCCGTGGTGTACGGCAGGATGATCGTATCGTCCTGGTCTTGTCCGGAAAGCGAGAGTCCTTTGGGATGAAGAGTCGCCACCACCTTGCAGGGAAGACTATTGACGCGTATCACCTTCCCGACCGGTTCTTCCACACCAAAAAGCTGATCCCGAACCGTTCGGCCGATGACGCAGACGTCTGCGGCTCGATCCGCGTCGTCTTGCGAAAAGATAGCGCCCTGATCCACGTACCAGCGCTTGATCTCGAAGTATTCCGGCGAAACACCGCGGTACGAGGTATGCCAATTTTGATTGCCGTAGATCACCTGGACCGGATCGTCCACGTTCGGGGATACGCTTTTGATCAGCGACACTTGGTTCTTGATGGCTATCGCATCACCCATGACCAGCGTCTTCGTATCGTGTGTACCTGTGCGCACGCCGTTCACCGCCCGGCTTCCCGCCTCAATCCATACAAAGTTGTCGCCCAGATTGTTCAACTGCTGCTCGACGCGGGCCTGTCCCGCTTTGCCGATGGCTACGACGCAGATCACCGCCGCAATCCCGATGGTGATCCCCAACACCGTCAGGACACTGCGCATCTTGTTCCGGAGCAGCGCCACCAGCGCGGACCGAAACAGAGCCGAGTAATTCATAGCGCTCTCCTGCAAATGGTGCGGTGGCCGCCGTTACCCGTCTGCAATCAAGGAATATCGAGTCGTGGCGTGCCCTGGGAATCTTACGGCCACGCGTACGAGACTGCCTACTTAAGTTTTGCTGAATCTTCGTTCAGGATTCAATGATCGTGCCGATGATGAGTATCCGGGAAATGAGGATGCGAATGTGTCTGCTGCTCGTGCGTATGCCGATGAGTGTACTTGACCCCTGGTTCCACCGGTGCGTCATGTTCGTGCTGGTGGTGTTCGTCATGGATATGCTCGTGTTCATGCTCCATGATTTGCCGTTCGGAAAGCTTCTGGCGACACCGACAGACGGACGACCGGTCACGATGTGGCCCAACATCGATCAGGCTTTTCTGGATGTAGTGAATGCGATCAAGCGAGCATTGAATGAATTGGGGCAAAAGGCGAAGCCGACCCGTCAAACGGTGCCGCAGCCTGGCGCCGATGTTCCGGTAAGCCCCCTCTACGAAGCGCGATCCAGCAATCTGCGTATCAAAAAACGCTTTACTGATCTCGAGAGAGACCGCTTTCGCCACCAGGGCTTTGAATACATAGCGAAATTCTTCGAGAATTCCCTGCAAGAACTCACTAGGCGTAACCCGGGCCTCGATCAAACCTTCCGCCGGATTGACGCAAACACCTTTACCGCGGCGGCATACGTGGATGGCGAGAAAGTGTGTAAGGGATCGGTTTCGGTGTCGGGAAGGAACATGGGCGGCGATGCCATCGAATATTCCATGTCCGACGAGCATCCCGGACATGGAATGAACGGGAATGAACGAAGCCTTGTATGTTAAATCCAACGATCAAACGATGTACTTCGAACCTCTCGGAATGCAGGCGTACGGGCGAGAGAAAGAGAAGCTCACTTTTCAGGGTGCCGCCGAAGTCTTTTGGGAGATTTTTATCCGACCGCTGCAGCCTCGATAATTGGCGCGGTCGGTTGCGCATATACACTTGATCCTGGGAAGGTACAGTAAGACGAATAGCGGCTGGCTGTGAACGTCAATCGGCGATATTCTCGCCCCCCAAGTCGGCCGTTTCCATCGGTGATTAGCGAATTATCCGGGCCAAAGGTACGTCACGTCCCTCAAAATTTTGCGAGGCTGCGCACGTACTATTCGTCCCATTTTCTTGAAGGACTGGGCCTTTGCAACCCTTCGGTTAACAGAACTGGGCGCGCTCGGCAATTCAGCTACTTTGCGACGCAGATAACAACGCTCGGAACTGTTCAAAATCAGAGGGTTATAGGCGGAGCATGAAATCTGTGACCCTTATTTGACCCGGACGAATTTTGGTCAAATAAGGGTCACAATAGCACGCGACTTTGGCCCCTTAGACGATCCCTGTCGCGGGCTTTGAACCGTTCACGTAATCAGTGAAATGCTCCTCTACTTGTTCCCTCGTTTGCTCTTCCTGCGTAGTCCAAGTTTCCGTAATTGTTCGACCCTGCACAAAATACATAAAACCCACGTCTTCGCTGCCCTCTTTTTTGAAAGTAATGGTCCTGCCGTCCGGTCCCTTCTTTGTCCATACGTCCATCATTCGTGGTGGCCTACTTTTTGTGGGTAGCTTCTTGTGCCCGGTGAACAGTTGCGGTTACTGAATCGTGGGTCACGGGTGCTGGCTCGCGCAGCGCTTCCAACATTGCCTTTGTAATCGGGGGATCGTCGTTCTGGAATAGATTTATGAGTGAAGTGCGAATATCGGACAAGGTATTGCCAGCAATCCCTGAGAGGACGTTTAGCAGTATCACCAAAGTCCAAGCGCGAGTCCGGTTGCGGGCGTGACGGGCCTGTCGGGGGCCACGATGTTGCCAGCACTCCGGTACTTGACGCCTGCATGGTGTTCCGTCGTGTTTTGGGCAAGCACGTATGTCGTCTTTTTTGCCGTTTCTTCCTGCTCAATTCACAGGCGCGGCTTTTTCGTTGTCCGCCTTCCGCTTGGCATCGTTCTCCTCTTGCATGTTCCTCAACCCTCTCCACCGCTCATACTGTTCCTTTTTCTTGGGGTCGGGGTCTTCGTAGTCCTGCAGCCAGAAGCGGAACCAGTCCACGGAGCCGCCTTGCGACGCCATGCGTACGGCTGGATTGGTGAGAACGTGTTCGTCGGTATTCAACATAACTAGATCGACTGGCTTATGCATGTAGCGAAGTCCCGCATATGGCTGCCACATACTGAGCAGACTGAGGGGGCCTAGTCCAACCACCATCAAAGGTGTGTTGATTTTGTCGAGGTTGAATCCAGGAGATCGCTTTAGCCATTGCTCTAAACCCTCACCAAAGGGCGGCGCACCGATCATGGAATTCAATTCTTCAAAATTCTCAGGATTTCCGAATACCATGTATTGAACATATTCTCCCATCACGCCGTCTGTGATCGACGCAGCTCTGGGGTGATAGGATCTCATCGTCAGAGTCTCCATAACGTAGAAGCAGGTCCGGCTGAATCCAATGATGCCGATCCTTTCCGGGTCTATTAGACTCTCCGAGACCAATTGCTTCGCTGCGGCTTCGTATCCATAGGCAGCGCACGGCGCCTCTTCAGGAGTGCCAGTAGGACAATGTTCGCGCACCTGTAGCACGGTGATTCCTGCCGCAGCCAGTGCTCTAGCTGCGAATGCTGCCGGAAAGACGCCCGAGGGTCTAAATTCTGATTCAGTGAAACCGTGGGTTTGAATCACCAGCGGATACCGGTGCCCCGGTTTGTATTTCACTGGCTTGTACAATCCGCCTTTCCACTCACGTCCCTCCTGGTCCTTCCATGTGTAGACGCTAGCCTCTCCGAGTTCGATATTTTTCAGTTGCGGATTTGGGTCCCAGATGACTTGCGATGTCTTCTTGCTTGTAGCAATCAACAAGGGAGGCTCTTTGAAACTTTGCGTTACGGTGATTTCGACCCCATTGTGCTCAGCTTTGGGGTTGCCGTTAGTCTGTCGGCTGATTTGCCAAATACCATCGGCTTTCTTTTGGTACTCAGTAGTTCCTTTTGACCAGTCACGATTCTCAAATGTCACCACAACCCGTTGCTGGTCTCCGTCGACGAAACGCGCATCCTCGATTATGTGGTAGCCCTCCTCAACACCGGTTTCCGTCTGCCCTTTCAGGACTTCCACACAGGTGCGGGTGTTGGAAGCGAAATTCACAATCGCCACACATGGACGAGATGGTGCATCGTCTTTGGATCTAATGAACGTGCCTGGCAGCAGAACTTCCTGACTATCGTTCGACCAAGTTGGACCTCCGTTTGCATACGCCCATGATCCCGCATCACTACTTATCGGTGCGTCCGTCAATGCGTGTACTGAGCCCGTTTGCAGATCAATTCGAACGTACTGATGTACAGCCCGGGCATACGATTGCCCCTCCTGGTGGCTAGCGCGGATACGGTGAGGGTCGGACGCGTACGGCGGCGGGTATAGCATCTCCCAGGACGACGGAATCTCGGGAACCAGGAGCTTTGTGACCAAGGAGCCACCGTCGGGTGACAGCGCCAGAAGACCTACGTCGGGAACGATCGGTGCACCATTGCTTTTAACCTCGAAACGCTTGCTGCCAACAACCGCCCAGAGGTAGCTGCGAGGCGAAGAGACTTGGCATGTTATCGGATCGCCCGGAAGAAGCAACCGACAGAGGGAACGCCCAGTACCCACGATCGCCGGTGCATGACGTTCAGCTTGCGTTTTCTCTCGCAGTCTCTCGAGCTCGCCCGGATCGGGAGCCGTGAATACATAGTGCCGTCGGTCGCGTAGGTCGAACGCCTCGACGTTTTCGGTCTCGGAAGTCAATGACTCGACGGTCTTACTCTGCAGATCCGCGAGAACGAGATGCTGATTGCCGCCGACCGTGCGCTCCAGAAATGCCACTCCACTGGAGTCGGCCAGCCAGCGCCAACCGTTGATACTGAAACCCTTTGTTGCGGTACGGGTTATCACCCACACGGGAGCCGGTGATCGGAATTGATCCGAATGTTCCACGAAGTTCTTGACGTCCTGACTGCCGTAGATCCGCAAGGAGTCTTCGGGACGGTTCAGGTCCAAACGTCCGCGTTCTGTCCAGACGGCGAAGTAGTTCCCGTTTGGCGAAAACCGAATCGTCTCAGATGCATCGCCAAAGTGTGTCAGTTCTATGTCATCGGCGACGGTGAAGAGCCTCTTGGCTTGTTCTGCCGACGCGATTCTAGAACTTGCGCCGGACAGGCATAAGAATCCAAACATCAACAACGGAACAACCCTCGTCCTCTGCAAGTTCATGAGTCTCCCTCTGCGCAATAATGGCCAACCTAAACAGCCTGCGCTTTTGAGAGTTGCAAACCACCCCTGGCGAGTCTTCCTTTCCGTAGGGGCACAGCATTCCATCGTTCGTGCTTCAGGATAAGCAGCGCCCTTCTGAAAATGACGTCCCTCAGAACACCAGTTTGAGTGCAAACTGCATCGAACGCGGACCGCCGGTCTGATAGAGCGGATTCTGGATGCCGAGCGAATTCGCAAGCGTAGCCGTAGCCTGCCCAAATGTGCTTGAGCCGAACCCAGCATCGATGCTTCCGAAATTGGGGTGATTGAAGATATTGAAAGCCTCTGCGCGGAACTGCAGCTTAAGCCTTTCACGAATCGGAAAATCCCGCCGGATCGCCAAGTTCATCTGCCATGCCCCGAAACCTCTCACAAAATTCCGGCGCGCAGTGCCCGCCCGGACGGGGTTACCCGTGTTGGGGTCAGTGGGCACCTGGACAAACGCGTTCGGGTTGATCGCGCGTCCTCCCGGACATCCCTGCCCAGGCTGAAGATCCCCAAGCCCTTGAAGGACCGAGGCGCAATTGGCGCCGTAGAGATAGACCGGCTGACCAGATACTAAGTCCGCGCCTGTCGCCACGTTTTGTCCTGTGACAGGATCAAAGAACGTTCCCCCGTCAATGTTTACGGGGAAACCGGTCCTCGCGCTAAAACGGTCATCCAGGCCCCAGTGACGCAACACAGCACTCACAAAGCCGTTTTGTCCCACGTTCGGCAAATCATACGAAAAAGCAGCCGAGAGACTTTGTCGGACGTCGAAATCACAATTTCCTCTATGATAACCTATAGTATAATTCAACGAACCATAGTCAATACAATGAGACCAGGTGTAGGAAGCCAGCGCGGTCAATCCCCGGCTCAATCTCCGCCTAAATTGGGTCTGCAGCGCGTTGTACCCTGATGTCAGACCGTTCTTGATAAAGAAGGCGTTGACGATGTTTGGGTTGTTGGCGGGCTGAAATGGATTGATCTGCAGCAACCTCGCCCCTCGCGCACCGACGTAGGAGGCAGTAAAGGCCTGGGACTTGCCCAGGGCCTGCTCGATGCTGGCATTCCATTGAAGCGTATACGGAAGTTGCAAATGGGGCGCAAAGCCGTATGCGGCGTTAAATGGTCCCACTGGCGGATTCGTGATGGCCGGAATGACGGGCGACCCTGGAAACGATACGGACTGAAACGCCCCTAGCGCACCAAACCCTGGCCCAGTGAAGCCGAACGAGCCCAATTGTTGACCGGTATCAAAGAAGACTCCGCCGCCAGCACGCACGACAGTTTCCCGACCCTGTGTGTTATTGAGGATGTACGCTGCACCCAGCCGAGGCGCAAAGTTGTACCAGGCGGTCTGCCAGAGCGGTGTGCCCTGCGGCGCCAGCGTCCAACTATCAGGCGTGGATCCCTGAATCGTGTAGGGTTTCAATCCTTGTGTGACACCTGGCGCCGGGTTTACCTCCCAACGCAGTCCCAAGGAGACGCTCAAATGCTGCGATACCCTCCATTGGTCCTGGGCAAAAGCAGAGAAGTTCGTATACAAAGGGTAAGCAGGAGCAAAGGCTTGGGGAAATACAAATCCGCTATTCGTCTCGACAGCATTTTCACTGAAATAAAGATACGACGCTACTGGAGTAGGCCGAATCTCAAACGGCGCCAGCCTGCGATAGTCCACTCCAAATTTAAACTGGTGACGCCCCATAGACAGGCTAACCGTGTCCACCAAGTTCCACTGTCTTTGAGCACCGGACGACTTCTGCGGGGTGAGAGATATAAAGTATCCACCATAAAGCAAGGTGACAAATGGTGCGGAACCACGGCCGAGCCCCGTGAGCTGCACCAGGTCGACGGGAGTATTGCCCCCGAATTTGTCAATGACAGAATTATTTGTCGTCCCGTTCGAGCTGTAATTAAGACGGAAATCGTTACTAAGGCTTGTAGTAAAAACACTGGTCGCACCGGCCGTGTAGGTCCGGAAGGTATAAGCATTAGTCTGGTCCACTGTCGGAGTAGTTCTAGATGTGTGCCCGCGAGCCGCCAAGCTGGATCCGGTGTCACTGAACCGGAAGAAGAGCCTCAGCTTATCGTTGATGACGTGATCGAACCGGACACTGGTGGAATCGAGTGAGCTCGGATTTGACCAAGCTCCCAAGAATTGACCAAACCCGTTCGTGGCATCCTCCAGGCCATTGGGGCTAGGCAAAGGGAATCCGTTCACGACCGGCTGGAGCGCGCTGGCGGCTGGGTTTCTCCCCGACGGGCAGGGACCCATACCCCTCATGCAAAGGTCCGGCACGAAGAGGTCGTTAGTAGCTTCCTGTGGCTGAAGCAGACGGAGGCCCTCATACGAAAAAAAGAAAAACGTCTTATCTTTTCCGTTGTAGACGCCAGGGATCCTGATCGGACCTCCCAATGTACCGCCGAAATCATTCTGCCGAAGGGCAGGTTCCTTCACACCAAGATAGTTGTTGAACCAGTCGTTGGCATCGAAATAGTCGTTCCGTAAATAGTCGTAGGCCGTGCCGTGCCATTGATTGGTGCCTGATTTCGTCTCAAAGGCGAACTGGCCGCCGGGATTGCGCCCATACTCGGCCGAGTAGGTGGAACTCTGCACCCGAAACTCCTGAAGATCATCCACGGATACCAGAGCCTGTGTCGTACCTAATGCCGTCGAAGCAGCAACGGAACCGCTAGCACCAGCTCCAATCACCATGTTCGCACCAGATGTTGCGCCCACATTCGCGCTTACACCGTCTACGGTGTAGTAGTTTGATTCCTGCCGCTGCCCATTTACGCTGAACTCACCCGTTATGCCAACACCGGATACGCCTCGGTTTGTGGAAACCTGTGGTGTCTGAGTCACGGCGCCAGGCGTGAGCAGAATCAAATCCTGGAAGCTTCGCCCATTCAGCGGCATGTTTTTAACGTACGTTTGATCCACGACCGTGCTGACTGACGCATCCGTGGTGTTGATGTTGAGTGCGTCGCCGGCGTTGACTATAACGGTCTCTGACACACCACCGAGATCAAGGGTGAAATTCCGATTTACGCTATCCTGCACGTTCAATGTTACATCCCGGAGATCAATCTGCTTGAAACCAGGCTTGGTAACGAGTATCCGGTAGTGCCCGGGCTTTACTGAAGGTACGTTGTAGACTCCTGCGTTGTTGGTCTTGGTCTCGTACTTTTCATTCGTATCCGTATTGATCACGGTCACTTGCACGCTGGGGACTAGGCCCCCCGACCGGTCAACAATGGTTCCCGAAACGGAAGCGACTTCGGTTTGCGCCGGCGAAACGTGGGCAAGCGCAAGCAGAGACGAGAGCAGAATCACAATGGCGAGCACAAACCTTCGCAGAGGTCTTTGAATCAGAAGGGGACACGTGGCAGGCTGACGCGAAAAGTTCATTCAGGGAGCCTCCTAGTGTAGATTACAGAGGTCCGCTGTCTGTCTTACCAACCGGTTCACAAGATTTTCATTTTCGATTCATTTCGCTATGCGTCGTAAAGAAGTGCAAGAGACCAAGCCCTTCGTAGCGGCGCGACGCGCTATAAGTGATTGCGCATGATTCCGATCGGAACTGCCGCGAGGCCATCACCCCGTCGCCGAAAGAGAAGTTCGTCGACCCTTTAACTTGCAGACTACGGATGATTTGGCTGGCTTGCAAGGTAAGCCGTAAGAAGTCGCTTTCCGCTCGGCCCATCCCCATCCTTGCCGACGCGCTCCAGCGTGATAAACACCGAATCGATCTCCGTCAGCACCTTTGGATCGGAGAAGTTCAACACCCACCTCTTCTGGCCTTTGTCGTCGTTCAGCAAGATTCCCAAGTTCCGCACTTTCTTCTTGTCGCCGTTCTTTTCTCCCCAGGCCGCGTAGACGAATTTGCCCTCTTCGGTTCGCTTTGCAGGAAGGTCGTAGGCATAAAATATCAGCGACTTGCCCTCAGTATAGAAGGCTCGAGCGAAGGAGGCCTTTGTCCTCCCCTCGGGATCGGTATCGTAGACGTCAATAATGTGAAGACTCCGCGCCCCGATGATGTCTCTTATATCGCGCCCGCTGGCGAGGAGCTGCCGCTCACGGTCCAAACTTTGTTTCTGGTCGTTGAGTTTCTCCGTCAAGTCTTGCACTCGATAGCGTAGCGCGACCAGCTCATTCGAATCGTTGACCTTGGCGCTTTCCATGCGGCTAAGGTCTTCTAACTTGGCAGCCAGCAAAGATTCCGTACGGTGAGACTCTTCCGTCTCTAGGTCTAGTTGCTGACGCAACGCTACTCGCTCATTTTCCGAATCCATGAGTGCGTGCTCTTTTGCGCTTAGCGCGGCGCCGAGCTTGGCGCTGCGTTGCCTCTCCTCCCTTAAGTCTTTTGCAAGTTCCTTCGCGGCATCGATGGCCTGTTTCGGAGGTTCGGCATGCCGGTCTGCAGTTGAGGCAGCTGTGGCGGTCTGAATGGGCGGAATATAGCTGGTGGTTGAGACTCTTCCAGACGCCCTCAGTATGCTGTACTCATAGATGGTTCCGATCCAGAAGACGAAACCCAACACAGCCGCTGCCGCGAGTCCGGACCAAAGCAAGTGGAGGTTCCCGAAGTGGTGACCCTGTGTCGGCGATTTATCGGCAGGTTCTAGATTTTGACGTGCTGCTATAGAAGGGGCTGCAATCTGCTGCAAGAAGGCAGTCTTTACAGTTTCTCTCCTGGATTCTATGAGGTCGATCATGTCTACACCCAGAGCCGGGCGAGCGGCATGTAAGACGGTATATTCATCACTGACCCGCTTGCACCGGCCGCAAGCGGCCAAATGCAGATTCAGGTCGCGCAGTTGGGAGGGGTCAAGCTCTCCCAAAGCCGCGATTGCGGCCAACTGTTCAAAGTATTCGTGATTTGGCAATTTGCACCTCCCCTCGCAAAGGCCCGGAAGCCTTGGCGGCTTTTCGACGCCACAGAGACTGCCTCTCTCCTGAAGTTTCTTCATGCGAAGCTGCGTGGTGCGTCTCACAAAGAAAGCGGCGGAGCTTCTCGATTCCCCGGTAGTAAGCATGGAGGAGGTTTCCCAGCGGCTCCCCGGTTTGCGACGCCACCTCAGAGATTTTCACGCCTTCGAAGAAGACCCTTTCAATAACAAACCGCTGCTTGTCATTGAGCCTCGGAAGAATCTGCTCCACTAATCTCGCGGCAGTGCGCGAATCCAAGTCGAACGCATGAACGTAGGTCGCGGGCAGAGAGTCAGGGTCCATTTCATCCAGCGGGACTTGGTTGTAAAAGTGTCTCGCGTTCAACCTCCTTTTGTGGTTAATCGTCCTCCCGTATGCATATTGCAGCAGCCAAGTCCCCAAATTACCCTTTGTTGCGTCAAAAAGACTGGCTTTCTGAAAAAAGTGGGTAAAGACGATTTGAACGACATCCTCTGCTTCGGCTACATCATGAAGCATACGGAGTGACACACTCATGACCAGCCGATAGTAGCGGTCGAAGATCACGGTCATGGCATCCTGATTGCCGGCGACTAGCAAACGCACTAATTCGGCATCGGATTGCTGCCGCAGATTGTCGGGCCGGGCTGCATCCATGCTCGGTCGTCCTAACTCTCGACGTAGCTGGCTTTGCTGGGGACCACGTTTCGGTTGTGAAGACGCTAGCACAGAATTTTATGGAAGCCTCACAAAATATCGAGGCCGAGAGAGAAAATATATTTCAAACCTGCTGGTAAGAATCCGATTCCGCGCGTGTAATCTTAAAAAGGCCGAAGTTGCGATCATCTGGTCCACACGAAAGAATTAGTGGGTTTCTACCTTCGTGCCTGTTAAGGGGCAGGCCTTCGCGTCCGGCGCGTCATCTCTCGGTCGGCCCAGCCGTGACATTTCCGTGACAGCAGATTCGCTCGGAGATGAGGCATGCGCTGAAAGTCCTTATCGCTTAACGGATTGCAGCGCACCGGTTACGCTCCGCTCTTTGGAAGCATTCGGTCACTAGCCGAATGATCGTGAATTTCTCGCAGAACATTACGTCTAAGTCTTTGAAAATCAGTCATCCGATTTTTTGATTTCACCAAACAAGTTCGACAAATCACGCCGTTGGACCGAAGTTGGAACCAACGGCTGAACTGGCATCATTTCGATGGCTGTACTAGAATGAAAACAAATATGTTGCGCGGTTCCCCGGTAGCTCAACGGTAGAGCATTCGGCTCTGTTAACAAACTTCAAAACCGTTGAACCGGCACCGCT